>Ga0209507_1003121_pt1 | contig 10619 bp, 9 predicted proteins | sample AD_UKC028_MetaG_FD_184414 | JGI IMG/M metagenome (GOLD analysis project Ga0209507, IMG submission 184414) | Active sludge microbial communities of municipal wastewater-treating anaerobic digesters from USA - AD_UKC028_MetaG (SPAdes) (version 2) | ecosystem: Engineered > Bioreactor > Anaerobic >...
GTGCCGGTATAGTAAAAGATGGTTGTGGTCATAGTCCTGAACGCTCAGTGTTTGCGCCTTCGCATTTTTGGGAAGATTATCCCCGCCGGGCTTCGCCTGTCAAATGTTTTTATGGAACAGAAGAATCATCGAAGGGCGCCGATACCGGAGCGCCGCCTTTTTTCTTTGGCAAAAACCTTTGTATTATGTAATAGTATTCCTAAACATCAATCTGGACCTTCAGGAGTTGACCGATGAACAAATCTTATATTTTAGCTCTTGATCAAGGTACCACCAGTTCGAGAGCAGTCATTTACAACCGGGAAGGCATTGCGGTTAAAATCGCTCAAAATGAATTCACGCAGATCTATCCTCAGGCCGGCTGGGTGGAACATGATCCCATGGAAATTTGGGGATCGCAACGTGGTGTCGCCAGTGAAATATTGGCCACCACAGGTATTGCGCCTGAAGAAATCGCAGCGATCGGCATTACCAATCAGCGTGAAACCACCATTGTGTGGGACAAAGCCACCGGTAAACCTGTCTATAATGCCATCGTCTGGCAGTGCCGCCGCACCGCATCGATTTGTGATGAACTGAAAGCATCAGGACTGGAAAATTACATCCGGGAAAACACAGGGCTGGTGCTGGACGCTTATTTTTCGGGAACGAAATTAAAATGGATTCTCGATCATGTCGAAGGCGCTAGAGAAAGGGCCAAAAAGGGCGAACTTCTTTTCGGTAATGTTGATACCTGGCTCATCTGGAATCTCACCCGGGGAAAAGTTCATGTTACGGACTACAGCAATGCTTCACGTACGATGCTCTACAACATTAAATATTTAAAATGGGATGCGCTTATCCTGGAAAAACTCGACATTCCTGTTTCCATGCTGCCGGAGGTCAAACCGTCCTCTGCTGTGTACGGGGTCACCGATTCGCGGGTTCTGGGCGCAGAAATTCCCATTGCCGGAGATGCGGGGGACCAACAGGCAGCTCTTTTCGGTCAGGCCTGTTATACGCCCGGTATGGTCAAAAATACTTACGGCACAGGCTGTTTCATGCTCATGCTGACCGGCGAAAAACTCGCCCATTCGAAAAACGGACTTCTGACAACCATCGCCTGGGGGATTGACGGCAAAGTGGAATACGCTCTTGAAGGCAGCATCTTCGTGGCTGGCGCTGCGATTCAGTGGTTACGCGACAGCTTGCGTGTCGTTTACGATGCGCGAGACAGCGAGTATTTTGCCACGAAGGTTCCCGACACTCAGGGTGTTTACATGGTACCCGCCTTTGTTGGACTGGGCGCACCATACTGGGATATGTATGCCCGCGGCGCTATTGTCGGACTTACCCGCGGCGCCAATCGCAATCACATCATCCGCGCCACACTTGAATCCATCGCCTATCAGACCCGTGATGTCCTGGAGCTGATGCGTGCCGAATGCGGCATCGATTTGCGTGAGCTGCGCGTGGACGGCGGCGCTTGCGCCAACAATTTTCTCATGCAGTTCCAATCTGACATTTTGGATGTGCCGGTGGAACGCCCGGAGATTATTGAAACGACGGCCCTGGGAGCCGCCTATCTCGCGGGACTAGCAACAGGATTCTGGAAAGATCAGGCAACGATTGCCGAAAAACGAAAAGTTGACCGCCGGTTCCAACCCGCTATGGACGCGGAAAAAAGACAGGCCCTCTACGCTAAATGGAAGAAAGCCGTCGAACGTGCCAGAGGCTGGGAAGAAGAATAGAGAGGTACAAGGATCAAGGGGCAAGACCAATGATCAAGACGGATGTTATCATTATTGGCGGGGGAGCCACTGGCTGCGGCATTGCCAGGGACTTGGCGCTCAGAGGCATACCGCACTGCCTGATTGAGAAAGGCGATTTCGCTGCGGGGGCTACCGGCGCCTGTCACGGCCTCTTACACAGCGGAGGTCGGTATGCAGTTTCCGATCAAATTGCGGCCAAAGAGTGTTACGATGAGAACATGATAATGCGTCGTATCGGCGAAAAGTGCGTCGAACCCACCGGCGGATTGTTTGTGCGCCTGCCGGGTGATTCCAAAATTTTCCGAGAACGGTTTTTAAGAAGTTGCGAAGAGATCGGCATTCCGACGGAAATCCTGTCTTCCACAAAAGCACTTGAACTGGTACCCAATCTTAATCCGGACATCGAGGAAGCCATCAAGGTTCCCGATTGCTCCATTGATCCCTTCCGGTTATGCATGCTCAACATGAGAACATCAGAGCTGAAGGGGGGCTTGAGCTTTACGCGTCACAAAGTAACAGAAATCGTGCAGTCTCACGGTCGCTGCATTGGCGTCAAAGCCCTCGATGCGGCAACCGGTGACGAGAAAGAAATTCATGGCAACATTATTGTCAATGCCTCGGGAGCCTGGACCAATCTCATTGCGAAGCTCGCCGGCTGTGAGGTCCCCCTGACCTTATCGAAAGGTTCACTGGTGATCACCAATCACCGTCTCACGGATATGGTCATCAACCGCTTGCGGCCGTCTTCCGACGGCGATATTATTGTTCCCAACGAAGCGGTCTGCCTGGCCGGAACAACGTCACTTGCCGTGGAAGACCCCGATAAAATCACGATTCAACCCGCCGAGGTGGACACGATTATCGGAGAGGCGGGCCGAATGATCCCGCATTTCAATAATACGCGCGTCATCCGGGCGTTTTCCGGTGTCCGTCCACTGCTCAAATCGCAAAAACTCGACAGCCGTGAAATTTCGCGCGGCTTTCAGATCATTGACCATCAAAACGGTATGTACAGCATCGTCGGCGGAAAGCTGACAACCTTCCGACTCATGGCGGAAAAAATGGTCGATACCATCATGAATGCCTTTAATCTGAAAAGAGCCTGCGAAACAGCCGAAAAACCACTGGACGGGCAGGAAGAACTCAGTGGATATCCCCTGTCCAAACGCCTGGCGGATATGAAAGACATTGTCTGCGAATGCGAACTGGTAACCCGCAAGCACGTAGAACGGATCATCGCACAGACAGGCACAAGGCATGTCGGCGATATTTCGCATCGGACACGCCTTGGCATGGGGCCCTGTCAGGGCGGGTTTTGCACATTTCGCGCACTCGGCGTTATGCATGACATGAATATTTTAACAGCGGAGCAATCCGTGCAATCCCTGCGGGAATTTCTTCAGAGACGGTTTCGAGGCATCCGTTACGCCCTATGGGGAGATCAGTTGCGGGAAGAACAGTTGGTCGAATATATCTACCTGGGCATTCTGGCCATGGAGAAAAACAAGTGAGCGTCATCGAATATGATGTCATTGTCATTGGCGCGGGCGTGGCGGGACTAACTGCGGGTTCCTGGCTTTCCGGACAAGGCTTAAAAGTGGCGCTGGTCACTACGGGAGAGCCAACCGCCTGTCTGTCCACCGGTTGCATCGATGTCTGCGCACAAAACGAGGATCCCTTGCAGGGAATTGCTCATCTGCCTGCCGAACATCCCTTTCATCTGGTTTCCAATGCAACAATCCATCAAGCGCTCAATGATTTTCAACAAATCATGACTGACATGGGCATGTCCTATACGGGAGGGCTGGGAAAAAATCGCCGGATTCTTTCCGCTATCGGCACATTTAAAACCACTTGCCTGACTCCCTCGACCATGCAAACCTCCCCGCAAAACGAAAATGAAAAAATACATATCATCACCTTTACCGGTCTGAAGGATTTTTATCCCGGCTACATTATCTCCCGGTTCCCAAACGCGTCTTTTTCAATTTACAACGCCGGTGTTCCCACGACTATGGGCATCGCGGCCAATTTTGAAGATGACACTTTTCTGGAAGCGTTCATCCTGTGGCTTGAAAAACAGAATATCCGCGAGGATAAGATTGCCTTCCCCGCTGTTTTGGGTTTGGAGTCGGCAATGTCTGTCAAAGAAAGAATCGAACATCGCCTGGAGCGTCCCATTTTTGAGATCCCAACAATTCCGCCGTCCATGCCCGGCCGAAGGCTTTTTAACGGACTGAAAGACCATTTTCGCCGTAAAGGTGGCGTTATTTACTGGGGTTGGCCGGTTGCCGGCGTAGAAAAAACAGGAAGACAAATTGAAGCGGTCATAGCTGAATCACGGGGCAGACCCAACAGCCTCAACGCCAGAGCGTTTATTCTGGCCACGGGATCCTTTGTCGGCGGAGGTCTTTGGGCAAAACGTGATACGATCATGGAAAAGGTGTTTAATCTGCCGGTATTTGTGCCAGGCGGACAGGAAGTCTGGTTTGATCAGGATTATTTTTCAGTCAACCACGGCATCGGTGAGACAGGTATTGCAGTCGACTCATCCTTCCGGCCTAAGGGTTGCCCATGGGATAACATTTTTGTCTGCGGCGCAATCCTCGCTCATACGGAAGCGTTGAAAAACGGCTGTGGTCATGGTTTCGCGATAGCCACGGCACAGGCTGCGGCTCAGTGTTGCCTGGAGCATATCCGATGAAGTATGAGCACTGCATACGCTGCACCATTTGCGTGGAGAATTGCCCCGTGTTCCGGGTCAACCCGGAGTTTCCCGGCCCCAAGCAGGCAGGTCCTGATGCGCAGCGCTTCCGCAACGGCCGGGAAAAATCAGCCGAGGAGTGGGTACTGCTTTGCAGCCAGTGTAAACGATGTGAAATGGCCTGTCCCTGTGGCGTAGAACCCGCACAGATTATACTCCGGGCACAGCAGCGCTACGGGCTGGAGCACCCTCATACGGCAGCGCATCTGCTTTTTGCCAACAACTACTACCTCTCCACACTCGGATCGATCACCGCGCCTTTGGCCAACCGGTTTGCCGCGACGAAAATCGGAAAAAAAATATTCCGGCGCATGGGCATTGCGACCTATATCCCTTTCCCCAAATTTAGCTTCAAAACACTGCGGGGTGAAAAGAAAGCGCGTAGTCGCGAGGCCCGGAAAGTTGCTTTCTTTTACGGCTGCTTCATCAATTTTTACCGTCCCGACATCGGCAGAAAAATCATCCGGATGCTTCAGTCATTTAAGATTGATGTTGTCCTGCCGCCCCAGTGGTGCTGCGGGTTGCCCGCTTTGGGTAACGGCAACGCGGCGCTGGCGCGTTCTTTTGCCAGGAAAAATGTCGCATCCCTGTCTAATTATATTGATGCGGGATACGACGTGGTCTATACCTGCACATCATGCGGTTTGTGTCTGTTGCATGATTATCAGGGCATTTTGGAAATACCCGAAGCCAAAAAAATTGCGGAAAACAGTTTTGACCTGTACGAATATGTACTCAAACTGATCACTGAGCGGGAGATCAAACCCAACTTCCGTGAAGTCAACCGCATGTTAGCTTATCACATCCCTTGTCATCTGCGAGCGCTCAAAATTGGTTATCCGGCCGCCGATGTGATAAAGTTGATTCCCGGTTTGCAATGCCGGATACTCGACGACGCCTGCTGCGGACTCAACGGCAGTTACGGATTTAAAAAAATCAATGAGGCCACCGCAGTTCAACTGGGCAGGCGAGCCGTTTCGTTGATTCAAAAAACAGGCGCGGAGGCGATTGTGGCGGATTGCGGTTCCTGCCGGATGCAGCTAAGCGGCCTTTCCGGAATGGACGCCTTTGATCCGGTCGAGATTATTTGCGAATCGCTGGGAATTAAAGGCAAGAAATAACCAAAGCCACGGTTGATAGTCTGGGAAAATGCCCATTTCTCTTTGCACAGCAGACAGATTTTGCACAATCAAAAAAAGTATTAGGCTTATCTGTTTTTTTCTTTTTCCCTGATGAAACAGCGGGGGTCTTCGGCCAGATAGTCGCCGCTGTAAGCATGGGCACGGCCCCGGCAACCACCGCAAACGGTTTTGTATTGACATTCCCCGCAAAGGCCTTTGAGCTTTTCTTCGCGCTGACGCAGATCTTTGAACAACGTAGATTCGGAATAAATGTCGTGAAAACTCTTTTCCCGGATATTACCGCCGCTCACCTCAACAAAGGGACAGGGCCACACGTCGCCGTTGGCTTTTACATAGACAAATCCGCGACCCGCCGCACAGCCGTGAAAAACACGTCCGGCGAGTTTGAGCGGAACACCACCGTGAATGCCTCCTTTTTCCAGCAGATAAGGCCAATACTGAGGACCGGCCACCGGCTCGATGATTGTTTTGGCAACTTTCTGCTTTTTACTAATCAGTTCACTTAAATACTTGTTGGCGCTTTTCTTCAGCGTGGCCTTTTCAATTTTTTCACCCCGCCCCACGGCAACCAACTGATACATCAGCATGATGCCTGCCCCGCTTTGGTCGGCAAAATCAACCAGTTCCGGCAAATGCGGCATATTGTATTCCATGGCCGTGGTGTTGATTTGCAGCAAAATGCCCGCTTTTTTTGTAGCTTCAACAGCCCGCAAAGCAAGATCGAAGGAGCCTGGCTTGTTTCTGACCATATCATGAACGGCCGGATTGGCCGCGTCAAAACTGATGGCGTTGCAGACCACGCCATGATCTTTCAGTTTGAAAGCCATTTCTTCGTCAATTAATGTTCCGTTGGTGGCAATGATGTTGGCAAGCCCCGCCTTTTGCGAGTGTCTGAGCAGCGCAAAAATATCCGGCCGCACTAACGGCTCACCGCCTGTATAGATCAGGGTACGAAATTCGCTCTCCCCGGCAAGCATATCAATCAATCTTTTGCCTTCATCAGTGGTCAATTCATCGGCTGCCGCCTGCCCACTTGTGGCATGGCAATGAATGCATCGCAGATTACAGGCGCCGGTGACTTCCCAGACGGGATGTCCGGGATAACCGATGCACCCCATACCCCGGGCGCCATTGGCTACGGGCATGGATGAAAATCCATGCTTGAATAACCATCCGGGGAATTTTCTCCAGCGGCTCAGATACCCCATCAGAAGCGTGCTTCCCAACTGCTTGAATAATAGAGAAGGGGGATTATAAAAGGCTTTAACTTCTTTGGACTTCATCGGGTTTCTCAAATGTATGCCAGTATAAAAGCAAGCGAGGTTCCGACATTCACAGCGATATTCAGGCCGCACAATATTTCCAGCCGTCGGGCACCCTCGTGACGGTTTTCCAATATCTGATAAACAATAAACAACGCGATAGCAACAAACGGCAGATAAAAGTAAATGACTTTAAAAGGAATCCCGAAGCAAGGCGAAATCAGCATCGTCAGACAGGTCATTAGATTGAAAATAATATAAATAACTTTGCCTTTCTGTTTGCCGACCCGGTAGAGCAGATTCTTTTTCCCTGTGTCAACATCCGCTTCATAATCGGGGAATTCATTGAGAAGGATAACATTAAAGATGGAAAAGCCTATCGGAATCCACAGCCAGTTTATGACCGGCGCGATCGTGGCGGTTTGAATGTAATAAGACGAAGCCACAGGCAGCCAACCGAAACAAAAACCGATGAATATTTCACCCACACCTCGTTTCACCAGCCGAATGGGTTCTGTGGAGTAGAAGAAACCGGGGAGTGCCCCAAGGCAGCCCAGAATCAGTGTATAGGGACCTGTCTCATAGATAAACTGAAGAACGATCCCGATCATTAAAGCAATGAGCGGGGCTATAATACTCGTCCAAAGTGCAATGCGGGCAGGCATTTTCCCTTCGATTATCATCCGGGTGCCTCCGGCGAATTGATTTTGGTGAAGGCGGGCGGAAATGGCATTCTCCTTCTGATCAAAGTATTCACCCGAATGATAGGTGGACAACATAATCAGAATTACGCCGACAATGCCTAGCATAAATACTTCCAGATTAAAAGCGTCCATTATTCGATAGGCCAGAAAAGCTCCCAGAAAAAAGGGCAGAATGCCGACAATGTGAAATGGCGGACGAGATAGGGTTACCCAGCCCTGCATTGTCTGTTTAAAAGTTTTATTCATATAAAATCCGCCTCTTTTTCTTTCAGCCGGCTCAATCATTATCCGATATATCCTGATGATGACACATCAAGCGTGCGGATTACTAGCACACGGAACATTGCTTGTCAAAGAGGATGACTTCACTCAAACGGCGGTTTGGACACTTCCTCTTTGTCCGGGTTTTACCGGGGAAAATGACGGGTTTCGGATGCACGGAATCGTTTATGGAAAGATGGTGTACGGTTACTTTTTTCTTGATTGTTGTTTTTTTTTATGTTAGGCGTAGCTTGAGTTTGAAGCATAGGACGCTTCGTCAAACGAGTAAACAAGCAGGGTTAAATAAATTGAGGTGGAGGTACCGGGCGCCGATTGTGAAAAACATCGAGCGTAAGATTAAAAGCTTGGAACTGTATCATGGTTGCGGTAAGCGGCAGATTAACAAATTTTAACTTTTAATTTCATGAAAGGGAAGGGAGGAAGTATGACGAAAGCAGAATTGATCGGTGTGATGGCAGACGAAGCAGGTATTACCAAAGTAGCGGCAGCAGATGCACTGGATGCATATGTCGCAGCCGTAACCAAAGAACTCAAAAAATCTGGGAAATTGGGATTGGTTGGATTTGGCACGTTCTCCGTCGTCAAAAGAAAAGCAAGAGAGGGCAGGAATCCTCAAACCGGAAAGGCTATTAAGATTGCCGCAAAGAAAGTTGTGAAATTCAAGGCCGGCAAAGCTCTGGCCGACAAAGTGAAATAATATATTTTAAGTTTTTATTGAAACTAAGGCCTCCGCATTATTCATTTGACAATCGGAGGCCTTGGTGCATTTATCCAGCAACGGATAGGAGTTTTGGTTTTGACGCGAAAAAGAATTCTCAGTGGGATGAGACCAACCGGCAGGCTTCATTTAGGTCACTTACACGGTGCTTTAGGAAACTGGGTCGATCTTCAGAACAGCGGCAGCTACGACTGCTTTTACTTTGTCGCCGACTGGCACGCGATCACCAGCGAATACGCGTCAACAGAATCGATCAGGGATAACAGCATCAATATGGTCATTGACTGGCTGGCCGCCGGCCTTGATCCGGATAAAAGCACCCTCTTTGTCCAATCGTCGATTAAGGAGCATGCGGAGTTATTTCTGCTTTTGTCCATGATCACCCCGCTGGCCTGGCTGCAGCGCAATCCCACGTACAAAGAGATGCAGGCGGAATTGACCTCAAAAGATTTATCCACGTTTGGTTTCCTGGGCTATCCTGTACTACAGGCGGCTGATATTATCATGTACAAGGCTTATGGCGTACCGGTTGGCGTGGACCAGTTGCCGCATATTGAGCTGACCCGCGAAATCGCCCGGCGCTTTAATTACCTCTATCAAAAAGACGTTTTTCCCGTTCCGGAACCGCTTTTAACCAGTGTGCCGAAGCTTCTGGGAATTGACGGTCGGAAAATGAGCAAGTCCTTGGATAATTCCATTAATCTGTCCGACCGGGGTACGGAACTGCGCCAGAAGATCGCTTCCATGTTTACGGATCCGCAACGAATGCGCAAAAAAGATCCGGGCAATCCCGACATATGCAATGTTTTCACTTTTCATGGATTATACTCGCCCCGGGAGGTAGTGGCCGAAATCAACAGGAGCTGCCGTGTTGCCGGTATCGGTTGCATCGATTGCAAAAAAATGCTGTCGGCGCGCATTGAGGAGGCCCTGGCGCCAGTCCAGGAACGTATGGATTATTATCTATCCCATCTACAGGAAATCCATTGTATCATCACTGACGGTAACGCCCGGGCGACAAAAATCGCTCGTCAGACCATGGAAGAGGTTCGTGAGGCTGTTAAAATTTAAAAACACCTATGAATGAAGAACAGACGACAGACTATGCAATCAAGCTGGATATCTTTGAAGGTCCGCTGGACCTGCTGTTGTATCTGATCAAAAAAAATGAAATTGATATTTATAATATTCCTGTCGCTCTGATCACAAAGCAGTATCTTGAATATCTGAATATTATTAAATCGCTCAATCTGGATCTGGCAGGGGAATATCTGGTCATGGCTTCCACCCTGATCCACATCAAGTCCCGCATGCTTTTACCGGTGCCGGAAGAGCCATCCGCTGAAGAACTGGAAGACGATCCGCGCGCTCAACTGGTCCGCCAGCTTCTGGAATACCAGGCATTCAAGGACGCAGCCGCAGAATTGGCGCAAAGACCGCTTTTGGAAAGGGATGTATTTATACGATCTACGATTTTGTCTGAAGAGATGAAAAAGACACTTGCGGATGGGGATGAGTTGGTTGAAGTGAATGTTTTTGAACTGATTGAAGCCTTTCATCACCTGGTTTCGCGTTTGGATAAAAAGGATCTGTTGGAGATAGATCTGGAAAAGTTGTCGCTGACAGATATAATCAACGATGTGATGGAACGCCTGACGCGGGAGAAAAATCTTACCTTTGAGGAGTTACTGGGAGAAAGAAAAGATCGCCGCCGAATCGTTTATACCTTTCTGGCCTTGCTGGAACTTATCAAACTGAAGATGATCAAAGCCTATCAAACGGCAGCGTTTGGTGTCATTCGAATCTTCCCGGCCGTGGAGTCTTAAATGGAAAATATTTCAGCCATTATTGAAGCACTCATTCTAGCGTCAGAGTCACCGCTCGCGCTGGAGAAAATCTGCTCCGTACTGGACGGCGTGGAAAAAACAGAAGTCAAAGATGCCTTGGATAAACTGATGGCCGCTTATGACGAGCGCCAAAGCGGGATATGCGTGCA
>Ga0209507_1003124_pt1 | contig 10613 bp, 10 predicted proteins | sample AD_UKC028_MetaG_FD_184414 | JGI IMG/M metagenome (GOLD analysis project Ga0209507, IMG submission 184414) | Active sludge microbial communities of municipal wastewater-treating anaerobic digesters from USA - AD_UKC028_MetaG (SPAdes) (version 2) | ecosystem: Engineered > Bioreactor > Anaerobic >...
GACGCTTTCGCCCCGCCGGAGCATCGGCACCGCAAGCATCCGGCGAGCCTCGAGTTCTTGCTTGGTTCCTCGTTTTGGCATACCTCAGGCATTAAGCACAGTTAGACCGTAGAAACAAGGGTCAATAGTGACCTTCCTGGAGGTGCGATGTGAAGGGATTCGTCGGGGTCGGCTTGGTTGCCGTTCTTTCTCTTGGAGCCTGGGTCGGCGCCTGCGACTCGGGCACGGAGAAGCTGTGCACGCCTGGCCAGCGAAACACCTGCCCGTGCCTCGGTGGGACGGAAGGCGTCCAAGACTGCCTCCCCGACGGCTCCGGCTGGGAGGAGTGCCAGTGCTGCCAGCCTTCCTGCGCTGGGAAGGACTGCGGGGACGATGGCTGCAGGGGGAGCTGCGGGACGTGCACCGCGCCTGAGACCTGCAGCGCGCTGGGCGCCTGCGAATGCATCGCCGTCTGCACCGGGCTTGAATGCGGCAACGACCCGGTGTGTGGGACTTCCTGCGGGGAGTGCACGGCCCCAGAGACCTGCCAGGCTGACGGCACCTGCGCCTGCATCCCGGACTGTACAGATAGGGAATGCGGACAGGATCCAATATGCGGGTATGACTGCGGTGCATGCACTGCCCCAGAATCCTGTAGTGCGTTGGGGCGCTGCGAATGCATCTCCGACTGCTCGGGAATCGATTGTGGGGTAGATCCTGTATGCGGTTTGAGCTGTGGAGAGTGTTATGGCTGTCAGGGAGAGCCAGAAATATACCTTTGCCGTCAAGGACACTGCATGGATCCTTGCTGCCCCGATTGTGGGAGTCGGGAATGCGGGGTTGATCCGGTGTGCGGGGCGTCCTGCGGGGAGTGCACGGCCCCTGCCACCTGCAGCGCCGACGGCCAGTGCCAGCCAGGGCAATGCCAGCTAACGAACGGTGGGCTCGAGGCCTGCGACACCGTGGACAACGACTGCGACGGGCTGACCGACGAGGCCTTCCCCCGCCTCGGTGCCGCCTGCCAGAACGCCGGCTGCGCCCCGGGCCAGTGGGTATGCGCGGCCGACGGCGAGCGCGACGAGTGTGACGGCCCGGTCCCGTCCCTTGACGACGCCGCCTGCGACGGTCTGGACGAGGACTGCGACGGGGCCACCGACGAGGACGCCCTGCCCCGGGCCTGTCCGCTGCAGCTTGGGGTGTGCGCCGGCGCGCTCACCGCGTGCTGGGACGGGGACTGGCTCCCCTGTGACTACGGTGCCGGGTACGTGGCCGACCTGGACGCGCGCTGCGACCAGCTCGACGAGGACTGCGACGGGGCCACCGACGAGGACGCCTCCTTCGTGCTCGCGCCGGAAGCCGGCGCCCAGGCCGCGGACGGCGTGGACAACAACTGCAACGGGCTCACGGACGAGTCCGGCGGGGTCATGGTGCCGAACCGCAACTACCCCAACAGCTGGATCGACGCCTACGAGCTGACCGTCTTCGAGAACCCCGACTGCAGCGGCGCGCGCTTCGCCGAGGGCAGCGACGACTACCCGGCCACCTGGCCGGCCGGCGAGGGCGCCAGCACAGAGCTCTACGCCTGCTCGCTGCCCGGGCTGGTCCCCTCGGGCTACCTGTCCTGGAACCGGGCCCAGCGCGCCTGCCAGGCCCAGGGCAAGCAGCTGTGCAACCGGGAGATGTTCGTGCGGGCCTGCACTGACGGGCTGGGCCAATTTTTTCCCTACGGCTTCTCTTTTTCTGAGGGCCTGTGCAACGACCCCATGGTTGGCCCCTTGCAGGCCGCGGCCGCAGGCTCCTACCCGACCTGCGCCGTGGGCAACGGCACCTTCGACATGAGCGGCAACCTGGCCGAGTGGGTGTCCGACGACAGCCTTTCGCACCCCGGGCAGGGCGTGCTGGCGAGCTGGAGCTTCGACCGCCGCATCTGCTGGGAAGGCGTGGGATGCTACACCGCCGACCCGAGCTACCAGCAGGATCGCGACTACCTCATCAGCCTGCTCGACTGCGACGTGGAAAACACCGTCCAGGGACTGGACTCCTACCCCCGCGAGACGGCGCGGGCCTCCTTCGGCGGGCGCTGCTGTATCGAACAGCCGTGAGGATTGGTTCTTGTTCGACATTGCAGCAAGAAGGTGCGCTTCAAGCGAATACAACTGGGCGAGTTCGCCACCGCACCTGTGGCAAAGTTCTAGACCGGTGATTATCAGGCCTCAAAGGCGGTAGGTAATCCGCGGTCCACGGGATCCACTGGATGTGTGCTGGCAGAACGATCTGCGGCGCAACTACGCAATGTAGTTTGAAGGCTCGCCGTGCGCCCCGATAGCACCCTGCTGGTCAGAAGGAGGTGGGTGGCGCGGCCCTCGGTGACGTCGAGGGCCTCCTGGGCCCGGTCCCGCTCCTCGTGCATGGCGTCGGCCTGGTCGTCAGGCAGGTCGGCAAGGGGCGAGGGCCATCTCCTCGGTACATCAACGAATGCTACTGATAGGCATCACACCTGGGGCAGCAAGGAAGAGGCTCTGCGCCTTCCCTTCCGTGGCCTGTGAGCAGCCTTCACCTTCTGGGTCGAATGCGGTATCCTGTTGGCCTCTTCTGGTGACCTTTGGGGGAGGTGGCTCGTGAGGGTATATTCCAGGTTCAGCTTGGTTGTCGCTGTTTCTTTAGGCGTTCTGGTCGGCGCCTGCGACTCGGGCACGGAGAAGCTGTGCACGCCTGGCCAGCGAAACACCTGCCCGTGCCTCGGTGGGACGGAAGGCGTCCAGGACTGCCTCCCCGACGGCTCCGGCTGGGAGGAGTGCCAGTGCTGCGAGCCGGACTGTTCTGGCCTAGAGTGTGGCCTCGACCCCGTTTGCGGCACAAGCTGCGGAGACTGCGATACTGGGCAGACCTGTGACCCTGACAGCGTTTGCCGATCTCACTTGCCGCATTGTGGTCCCGGCTTCGATGAGAAACCCCCAACACCAGATGAGCCATCCGAGTTGGATACCCTCTGGATTGGCGCCATTGCCGTGAGCGAACTTCGTGTGGTCGGTACGGAGTCCACACACGACACGCTAGTGCAGGCGAGCTTCGACGACTTCGCCGACTACAGAGTGCAACCGGCACCCACAACCGCCATCAGCAATGCTTGCCAATTGTACATCGGCCAGGCAGTGACCACGGGCAGTCCGATTCCAATGCGGGTTGACAGCGTCGCAATGCAGGGCCTAGTCGGTGGAACTTTGACCATGCTGCCAGACCAGTCCAACGAAATCCCTCCGATCATCCTTCCCTCCCGTGGATTCACGTCTGGGTCGCTGGAAATTGAGGTCGCTTCCGGTGCAGAGGCTGGGGACTTCCCAGCGCTCGTCGAGTCCATCGTTGCTCCTGAATTTCCAGTTCTCGAGAGCCTGGGGGACATGTCGCCTGTCGATCTGGCGACAGCGCCATCGATCGGGGTAGCCGTCGATCGCGACGACCCATTGACGTTGACCTGGACGGCTGGAGAATCGGACTTCATCGAGATCCAAATCATTCCTGGTGCTGGTTCCGCCACACCATATCGTAAATTGCAGTGCATCACGTTCGACGATGGTTGCCTCGAGATCCCTGGAGCAGCTCTTGGCCTTCTTGCCCAGGATGCCGTCTCCACCTTCCGCTTCCGTATTACGCGCCACAACTACATGCTGCATCTCGATCAAGCTGGCGCCACTGTCCGTTCGGCGACACTCATCGAAACAAGCTCGAGCGAGGAGGGCGTCGTTTTACGGTAAGTGGCGGCAGGCGGAGGCTGCGGGGTTGGAGGGGTGCAAGTAGGTTGCTCGCCGATGCAGTGGGCCGGTGGAGCTGGAGATCGAGCGGAATGGCGAACACAGAAAGTCGGAAACTGGAGGTCCCGGGGATGAAGCACTTGATCCTTATCGTGGCCCTGGTGGCGTGCGGGTGCGGGCACTCGAGCGAGCGAGAGGCCTGCGAAGGGCGGGCCCGCTGCGGAACCATGAACCTGTACGACTGCGAGGCCTGGGCCGAGCTCGAGGAGCTGCCGGCGGACTGCCTCAACGAGATGGCCCTGGGGGACTGCGGGAACGACTGGCTACAGGCCTGCCGAGTCGAGGAGCGCATCGGCGATTACTGCACCACGGAACACGAGGACTCCTGCCGAAGCGAAGCGGTCGAGACGCGGTGCATCCGCATCGGGGTGCACTCTCCGGAGGACCGGCAGTATCTCTTCCTGATCGATTGTCCGTGCGACGGAACCTGCCCGAACGGGTCGGACGAGACCTGCACCGAGGGCGCCTGCGGGTGCCCATAGAGCGAGAGCTGAGAGCCGCCCTCGTCACCCTCGCCCTACTCACGGTCGAGTGCGCTGTCGCAGAGCCACGCAGGGACATTGTCATCACCCGGGCCGAGTGCGGAGGTGACCATGGCCAGCCGCCTCCGTCACACCCACCGCTCCACGGCCGGGACGAGCGGAGGCACCTCCGATCTCAGGGCGTTCCTCAAGGGTCTAGTCCAAGAGGGCTGGGCGAGGAACGCGTCCTCGTCGCATCTGCCGAACCTGGTCGATAGGTATATTTACCTATCGACCAAGCTGCAGATCCGCCTGCAAAAGGCGCCCCTGCCCCCACGCCCGGCAGGCCCTGAATCCGGCTGGTTCCAACCTGTTTACTTGCATTAGTTAGCGTTTTGCGCTAGTTTTTGCGAGTGGAACGCGCACGGAGTCACCGACTCCAGCGGAGGCTGCCACCATGTCCTCGAGCCCTGAGATGTTGCGATGGGTGGAGCAGCTCCAGTCGAAGGGCCGCTATACCTTCACTCGAGCACAGGCCGAAGCCGAAACCGGCCGGTCCTTCGTGGCTGCTCAGACCGCCCTCCGAAGGCTCAAGTCTCAAGGCCGGATCGTGAGCCCGAAACGCGGCTTCTACGTCCTCGTCCCGCCCGAATACCGCGCGACTGGCTCGCCGCCGGCGAGCTGGTTCATCGACTCCCTCATGCGCCACCTGGGCCAGCCCTACTACGTCGGTCTCCTCAGCGCGGCCGCCATCCACGGCGCTGCCCACCAGCAACCCATGGTGTTCCAGGTTGTGACCGACAGGCCGACCCGCGAGATGCACGCCGGAAAGGTCGTCCTCCAGCTCTCGATGAGCGGCAAGATCGACCGGATGCCCGTGAAGGAAGTCCAAACCGAGACCGGAACCATGCGGGTCGCCACTCCTGAAACCACCGCCTTCGACCTGGTGCGCTACCAAGCCAGCTCCGGGCACCTCAGCAACGTCGCTACCGTCCTCGCCGAACTGGCCGAACGGCTCGACGCAGAGACCCTGGCCACCGTCGCGCCCCTCGTGCGCGTCCCGGACGTCCAGCGGCTCGGGCACCTCCTGGACGCGGTCGGCAAGGTCAAGCTCACCGCTCCCCTCGCCCACTGGCTCAAGGCCAGAAGGCCGAAGGCCGTGCCCCTCGAGATCGGAAGCGAGCAGGCAGGGGAGCTGGACCGGAAGTGGCACGTCGTCACCACCGGAGCGCTGGAGGTGGAGGCGTGATCCCACGAGCGAACATCACTGCCTGGCGAGCCCAGGCCCCCTGGCCCGCGAACGAGCAGGTAGAGCAGGACCTGGTGATCTCCAGGGCGCTCGTCGAGGTGTTCAACCAGCCGACAGTGACCTCCCAGGTTCTTTTCCGAGGCGGAACTGCCCTCCACAAGCTCTACCTCGGTGGACCCAGGCGCTACTCGGAGGACATCGATCTGGTTCAGAGAGCTGCGAGGCCCATCGGAGAGCTCGTCAACGCCATCCGGGGAGTGCTCGACCCATGGCTGGGGGAGCCGAGTTGGGATCAGAGCGAGGGGCGATTCAAGCTCCACTACCGCTTCAAGACGACCTTCGAGCCGGTGGTATCCATGCGCCTCAAGCTCGAGATCAACACCCGGGAGCACTTCACCGTGCTGGGAGTCGTTCCTCGGTCGTTCTCGGTCGAAAATCCATGGTTTCAGGGCGAGACCACGCTCTTCACCTACAACCTGGACGAGCTCCTCGGAACCAAGCTCCGGGCTCTCTACCAACGGAAGAAGGGGCGCGACCTCTACGACCTCTGGCTTGCGCTCAGCTCCGGCGAGGCCCGCGGGCAACGAATCGTCGAGTGCTTCCAGCGATACCTGGCCCACGACAAGGCCAAGGTGTCCCGGGCCGAGTTCGAAGCAAACCTTGCTGGCAAGCTCTCCAGCAAGGCCTTCCTGGAGGACATCAAGCCGCTGATCCCTGTCGCCGCGGACTACGACCCCGCGGCTGCCGCGGAGCTCGTGAAAGTCGAACTGCTCGCGAAGCTACCTGGAGAACCCTGGAAGGGTCGCGGAGCGTGACGCCCTTCTTCCCGCAGCAGGTAGCACCGGTCTCCCGTCCTTGAAAGGCACGATGCCTTGAACGCGGTCTGCTGCCGTGGCAACATGTCTCTCAAGTTCCCGCATGCGTGCTCAAGGGATGGAAGCGACCCGATGACCCTTCGGTTCCCTGCGGCAACGACCTTCTCCGGGAGAGAAAGATGACCTCCACACGCCTCGTCCTCACTGCGGCTCTTGGAACCATCCTCGCCCTCACCTTCTCTGCCTGCGGGAGAACCAGTCCGGAGAACTCGGGAAGCGGAAACCTCCTCCGGGTCGAGTCCGAGCCAGCCGGAGTGAACTGCCCCCAGGGTGGCCTGGCGGTGCTCACGGGCCTCGACCAGGACGAGGACGGCATTCTCGACGACGGAGAGGTCGTCTCGACCAGCTACGTCTGCAACGGACAGGGGCAAGACGGCCAGGATGGGGAGGACGGCCACTCGACTCTAATCACCACGGACGAGGAGGCCCCGGGCGAGAACTGCCAGGAGGGCGGATTCGTCGTCCTGAGCGGCCTGGACCTGGATGACGATGGGATCCTCGATCCTGAGGAGGTCACCTCCACCGAGTACCTGTGCAACGGTCAGACGGGTCAGGACGGACAGAACGGGCAAGATGGCCAGGATGGCCACTCCACTCTGATCGACACGGCCGACGAGCCACCTGGCCCGAACTGCCCCGCTGGAGGCTTCATCGTCTCCAGCGGCTTGGACCTCGACGACAACGGAGTGCTCGAGCCCGAGGAGGTCACGGCCACGGAGTACGTCTGCAACGGTGTGGACGGTCAGGCCGGGCTCGGGAGCCTGGTCTCGGTCATGGACGAGGCCGCGGGTGCGAACTGCCCCTCCGGTGGTCAGGCGGTCCGCTCGGGGGTGGACACGAACCGGGACGGGCTGCTCCAACCCGAGGAGGTCACCTCGACCGACTACGTGTGCAACGGAGCCACTGGCGCCGACGGCGAGCCCGGACTCACGTCCTTGGTTCGCCAGGAGGACGCAGCCCCAGGCGACTGCCCCTTCGAGGGACGGGTCGTGATGACCGGGCTCGACGAGGACCGGGACGGGTACCTGGACGATGCCGAGGTCATGGCGACGAGCTACGTCTGCAACGGGGAGCCAGGGGCGCCCGCGCACGCGAGCCTCTTCAGGCTCCTACAGGAACCTGCTGGCGCCAACTGCCCAGCGGGCGGCACTCAGGTCCAGACCGGGCTGGATACAAACGACGACGGCCTGCTGGAGCCGGGCGAGGTGACCCAGGCCCGGTACCTGTGCAACGGAGTGGATGGCGCAGACGGGGTGAGCTCTCTCACGAGCGTCACCACCGAGCCCGCCGGGCTGAACTGCCCTGCAGGCGGGCAGAAGGTGGAAAGCGGTCTGGATGACAGCGGGGACGGCGTGCTCGACCCGGCTGAGGTGGACTCGACGAGCTACGTCTGCAACGGCGAGGCGGGCATCAATTCCCTGGTGGCCATTGCCGACGAGCCAGCCGGGGCCAACTGCCCTTCGGGAGGCTCCCTGGTACAAAGCGGCCTCGACGACAACGCCGACGGGCTCCTCGACCCGGCGGAAGTGGACCAGAGCACCTATGTCTGCGACGGCGGAAACATGGTCCTGCGCGTGAGCAACGCAGTCTGGGGCGGGGTGTGCCAGCGGGGTGGGGTAGAAGTCGAGACAGGGGTGGATGACAACGGGAACGACGTACTTGACGATGACGAGGTGGACCAGACGCAGTACGTCTGCAATCTGTTCTTCGTCCATATCAGTGCGGGCTACGAGTTCAGCTGTGCCACCATCTCCGATGGCACTGCCAGGTGTTGGGGACGAAACCACCTTGGCCAGCTCGGAGATGGCACCACTATGGATCACGAATATCCCGCCGCGGTGAGAGGCCTTTCGAGCGTTGCAGAGGTAGTGACGGGTCACTATCACACATGTGCTCTGCTTATCGACGGCACAGCTCGATGCTGGGGATACAATGGCGGGGGACAGGTTGGCGATGGGACGATCGACGACCGCCACACACCCGTCGAGGTCATCCTCCTCCAGGATGCGCTGGTTCTCTGTGCGGGCGGATGGCACAGCTGCGCCGTGCATGCCGACGGCACAGCCAGTTGCTGGGGAAGCAACCTATTTGGTGAACTCGGAAACGGTACAAATTCCGCCAGCAGCGTCCCATTCCAAGTCAGCAACCTACAAGACGTCTCTGGGATCTCCGCGGGCTACGGGCACACATGTACGAGCCATTCGGATGGAACGGTGAAATGCTGGGGGAAGAATGAGTACGGTCAACTCGGCGATGGCACCTTCATCGATAGAAACACCCCCGCCGCAGTCACGGGCCTTTCCGGCGTATCTGGAATCGCGGCTGGCGGCCAGCATAGTTGTACCCGACAAAACGATGGCACGGCCAGATGCTGGGGTCTGAACACGCAAGGCGCGCTCGGCGACGGGACGGTTGTTACTCGCTCGACGCCAGTGACCGTTGTGGGACTCTCTGGAGCCGTCACGGTTTCAATCGATAGTATCCACTCTTGTGCCATCTTGGCAGACGGATCGGTCAAGTGTTGGGGAATGAACTCGAGTGGCGAACTCGGCGACGGTACCACAACCGGCCGCCTCACACCTGTCGCAGTGATTGGCCTCTCAAGCGTTCTCCAAGTCTCTGCCGGCCGGCATACCACGTGCGCGCTCCAGAATGACGGAACGATCATGTGCTGGGGGGCCAATGAATACGGTCAGCTCGGTGACGGTACCACAACCAACAGATTGACCCCGACCCCGGTCCTCGGGGACCTAGCTCCTTAGCCAACAAGCCACACCCAGAACCGCCGCAACATCAGCAGCTCGCCATCTGGCCGGGGTTCTTGAGCACTTTGCTGGTCTCCAGGAGGTGGGTGGCGCGGCCCTCGGTGTCGTCGAGGGCCTCCTGGGCCCGGTCCCGTTCCTCGTACATGGCGTCGGCCTGATCGTCGGGCAGGTCCGCGAAGCCCTCGCATTCGGAGATCGCTCGGATCGCCTTCGTCAGCCGGAGCCGTGCCTCCAGCTCCGCCACCTGGAGGTCCAGGTAGGACTCGATCCGGTACAGGTACTCGTCCGTGTCCTTGAACGTCCTCTCGACAGTGCTCCGGAACGGTGCCGCCACCACCTGCAGGCTCACCTGCCCGCTCTTGAACACCTTCGTCACCAGGAAAAACAGGTCGTCCATTGGTAGCCCTCCCACCCTGGAGAACCGGGTGCGGCGCCGCTGCTCTCCGGGAAGACGTCCCCATAAGACCGGGGACTACCAGAGCCTGTCTCGCGCTTTGCTGCCTACCCGAGCATGTTCTGGTCTTACCCTCTTCTCTCGACCCAAGCAAACCCCGGCGGGACGCACGAGGGCGGCCCGCCGGACGAAATTCCCCCCGTAGAACGGGAGTTCTTCGGTACCCGCTGTAACCGGCCGGCACAATGGAGAACGGAGATGCTGGGCGCTCCCCCAAGTCATTGGAACGGCCATATCGTTTGCTTCGCTCCGCGATTTACAGCGGTCCCCGCCTTCTGGGGGACTGACACTGCTCCGCCCTCTCAGGGCTTCGCAGACCGCCCACACCGGAACCCGTGGTCGCGGCCCCACCTCGACGGGGTGCGCCCGCCCCGGGCCGACGCCTGTAGGTTGCCTGTATTGACGTCGTTCCACGAGCCGCCGCAATACACACGGGCGGTAATCTCCAAGGACGAGGTCCACTCCGAGACGTTTCCGCTGAGGTCGCACAGCCCGCTCACGCTGTTCCCCGCGGGCTTCGAGCACACCGGCCAGGTAGACTCCCTACCGCAACCTGGTCCACCCCCGCTCCAAATCGCCAGGTCACAGCTGACCTCCGCGTTTCCCCAGGGGTACTGCCGCTTGCCGCCGTCAGACGCCTCGGCTTGCCACTCCTGCTTGGTCGGCAACCGCCCGCCGGCCCAGGCGCAAAACGCCGTCGCCTGGTTCCAGTCCACGCAGTTCACAGGATGTTGGTCTCGGCCTTTCTGATCCCAGTTGCAGCCTTTGTACGAGTTCGGCCTGCTGCACTTCCCGGCCTCCACGCAGGCCCTGTATTGCCCTACCGTCACTTCGGTCTTCGTGAGCTCGATCCCCGCCGGCCGGCTGACGACCCAGCTCAATCCCGCCATGCCCGTGACCGGCCGGGCACATAGGTGACAGATCGAACCGGGCACATAGGTGACACTTTCTTCGACCTACAAAGCAAGCCTTCCGTGAGGGGTCTTCGAAAAGCCCCTGCCCATGCGTCGCGCCAGCGACG
>Ga0209507_1003126_pt1 | contig 10610 bp, 8 predicted proteins | sample AD_UKC028_MetaG_FD_184414 | JGI IMG/M metagenome (GOLD analysis project Ga0209507, IMG submission 184414) | Active sludge microbial communities of municipal wastewater-treating anaerobic digesters from USA - AD_UKC028_MetaG (SPAdes) (version 2) | ecosystem: Engineered > Bioreactor > Anaerobic >...
AAGCCTATAAAGTTATTCTGTGAATCACAAAGGGTGGTCGATGCAGAAGACAGCATTCAAATCGGCGCCTCCTTTGTTGATGCTGATTTTAAGAGCTACAAAGCGCTCCAGACCTACCTGATGTAATACGTTGACTTGCTTCTTCCTATCACGGAGACATTCGGGAAAATAAAAATCAAAATATTTTATAGTTATAACGCTCTATGCTTTTATACGATGGGCAGTGTCGGAATATTTTACAAAATAGAATATAATGTATTACATAAGTAATGCTAAATTAAATTAATATCTTATACAATAACACCACCAAAAATCACCTGTAAAAAGCCCTTTTTTTGCCATTTTATTGTCGGGTTTCTTTACAAAATAATAATCATCCTCTGCTATGTTTAAATAATATGTAATTGATTTAGTAGTTTGCAGATATGGCATGCTTCATGTATTACATTTATTAACACTAAATTACCGAAATTAAAAAATTCAAGAAATAGGAGAAAAAGCGGTAGTGATAATGTTTTGGTGTTCCGAGTATAGACTTGGCAGGTGATCCTGTAGTTGTTTTCAGTTAGGGTATTAGCCATGTCACTTTCCATAAAACTGGTAATATACCCCAGGTTCTCGAACCAGTCTCGTTCTTTCTCTTGTGCCTTGGTCTTTTAGGATTGGCAGGTGCAAAGAGGAAGTTTAAAAAGTAAACCAGCATCGTTTTTTTACCACGAAAGGCAGGGTGAAAAGATGAGTCAGCAAGAAGAAATCATTGTGCGTGAGCTTGACAAAAAACCCGATATCCACATTACAGACCTGGAGAGTATGACAGGGTTGCCCATTGGCGAAATCTGCAAGATCCGACACTTCTGGAGACTGGAAAAAAGACGGGAGGGAGCAAGATTTGGCACGGGTCAAGGCATTGGAAAAATAAAACATACATTGAGGGAATGCAGACTGCACCCATAACTGTTCAGAGTCGTGTAGTTGTAAGAATTCAAGACAAGGCAGAGTCAAAATGGCTCTGCCTTTTTTAATCTTAACCAATCCATAACACTGCCACATGTCTTTGATATTGAAGAATAATAATTTAATGTGATAAATCTTTCCTTGTCGACATTATTCTCACGGAAAAGGCATTGCAAGCACTCAGCCGATATGTTAGAAAAATTTAATATTATTTACACTTTGGGAGCAGACCATATTTATGAAGTACGAACCGATAACTATCGAAGAAAAATGGCAAAAGAAGTGGGAAGAAGAAAAAGCCTTTAAAGTCACCGAGGACCAGCAAAAGAAAAAATACTATCTGCTGGAGATGTTTCCTTACCCTTCCGGGAAAATTCATATAGGCCATGTCCGTAATTATACGATCGGCGATGTGGTTGCCCGCTACAAAAAAATGAAAGGATTCAACGTTCTGCATCCCATTGGCTGGGACGCCTTCGGTATGCCTGCGGAAAACGCGGCTATCGAACATAAGATTCATCCATCGAAGTGGACCCACGAAAACATCAACCACATGCGCAAACAGCTCAAACGCATGGGCTTCAGCTATGACTGGGATCGGGAAATTGCCACCTGCGAACCGAAATATTACCGCTGGGAACAACTATTTTTTATCTGGATGTATGAAAAAGGCCTTGCGTATAAAAAGCGTTCTAGTGTTAATTTTTGCACCAAGTGCGACACGGTGCTGGCCAACGAACAAGTAGAAGCCGGCCTGTGCTGGCGCTGCGGCACGGAAGTAGAGGAAAAAGTTCTCGATCAGTGGTTCTTTAAAATAACCGCTTACATTGATGAATTATTAGAATACTGCGACAAACTGCCCGGATGGCCGGAACGCGTTATGACGATGCAGAAAAACTGGATCGGGAAAAGCTACGGCTGCGAGGTGGATTTCCCCATGGTCGATGCCGAAGGTGCGATCAAAGTTTTCACCACCCGCCAGGACACGCTCTTCGGCGCGACATTCATGCTGGTGGCTGCTGAACATCCATTGGTCATGCAACTGGCCAAAGGCAAGCCGTGCGAAGGCAGTGTCCGCCAATTTGTGGAAAAAGTGAAAAAGCAAGACAAACTCATGCGAACGTCTGAGTATTATGAAAAAGAAGGTCTGTTTCTGGATTCTTATTGCAAAAACCCTCTTACCGGCAAGGAAATGCCGATTTATGCTGCCAACTTTGTTCTGGCCGATTACGGCACCGGCTGCGTCATGGCGGTTCCTACACACGACCAGCGCGATTTCGAGTTTGCTAAAAAATTCAATCTGCCGTTGATTGTCGTCATTTCACCAAAAGACAAAACGCTTGATCCGGCAACGATGACCGAGGCCTATGTGGATGAAGGCATACTGGTCAACTCCGGCCAGTTCAACGGCATGGAAAATACGAAAGTTTTGGAAGCCATCGCCGATTTTTTGGAGGCTCAGGGAAAAGGCCGACGTACGATTCAATACCGTTTGCGCGATTGGGGCATCTCGCGCCAGCGTTACTGGGGTGCACCCATCCCGATGATCAACTGCGATAAATGCGGGATCGTTCCAGTCAAAGAAGAAGACCTGCCCGTTGTCCTCCCCGAAAATGTCGTGTTCAGTCCAGAGGGCGGCTCGCCGCTTGCGGCGCTACCGGAATTTATCCATACGACCTGCCCCAAATGCGGCGGCAAAGCCGCCCGCGAAACCGACACGATGGATACGTTTGTGGAATCGTCATGGTATTTTGACCGCTATTGCTGCCCGGATTGCGACGTCAAGCCCGGACTGGACCGCCAGAAGCTGGATTACTGGATGCCGGTAGATCAATACATCGGCGGCATCGAGCACGCCATTTTGCATCTGCTCTATTCGCGGTTTTACACCAAGATGCTGCGTGACTTCGGCGTGATTGGCGTGGACGAGCCCTTCACCAATCTGCTGACACAGGGCATGGTCTGCAAGGAAACGATGAAGTGTAAGGAGCATGGCTATCTTTATCCCGAGCAGGCAGCCGAAGGCAAGTGCCATATCTGCGGCCGGGAAGTTGTTATTGGCAAGACGGAGAAAATGTCCAAATCACTCAAGAACGTAATTGATCCTGATTATTTGGTTAAAACCTACGGCGCGGACACGGCGCGTATCTTTTGCCTGTTTGCCGCACCTCCGGAAAAAGACCTGGAATGGAGCGAACAGGGCGTCGATGGGTCATTTCGTTTTCTCAGCCGCCTATGGCGAATCTTCGATGATTATCTTGAAGACATTAAAACCGTCGCCACTGCATCGGGAAAAATCGTTCTGGAAGGCGATGTCAAGACATTGAGGCGAAAGACACATCAAACCATTCGCAAGGTCACAACCGATATTGAAGACCGCTTTCACTTCAACACGGCGATCAGTGCGGTGATGGAGCTGGTCAACACACTTTACTCGGTCAAGCGTCCCGAAAAGGGTGATCAAACCGCATTGTCGGTAGTCCGTGAAGCGCTGGAAGCGGCGGTTTTGCTGCTTGCGCCCATCGTCCCACATATGACTGAAGAACTCTGGCAGATGCTTGGCCATGCGACATCTGTAAACAATGCGACTTGGCCGGAATTCGATCCAGCTATCGCCAGTGAAGAAGAGATGACGATTGTCATTCAGATCAACGGCAAACTGCGCAGCCGGATGACGGTGTCTGTCGATGAAGATCCGGAAAAAATTAAAGCTGACGCGCAGGCGGATGAAAAAATCGTGGCACTACTTAAGGGAATAAAAATCCTGAAAGTCATTTACGTTCCCAAAAAGTTGGTGAATATTGTCGTTACGCAATAACATGGTTAAATATATGAAAAAAAAAGACTCTTTTTCCAGAATTAAATTGAGCTTTCTGCTTTTACTTGTCTCTATCGTCATAGGATGTGGTTACACCTTCGCGCCGCAAGGCGAGCACATTGACCGTCGCATAAAAAATATTTACGTCGAGCCTTTCGGCAACAAAACCGCTCAGGCAGAGATCGAAAACTTTATGCGGACAGCGTTCATTGATCAAATTATTCAAAACAGCCGCTTTAAAGCCGTACCGAATATCGAGCAGGCGGATGCAATCATCAGTGGCAACATCCTCAATCTTAACACCCAAGCGCTTTCTTACCGAAAAAGTATCCTGGCTGCCGAAGAACGAATGACTGTCACCCTGGAAGCCACGTTCCGTGAAAAGGACAGCGGCAAGATACTCTGGTCTTTCCGAAATGTCATTGCGACAGTTGATTACGAGCTGCGAGACGACATGAATAGCATGCCTGCAGACAAGAAGAGAGCACTGGCCAAACTGTCTCGTGATACGGCGGAAAAAGCTTTTAACCTCATGATGGCTAATTTTTAAAAGTTCCCAACGCGAGTATTCATGAAGCCTTCGGTCTATAAACTAGGACGTTTTTTAATCTGGGGCGCGACGGATGAAAAACAGGCGGCTGAGGCCTGGCCCGTCGGAACTGAAACGGTCAAAACTGCAAACCGACCTTCGTCTTTCTTCCGTAAAGTATCGTCTGATTATTTACTAGTAGTGGATTCGGCGGCAGACGTTTCATGCGAGCCGCGCTCTTTGCAAAGGCTGTTCAACATCGCACGGGATACGGGCGCCGGTTTTATTTACTCGGACTTCCTGGTTTCCACGACAAAAGGTCTTATCCCCTGTCCCTTGAATGATCATCAGCCGGGGTCGATCCGCGATAATTTTAATTTTGGTCATTTCTTTATCTTTTGCACCACCGCCGTCAGAAACGCCGTAAAAAAATACGGCTTGCCTTGTGCCGATCCGGATATGGTCCTTTACGATTTGCGTCTGAAAATTTCGCTCGACTCCGCTATCGTGCATCTTCCGGAGTGTCTTTACACGGCATCCCAGAAAAAGCCGGAGGAAAAACCAACGGGAAAATCCGAAGCCCATTTTGACTATGTCGCAAAAGAAAATTTCATCCGTCAGAAAAAGTTAGAGAAAATCGCAACCGATCACTTAACGCGAGCAGGCGCGCACCTGCCCGCGCGCACAAAGATGGCAAACCATGAACCAGCGTCTTTTCAGTGGGAAGCCAGCATCGTTATTCCCGTGCTCAACCGTAAAAGGATTATTGCTGACGCGCTTGAGAGCGCTCTGGAACAAAAAACAAATTTTGCTTTCAACGTCATCGTTGTGGATAACCATTCGACCGACGGCACCACAAATATTTTAAAAAAGTTTGCTGCAAAATATCCCAATATAAGCCATATTATCCCAAGACGGCGCGACCTGGGTATCGGCGGGTGCTGGAATGAAGCAATTTATTCGCCGTTCTGCGGACGATATGTCGTTCAGTTGGATTCCGACGATCTTTACAGCTCGTCGCAGGCTCTGCAAAAAATTGTTGACACCCTGCGCAAAGGTTCTTACGCGATGGTCGTAGGATCCTACACGCTAGTCAATGAAAAGCTCAAACCCATCCCGCCGGGGCTGATTGATCACCGTGAGTGGACGCCGGCCAACGGTCACAACAATCTTTTACGCGTCAACGGCATGGGCGCGCCGCGCGCCTTTGACACGAAGATTCTCCGTCAGATCGGATTTCCCAATGTGAGCTACGGTGAGGATTATGCCGTCGTCCTGCGGCTGACGCGTGAATATAAAATCGGTCGGATTTTTGAAAGTCTTTATCTGTGCCGCCGCTGGAAAGATAACACCGACGCGAGTCTTTCCGTTGAAAAGCAAAACCGCAACGATTATTACAAAGATAAACTGCGCACGATGGAAATTCAGGCCAGACAATTGATAAATGGTAGAGAACGGTCGCGTGACCTTCAGGTTTTTAAAACCACCCACATGAGTGGCAAGACCGTTCACCATCAGAAATTTTTAAAAGATACGATCTTTACAAAATTCCCCGCAAAAGATAATTTAACACTTCCCTCACTGTGCCGGAATCTTTTTGATTCACAAAAGAAAAGCTGGCCAAGGTTTGCCGCCGCCTGCCGTGATCTGGCTTTCGTTCAGGAGCGAAAGCTTTCGTGCAATCATTACAAAATTTCTTTGCAATATAATCCTGCCCGTGTCGTCAGTGGAGGCGCCGCGGTGGACAAGGAATCGATCAAAAAGCGGCCCTGTTTTCTATGTGCCGACAATCGTCCCGTACAGCAGGGCGGCATCCTGTATCGCAACAACTATGTGATCCTTTGCAACCCCGCGCCAATTTTCGACCGGCATTTTACAATTGTATCGCTTGAACACCAGCCACAGGAAATTACATCATCTCTTAGCTGGCTCTTAAAACTGGCTGCAGACGCATCGCCGGATTACACCGTTTTTTACAACGGTCCGGCCTGCGGAGCATCCGCGCCCGATCATTTACATTTTCAGATGATTCCGGTGGATGCACTCCCTTATTTAAGGGAATTAACGTGCCTTCCGCCAGCCAAATTTTCTGTCTCCATCCGCTACAATTTTGAAAAAGGGATTGACCGGTCCGTTGTAGTTCTTGCGTCTAAAAATAAAGAGATTCTGCAAATGCGTTTTCAACGCCTGTTGACTATCTTCAAAAAGAAGTTAGGGATAAAAAACGAGCCGCCGATGAACATTCTATGCTCTTATGATGAGGAGTGTTGGAAGCTCACGGTCTTTTTACGCAGGAAGCACCGTCCGGATGCCTACTATGCCAGAGGCGAAGACAGAATTTTCGTTTCGCCGGGCGCCATTGATATGGCAGGTGTCATTATCACCCCGAGGCTCAGGGATTTTGACCGACTTGATTTCGATACATTGCGGAATATTTACCGGGAAGTATCTCTTGATCAGGAAACATTCCAACAAATTATAAAGGTTATCTGAATGACTGATTTAAATTCAATGATTATCGACAGTGCGATTAGCTTTGCCGAAGCTGTTGACGGCAGCAACGCGCCTCTTGAAGTTATTGATGCCTTATCCATGGTTGATGTTACTTACTATTCATTTGACGGGCTGCTTCATTCAGGGCAAATCGTCGTTGACGCCAGGCTTGAGGACGATGTTTATGAACTATTTCAGCTGATAGAAAGATTGAAATTTCCTGTAGGCAAGGTCATACCCATCGTCGCCTACCGCTGGGATGACGAAGCCTCTATGGCGAACAACAATTCCTCTTCCTTCAATTTCCGTGTCATTGCCGATACCAATAAGCTATCCCTGCACTCCTTCGGGCGGGCCGTGGACATCAATCCCGTGCAGAATCCGGTCATCTATCCGGCAGGCATTATTGCGCCAGCCGGGGCTCTTTACCGTCCGCAAAACAGCGGAACGTTCACAAATAATCACCCTGTTGTGCAGGAATTTATCAAACGCGGCTGGCACTGGGGTGGCAACTTTGAGCAACCTAAAGATTATCATCATTTTGAGAAACCGTAAGACATTACTGCCAGGGCGTCCGAGACGGCTTGGAGTATTCCCACCACGGTTTCTTCGCTGATGAGCAGGCTGGGCCTGAAAACAACTGAACAGCGTGCTACGTCGCCGGGACAGACCAAGAGGCCCTTCTCTGCTGCGGCCCTGCAAAAAGCCAGCGCCGTATCGGCTGTACCCATGTCCATGGACAGGAGAAGTCCACGGCCGTCTAAGGACTGTATCATGTTGGGATGGGAGTTCCTGAGTGTTTCAAGCCCTTCCCGAAGCTTCTTTCCGCTCCGGGCCGCATTGTCCCAGGGCTTCAGGCGTTCATATTCCTCCAGGGCTTTTTGTGCGACACGGCATCCCAGGTCCGATCCTCCGAAAGTGGAGAGATGGATCATGGGATGGGCATTCATGAATTTGTTCAGGCGCTGGGTGAACACCGTTGCCGCTATGGGAAACATGCCGGCACCTAAGGCCTCGCCAATGACCAGCACATCGGGCATGATGCCGCTTTCCTCGAAGGCAAATTTTTTTCCCGTGCGGCCCATGCCACTCTGTGTTTCATCGAGGATCAGCAGGGCGCCTTTTTTTGCGCAGAACTTCCGTAGGGATTGGAGGTATTCTCTTCCTGCCTGGCGGCAGTTGTTCTCGGCCTGGACCGGTTCAATGAATACCGCCGCTGTGTTTTTTGTGATCATTTTCCTCGCTGCCTCGATATCTCCGAAGGGAAGCTGACCGATATTAGGAATAAGGGGGCCGTATATCTCCCTGTCTTTTCTGTCGGAAAGACTCATGGCGAAACCTGTCTGGCCGAACCATGATCCGTCCACCGAGAGAAGTTCTTTTCTGCCCGTGGCTCCCCGGGCCAGCTTGCAGGCGAAATCGATGCTTTCTCCGCGAATGACACTGAACACCGTGCATTCCAGATTTGCTGGAACGAAGCGGGAAATTTTTTCGGCCAGGGTGGCCTTTTCCTCGGATATCATGGGAAAATTCCCCTGGTCAGTTTCCTGGATTGCTTTACAAAGTTCCTCGACGATGGCCGCGGGCCTCCTTCCCAGGTTGTGAATGGAAAGGGATGATATGCAATCGATATATCGTTTGCCGTCCAGGTCATAGATGCAGTCTCCCTCCCGGTGGTCTTCAACGATGGCGTGACCCCGGTTTTTCAGTACCACGTGATGCGATGCGGAGAAGTACGTTTCATATTTGTTAAGAATTTCTGCCGTGGTTTTGTTCATATAGAACTCCTTTGCTTTCGATTAAATCGGCTAAAAAAATCCTCCACCGACCTTATCCAGTTAAACACCACGGTCTGAACCCTTTCACTGTTCAGCAACTTTAGCACTCCCGGTATCTTGGCCGCTGGGAGCGCGATGGGAAGCATGAACCGCATTACCTGCGGGGCATTGCCCGAATAAGCGGCAAAAATGCCATTTTTCGCCAGTGCGTCAGACATCATCGGCCCTAAGAACTCGTGAATGTATTCGATCCCCACCATCATGCCGATGCCTCTCACTTCTCGGATGATTTTCGGGTTCTCAAGGCGCAGTTTTTCCAGAGCATCCTTAAGTTTCCTGCCGTTAACCGCTGCCCGCACCGGGAGATTGTTGTCCATGATGTAATCTATTACCTTGAGCGAGATGAAGCATCCCAGGTCCGAGCCTCCCGTGTAGGTGGGGTGGAACTGCGGGTTGCGGCATACAAAGTCCGTCAAGATGTCCCTGTCGCGGTACAGAACAGCACCATTGGGAAATATGCCGCCGCCGATTGATTTCGCCATGGCCAGTATGTCGGGGGTTACGCCGAAATGCTCGCAAGCGAAGAATTTGCCGGTCCGGCCAAAGCCGGTCTGGACCTCATCAAATATGAGGATGATATTCCTCTCATCACAGAGATGTCGCAGGCCGCGCAGGTATTCCTCCTTGGCCACAAATATTCCAGCCTCCCCCTGTACCGGCTCAATGATGATGGCGGCCGTATCATCGGTCACGGCCCTGCGAATAGCCTCCATGTCGTTGAAAGGGACAAAGGAAAACTGGGGCATGAGCGGTTCGCAGTATTTGCGGTAATGCTCCTTGCCATTGGCGGAAAGGGCGAAGCCCGTGTGCCCATGATAGGCCTTTACCGTAGAAATGATATGGGAGCGTCTCGTGGCACCGCGGGCAAGTTTGATGGCACAATCGATGGCGTCCCCGCCACCTGAGGCGAAGAGGACCTTGTTCAGATCGGCGGGGGCTATACTGGCAAGCCTCTCGGCTAGCGCTATCTTGTGGACTGAGATAAGGGTAGATGTTCCCATGTCCAGGGTTTCCAGTGCCTCCGCCATGGCCTTCTTTATCACGGGATTACCTCTTCCCACATTGAAACATCCCGCCGACGTGAAGCAATCTATCATGACCCTGCCGCTAACGGGGTCTATGAAGCGCACAGACTGTCGCTGCGTTTCTAGAACATCGAGATGTCCCGCTTTCAGGTATTTGACCTGTCCGCTGTTTATATGCCGTGAGAAGACCTGGACGATATGTTTTTTTTCATTCTGGCTCATAGAGACGATTTCTTTTCTCTCGCTGTTCACTATCTACCCCCTTCATAAATATGACTGAGTTAATAACAAGCGATCTCTTGAGCAACTGGCCCGTGGGACACAATAAGGCCTGCTGAACCCGACCCAGATATATTAAGTCCTACTTCAACACAAAAAGCTATGGACGGAAGCTTTGAAATTTGCTGAGCTGCTTTATGACTAATAAATTACTTTTTCATGATTTCCTATTATTTCATTCGTGCTGCACATACATGAGCTTGCTTATGTCAAAACCTGATGCGGCCGCTTTAGCAGTCAGGTGTTTTTTGATTTTTTCATCAAGGCGCGGGTTTCTGGCCAGAATCCAAAGATAGGATTTGTCCGGGCCGCAGACCAGCGCATAAGAATAGTTTTGCTGATCCAGTTCAAGAATCACGTAAGACCCGTAAAAAGGGCCGAAGAAGGAAACTTTTAGAAATCCTTGATTCGGGTGATTAACAAAATATGCCTTGCCTTCGGCTTGCTTCCATTTGCTTTCTTTGGCCGAGTAACCACGGTTAAGGACACGGACGCCTCCGTCTTCACGCAGGCTATACTCGGCCGTTACATGCGTTAATCCCCGATCAAAAGAATGATCCAGCCGGGCAATTTCATACCACTTCCCCGTATACCTCTCAATCTGAAAACGATCGACCGGTTTCACGCCATCCGGTATGCCAACGCAACTCACAACCAAGAAAGCAAAAATAATG
>Ga0209507_1003129_pt1 | contig 10604 bp, 15 predicted proteins | sample AD_UKC028_MetaG_FD_184414 | JGI IMG/M metagenome (GOLD analysis project Ga0209507, IMG submission 184414) | Active sludge microbial communities of municipal wastewater-treating anaerobic digesters from USA - AD_UKC028_MetaG (SPAdes) (version 2) | ecosystem: Engineered > Bioreactor > Anaerobic >...
GGATCTCATAACTCAATATGGATAATGAAAGAACTCCAGAGCGAATGCCAATTTCTATTGCTTTTTTTAAAGGCATGATTTCCACATCTGTCTCCTATGCGGCCTCTTCGGATGTCTCGTCCGGCCAGAGGTCCGAGACCTGGACGCCCAAGGAATCTGCGATCGCACGGCGTATGTGCGGAGATACCTGCCGGCCGGTTATGACGTGGTACACATTCTGGCGGGTGCAGCCCACCTTCCGGGCTATGGCGGCGCCTTTTACATCCCTGTCGATCATGAGTTTCCGGATCTTTTTTTTGGTCTCTGTTGTTGCCATGGTTAGATTATGATATGCACGAATGTGCATTGTCAAGAAAATAATATACATCATAGTGCGTAATGAAGAAAGAACACAGCGATATAGGACAGAGATTAAAAATATTGAGGGGCTCTCTATCTCAAACTGAGATGGGAAAGCTGTTTGATATGCCATTACGTACATATCAATCATACGAGTATGGACAGCGGGTACCTCCCTCGCATGCTCTATCAAGTATTGCAAGAAAGTTCGGAACCACTGTTGAATGGATACTGACTGGTGTGGACGAACGAACGGATGTAGGTGTACTAAAGAAAGAACCTTCTCCAGGAGAGAAACTAGAGCAGGATTTCACGTATATTCCCCAAGTCAATGGCAAGATTAGTGCCGGAAAGGGATTTGCTCCCGAGAATTCCATAGAAATGAAAGTGGCCTTCCGGAAGGAATGGATTGCGCGGAAGGGTAACGCGAAAAATATGGTTCTCATCAAAATTTCTGGGGACAGCATGGAACCGACACTTTTCAATAGCGACCTTGTTCTTGTCGATCGCGGAAGGAATTACCTTGAACCCCAGGGAGGTGTTTACGCTATTGCTTTGGACGACGTAATCATGATCAAGAGGATTCAGCCTATCGGGGATCGTGTAAAAATCATAAGCGACAACAAGATGTATGAACCTTTTGAAGTGCCGGCCGATCAGGTAAAGATTAACGGCAAGGTTATATGGTTCGCAAGGGAGTTGGAAAGGTAGGAAATTGAAAAATCCAGTTATAGGTATTTTATGAATACACTTTATTATGGCGACAACCTGAATATTATACGTGACTACATAACTACAGAGAGCATTGATCTTATTTATCTTGACCCTCCGTTTAATTCGAGTCGGACTTATAATGTCCTTTTTAAAGATGAAAGTGGAAACGAAGCCGAGGCTCAGATCACCGCTTTTGAGGACACTTGGCACTGGAACCATGCGACGGAAACGACATATCAGGAATTAGTGACACACGGCGAGGTGAAAGTTTCCGCCATGGTTAGTGCTCTCACAGATTTCATTGGAAAGAACCAGATGATGGCCTATCTGGTCATGATGGCAGTCAGGTTGGTGGAGCTCCATCGTGTCCTCAAGCCGACAGGAAGCCTATATCTCCATTGTGACCCGACGGCAAGTCATTACTTGAAAATCGTGCTGGATTCCATTTTTGGAGCGGAGCATTTTGTTAATGAAATCATCTGGCGTCGTCAGAACGCAAAGGGCTTGGCATTTACACGCTTCGCCTCTAATCATGATGTTCTTCTTAGATATTCTAAATCTGGTCAGTTTGCCTGGACTCCTCAATATAAACCTCACGACCCAAAGTACTTGGGTCAGTTTTATCGTTATATCGATTCGGACACGGGCAGACGTTATCGCTTGGCAGACATTACTAATCCGAATAAAGACAGGCCCAATCTGACCTATGAATTCCTTGGCGTGACTAGAGTTTGGCGATGGACAAAGGAGCGGATGCAGAAGGCTTATGAGCAAGGTTTAATTGTTCAAACAAAGGAGGGCGGTGTACCACAACTCAAAAGATATTTGGATGAACAAGAAGGAACACCTGTTGATGATATCTGGGATGATATTTTACCCGTTCAAGCCCAAGCGGCTGAACGCCTCGGTTATCCTACTCAAAAACCTGTCGCTCTTCTTGAACGCATAATAGGTGCCAGTAGTAATCCAAGCGATGTAGTCCTTGATCCCTTTTGTGGTTGCGGGACCATGATAGCTGCGGCTGAGAAAATGGGTCGTCGATGGATCGGTATCGACATAACCCACCTCTCGATCGCCCTTCAAAAATATCGTCTCAAAGATTCCTTCGGTCTTGTCGAAAAAAAAGATTATAGCGTTATAGGGGAGCCTGAAGATCTTTCTTCTGCTTACCAACTTAAAGAAGATGATCCTTACCAGTTTCAGTGGTGGGCCCTGTCTCTCATAAAAGCTCGCCCTTTAGGTGGTACATCTGGGAGCAAACAAGGGAAAAAAGGCAAAGACCGGGGAATAGATGGTGTAATCACCTTCATTGATGAGTTGGGGGGAAAACCAAAACAGATCCTAGTTCAAGTCAAATCCGGCAAAGTAAAAAGCGGCGATATCCGAGATCTCCGCGGAACAATAGAGCGGGAAGGGGCAGCAATGGGCGTTTTTATTACCCTTGAAGATCCAAGCAGAGAAATGATGGCAGAGGCGGTAGTTGCTGGCTTTTACAATTCGCCAGGCTGGAACAGGGATTATCCGAGACTGCAGATATTAACTATTACAGAACTTCTAAATGGCGGAGAACTTAAAATGCCTTCTGCAACTATTACTTTCAAACAATCGGATAAAATAAAAATCGAAAATAAAGGAAAACAAACGAGTTTGTTCTAATAGATATATTGATGTTTACCATCAAAGAGGGGGTGGTTATGGGTAGAAGAAAAGTCTATCATGTTGTTCCAGGAAAAAAAGATGGATGGGATATATTAAAAGAAGGTAACGAGAGAGCATCGGCTCATACAGATAATAAAAATGAAGCCATAAAACGCGGTCGAGAATTAGCCAAGTCTGGAGGGCCAGGCCAACTTAAGATTCATAAAACGAACGGACAAATACAAACGGAATATACCTATGGTGATGATCCTCACCCACCGGATGGGTAGTTTATAATTATTAATGTTTATGATGCAACTAATAACTCGGTATCATGGCAGAATCTCAGCGATGAGGTGTCCAACTGGCTAAGAGACAATTGGGATCAATAAATCAGAAATAAAGTTGACTAACATTGAGGGGTATAACAATGATCAAACTTTCTTTAACTGATTTCATGGATATAGCGTCAAAAAGCGGCGTTCAAAAAGCGAGGGCTGTTATCGCAATTAAATCTCGGCCACAAAAATATGAACGTGCAACTGATTTTTACGGACCACTTCGTGAACATATAATTGAAATACACAAAAAGAAACGATCTAAAAAAGCTTTAGACGACGTTTTATCGAGAATTGTTGACAAAAAGAAACTTGGAAACTATCCATTGGTGATTGATGGTTATAAAAGGTGGTGGGGACGAAAAACTCTTCAATGGTTCGAACCAATATCTAAACCATATAGCGCCCATCAAGTCTCTATTAATATTAATCCAGAGCTTGGACTTATAATTAATGGAGTTCCGTACCTTATTAAGCTTTACTTCAAAAAAGCTCCCCTAGCAAAGGATCGAGATGGTATAATTGTGCAGTTGATGGAAATGACGCTCAGATCGGGTTGCGAAAACAATGCAATTATGAGTGTCTTAGATACAAGGCATTCAAAAATAGTACCTTACGAATATTCCTCACCGGTGAATAAAGCCATGATCGATGCAGAATTGGGATATATCGCGAACTTATGGACAGCAATATAGCAATCTGCAATTAGACTGAAGGGAACTGCGATCATGTCAGTGGACAGAACATCACAAGAATATCATCTTACACCCGAAGGCTGGATCATAGGGTCTTACAGTTATTATGGTAAGGTTCAAGGCGAGACAGTGGTACGTCCAAAAGATGCTGTGGAAACATGGAGTTTGGAGAGTGAACAGTCATCAGTATATTCCGATGATGTTTATTGGTGGAAGTTGGTTTGGTACGATTCATCAATATCGGAAGAGGATAGAAAAAGGCTGCGAATAAAATTTCCTGAACTTTCGCACAATTTTCCCGGGTAACATGTAACTAAATTTATGAGGAAATAAGAAATGTAGAAGATTGAATTAGCTACTTTTTTTTATTACAAAAAAGCTGGAGGTTCATGCTAATGAGCACATCGCGCAGGAAGATCAATAAGTACATAATTCATCTAATTGATAATGCATCCGGTGAAAAACTGGACGCGTCCATTCTAAAAGATTCCATTGAAGCAAAGATGTCAGCTCCGGCAATAGAGAGGATATACGACAATGTTCCGACGAATAGATTTATACTTCTTAATGATTTTCAAGGAGATGATGCGATATTTACGGGCTATTTCAAATCTGCGAAATATAATCACAGACCACCATTAATTTCTAAAGTCACCCTCATAGAAAGAGACAATCCTAAGATGATGGAGGAAGGTGAGGCGGAAAAAACTCATTTTGGAATGTTATTCCGTTCTGTGGACACTATTTTCCTACTTGAATCAAAGGGGGGTGGAGTTCGTATTGGACCACTTGTCCGTTATCTTAGTTTGTGGGCACCAGAAGATACCCATATTGACTATGATCTTTTTGCTGGCCCTGAATTTTTAACTCGCTTGCAGGATATGGCTAGGGCAACAGAAATAGAACTGTATACAAGTACACAAATATTATCAAAAACATTCGACATTGATAAAACACTTCCAGATGTCAGAGAGGAAGTTTTAATCACTTTGAAGGCAAAAAAGAAAAAATCAATCAAGACGCCAGCGCAATATCTTTATAAGTCTTTATTTAAAACAAACACGGCAACCAGAATAAAGGTACATGGAAGGTCCGAAAATAATGACGATATTCTCATTGATACAGAACAGTTAACTGATTCAGAATACATTGAACTTGAGCTTGACAGTAATGGTCAGGTTATTACGGAATCAGCTTTATATAAGCTTAAAGCTATGTTAAATTCATTTAAATGAAAAAAGTCTACACTGATTTTTTAATCCCCCCCTTTCACTATTTTGCTGTACTGAGTAAAGGGGAGGCTTTATATGAATGGGCTATTCCGGCTATAATAACAGGAATTGCATTTTTGATAGGTTATTTATTAAAATTACCCTTTGATGCTAACTTTCTCAAACAGTATGTTGGGGTTTTAATTAATCTCCTCGCTATACTTGTAGGCTTTACTATTACATCGGTCGCCATCTTCGTTACAATAGATATGACGAAAGATGGTTTTCTTTCAAAAAAAAGTGGGCGCGATATTTATGGCAGTTCTATAAGCTGGTATCATTTTATCTATCTCAACCTAGTTCAGGCTATTATTACTGGAATTATCTTTCTTGGGCTATCACTTGCGTCATTTCTCCTTTTAGCTAGAGAAATCAAATGCTTTTTACCAGTTATCTTCATTTTATTAACATTCGGAACAGCCCATATATTGCTTTTATCGATGAGAAATATCACAAATCTCTATTTTGCTTTTTTTGAAGAAAGTAAGTGATGTCGAAAATATTTTTGCCCAACTACCTAAAATCAAACCCCTCTTGAAAACACTCCTAAAATCCCCTTAATTTTACACACCGTAAGATTATTCAGAAGTGACTTATAACATTATTCGGTACTTAGTTATCACACCCCCCTACAGCTTCGTGCAGCCGCATGTTATAAGCGAGGAACCGCTATTGTTATAAACGACTGCATAAATTCGCTTGATATTACCAAGAACCGTTTGATTATCTCGATCATCAGCGCAAATTATCTGCTGCACCTACACCTCGATGATCTTGAATGTTTGAAGGCAAAAAGGTTTATCATAATGTAGGTACACCTAAAACTAAATAGTTTTATCGAAATGATATTCTAAGAATTACGGGTTGAAACAGAGCACAGCTTTGCTGCTCACATGCTGGGAGTGTAAAGAGCGGTCCTCGTGCAGCCGCATGTTGTGTACTGATTTTTGTTCCTATTGCTACATAGTAGTTCCTATTATTTTTTTCAAACATCCGTACGCACCGGAACTATTACCACCAGAAGCCTTTAATATTACGTTTTGCCTCCTCCGTGACCGGTTTGTAGAATGGTGTTTCCGACAAAGGATGAAATCTCAAGATGGGGCGCTCACTCTTTAGATATGCAGTAATGTTATTTTCAATCGCTTCTTTACTGGGGCAATCTTCATATTTATTCCTTTCGTTGCATTCAGTCATGTTGTAATCGTTTATGCTTAAGATAACCGGCTGCCATTTGGCACCATCGATTGCAGGGTAAATAATATAGATGTTCTCTTTCTCGGCGTTGAGGCTGAACCGGGCTTTGTCACCCAATGTCAGTGTTCTCTTATATAGAGTGCTTTTAGAACTCTTATATACAATACCGATGACATATCGCCCGGGCAGAAGATCAAGCAAATCTGATGCGGCAGCTTTAATAACGTCGAGATATTTTGTTTCGTCTTCATCCTCATTTCTGACATCCCTAATCTGACACCCTTTAACAGCATAAACAAAAGCCACCTCATTTTTTGGCAAAGGCGGTCCAGAGTAAAAGCGATGCGCTTCAGACGGATACACGGATTGACAACATAGAACCAACAATAAGACGAGAAAAGAAAAAAGGCGCATTATAATCTGGATCATCGGAATCCCCTCTTTTTGTTTGATGCCCAACGCCGCGCATCAGCCGCCGCCATAAGCGGCCGGCTGCATGCCGTTGTTATCCTGGTTTCTGGATGTTCTTTCCGTTCTTGATTCTTCCAACACAGACGGAAATCAATTTAGCGGCGGGCTTGAAGACGCCCAACGATGGATACATGTATTTCATCACATTGGCCTCTGCTGATGCCTCTTTATCCATGCCGCCGTCACTTCGGTGTACATGGTGATCCAACTCATGGCAAAACGCCATACCAACGATTGTGTATGTCAAAGGATAGAAAAGGCCTAAAGTCCTTAAGGAGTTCTTCAACGTAGATTTCAATAACGCCTTCTCGACTAATATAGCGAGCAAATCCTTTCTCATTGTGGCCAAGCAGTCGGACTTCTTTTAGACCTTCAAGGCTACTCAAAGGAAGGTGTGAGATGATTCTCCGAACAATCCACCCTACATCAACTCCAACCTTGACGTGATCTTCCAGGATCACAGGTTCCATAGATCGGTCATCTTTCTTTGGATAACAATTAATATAGCGTAAGCGGTAATTTCCGAAATAATAGTATTTGAAGACCACATTGTCAATAATAACCCGAGCATACTATTACCGACTACTGATTGTAATGTTGCATATTTGGCATAAATACTAAAAACTCTCTTCCAGGAAGTACTTTGAAAAAACCCTGCCGCGGTTAATCATTGTGTCAAAGGGGCGACAATATATTCAGGCACGGTCATGGAGAGCCCGCGTTGAAGGTTGTAAAAAAGGAGATCATTGCCAATGCGGGCATGGGCTTCGCGCTCCTCGCGCTGTCCCGGCCCCTCGCCATGTTCTTCGATGCCATTCTGCGTGGCGACACGAGGCTCCTGTATATCGCCGTTATCATCCTCGCGAGTCTCAATATCCTTGAGATCATCGGCCTGACCTTCAAATTCCCCGTTATCTTCACCGAAAAGAACCGTTTTTTTGGATTTCAATATGATGACAATGCGCCGCCCACTTTCGGTCAATTCGCTTTTTTCTTCTATATCGCCGAAACCGGCTTTCTACCCGGGACTGCGGCCGTCTTCTTTTCAAACAGGGACAACATCGTGCCCGTCGTGACCATCATTGTCCTGATCGTTCTCAAATGGGTCTACTATCTTTTGCTCGCGGCGGGCCCACTTTTTCATCCCGTCAAGAAACCTACCGCCTGCCAGCAGCGCTTCGGGGACAGGTCTCTTTGGGTCTATATCTATGCGAACTATTGCTTCATCATGTATCTTGCCGCCATCTTCGCCCGTTCGGTCAATTTCGGTTCGTCATTCCTGCATGTCATTTACGCGACACCCGTCATGATGGCGATCTTTTTGCCCCTGAGGTTCCCTTTTCTTTTTGAAAGATCGCTTAAGATCAGCGGCCGCGGCGAAAGATTTCTCTTTTACCTTTCCCTTGTCTGGATAGGGTTTACGGCAAGCCTGAACCTCTACCTCGCGTGACGGCCGCCGAGCCCGGACGGGAACAGACCTCCCCCTGTGCCGCCGGGGTGCCCCTCAAAGATACGTGAGACCATGGAGGCCTCTTCGCCTTACGGACCCCCGATCAGGGCAATGACACCTGTCCCCTTGTCGATGGCTATGATGAAATCGAGCTTTTCTTCGTTGTAGCTGTTGGTATAATACTTATGGATCCCCCTGAAAACGGCCCGGTAGGCATCGGCCGAATCGGACTCGTCCGCAAGGCACAATACCGATTCGACATGCCAGTACGTCCTTACGACCTGTGATTCGAGAAGGAACAGGGCAACATTTCTCATCGGCACGGGGCCCGTTGAACCAGGCAGGAGCCTCCCGATCTCTTTTCTCTGCCCCGGCTCGATCCTTGTCGCGTCCACCCGGTTCAGGTCCGAAAAGTACCTGCCGTTCACCGCCGCTTTGCCGGTACCCCTGCTGATACCCATCAGCATATCACCCCGGACGGCATACTGCGAAACCGCTTCAACGGGGCTATACCCGCTCATGTCATCTGCGGCCTTGACCATCCCGGCATCCTTTTCCTTCGTTATCATCGAGTCCGAAGCCCTGAACGGGTTTTGGACCCTTGTGATGCTTGTCTTTTTTATGCACCTTTCCATGCCGGCCCTCACCTCCGGGGCAGCCGAAAATACCTTTCCCGCAAACACACCGGCGGCTGCCAGTGACATGCACACCATGAGGATAACACGCCAACGCTGTTGTGATCTCATCGGGTATTTCCTTCCTCGAAGATAACGAACGTACTGCGGTGAACCGAAGACATGAAAAATCTTATTCCATGACAGACGGGAAGGCAAGGCAAATATGCTGCTCAAAACGTTTCATTATCATGGTATAATAGGTCATATTGACCGCAAGGGGTGTTCACATGAGAAACAGGGGATATTCGGTTCGCAGGAAGGGGCCTTCAAAACCGAAGGACGACGGCAAATCTGTCGAGGAATTCGTAAAGGAACTGCGCGGCCTCGCCGCTCCGAAGAACAATTACCGGGAGCAGTCCCTGCGCATCCACGGCCTTATCTGCGCGAAGTGCGCCAGGGAATTCGACTACAAGGACAGGCACCTGCTCACCGTCCACCACAAGGACGGCAACCACAACAACAACCCGCAGGACGGCTCCAACTGGGAAAACCTCTGCGTCTATTGCCACGATGACGAACACAGCCGCGGGATCCTGGCTGATTATTTCGAACAGGCAGAGAAGGACAAATAACCGCTCCCTCTGCGGCCTGTCACGGCGCGTCCCTGAAAAGCGGCCTATCTTCCAGCAATCTTGTCTTTAATACCCTTGGGTAGGCTTTACCCTTGACCATCCTTGTTTCGAAAGGCTTGTCGCAGACCGTTCTGCACGTGTCGGGGGGAATGCTGAGCGGCGGCCGGCATTGGTAGACGAGAAGGTCGTGCCAGAGACAGAACCTGTCCTTGGCCACGTCGTAGATATATCGGTACCTGTCCAGGTAACCGGGGACCCCGTCGTCACCACCATAATCAATGCTCGTCCACTGGACCAGCCGAAAAACATCCGGGACCCCGTCGCCGTCATTGTCAGGAGCAAAGAAAAATCCGTTGTTGCACCCGTCAGCAAAACGGCATTCACCAATGACCACACCGGGGCGCTCCGGTGAAGGAAAATAATAGAGCCTGTATCTCGGGAAAAACCCCTCCCACCTTATCTCCAGTCTCTCTCCCGACTGCGCGCGAACGGGCTCGCCCAGAATGCCCCTTTCGCTGAAAAGGTTCCCGTCGTCCGCAAAGACGGGCTTCAAGGCAAACCTTTTCAATACCGGTCCTTCAAGGGCATCGACGCTCTCTTCGAAACGCCATGGTTTGTCATCGTCCCTGCCCGTCCCCTGATAGTCCCCCTCGACCGTTTGAAAACCATTCAGATCCCCAGCCGTGTGCACACAGGAAACAACGGAAAAAACAAGAAAAAAAACGAGACATGTCTTAAGAAATAGGGCCATCGTCGGGAAATAAGGTTTAAGCCGCGGAAACCTTCCTCCTGTCTGTCATTTTCTGCGAAACGAAAACAGCCGCGATCATTCCCATGCCGACCAGATCGAACGTCAAAGACGAGTAGACAAGCATCAGGCCGCCAACTATAAGGAAGATACGCTCCCAGAGGGCAGTCCGGTGAAGCAGCCATGTACTTGCACCGCCCGCGATGCCGAGGATGCCTATCATTGCGGTCAGGCATGACCAGATCATATTGAACAGGGGCCCTTCGAGAAGAAGGCCTATCCCGGACGGGGTAAGGACAAACATGAAGGGCACGATGAATGCGGGGATGGTATATTTCCACGCCATCATCATCGTCTTGAACGGCCTGCCGCCGGTCAGGGCGGCCGCTGCAAAGGGTGAAAGGGCAGTAGGCGGGGAAACCTCGGAAAGCACCGCGTAATAAAAAATGAACATATGTGCGGCAAATTCCGGGACCTTCAGCTGGATCAGGGCC
>Ga0209507_1003143_pt1 | contig 10575 bp, 4 predicted proteins | sample AD_UKC028_MetaG_FD_184414 | JGI IMG/M metagenome (GOLD analysis project Ga0209507, IMG submission 184414) | Active sludge microbial communities of municipal wastewater-treating anaerobic digesters from USA - AD_UKC028_MetaG (SPAdes) (version 2) | ecosystem: Engineered > Bioreactor > Anaerobic >...
GTGAAGTTCGTTCTGCGCAGAAACATCCCGCTGACAATGCGTTCGATATGGGCTATCTGCCGACCACTCGGACAGAACGAGAAGTCTGCGACCATCGCGCGCTGCTTGTGCGCGTCACGACCGGTGCCGCTACGCCCTTGAATGATGTTCCGATATTCGTACAGATCCATGGGGCGGCTGGTGTTGGCACCCAGTTGCTTCAGATGCGCCGTCAGATCTCGACTCATCACGATCGTTGCCAGATCCGGCTTGACAAAGAATTCCTGTCGATACGGACTGCGGATAAAACGATAGCGCAGGGCATCCCCGGTATCGTCGCTGTATAGGACAGCACAGCAGATGACATCGCGACGTCGGTACTCGTACACGAGGTAGGAGGTCATTCGAGGCAGGTAGTAGCGCGCGAAACTGACCTTGTTGCTCGCAGGCACAACTATCCTGTCTGGACGCTCTCCGTAAAAAGCGAGGATGATCTGTAGGAGCGAGGTTTTTCCTCTGCCATTCCGGCCCGTGATGATCGTTCCACCGGAAATGGGCAGTTCAGTGATTTTGCCTTTGGTGTAGGAATCCACCATCACGAGCCGGAGCAATTCAAACTCGCAGGTGGCCGTTTCAGCCACCAGGACATCTGTAGTTGTCATAAATCCAATGCTGTAATTTTGGAATTCAAAAAATGAATGCCAGAAACCGACTTGTAAAACTGATTAGGCGATGCTGGCAATTAGCTACTCCACGCCAATCGCCTTGAACACCGCATCCACCGGATCGGAATAGAAGCTGGTCTGGAACTTCGCAAACAGCTCGCCGGGCACGCTTGGAATATCCACGACGCTAGACATCGGCAGCAGGATCTTCTTGGCCCCAGCGTCGAACGCAACTTGTAGCGTCTCGGCAAGATTGCGGACTTGAACCACGGTTCCCCCAAGGCTCATGTCGCCCATCACCACCATCTGTGACTGAACGGCACGCCCCAAGGCCGCCGAGCAAAGTGCAATGAAACTGGCGAGCGTTAGTGCCTGTGGTGCGCCAGCGTTCTGGAGCTCGACCAGGTGCAGGTGGAAATCGTGCTCCCCCGGCTTGATCGATGCACTGATACGTGAAGAGTTGGCCTTGAAGTAATCAAAAGCGATGCGCACCGGTTCCTTTGGTGCGGCGCCGGACGCGGAGATTTTTCCGCCACCGGCAATGTTCTGGATCTCGAGACGGAACGTTCCGGGCATCTCTGCCGTTCCCATGCTGATCGTATGCAAACAACCTGGCTGTAGTCGGCCATCCGGGATCAACGCACCACTGGACTGCTCCGGAACCGAGATGAAGCGCTCCTGCGCATCTTCCAGATCGATGTAGGAAAAATGCACATCGTAGAACTCCATGCCGCCAATCTTCTTGAGTTGCTCCTTCACGCGACGACGTGTCTCCAACGCGTACTCAAGACATTTGCGGACGATCTCCTTTTCGTAATCGCCGGCAGGACAGATCAGCTTCAGGAGCCCAGAGACGGTACGCCGAACAGCAATCGTGTCCCGCTGATTCAGGTTGTTGCCGAGCTTGAACCATTTGTCGATGGCGTCAGCGAAGTTGTACTTACGCATCTCGCGCAGGTACTCGGCGAGGTAATCGACGATCAAGCCATACTGGTTGGTGAAAAACTCCGGGCGCATCTTCGGGATTTCCCAGCCTGGGACATAGGCATGGAAGCGATCGAAGAAAGCGGAGTCGATCATCGCCTCGGGGAAAGGTGCCAAAAGGTGCGAGGTTTTGACCAGGGACTCGACACTCTGGTTGATGTTGCCGACGAAAACCATGGACGCATTCGCATTGATGGACTCGCGCCCGCGACTGAAGGAGCCGGAGGCCATGTAGTCCTTCATGATCTGGACGCCATCGTGGTCCTTGAAGTTGATTCCGGCCACCTCATCGAATGCGACTGTGTCCCAAAGGCCCACGAGTCCGACCTTGCGTGCGCCCATGTTGTAGAAGAGGTTGGCCACCGTGGTTTGTCCACCAGAGACCAGAATGCTGTTCGGGCTGATTTCCTTGTAGATATGACTCTTGCCGGTGCCGCGCGGACCGAGCTCGCAGAAGTTGTAGTTGTTCTCAACGAGCGGAATCATGCGTGCCAGCAGGTGCCACTTCACCCGCTCCTTGAAGCTCGACGGCTCCATGCCGGTCGAGCGAATCAGGGCGTCGACCCACAGTTCATCGGTGAAGGCTTTTCGCCCCTCAAACAAACCCGGCATGTCCATATTGGGCATCTGGATTGGCTTCAGATCTGTCACCAGGAACGGCGAGCCCTTCTGGTTTTCCTCAAAGCGGTAGTTCAGCGTCACGATGCACCAGATGCCGCCGACCAGCAGTTTCTCGAACTGGCGGACGAAGGTATCCGAGATTTCAGCGTTCTTCACACCCAGATTGGAGAGTAGTGCCTCATAAACGTCGCGCTTTTCGTTCAGTTTGACGGTAATTTTGTCGATCACCTTATAGCTGCCGCTCTCGCGGATTTTCGACTTGATCTTCTCCGCCTCGTCGGGCCGTACGTAGTTCTCGGCGAGGATGCGCTTGACGCTAGTCATGCCGGACTGGATCGTTGCGTCGTCATCGGACGCGCAGTACATCCCGAGCAGGTACTCCAGGACATAGACCGGGACGTTCGCCCCTTCCTTGAGCAACTTGGTCAGATCCTTGCGCACCACCTTGCCGGCGAAGTGCTTGTTCAGCAGCGCATCGAGGTCGGAATCTTGAGCAGAAATTTCTTCGGTCATGGCTTGTTCTTAGAAATCGTTGGCGAAGGCCAGATCCACCTTGAGCGGAATGCGGACAACTTCCACCTTGGTCTGGGCATCGCGGGCAATCAGGAAATGGTCTTTGGCTTTGTCGTAACTTCCCGATTTTACGGTGAGCATTACAGAGCGCTTGCGCTCATCCATCAGGCCGGACGTACTGTCGAAGGTCACGGAGAGCTCATCGCTGATCAGCACTTCGCCATCCCGCAAGGAAACCAATACTGACCGCGCCAGTACCCGTTCGGACACCGGCTCGTTCTGGATGAATTCGAAGCGCTGCTTGTTGGTCACCACCTTATTGGATGAACCGAGCAGGCTGAATTCGACCGCCCGTGTCTTGGCAGACTCGTTCTCGATCTCGCGCAGGGTGATCACCGGGATCACGATCTCCTGCGGCATGGCGCTGCCATGGACGAAACGGGCACCACCGGCAAAATGGAAGCGTGCTGCACCACGCGGCACCCAGAAATCCATGCTGCCATCGCCGGGCGTGGTTCCCGCGGTCACATGGGTGTTGCCACACCACGCCTTGCTGGATTCACCGATGCCCTGCCCGAGCAGGTAGCGCTTCTTGGCTTTCAACGTGCCATCTGGCTTCTCGCCAAGGGTCGATTTGCTTGCATCGTCGAGCGGCGCGTCCTGGTACAGGAACCCATGATCCGCAGTCATCAGCACCAGCGAGGCGTTGAGGCTATTCACGATGAACGAGGCGAGCTGGTTCAGTTCGTTCAGCGTTTGCGCAACGGCATCGAACGTTTCCTGCTCCGAGCCCTGCTTGTCGCCGAGCAGGTCGATCTTGTCGTGATAGATGTAGATCACCTGCTGGTCGCGAACAAACTCGCGTCCCTTGTCCTTGCCCAGCGCCAGAAGGTCATCGGCTTTGATGGCCACGCCCTGGTACTTGGCAAGCTGGTCACTGCGTTGTTCGACGGTAGATACCACTGAGCCATCGGTTGCCAGGTCAAGGTTCGAGTTCTGCTTGTAGGCGAGGGTATCGTGCGGCAGCAGCGCGGCCATGCCCAGCGCGGTGTAGCTCGGCAGCACTCCCAGCATTGGCGTCAGCACCGCTTTGAAGCGGCTCTTGCCATTGATGTCGCGAACCAACTCCTCCGCAGCCTCATAACGGAAGGCATCCGAGATCACCACGAAGACCCGCTTGATGCCTGAATCAAGATGGATCTTGACGTGACGTGTGAAGAAATCCTGCTGATTTTCCCAGCTGGGGATCTTCCAGCGAGAAAGCAGTCCGCCCTCCCCCTCCAGCACCTTGCTCCAGGCTGAACCAAGTTGCGGGACAAACCACCCCGAATAGCCGTTCTCGATGCGTTCCCGCAGCTCATGCAACAAAGCCCAGCCCATCGGCTCCACCGCATCGGCGGCGTGGTTGAACTGGCGGTACAACTGGTCAAACCGGAACAGCTCGGTCTGATAGGTTATAAGACCCGCTTCGGCATTGACGAAGCTGAAGCCTGCCTGGAATTTCGCCTTCAGCTCGAAGAAGGCCGCGGCGGCCTCCAGCGCATCGTAGCAAGCGGCCAAGGCTTGCGTTGTGGGACTCGAATGCGCCAGCAATTTGTTCGCCCAGTGGCCATCCCGCCGACGGGCAATAATGCTGCGCAGGCTGTCCATGTCAGCGCCGGCACCGGAGATGATTCGCCCCTTGAGATCCTGAATGATCCGGCGCTCGACTTCTTCAAAGGTCATGGTTTCAGCCAGCGCCTCGGCGGAAAGGCCGGAGATCAGATTCTCCAATCCAAGCTCACGCCCCACCTGACCGGACAATGCGTCGTAACTTCCAAAATGCTGCATGTGCGAGCGCCAGCCGGAGGCGAAGACCGAGGCATTGGCGGCCAGCGCCTTGTCGCTCAAGACGAAGTGCGACAGCTGCGCCGGGCACGAACCGCTAACAGTACGGGAGAGATCACTCACCAAAATTCGGAACAGGAGATCGCGGAGCGTCGGCTTGGCATCGCTGTACCCGGTCTCGCGTGCGACCAGCGACCAGAATGCTTCATCCAGATCGTTGGCAACGACATCCGCCCAGAGCTTGGAAACGGCATCCAGGTTCGCCACACCGTCTTGCAGCAAAGCGGGAAAAAGGCGCAACAGTATCGCCGGCAATTCCGGCTGGTCGGCTTTGACCAGAACGCCGATCATCTTGCGGTCGAGGTCATCCGCATCGTCTTTGGGAGCGACCCATTTTTTCAGGCGATCAACCCGATCCTTGGCACGCAGGAATTTGGCGCGGGCCTTGAGGTGAGGCCGCAACTGCTGCGAGGTCAGGCCAAGGTCTTCCAACAATATCGACGCATTGTCAGCACGGAAGGGTTTGCTGCGCAGACGCACATCCAGCAACCAATCACTGGCCGGATCGGGCTCCTGCTTGGCGCTGTAGAGAAGGAACTTGCGCCCAAGGCCGGCTCGCTCAAGTTCGATCTTGACCTGAAGCCACGGCGTCACATCCAGATCAAGGAGGTCGATCTCTGACGGCTTGAGCGACTCAACGGAGGACGCAAACTCGCCGTCGGCGTCATGCCAGAAGACGGTGGGATTGATGGCGAAGAGGCTGCTGAGCGCCTCGGTGATGCGTTGATGGCTCACTGTTACCCTTCCGCGATGACTGAAACGGCGAATTCAGACAGTTGCGCAACATCTTGTTGGACAAAATGAATGCCGGACTGCTCTAAAGCGAAGATATTCTTCATTCTATTTTCCGCCATCCATCAAGTGCCGCCGACTGACGCAAACCATGGCAAAACCTTATAGACGGCTGCCGCCACAGTCCCCACCACTGAAATAGCTGATACCAACCAGTGCTCCCGCAACCACTCCAGAAGTGCACCGAACGTTCCACCATGGACTTCCCACCAGGTCGCGTTTGTCTTGAGGGCGCTGTTCTCAGCTCGTTCTGCAATATTTGCAAGAACATCAACCTTGCGTAGCGTCGACTGATGAAGCTTCACGTATTCCCGGTTTTCGAATGCTTTTGCTTCATCGGCACCCACGAGAAAATCACGTGCGGCAATCATGTTTTTCTCGATCAGTTTTTCGAGGCGTGGATGACCGATGTATCCGACTCCATACATCGCGATGAGCATTCGTGCCAGGTCGTGGCGATTCTCCTCCGGAATTTCAACTGAAGTGGTGCCGAGTGCTTGGGCTCGGTGTTCAAGTGCTGCGAATCCAAAATTATTGTCGCGCATATTCCAATGCAGCCATTGGCTCCGCAGGTGCGTCTTCGCGTATTCGAAAAACTCTTTCAACATGCGCTTTTCGAGATCGTCAAAATTTGCAGCAATGTCGGCCAACTTTTTTCTGCCCTTTTCGGCGATCTGGTGGATGGAAAATGACTTTGTCTGGCCGCTTGCCAGGTTGCGAACGGCGATGCACGTCACCCGTGGCGACGAACCATCTTGGCGGTCATAAAAACTCTCGCAGGAGTAATGAACTACCACCACACTCTTGCCATTGGCAAAAAGATCAGAGAGCTCCTTCCGAGCTTCCTTTCGTCGACGAAAATGATTGAGCTTCTGTCCCATCAATCTTCCCCGGCACCGCCAGTTACCGCCTTCACCTCAGCCAGCAAATCGCCGAACTTGCCGTAATTCACTTTCACGCCATCATCCAGGTCGAGCTGGATGCGCATATCCGCGTAGTGGCGAAGTTTTTCGTCATAGGCGAGCAGTTCGACGTGCTTCTTCTTCAGTGACTCGATCTGTTTGGCGATCTTGGTGCGGGAGGCGGTTGAACTGGCGGCATCGCGGTCTTTTTCCAGCATCTCAATGCGCGACTGCATTTTGCCAGTGAGCGGCACGACGTATTCGGCCCGCATTCGGGCAAGCGTGCCCTCGTGGTAGCGGTGCAGGTAGACCAACGCCTGGAAGGCCCCCTGTTTGCCGCTGCTGAAATGCCAGTAGATCGGACGTTTCTTGTAGGTCTGGAGGTGATCCTTGTAAAAGCTGCCGGAGAGATAGCGGCGGATGGTTTCTTCCGGCATTTCGGATCCCTTCTTGCCGAGGCTGTCGGCCAGCCAGCCCATATTCTCTTCAAGGGTTTCTGCACCCCAGGCGACGTTCAGGAATTCACGCACTCGGTTGGTGGCATCGTCCTCGAACCAGAGTTCGTCGGTGATCGGCACGATGCCGTCGGTATCGGCGGGAAATGCTTTGTAGCGTTTGAGGTCGAAACCGACGTTGCCAGCACTGGCGTAGATCAGGCTGGGTTCATCTAGGCTGTAGCGGCCCATCATGCAGCCGATGGCGTAGGAGATCAGACGTTGGCAGTCTTTTTCGCGATCGGCACGGGCGAGCGTGATCTGGGCTTCGGGGACTTCGGGGAAGAGCTCATCTTGTAGGCCGTATGCTGCTATAGCAGTCCGATTAATCTGTGTTTCGATGGATTGAACCTGCGCTATTCTCTCCTCGCAATTGGATTTCCAAGAATCCCATGACTTTAAAATATTTTCTTTCTTCAGCTTGGCGCAAATCATTGGAAAATCGGTAAATTCCCAAGACACCTCAAAGTAGTCCCAATCATCTTTGGTTAGTGCAATGGCCAGCTTCACATGATCAACTATGCTATCGCAATCGGGGCTTGCGTCCGAAACAAATGGCAAGCGCGCAATGTCGCCTGGATTAGCCGACAGCGTAGGCGCTACGATTGATAGCAACTGCTCACAGACTCGGCTATTTAAAAATCCTAAAAGTTGGAAAAAATCGCGGTGCTCTGGAAAGCAAGCGAGCCCTGTCGATGCAAATAGCTCCCCGCCCGGAGAGCATCGAAATGCCAACTTGGCTGCCGTAATGCTGTTCCAATTTATATTCTTCTTAAATATGTAGTCGAGGTTAAAGTTTGTAGCCCAAACACGATCCTCGGAAGGATGCATCTTGGTCCGTATGGCATCCCCGTCATTTAGCCAGTTAACAACGTCACTACGATTTCCATACCACTTTCTATATTCCCCTCCCATGATGTATGGAAACCATTTTTTTCCGGAATCAGTTGCAGTAGCACGGCTTTCAGAGTTGTGCATAAATGACTGATAAGAAATTTCAGGCCACGTACGCACGAACAAATCATTGTTGGCAGTGACCATTCCCTTTCTGGTCTGAGCTAATTCTCCGATTTTTTTATTTGTGAATGCTTCTCTAGTGGCCGCGGTTATCCAGTATGCAATTGGGGCTCCAGGTATAACGTAAAAATCCAGACTTGTTGCAGAAAATGTCTTTGCCGTGAAAAACCTTTCTGCCAACTCCTCATTTCCGGCGACACTACCTTGCTTTTCAAACAATCGCTTAAAGACACCTTTATGGTTGGCAAGCGCAACATTGATTGCAGTGAACGCACAGCTTCCGAAATCAGAACCGAAAACACCCCGGCCATTGTGACAAAAAGTGTCGATCGCCGCTGATAAAAGCAGAGACGACCGTAGCTCTTCGTATGATGTGAGAAACATCCAGTTTGGGATTGTTATCATCCCAAGGAAGCCACCCGAGCGCACTAGAACAAGAATTCTCAACATGAAACATGTGTAGAGGTCACCTTTGCCTGCGGGATAACATCGCGCCACAAAGTTTTTCAATTCAGTTGCGAGAAATTTTCCACCCATATACGGAGGATTCGCCACCACCGCATCAAACTTCATTGCCAGCAGCGTCGCCTGTGCAACCAGCGGCAACAAGTCCTGCGCCGCCGCCTGAGCAAAAACATCCCCGGACTGCATCGCTTTCCCCAGTCCAGCCGCCAAGGCCGGCAACCCGTTCTCCAAAGCCTCTGGTATCTGAATCAGTGATCCAAAGGTCTTGGCATTGGCGAAGGTATTGATCAGCAGCGCAATCGTAGGTCGGCTTAACGCAGCGTACTCAGGCGTTCCGGCCTTAACCGAATCATCCAGGTTCATCTGCGGTTGCGTTTCTGGAAAAAGTTCGCTGCCGGCAAATCCGCTAGTGGTTTGTTGGGTTACGCCCTGCGGATTAATCCGAACTATTGGTTCCAGGGCACGGGCAAGCTCGTCTGCGTCCAGCCCCTTGCTTTCCTGCAACGACAACACGTTCAGCTTGATCGGGCTGTCGAGCAACCGGCGATCATCAGCCCGAGCCTTCATCATTAGCGCGAACCCGGCCATCTGGGCGGCACGGTCGTCGATGTCGAGACCAAAGAGGTTTTTCTCGAGAATCAGACGAGGTATCACCCGGGCCTGGTAGCCGCGTTCCAGATAGATCGCCTTCAGCACCTCATAGGCTTCGACCAGAATATGCCCAGAGCCGCAAGCCGGATCGAGCACTGTGATCGTTTCCGGATTCAGGCTACCGCCATCCTCGGCCATGCGAGTCTGGATCAGCGCATCGAGTTGCGCCTGGACTTCCGGTGTCTGCTCGGCAGGTTCGATGTAGTACTTCCACTGGCTTTTCAGTGTTGAAGCGGGGTTGGCCATCAACCAGAGGCGCCCGACACTGTTCTGCACCAGGTACTGGACGATCCAGTTCGGCGTAAAAAGCTGGGTGGCGGCGGGAATGTCCTCGCTCTTGACCACCTTGCCGATGACCGCATCCTTCTTCTCGGAAATGTAGAACTGGTAGAGCCAGCCGATAACCTCGACCTCGTTCCAATCCTCTTCCGCGATCGACTCAACAAGCTTGGCGACAACGGAATCGGTGCGCTCCAGGTTGCCGGGCAGCAGCAGTTCGGATTCGTCGTCGATATGCTCAAACAGGAAGGGCATGGCCTTGGAGAGTGCGTTGCACTGCGCCACGAGCAACAGGCGATACAACTCACCGTCCTGATTGCCGGCGAGCTTCATGTCCGCAATTTGCAATGCGTTCAGTCCCGGCAAGCTGCCCGCAACGTCCGTTGCGTGGGCGATAACTTCCGGCAGACCACCTTCGCGGCTCGACAGGACACGGTAGCCGTGGTCGAGGTAGTCATGGATCTCCATGTAACGCAGGGCGGCGAAGCGGTTGAACCAGGTGTAGGCAACGGCCTCTACGGTTTGCGCAAAGCCATCCTTTTTCATGCGCTTGATCAGGCGTTGGCGCTGATCATGAACCTTGGCTGGCCAAGCCTGCCCAGCGATTAGCGTAACGTCACCCTTCTTTTCGCTTGGCGCGATGTCCAGCGTACCGCCCATATCGGACAACCCGAGCGAGTGGGCGCGTGCCTCGACGGCGGCGATGAAGTCCTTACGTGCTTGTGGTGCGTAGGATTTGAGTTTGGCTTTGTTCATGGTCATAGGCGATCCCGATACTGGGCGATGCGGTCAAAAATGGTGGCAAACGGAACCTGGCCGGCGTAATAGAGAGCCGCGGTCTCGCGGTATTTCCGTTCGTATAGGTTGCGTACGGCAGGATCGCTGAGCAGGAAGGCTTCGTTGCTGGCGATGTGCTGGTTGTCGGCTTTGGGGAACCTAAGCTGCTTGTGTGCGAGGTAGGCCGTGCTGCCGATAAAGCCTTGCACTTCGGCTTGCTCAAGCAGGCAGTAGATGTCGTAGTAGTGCCGCAGGAAGTTTTTGGCGAAGTTGCCGGTCTCCTGCTGCTTCCGGTATTTGGTGGAGACGGTTTGCAGCTTTTCAACCAGGGTGTAGCCCAAGGCATAGCACGGCACGTCGACCGCCCGGTTGTCGATCACGACCAAGCCAGCCTTGAGGGCGGCATCCATCGCCCATGAACTGATGGTTCGTGGCGCATTGGGTGCGGTAAGGTCGAACCCCACTTCCAGCAGGATGCCGTCCTTGACGCCAGGCAAGGGCTGAGTGACTGAAGGATAGTTCAGGACTATGCCGCCATTGCGATAGCTG
>Ga0209507_1003150_pt1 | contig 10548 bp, 13 predicted proteins | sample AD_UKC028_MetaG_FD_184414 | JGI IMG/M metagenome (GOLD analysis project Ga0209507, IMG submission 184414) | Active sludge microbial communities of municipal wastewater-treating anaerobic digesters from USA - AD_UKC028_MetaG (SPAdes) (version 2) | ecosystem: Engineered > Bioreactor > Anaerobic >...
CCTTTAGCGAGCCCAGCCCGTAAGGGTCATGAGCAAACAAACAAACAACACTCACAGTGCTCCTTCCGCAGCTAGCTGTTTGACTCACTCTGCCACCGGCCAGGGCCCGGAGTATCGAACTAAATACAACTACGATGCGTACGGGATGTCATTGGCCACGCTGCCCGCAAGCCCGGATACGCCGCTGCTCTACTGCGGCGAGCAATACGATGAGGACCTGGCGATGTACAATCTGCGCGCCCGGTTTTACAATCCGAGCAATGGGAGGTTTTGCCAGCGGGATACATTTGAAGCGAGCAATTTCGATCCGCAGTCCCTCCACAAATATACCTATGCCAATTGCGACCCGGTCAATGGACTGGACCCGAGTGGAGAGTTCACTCTCACAGAGATCCTTGTGACGTCGGCTATAGTGGGGATTGTCGCGGGTCTTGTTACATGGAGGATCACCGGCAGTGTTACAAAGGCCCTTTATGTGGGTTTGACAGCAGCACTCCTCACTGCGGCAATCATGTTGTTGCTTCCATATCTTCCAACAATAGTCCATTGGGTGAGGACAACGGTGACGAACATGTGGAGATACCAGCAAGCACATTCAACTTTGAGCAAGAAACTCTATGAGAAACTCATTAAAGAAATAGGGGAAGGTGCCAGTGTTGAGCAGAGACTGCTATGGATGGCGGCAAACCCAGGCAGAGGTTGGTTTGCAGAAATGATGATGGGTTACGGACGACAAATATTCGGGCTATTAACAGGGCGGGTTGGATTGGGAGCATTCGGAAAGTGGCTTATGCCTACGCCAGCCGGAGCAGTCGGGTTTGGAGTAATCGTGGCCGTGCTGGTGTATATCTACCGAGAAAATATCAAAGAGCTTTTCGATGACATTGCTGAATCAAAGAAGGAGGAGTGATTATTGCATATGAAAACTCAGCACATTAAGCATATAGCTCCATCGGGGTTTACGCTTATTGAACTTTTAGTTTTTGTTGCTTTGCTGGTTTTTATGAAATTTGGTGCCGATTTTGTTCATGCCAGGGTTAGCGGGATATTTGGATGGTTGCTTGGTGGTTTTCTTGGGCTTGGAGCCTTTCTTGCTGTGGGACTCGCATTGACATTGTTGAAGGATCTTGCCGTCGGCGGAATTCCGCGCCTGCCAAGATGCAGAGAAGGAACTTGTCGCGGCCCCGGCATGTTTCGTGCGGATAACGGAAATTACAAAAGCCAAAAAGTCGGCGAGATATACATTGATGTATGTCAGCATGGCGGTCGCTACAAGCGCCGTGGAAAGCGCTTCGTCATTGTGAACGATGACGGCACTGAAACGCCGTATTTGATCTGGCGTCCATTCAGAGGGTGGTTTCCGGACGAGCCGACAATTGAACTGAACACGCCAACCATTACATGAAGCGTACCACTGAAAAATGATTTGGCGTTCACCCGCGCAGCGCTGAGTACGGGCGGGCGCAAAAAGCAAATTCCTTTCAGTTCTTGGATGATTACTTATGAATATAAAAGTGCCGAAGCCAGATTTGTATCGCTCAAATCCGGATTGTAAGACCACGCACGTCCTTCTTCGGATGAGCGCAGAAGAACTCGACCCAGCGACAATAAGCAAGGAGTTGAGGCTGACTCCAACCCACAGTTTCAAGAAGGGCGACACATCCGGAGCGGGCCGGAGGGCCGTTATCCGCCAGGGTGGAGTATGGCAACTGAGTTCCGAGGGCAAGGTGCGGTCAACAAACCCGGAACGTCACGCCAAATACATCTTGAAAAAGCTGGAGCCCAACTCCCATGCGCTTCAAAATACCTCAATGCAGACGAGTATTTCATTGATATCTATTTCTGGTGGCAGACTGCGGGTGAAGGTGGCGGATTTGCACTCAGCAGCCCGACAATCAAGAGGCTGTCAGCACTCTGCAACTTCATAAGCTTCACGTTTGTTCAATGAATTACGATGAGAATGCGGCCCTTAACAGCTATGAGTGGATTGCCACATTGGGGTCGTAATTTGTGGCTAAATAGCCACGCAGGCTTCCTCGTCTTTGCGGTCTTGCTGATCATCGCGGTAGCTTGGACTTACGCCCGGTTTGTGAATCGGCCGGGAGGCCGATCGAAGAAACCCGGAGTCTCCCGAGCAAGCAGTAGTGTCGTCCCCGCGGAAAAGGCCGTTTCGCCGAAAACTGCATTCGGCGAGTTTCAACCCCGCACTGAGGCCGAGCGCGAACTGGAGAAGATGCTCCAGGGCAAGGATGAACACATTGATCTGGCATTGGCCAACTGGCTGATTGCGGCAGCCATTCCACAATTTCACGACCTGACACGCGAACACTACTTCGCGCAATTGGACGGCATGATCGCCCAAATGCGGCAAGAAATGGCCGGCATGGAGAAAGTCGCCGCGTCCAGAGGCAATAATCCCAGCGACGCGAACACGCGCTGCGCCATTTTTTGCAACGCGATGGTCAAACTGGGTTTCTCGTACGCCGAAGACTTCCGCCAGGAAAATGTGACACCAGCGTTGCTGAAGTCGTTGTATTCCGACGCGAACAATCTTTTCCTGGCTGGACTGCTTCGCACCCGCCGTGGCTCGTGCGTTTCCATGCCACTGCTTTACCTCGTCATTGGCCAGCGGCTTGACCTGCCGGTTCATTTGGTGGCCATCGGCAAACATTATTTCATCCGCTGGGAAGAACCGGGTTATCGCATGAACATCGAGACCACCATCGTCGAAAAGGTGTCCGTGACGCCCGACGATTCCGTTTATCTTGAGGCTGAGTGCCTGACCCGTGAGCAGTTGAAGGGCACCGATCTTCGAAACCTGGCCCGGCGCGAAGTGGTGGCCAATCTGTTGTTCGTGCGCTCGGCCCATTGGGCCACGAAGGGCGTGGAACACAAAACCCAACAGCGTCTTGATCTCGCCCGTGCCCACCACCTCGCGCCCGACGATTTCGGAATCCGGACATCTTACGAAGCCGTTTCCAATGCCCACGGCATCAAACCCGAACCCACGTCCATCGAACTCAAACCCACGGTGAAGAAAGGAAACTCGATATGAGCCAGCGCCTTTGCATTTACGTATCGTTGATTTTAGCCCTCCTTCTCGTGCCGGCAACTTCGCACGCACGCTGGCTGAACCCGGCAAGCGGCCGCTTTCAAACGATGGACACGTATGAGGGTGACCAGCGCGACCCAGCAAGTCTTCACAAGTATGCGTATGCGGCAGATGATCCCGTCAACAACATGGATCCCAGCGGGCAGATGACCCTGACGGAAACCATAAATACGGTGGCCATCCTGTTTGCTCTCACGACCATTGCGGGTGTCGGAATTACCTATGCCGGTGCGCAATCCGCTGCGCTCGACGCTGACGGCTGGCCTGACGCTGCGATTGTCAGCATTAGCGAATCGGTGGCCACTCGCGGAGTTGGGGCCGACTTCGGGTTTGATGTCCTTTACCATTTCAATTCGCAGAGGCTGTATGCGTTTCCTGAAGTGAGTGTGGGATTGACTCCGCTCTCGTATTTCCGCCAGTTCCGGGACATGCACGGCCCGTCTATCACCTTTGGCGGTGTGTGGAATTTAAACTCGATTGATGAATGGGCTGGAACGTCATTAACCGCGACGTGGCCGTACTCGATAGTGCATCTCATTCCAAGCGCCTTGGGCAATCGTTACAAGTCTTTCGCTGCGATAAGGCAACTGGCCAAACGCGATCACAACATTCGGAATTCGGATTGGGTGTTCCAAGTATCGTTGTCCACGTCCGGCCCCGCTGCGTTCAAGGTGGGGCCTCGAAGCAACGTGTTTGCGGCTCAAGCTGGAGTTTCGACCCAGCCTATTGACCTCACGGCCACGGGTGAGTCCATCGTTGATATGTTCGGGTCGGAAGTGGCGACCAAACTGAACTTACTCCCGACGTTGCAGTACAATCTGGAAGCGGGTCTTGATTTGGTTCAATAAGCCGTGAATGTAACCATGCGAATCGAATGGTTTCTTGCTGCTTCGGGGTTTCTCTGGCTTTACGCCTGGACAGCAAAGAAGATCGAGAAGCCACTCCTGCAAAGAAGGTGGGCTGCCAGGCACGTAAGACTGTGCTGGTTGTGGATTCTTGTGGGATGCGGATTCATCGTGATTGCAACCGTACCGCTTTTTACATTGGTGGAACGCGAAACCTTGGGGCCTGGCTTTCTCGTTTGGCTCTGCTTTTACGGCATCTTCGCGGTGATGGTGGGCCGGATCGTGGTGGGATTGCTTAAGTGTATCAGAGAGCAATGAAAGCTCGAATACTTGTTTGTCTACTGCTGATTGTCTCGCTGCTGGCGCCGAGGGCGTCTCACGCCCGCTGGATGAATCCCGGCACGGGACGTTTTCACACGATGGATACGTTCGAAGGAGACCAGCGCAACCCTCAGTCGCTGCACAAATACACGTACGCCGCCAATAATCCCGTCAACAACATTGACCCCGCGGGGCGTGAAAGCATTGGAGACGTGATGGCGGTGATGAACTTGATGAGCGGCTTTATGGCGCTGGGCGCGCCTGCAACTGCCAGAGCTGGTGCAGGGCTCGGAGTTGGTTCCAGCGCCGGACCGGATGTCACCGCAGCCGTGCTTAACACAACTTTGGATGTCGAGCACGCGTTTATACCGCCCGATCGTGGCATGCGGGTTGCGGTTAACGTTGCTTCGAAGGTCTGGACGCCCGCTATGGCAAATGATGGATGGGACATAGCTCCCTTGAACGAACTGGCGCACCTGGGGAGACCGGATTTTGGGAATGGTTCAAGGTTGGGGACCGGTCTCGGGCGAGAAACTGTTCAGTTTTCATTCATGGGGCAACCGACCAAGGCGTATTATGCGGGATCAGTAAATTATATTCTGTGGGGCAAAATGTTTCGTATGCTTTCCTTGTTTATCCATAACCCCGTGACCGGTGCCAGTGAGTTTAGCGAAGAAATGGCGGTATCAACGGCTTGGGTTCACAAAGCGTTGATTGGCGACCCATTCAACGCTTACGAGAAACAGGCGCTCGCCTTTGTGAGGTTTGGTTGGAGCGGAACCGAGGATCCATCAAGGACTGCCTTGCCGGTGGCACCGAATCCAGCCAACGTTGGCGCATCAGCCAGATTCCCTTGGAAATTCCTCGGCGTGCATGACACCGTTCAGTAGCGTGCGCGCAATAATCGTCGTCTGCGGAATCGGCCTAGCTGTCCTTGTTGGTGTGGTAACTTGGGGCAGGGCTGTCAGGCAAAGGGAGGTGCAGCAGGTCAAGCCTTACCTCACATACACGAGGCTCATGGGGGCTGCCAAGGATTGCGACGAGTATTGGGAACAGCATCGCGGTTGGCCAACCTCCATCGCCGAACTGCGGGCGTTTCGGTCGGACTTGAACGAGTGGGCTGTGGATATGTGGGGGCGTGATTTCGTGTTGGTTCCCTTCAATGCATCCCTAGGTTACGGGCGAGTAATCAGCTACGGGCGTGACGGGAAGCCTGGTGGAAGCACAGAGGCGGACCGTGACATCGAAGTCCGCTTCCCGACTCAGGCCAACACAAATTGGAATGCCAGTGTAGGGCACGGTCTCAAGAGACCCTATCTGCGACTTCAATAGGACAATTTGGGGCAGGCCCCCGCGCAAGGCACCGTGCCTCACCCCTTTCCGGATCTCCGCGCCGCCGGACCTGCACTCGATCCCGCTTCCAAACGCGCAAACTTGCGCTCCTCCTCCGCCACCCGCGCCTCGTCTTCCGGTGTAGCCAAGGTGGGACAGGCCCGGACAAAGACACTCTTCCCGCACGACCACGACCAATTTCTGTGCGGCTCACGATAATGGACCCTGTCCCCTTCGATCTCCTCAATCTCTCGAATAAACAGACCATTGTGGTGAAGGTATCGTCCGCCGACCACCAAGTCCCGAGGCCTAAGTTTCTGTGTGTTGTCCATCGCCACGACTTGTACTCGTGTCCCAGCGCCAAAGCAACCTCCCGCTCTACCGAGAACCGAGCCCCGGCGGAAGCCCAGCTCACCGCGTCTCAACTTCCAACCCCCAATCGAAGAGCTTCAACGAAACCTCCAACGAAAGTTCCAACGATTGCGTACGCGCCGGGTTACCGCCGGGTAGAAAAAGATAAATGGCGTGCAGAGCGAAATAGTGCTTGCACCCCTGTGAAATCAGGGTATTTTTGCTATTGAAAAGCAGGATATAGAGGCTGGCGTCGCTGAAGTTGCGTTCAGTCCGGTCTATCGCCCTTCACCCGAGTAGCCCGCGCAGCAGGGCGGCCAGCGGAGGTCGCCTTCAGGAGGAACCGCGTCCGGCCCCCTGCTGGCCTGAGCGGGCGGGTGAGGGCGGTAGACTGGACTGATGCAAAGAGCCGCGCCGTGCGGCGGGAAAAAGACCTGAGAACGTCTTCTCGTTTTCTCTCGAGCGAAGCTCGCGCTGGCGTGGCGGAGCCTCGCCCGAAACGAAGCGCAGCGGAGTGATCTTTCCGACTTTCCGCGCGCGCGAAACTGACTAGACCAGCGGAGAGAGGGGCTGGCGTGAAGGATGCCGGAGCGACTGGCGCGCGCACTGCGTGGCCGGCGGGGGCGCAGGGTCAGGGCAGCCGGCCGCAAGCAGTGAGCGTGACAGGCGCGGAGAGGTCTCTGGACACAAGACGCTGTTATCTTCAGTGCACCGGGCCACCGAAGGTCTGGCTGGGTTGCGCCTGCGGCAGCCAGACATGCGATGAGGCGGCGGGGACCCGTGTGCCGAGGGTTCCCGCGTCAGCGGGATACGGCTACGGGGCGGCACTGCAGATAACAGCTCTTGTGTCTGGAACCGGGAGCATCCTTCATGACAGTCCCGAACGGAGCGAAGTCCAATCTGGCGCGCGCGGTGTCTTCCTTCGAGGCCCCCAGCGTATGGGCCGCGGGGGTCGCGCTGTCCCCACTTCTGGCCGGGAGTGTGCAGCGCCGGGCCGTGGCTTGGGGGTGGGGGGGCAAGCCTTCAGGCCCAGCGCGGAACACGGACGGCCAGAGGTGGGACTGACGTTGGGGGCGGTAGTGAGTGCGGACAGTTCTGTGCAGGCGGCGCTGTCCTCGTTCCTGCGCCGCCGGAGCAGAAGCTGGCCGCTCTCACGCCGCCGGGGTACATGCCTGCCTCCTCCCCCAGTCGACGTACATGTTGGGCATCGGCCTTGCGCCGGTCCAGCGAGGCGAACCGGTCTGCTGGTTCGGCTCGCTGGACGGGCGCTCCCCTCCCTGGCCGCCAGTCTGCGAGCCAGGACGCCCGGCGCGGAGCCAGTCGGCGCAGGCGTGCGGCTAACTTTGGGGGCCAGCGCATGACCAGGCGGCAGCGGAGGCCAGCGACCGACGAGCCGTCGGCGGCGAGGAGTGAGCGTTTCCGGAGCCAGGACTGGTGATGCGCTGGCCGGGGTCCCCGCCTGTCTCGGCGGTTTTGTGCAGCGGTGCGTAACGGAGCGTAGGAGCGGGTCGGCGCGGAGCCGTTCGCTCCGTAGCGTAGTGGAGCTGAGCTGTTCAAAAGCCGACGAGTCAGGCGCCTTGGGAGGCCAGCCAAGTGCCGTGAGTTGGCGCGGTGGCTCGCCACGACCTAGCGAACGTGTGAGCGACGGACGAGCGCAACCCACGGCTCTTGGCGGCCGGTCCTCCGGGGTGGCGTCGTGTCCTGGGCCGCGAGGGCGCGCTGTCCGCTCCAGGTGCAGGCGCGGACCTGGGCGCCGAAAGCGGAGCGGCTGGCGTTGGTCGTAATGGTTTTTTGGCGAGTGCGAAGCACGAGCCTTCAAACCCGGGCCGCGTCAGCGGCCCCATGCATTGTCTTTGCGGTGCTGACGGGCGCGCGCGCAAAGCGTCCGACAACCCAGCGGGTTGGATCGCGCTGCCCGCTTTCGAACTGGATGGGTGCTTAGTCGCGCGCGCCCGTAGCGAAAGGGCCGCCGAGGAGGACGTTCGATAACCAGTGAAGGCGGCCCGGTGCCCGCATCGGCGCCCCAAGGACGTGCGATTACGACAGGGGTTGGAATGGAACATGGATGTTGGATTACCCCAGAGGTCCGACGGTTGGGCGCCGGCGGGCATGAGCGTCAGCATCCGCGCGCGGCGACCAGCGTTCGACAAAGAGAGACTGTTCGACGGTGCGCGCATTCGTGGTTGTGAGCGCGCAACGAGTCGGCGAGTGGAGCGCGAACTGACTTTGCTTCGAGCGTTAGCGAGCTGACTTTGATGTTGCTCACGAACACCTGGAGGGGTGGTTAGGCAGCCTGCCCGGCTGAGTCATCGAGGACCGGGCACCCGAAGGGCCGCAAGCGCCGGAGCGGGTGGGACGTAGGAACGGATGTAAAAGGTTGGACGCGGGAGTTGGCGTTCGATGGGTGGAGGTCCAATCCGAGCGAGCGTCAGCGAACTGATTGTGTCGGTTGAGGGCGCTGGAATTAGGGGAATTGGTACGCCCGGTAGAAGCGCGTCGGGGCGTTGCTGGCGTCCGGGTCCGTGTAGAACAGGGCATTGGTGGGCGTGCTGTTGGTAAAGACCGGCGCCCAACCCACTAGGTTTGTCGCGGCCTCGATCACCAGCGTGCCGGGCTGCAACACATCGTCCACGCGCATTTGGAAGGCGCCGTTGGTCGGTTGGAGGGGAGTCATTATCGGCTCGGGGACGCAGATGTACTTCACGGTGTCAGCATCAAAAGGCGACCCCCCTGTTACAATCACGTTGCCACTGTGGTCCACCGCCAAGCGCCTGGCGTAGTCATCGCCGCCACCCGAACTGTTGTAGCGGTTGGTCCAGAGCGGCAGGCCCGCGCTCGAATACTTGATGGTCGCGTAGTCGTAATTGTAGGATTGAAACAAGTTCGTGCTGGCCGAATAGCCCGTCACGATCACGTTGTTGCTGGCGTCCACCGCCACGGCGACGGCCCGGTCGTCGTAGTTCCCCGGCCCATTGTAGCGGTTGGTCCAGAGCGGGATGCCCGCGCTCGAATACTTGATTGTCGCGTAATCATCATAGGAGCTTCCGCTGCCACGCGAATAGCCGGCAACAATCACATTGGTGTTGCCATCTACCGCCATGGCGACGGCCCGATCGTCGCCGTGCCCCGGCCCATCGTAATGGTTGGTCCAGAGCGGCACACCCGCGCCTGAATACTTGATAGTCGTGTAGTCCGCAAAGCTTCCGCTAACCGTAGTAAAGCCCGTTACGATAACATCGCCGCCGCCGTCCACCGCTATAGCCTGGGCCTGGTCCTGGCGGTTTCCCGGCCCGTTGTAGCGGTTGGTCCAGAGCGGCACCCCGGCGCTCGAATACTTGATGGTGGCGTAATCGGAGCTGTTCTCGCTGACGCCGGAATACCCCGTCACCACCACGCCGTCGCTGCCATCCACTGCCAGGGCGGTGGCGTATTCGTAGGCCCCCGGCCCGTTATAGCGGTTGGTCCAAAGCGGCACCCCGGCGCTCGAATATTTGATCGTTGCGTAGTCGAGATTGGGAACAGGGTAGCCGTCGGAGTAACCTGTCACAATGACGTTGTTGTAGCTGTCCACCGCCACGGCCTTGGCTCGGTCTTCGCTATTCCCCGGCCCGTTGTAGCCGTTGGTCCAAAGCGGCACGCCGTCGCTCGAATACTTGATGGTGGCGTAATCCCAAAAGCTGCCCATCGAGATTCCCGTCACGATCACATTATTGCTGCCGTCCGCCGCTAAGGCGTAGGCGTAGCTCCCGTCGTTGTAGCGATTGGTCCAGATAGGCACCCCTGCGCTCGAGTACTTGATCGTGAAGAAATTGCCAGAAGCTACATTGGCCCAAGCCGATACAATGATGTTGTTGCTGCTATCCAAGGTCAGTGCGGTGGGATAGGCGGAGGCATTGCCCGGCCCTCTGTAGGTTTGGACCCAGGCTTGGACGGCGGTTTCGGCGCGGGCGAGTGGCGGGAGCAGAAGGAATATCACCAACGGCCAAGCCGGCGACTGTCGAACCTTGTATTGCATGATGTTGCTGCTCGGGCTCAGGCTTGACCCGTTGCAGCAACTATGCCGCTGCAATGCGGCATATCAAGCGCAAAAGGTTGGTGGGTTGGGGCTAACGCAGCCAACCGGAGAGAACGAGCCACCGCCAGACCAGCGGCTGCCACCACGGGAGACGGGGACGGAACTGAGGAGGACAACCGCACGCCCGCCACCACTGCACCGGCAACGACACGCGCTGGAAATAGAACCCGGCAACGCGACACTGAAAACGCTGCCAACGAACGCCGACCAGGAGATGCCAACGCCTAGCGGCCCTACCGACCTGAAAATGCTCTCTCACACTTTTTTCTTGAGAGAGCATTTTCAGGGCGGTGGGGCCGCGGGCAGCACTGGACGCGTAGGACAACCCAAGACGCCCGACAGCCCGAAGGAGTCGTTCATCTAACTTTGCCTTTGTCCGGAGCGGAGATGTTCTCTGTATTGCAAGTGGGATTCTCATCAAAGTTATTCACACAGCCTTGGCTGGGGACTTGGTCAGGATTTGAAAGACCCAGGAGCCGTGTTTCTGCTGATTGCGACGGTGCAGCTCGCCG
>Ga0209507_1003153_pt1 | contig 10548 bp, 11 predicted proteins | sample AD_UKC028_MetaG_FD_184414 | JGI IMG/M metagenome (GOLD analysis project Ga0209507, IMG submission 184414) | Active sludge microbial communities of municipal wastewater-treating anaerobic digesters from USA - AD_UKC028_MetaG (SPAdes) (version 2) | ecosystem: Engineered > Bioreactor > Anaerobic >...
CGATAGTGACGGATTCAGCCATTGCTTACAGATCCTGTTTCAGGGCGACCAGCATGTCGGCATGCGCGGACGCGTTGATTTCCTTGCGCAGGATCTTCTCGGCGCCGGCAACGGCCAGTTCGGCGACGCGCTCACGCAGTTGCTGCTTGGCACGTTCGACTTCCTGTTCGATTTCGGCTTGAGCGCTGGCGACGATCTTGTCTTTTTCGACATTGGCCGTGCCCTTGGCTTCTTCGACGATCTGTTGCGCACGCTTTTCGGCTTGTGCGACGAGTTCCGCGGATTTCTCCTTGGCCCCACGCAGCTCATCGGCGGAACGCTTGGCAGCGAGCTCTTGCTCGTGCTTGCCACGCTCGGCCGCAGCCAGGCCCTCAGCGATCTGAGCTTGACGGTCTGCCATCGCCTTTTGCAGCGGCGGCCAGACATACTTCATCGTGATCCAGATGAAGACAGCAAACCAGATTGCCTGGCCAATCAGTGTCGCGTTGATATTCACGCTAACCTCCTGGTAATTAGGGTTACAGGCGCGTGGAGATTACTTGACCAGAGCGATGAACGGATTGGCGAAGAGCATGAACAGGGCGATACCGACACCGATCATGGTTACCGCGTCAAGCAGACCAGCAACGATGAACATCTTGACTTGCAGCGTGGGGATCATTTCCGGCTGACGGGCAGCGCCTTCCAGGAAACGGCCGCCGAGGATACCAAAGCCGATGGCGGTGCCCAGAGCACCAGCGCCGATCAGGATGGCAACAGCGATAGCGGTGTTGGAGAGAACGGTTGCGAGTTCCATGTTTACTCCTCAGTAAGGTAGGGGTTGTTACGGTTAAAGTTAAAAACTACGGGAAACTGCCAAAACTCTTAGTGCGACTCAGCAGCCATCGACATGTACACAATGGTCAGCATCATGAACACGAAGGCTTGCAGGGTGATGATCAGGATGTGGAACAGCGCCCAAGGCAAAGCCAGGGGAAGCTGCCAGATCCCGAGCAGGGCGATCAGGATGAACACCATTTCGCCGGCATACATGTTGCCGAAGAGACGCAGTGCCAGCGAAATCGGCTTGGCGATGTCCTCAACGACGCGGAAGATGAAGTTGACCGGGGCCAGCTTCATGCCAAACGGCGCGGAGAACACTTCATGCAGGAAGCCGCCGACACCTTTCACCTTCAGATTCATCCCGATCATGATGCAGAAGACCGTGATCGACATGGCGAAGGTCAGGTTGGGATCGGTAGTCGGCACCGCCTTCAGGTAATGGATGCCGACCGCACCAGCCAGAAGCGGCAGGAAGTCGACCGGAATCAAGTCCATGGCGTTCATGACGAACACCCAGACGAAAATGGTGATGGCGAGCGGCGTAACCAGTGCGCTCTTGCCGTGGAAGGTATCCTTGACCTGCTGGTCAACGAGGCCGACGACCATTTCGACGAAATTCTGCAGGCCGCCCGGAACGCCGGAAGTGGCCTTAGCGGCAACCTTGGCCATCAGGCCGAAGACGAGGATACCGAGCAGGCCGGAAATGACCAGGGTATCGAGGTGAAAACTCCAGAATCCGTGACAGTGACCTGCCGCATCCCGAGCCGCGTCGGAACAGACGGTCAGGTTGGTCAGGTGGTGTTGGATATAGGCCGTTGTAGTCAGGCCGCCTTCAGCGCTCATGATTTCTCCAGTCAGCTCAACGTTGCTTCAAGAGTGCCATCCAGAAGATGACAAAGGTTGATGCGTAGCCAAGAAAGAGCGGCAGCGCCGAGACTTCCTTGTACCCCCAAAACACCAGCGCAAATCCGGCAAAGGTCAGAGCAAACTTTAACCCCTCTCCGGCCGACTGCGCCCGATAAAGCTTGAGCGGGTCACCTCCGGTCGTCATCTTCATTGCTCTCAGGACGTACCCGAGATTGGCGACGATTCCGATTGATCCCCCGATCAAAACCGAGACTGCCGCGTTACTACTCGCGAAGATCCAGGCGACTAGCGCCAGGATCAAAGCCAGTGCCGCTTGTCGGCTGAGAATCCAGCTTACATGCGGGTGCATGGCAGGCCCCGATTGAAAACTGCGCGAGTGTAACGAAGTCTTATACATGAGTCAAATGATGCAATGCACAAAACACATATATTCCCGGGTATCGGGGACTCTCGGAATTCCGGCATCGATTCATCCGCGCAGCCGGGAAATAAGGCCATCAAGCTGGTCCAGACTAGAAAAATCGATCGTCACCTTGCCAGCGCCTTTTTTGTTGGAGCGAATCGCCACATTGGCGCCAAGTCCATCCGACAACTCTTCCTGCAGGCGTAGCAGATCGCGATCGATCGCCTTCTCCGGTGGCGTTTTCGGCGGGGTCAGCAATTGCTGCACCAAACGTTCGGCTTCTCGTACCGACAGCCCCTTCTGGGCAATACGCTGAGCCAGCGCCACCTGCTGCGCACCGGGAACCGGCAGCAAAGCGCGGGCGTGGCCCATGTCGAGTTTGCCGGTCATCAACATTTCCTGCACAGCTGCGGTCAACTGCAATAAACGGAGCAAATTGGTCGCCGCCGGGCGCGAACGGCCAACCGCATCGGCCGCCTGCTGGTGGGTCAGGCCAAACTCGTCGATCAAGCGCTGCAGGCCCTGCGCCTCTTCCAGCGGATTGAGGTTTTCGCGCTGGATGTTCTCGATCAGCGCCATGGCCAGTGCCTGTTCGTCGGGAATACTGCGCACCAGCACCGGCACTTCGCTCAATTCCGCCAGTTGGGCGGCCCGCCAGCGGCGCTCGCCGGCCACGATTTCGTAGCGCTCCGCCCCAGGGGTATTGTCGATGGCGCGCACCAGGATCGGCTGCATGACGCCCTGTGCCCTGATCGAGGCAGCCAGTTCGCCAAGCGAACTTTCGTCCATATGTGTGCGCGGCTGGTATTTTCCCGGTTTCAGGCGGTCGACCGGCAGGTTGCGCTGCTCGTCGCCGTGCGGCTTGTCGCTGCCCGTCAGCAATGCGTCGAGACCGCGGCCGAGTCCTTTCATCTTGATCATTTGGCGACCCTTTCGAGTATTTCTTTGGCGAGTGCGCTATAGGCCTGCGCACCCTTGGAACTCTTGTCGAAGGCGATGACCGGCTTGCCGTAGGAGGGCGCTTCGGCGAGCCGCACGTTACGCGGCACGATGGTCTTGTAGACCTTGCTGCCGAAATGGCTTTCGAGTTCACCGGAAACCTGCTGCGTCAGCGTGCTCTGCGGGTTGTACATGGTGCGCAGCAAGCCTTCGATCTCGAGTCGCGAATTCAGATGGGCCCGCACCTTGCGCAAGGTTTCGACGAGATCGGAAAGTCCTTCCAGCGCGTAATACTCGCACTGCATGGGAATCAGCACCGAATCGGCGGCCACCAGACCGTTGACCGTCAGCATGTTTAGCGCCGGCGGGCAATCGATCAGGATGAAATCGTAAGTGGCATGGCCTGCCTGCAGGGCGTTCTTCAGGCGGTATTCCCGCTCGCTCAGGTCGATCAACTCGACTTCGGCACCGGCCAGTTCCCGGTTGGCGGGCAGGACGTCGAAGGCGAATTCGGTCTGGATGCAGACCTCGGCCAACGTCGCGGCGCCGATCAGCAACTGATAGACGGTCGGCAGCGCTTCTTTCTTGGTGATGCCGGCACCGGTCGTGGCATTGCCTTGCGGATCGAGGTCGATCAGCAGGACGCGCCGGCCCTCGGCAGCGAGGCAGGCGGCCAGATTGACCGCCGTCGTCGTCTTGCCGACGCCGCCTTTCTGGTTGGTTATGGCGAGTGCTTTCATGACCTGGCTCTCAAAATGATCAAATGGCGTTCAGCGGCGAGCCCCGGCACATCCAGCGGCACGATCGCTTCGACCGCGACGTCGTCTGGCAAGGCCTTGAGTTCGTCATCCGGCCGCTGGCCCTTCATGGCCAGCCAACGCCCGCCGGGCGCCAGCAGATGGCGGGTCAGAGCGACGAACAGCGCGATTTCCGCAAAAGCACGCGAACTGATTTGTGCGTATTGTCCCTGCATTTCCTCGACTCTGGCATGGTGGACCGCAACATTCTTCAAATCGAGTTCGATCAATGCCTGTTGCAGAAAGGTTGCCTTTTTCTGCACCGTATCGACCATGCCAACCGGCAAATCCGGCCGCGCGATGGCCAACGGGATGCCCGGCAGGCCGCCGCCGCTGCCGACATCGAGCAGCGGCCCGGAACCGACGTACGGCAGGATGGACAACGAATCGAGCAGATGATGCGAGATGACCTGCTCCGGATCACGCAGCGCGGTCAGGTTGTAGGTCTTGTTCCATTTGAGCAGCAGGTCACGAAAGGCGAGGAGTTTCCGCTGCGCCTCGTCGGACAACACAATCCCGAGATCGGCGAGCCCCGCCGCCAGCGCCAGGTTGCTCATGCCGCCTGCGACAGGTTGTGTCGCTTCAGGTGAATAAGCAGCAGAGAGATTGCCGCCGGTGTGATGCCTTGAATACGCGAAGCCTGGCCGATGGTTTGCGGCTTGTGCAGGGCCAGCTTTTGCTTCACCTCGTTGGAAACTCCCGCCACCGTGGCATAGTCCAGATTGACCGGCAAGGCCACGTTTTCAAAGGCACCCGAACGCGCGACCTCTTCGGCTTGGCGGTCGATATAGCCCTGATACTTGGCCGAGATCTCGAGTTGCTCGACGACGTCGTCAGCGATTTCGATTTGGGGCAAATTTTCGGGTTGACCGCAACCGGCTATCGCTATCGTCACCAGATCGCGATAGCCGACTTCCGGCCGGCGCAACAGTTCGAACAGGCTGTATTCGTGGTCGATGGTCTTGCCCAGTACGCGCTGGCAATCTTCGGCCGAGACGATCTTCGGATTGATCCACGTGGATTTCAGGCGCTCCTGCTCGCTAGCGATGGCGTCGCGCTTCCGGCAGAAGGCGGCCCAGCGGACATCGTCGACCAGGCCGAGCGCCCGGCCCTGCTCGGTGAGACGCAGGTCGGCGTTGTCCTCGCGCAGGCTGAGACGATATTCGGCGCGGCTGGTGAACATCCGGTAAGGGTCGGAAACACCGCGCGTGATCAGGTCGTCGACCAGCACGCCAAGATACGCCTCGTTGCGTTTCGGGCACCAGCCTGCACGGCCTTTGACGTAATTGACGGCATTGATGCCGGCCAGCAGTCCTTGCGCGGCGGCTTCTTCGTAACCGGTGGTGCCGTTGATCTGGCCGGCGAAGAAGAGGCCGTGGATGGCCTTGGTTTCCAGCGTGTCCTTCAAGCCGCGCGGGTCGTAGAAATCGTATTCGATGGCGTAGCCGGGACGCAGGATGTGACAATTTTCCAGGCCGCGGATCGAGCGCACCAGCGCCAACTGAATGTCGAAAGGGAGGCTGGTGGACACCCCGTTCGGGTAAATCTCGTGCGTCGCCAGACCTTCCGGTTCGAGGAAGACATTGTGCTGATTCTTGTCGGCGAAGCGGTGGATCTTGTCCTCGATCGACGGGCAGTAGCGCGGGCCGACGCCCTCAATGACACCGGTGTACATTGGTGAGCGGTCCAGCCCGCTGCGGATGATGTCGTGCGTGCGTTCGTTGGTTTCGGTGATCCAGCACGGCAATTGTTTCGGGTGCTGCGCGGCGCTGCCGAGAAACGAGAAAACGGGCAGAGGATCGTCCGAGTGCTGCTCCTCCATCGCCGAGAAATCGATGGTCTTGCCGTCCAGGCGCGGCGGCGTGCCCGTCTTCAGGCGACCCTGCGGCAGATTCAGCTCCTTGAGCCGCGCCGCCAGCGAGACCGACGGCGGATCGCCCATGCGTCCACCGGTGTAGTTCTCCAGCCCGACGTGGATCTTGCCGTTGAGGAAGGTGCCTGCGGTCAACACCACGGAAGGGGCCAAAAAGCGGATGCCGAGTTGCGTCACCGCGCCACACACCTTGTCGCCCTCGATGATCAGGTCGTCGCAGGCTTCGGCGAAGATGGTCAAATTGGGCTGATTTTCGAGTCGACCGCGAATGGCCTGCTTGTACAGCACGCGGTCGGCCTGAGCGCGCGTGGCACGCACTGCCGGGCCTTTCGAGGCATTCAGGATGCGGAACTGGATGCCGGCTTCGTCGGTCGCTGCCGCCATCGCGCCGCCCAGCGCATCGACCTCGCGCACCAAGTGGCCCTTGCCGATGCCACCGATCGACGGATTGCAGCTCATCGCCCCCAGCGTATCGAGGTTGTGCGTCAGCAGCAGCGTGTTCGCACCCGCCCGCGCCGCGGCAAGCGCGGCTTCGGTGCCGGCGTGACCGCCGCCGACGACGATGACTTCGAAACGTGTGGGGTAGAGCATGGAAATCGGATGTTGCAGCGCGGAAGCGGACCGGCGATTTTACGTCAGGTCGCTGAAAAATCACAGTTTTTGCCGTCCACTATCGTCGTCAGAACGCCCCGAATGCCGGCGCCTGCAACATCCTGAAACGATTTTTCCGGCCAGGGAATTCATCCTTTCAGGTTTCCGTGCGTTAAAACGTCAACCCTTTACCTGTATCGCAGCCACGGCTGACGGAGTTCTCGATGTCTTCCCTTGTTCGCCACTTCCTCGGGCTCGCCGCCCTGATCGCCTGTTTGCTGCCTGCGCTGGCCGCTGGCGATCCACCGGGCCGGGTCGGCCGGCTGTCGCAAATCCAGGGCGACGTCATCTTCCGCAGCGATCGCCAAGACCCCGGCAGCCCGGCGAGCATCAACTGGCCGGTCAGCAGCGGCGCCATCATCGATACCGAACGGCGCAGCCGGGCCGAAGTCTGGGTCGGCTCCACCGCTTATCGGCTGGATTCGAACAGCCGTGTGGAATTCGTTACGGTCAACGACCAGATCGTCGATCTGTTGCTGGCCAGCGGTACCTTGGCGGTGACCATCCGTGACCGCGACCAGGCCGACGATCTGCAGATCAGCACACCGGGCGGACGTGTCCGTTTTCCCGGACCCGGCCGTTTCCGGATCGAGGTTCGGCCCGACCAGACGTCCGTCGCGGCGCAGGCGGGCAGTGCAGAGATATTGACCGGCGAGCGGTCAATCAGTCTTCGCCCGGGTGAAATCGCCACGCTCGGCACGCGCGGGCTGCTCGGGATCGACGCAGCGCCCTACGGAGACGATTTCGACGCCTGGGTTTCGGCACAGGACGGCCGCGAACGTTCGAATGCCGCCCGCCGCTACATTTCGCCCCAGATGACCGGTTACCAGGATCTCGACGCCTACGGCGACTGGAATTCCGTCCCCGACTACGGCACGGTCTGGTATCCGCGATCGGTGGCCGCCGACTGGGCGCCTTATCGCGACGGGCGCTGGGCCTGGGTCGAACCCTGGGGCTGGACATGGGTGGACGCCGCCCCCTGGGGTTTCGCTCCCTTTCATTACGGGCGCTGGGTGCAAGTTGGCGGTCGCTGGGGCTGGGCACCAGGCAGCTATGCCGCGCGCCCTGTCTATGCGCCGGCGCTTGTCGGCTGGGCTGGCGACCCGGGCCGGAATGCCCGCTTCGGATACGCAGCCGGCCCGGCGGTCGGCTGGTTCCCGCTGGCACCACGCGAGGTCTATGTTCCCGGCTATCGCACCAGCCCGACCTACGTGCGCCAGATCAACGTCACGCACGTCCACGATCATGCCCAAATCGACCGCGCACTGCACCCCGATTACCGGCCGCGCTACACATATCAGGGGCAACCCCACGCCGTCACCAACGTTTCCAATAACAATTTGCGTGGGGGCGGGCCGGTCGATTACCGAAACGCTCGTCCCCAAGACAGAAATGCACTCGAGCAAGCACCCGCAGGAGCAGGGCAGAGCCCAATGGAGCGCTATCGGCAACCACAAGCCGGAAGGCAGCCTGCCGAGCACATGCAGCAGCCCGCCATCGTCACGCCGCCAGCCAGCCAGGGGGCACGGCGCGAAATCGCGGCGCAGCCAGGTCATCCGCCGGAGTATCGTGGGCGCACTCCTTATGCCGAGGATCGCCAATACGGCCGACCGCAGCCCGGTACGCCTCGCGCCGACGACCGTCCACCTCAGGCAATGCCGGTTCCCGCCGCGCGGGATGAGCGCTATCGCCAGGCGCCCCCGGCAATGCGCGAAATGCAAGCACCGGCTGCCGTTCAGAGCGAACAGCGGGTGAATGCTCATCGCGAGCCACCGCAGTATCGTGAGCCCCTCCAGGCTCGCCAGCCACAGCCGGAGCGACCCGCGCCGATGCCGCGTGAAGCGCCGCGCGCCGTTCCTTCGCAGCCGCCATTCCAGGCACAACCCCAAGCCCAGCCGCAACGCCAGCCACAGCCCTCGGCGCCGCCGATGCGGGAAATGCCGCGCAACGAGCAGCGCCCGCCAGCGCAAGCCGATCAGAACCGGCACGGACACGCGCCGGACGATCGTCGCGGCGATCGCGGGCAACGCTAGCAGGCTGGCGCCAACCACGTGGATACCCCTGCACGGCACAGGGTCAATTGCGCATGATAAAGTCGCGTTTTCAACGAAATGGTGCCCTCCCATGTTTTCCGGAATCATTGCCGCAGTTGGCCGCATCACCCATCTCACCACGCGCGAAGCCGGCTTTCGCCTGCATGTCGAAGGCGGCAATCTCGGCCTTGACGATGTCGCACTCGGCGACTCCATCGCCTGCAACGGCGTCTGCCTGACGGTCGTCGCCAGCGAGGGCAATCAATTCATGGTCGACGTCTCGCCGGAAACACTTTCCTGCACCGTCGGCCTCGATGCGCCGGGCGAAATCAATCTGGAAAAAGCACTGCGCCTGGCGGACCGCCTGGGCGGCCACCTCGTATCCGGGCACGTGGATGGTGTCGGCACCGTGCTGCGCTTTGACCCGGTGGGCGACAACCGGCTGCTGGAAATTCAGGCGCCGCACGATCTGGCGAAATTCATCGCGCGCAAGGGGTCGGTTACCGTCAACGGCACCAGCCTGACGACCAACGAAGTCGCCGGCGACATTTTCACAATCAACCTGATTCCGCACACCCTGGAAAACACCACGCTGCGACATCTCGTAGCGGGCAGCAAAGTCAATCTGGAGGTTGATCTGATCGCCCGCTACTGCGAGCGCCTGCTAAGCGCAGACCGTGAAGGCTGATCCTTCCTTCGGAAACAGCCGCCAGCCGCACGAAGCGGGCGGCCTTTTTCGCTTGTGGGCGAGGAAATATGCATGAAACCATTGATTGCCCTGATTTTCGCGTTCCTGATCGCCGGTTGCGCATCCTACGACGGGCGAGGGCTCAAACCGGGCATCAGCACCGGCGCAGAAGTCGTCCAGCTGATGGGCGAGCCGGCAATGCGCTGGCAAGACCCCGATGGCAGCGAACAACTGGCCTATCCACGCGGCCCGGCCGGGTTCACCACCTTCATGGTAAGAATCGACAGCAAAGGAGTGATGACAAGCCTGGAAAATGTTCTAGACATGAAACACTTTGCGCTGATTCGTGAAAACATGAGTAAGGAAGAGGTGTTGCGAACACTGGGGCCGTCACAACCTCAATGGACCGTTTATTTCGACCGTCGCGACGAACTGGTCTGGGAGTGGCGCTACTGCGACGCCTGGAACGAACCCGCGCGTTTCGACGTACTGTTCGACAACACCAGTGGCAAGGTCAGAAGCACCCAAAGTTACACGGAAAGCATGCAACGCCGTTTCCGCGAAGTTTGCGGCCACTAGACGCGGCTAGGTAGTCCCCCGGCGCTCAGCCAGGCCTCAAGGTCGGCGCGTTCGATGAACGTTCTCATCCGGTCGATATTCCCTTCCAGCCGCTCGCCCTCCCATTGTTCGGTGGCCCAGCGCAGAATATCCGCCACGAGTTCGCCGCGATCGATAGCCAGCGCAAGCCGGACTTCGGCATCACGCACCGACAAGGATGGGGTGGCCAGCATCTGCGCTGTCTGATGGAGACTCAGCGAAGTTTCAGAACCTTGGGGCTGCAAAGTATTCATCCTCGCTCCTTGATCGACAATCGACATTGGCTGAATTCAAGCACGGACAAGCATCGCGCAAAGGACCCGCCATTCACGAGACGGGTTGTCAGGAAATCGGCTGATCACAACCGCTAATTCTTGTCCTTAGGCGGTCTTGCCTGCGGGCCGAAATACTTTTCCCAATCCTCGTCGGAAATCGGGGATTCCTTCGGTGTTGGTAACCTGCGCTCGGCGCGAACGCGCCGTTCGCCTGTTTCTTCAGGCGCGCCCAGATCACGCACACGTCGATCCTCCCCTTTTCTCCGCTCTGCTTTGTCAGGCATGTCGCGTCCCCGATGTTCTATTCCTTATCTCATAGCATCATAGAATGACGAGTGCAGAATTCCAACGGCGACATGTCGAAATCGCCACTTGGCAGACAGAAATACAACACACCTGGCCATGTGAAACGAAAAAAAAGCTGGAAAACCTATTGAATCTTGGTTTTCCAGCCTTTTTTGACCGCTTTGGAACGGAATTTGGTGGAGGCGGGGGGGATCGAACCCCCGTCCGCAAGCCCTAGACAGGCAGATCTACATACTTAGTCCGGTCATTTGGTTTTAGCCCTGACGCGCCGGCCGAACAGGCTCGCTTCAGGCGATT
>Ga0209507_1003155_pt1 | contig 10545 bp, 10 predicted proteins | sample AD_UKC028_MetaG_FD_184414 | JGI IMG/M metagenome (GOLD analysis project Ga0209507, IMG submission 184414) | Active sludge microbial communities of municipal wastewater-treating anaerobic digesters from USA - AD_UKC028_MetaG (SPAdes) (version 2) | ecosystem: Engineered > Bioreactor > Anaerobic >...
CTACCACACCCTGCTCGAACCGCTCGCCGACAAGCTTGGTGCCGCCCTCGGTGCCAGCCGTGCTGCCGTCGATGCCGGCTTCGTACCGAACGACTACCAGGTCGGCCAGACCGGCAAGATCGTCGCCCCGCAGCTGTACATCGCAGTCGGCATTTCGGGTGCCATCCAGCATCTGGCCGGGATGAAGGAGTCGAAGGTCATCGTTGCCATCAACAAGGATCCCGATGCACCGATCTTTCAGGTGGCGGATTACGGGCTGGTCGGAGATTTGTTCGAAACGGTGCCGCAACTGGTACAGGCAATTGGCTAAAATAGCCATGTGAATTTGCCGGATTCCCTGCTGGGCGAAGCGTGGTACTGGACGGCGTGGGTCGTCTGGGTGCCGCTCTTCGCCCGCTGCGTTTTTGCGGCGCCGTGGTCGCGCCTGAAGGAATCCGAGCAACTCAATGTCTGGCTTGGCATGGTTGTCTTGCTGACGTTGGTCTGGGCCTTGAAGGCTGGAGTCAAGCCAGGCCTGTCGATGCATCTGCTGGGTGCCACCGTATTTACGCTGACTTTCGGCAGACAACTCGCCTTTGTCGGCCTCTCGCTGGTTCAGGCCGGAATTGTCCTCAATGGTGACAGCGACATTTTTTCGTATGCCATCAATGCCTTGTTGCTGGCTGGCGTTGGCGTGACGGTGAGTTACGGTATTTATCGACTTGTCGAGTGGCTTCTTCCCCGGCATTTCTTTGTCTATGTTTTCGTCAGCGGCTTTTTTGGCGCGGCTCTGACGATGCTTGCAGTAGGCATTGCGGCAACGACGGTTCTGGCGATTGCCGGCGCATATGAATGGGATTACCTCGTTGCCGAGTATCTGCCATATTTCCTGTTGCTCGGATTTTCCGAGGCATGGCTGTCGGGAATGCTGATTACGCTTTTTGTTATCTATCGCCCGAGTTGGGTCGCCACTTTCGATGATTCAATATATCTTGCCAACAAATAAGGGCTACAATTCACTGGGTTTAATGTCATTGGGGTGTGATTCGGTGAATCATTCTGGATTTCGATATTCCCTTGTTTGTGCGTTGCTGGCCCTTTCCGGGCATGCCTCCGCCATCGGTTTCGGGGAACTTAGGGGCGCGCCGGCACTTGGCGAACGGCCAAGGCTGGAGATTCAGCTTCTCGGTAGTGGTCTGACTGCGCTCGATTCCACCTGTTTTCGCCTGACGCAGCCGTCGGCCAATAGTGGCTTGCCCTGGTTGAACAAGGGCACCTTGAGCATCCGCCGCGGCAACCCGCCGGTGTTGCAGATCACGTCGCATATTCCAGTGACCGATCCGGTTTTTGTCGTTGCCGTCGATGTGGCCTGTGGCTACGATGTGGTTCGCGAGTATGTTGTTTTCGCCTCGCCGCCGAGCGGCAAGGCGCTGATATCCTCGGGCAATGCGCCGCTTGTCCAGGCTCCGGCAACCGCGCCCGTGCAGCGCTCCGGTGTGGCACCCGAGCGCTCCTATGCGCCCCGGCCACCGGCAGCACCAGCTGTGTTGGCACCTGCCCCTGCCCCTGTCGTTCCGGGTGATCCGGTGGTCGCATCGGAGGAGAAGGTCAGGCTGATGGAGGCCCAGGTCGCTTCCTTGCAGCAGCGTGCCTCGGATCTGACGCAAAAGATCGAGCAGACGTCGGCTCCGGCGGCACAGGTGGATGCCAGGCCAGTCAGCGAGACTCCCCCGGCGGCACCCCAGCCGACGCCATCCAGTCCACCTGTCCGCAACGACACCAGCGGATCGAACTGGCTGTTGTACAGCGCCCTGATCGGCGCGCTGCTGGCGATCGCCGGCTGGCTGGGGTGGCGCAGCTATCGTGAACGCCAAATGTTTGGTGGGGCTGGCGGACCCGAGCTTCAGGTCGATCCGCAGCGCCTGAATGAGCGCGAGGAAAGAGGTGGGGTCGATCTGGATGTCGAACCGGCTGCCATGGCCTTGCCGGTCAAGCTTGATCTGAAGCCGGATGCGCCAACCGCACCAATTGGCCAAGCCGTTGCTCCGGACGTGACATCACGCGCTGATTCGATGATGTCGGTCGCGGCTGCTTCGGTCGACGAACATTTCGAGGCCAATCCGGTGATGGAGCTGGCTGAGATCATGCTCTCCTTCGGCCGGGTCAAAGGGGCCGCACAGGCCCTGCAGGAATACATCGACAGCAACCCGCAGGAGGCACTGAAGCCCTGGATCAGGTTGATGGATGTATACCGGATGGCCGGGATGCGTCACGAATTCGAGAAGGTGGCCCGCGAACTCAACAAGAATTTCAACGTTCAGGTCCAGAAATGGGACGAGTTTGCCGAATCTCCAGATCAGCCGCAGGTAGATGTCGTGCTCGACGCCGAGCCGGCATCGTCCGCCGCTGTTGCGGTGGTGGATGGGATCGAAGACATGCCGGCGATTCTGGAACAGGTCTTGCTGCGCTGGCCCGCGAATGATGTGGTCGCCTGGCTGAATCAGTTGCTGCGCGACAATCGGGGAGGAACACGGATCGGGTTCGCGCTGCCTGTGGTCAGCGATATCCTCTTCCTGATCGAATTGAAGGAAGTGTCAATCAAGATCGAAAGCGAGTCAGAGTCATCATGAGCGAGTATGTTGCGCCCTTGAAGGATATGCGTTTTGTAATGCAGAATCTGGCCGGTCTCGACCAGGTTGTCGCATTGCCCGGCTGCGAGGAAGCGTCACCGGATGTGGTCGATGCCATTCTGGATGAAGCAGCCCGGTTTGCCGGCGAAGTCCTGTCGCCGCTGAATCGTATCGGAGATCGGGACGGCGCTCGCTGGAAGGACAGGGCGGTAACCACGACGCCCGGCTTCAAGGAAGCGTATCGGCAGTTTGTCGATAATGGCTGGAATGGTTTGGGTTGTGACCCCGAGTTCGGTGGTCAGGGCTTGCCGCGCCTGCTGTCGACCGCGGTCAGCGAGATGTGGAAGGCTGCCAATCATGCCTTCTCGCTTTGTCCGATGCTGACCCAGGGCGCCATCGAAGCGCTGATGATTGCCGGTACCGACGAGCAGAAGGCGGCCTATCTGCCCAACCTCGTTTCCGGCGAGTGGACCGGCACCATGAACCTGACCGAGCCTTCCGCCGGCTCCGATCTGGCGGCCGTGCGCAGTCGTGCCGAACCGGTGGGCGATGGGTCCTACCGGATATTCGGACAGAAGATATTCATCACCTACGGCGAACACGACATGACGGACAACATTGTCCATCTTGTGCTGGCGCGTACGCCGAATGCGCCTGAGGGTGTCAAGGGTATTTCCCTGTTCGTCGTGCCCAAGTTCCTGTTGAAGGCGGATGGCACGCCGGGCGAGCGCAATGACGTTTATTGTGTCTCGATCGAGCACAAACTGGGTATCCATGGCAGTCCGACTGCCGTGCTGGCCTTCGGCGATCATGGCGGAGCCATCGGTACGCTGGTCGGCGAAGAGAATCGCGGCCTCGAATATATGTTCATCATGATGAACGCCGCCCGCTTCAACGTCGGGTTGGAGGGGCTCGGCGATGCCGAACGCGCCTATCAGCGTGCTGTCGTCTATGCGAAGGAACGTGTGCAAGGCACCGAAGTTGGTGTGCGTGGCGGGCCGAAAGTGCCGATCATCCGGCATCCGGACGTGCGCCGCATGCTGATGTCGATGCGCGCCCGGATTGAAGCCATGCGGGCGCTCGCCTATGTGACGGCGGCTGCCCAGGATAATGCGCACCACAACCCCGACGAAACGGCACGCCGCAGCGCCCAGGCGTTTGCCGAACTGATGATTCCCGTGGTCAAGGGCTGGAGCACGGAAAGTGCCGTCGACATCGCCTCGCTCGGGGTTCAGGTGCATGGTGGCATGGGCTTCATCGAGGAAACCGGTGCCGCCCAGCATTTGCGCGATGCGCGGATCACGACAATTTACGAAGGCACGACGGCGATTCAGGCCAACGACCTGATCGGCCGCAAGATTGCCCGTGAGCAAGGGGCGACGATCAAGGTGGTGATCGCCGACATGCGTGCCGCTTGTGCACAGCTTGATGGCGACCTCGCTGCCGTTGGCGCTCGCCAGAATGCTGCGGTCGACGCGCTGGAAAGGGCGGTTTCCTGGATTGTGGCGCACTTCGCCACCGATCCAAAGGCAGCCCACGCTGGCGCCGTCCCCTTCCTCCATCTGCTCGGTATCACCGCCGGCGGCTGGCAGATGGGTCGTTCCGCAGTGATCGCCCGGGCCAGGATCGCAGCTGGCGATACCGACCCGTTCTGGGCGGCCAAGCTGGCAACAACGCGGTTTTACGCCGATCATGTCCTGACCCAGGCCGCGGGGCTTGCCGAGTCTATCGTAGCCGGCGCAGCCGGTGTTCTGGAGCTGGCTGACGACAGCTTCTGAAAATAACGCTCCTGGAGTTTCCGTAAAAGCCCGCGATTGTTGTTATAATCGCGGGCTTTTCAACCTTGCCCTACCGCAAACGCATGGCGGAGGGTATATCCCAAAAGGAGATTGCATGCGCCATTACGAAATAGTCTTTATCGTCCATCCGGACCAAAGCGAACAGGTGCCCGGCATGGTCGAGCGCTATCGCGCCATCGTCACTGCCAAGGGCGGTGCGATTCATCGTCTGGAAGACTGGGGCCGCCGCCAGCTGGCTTACCCGATCCAGAAGATCCACAAGGCCCACTACGTTCTGATGAACATCGAAGTCGACGGCGAAACGCTGAACGAACTCGAGCATTCGTTCAAGTTCAACGACGCCGTGCTGCGTCATCTTACCGTCAAGATGAAGGCCGCTGCGACTGCACCTTCGCCGATGATGAAGGAAGAGAAGTCGAAGTCGATGATGCCTGGCGATGCCGCTCCCGCGGTGCCGGCTGAACCGGCCGAACCGGCGGCTGCTGCCTGAGAATTTTCATACGGGAACTGACGGCTGAACTGCATCACTCTCTCTGGCCAGTTGATCGAGCGCGAAGCATTGCGCTACACGCCAGCCGGAGTACCTGTCAGCGAAGGACGCCTGCAACACAGCTCCTCGCAGACTGAAAGTGGTGCACTGCGCCTGGTGGAAGTGGAAATTGCTGTACTGGCCCTGGGCGAATCTGCCCGCTGGCTGCAGGCAGCACCCCTCGGCGGGGCAGTCAAGGTGACTGGATTTCTTGCAGCCAAGGGGCGCAACAGTAAAACGCCCGTATTGCATATCAATACACTCGAATTTTTAGAAGGAAACGAAAATGGCTCGATTCTTCAAGAAGAAGGATGACGACAAGAAAAAGAAGCGTGGCGGTGGTCTCTTCAAACGCCGCAAGTTCTGCCGCTTCACCGCGGAAAAAGTCGAACAGATCGACTACAAGGATGTGGATGTCCTGAAGGAATTCATCCAGGAAAACGCCAAGATCATGCCGGCGCGTCTGACCGGCACCAAGGCCGGCTATCAGCGCCAGCTGGGCACAGCCATCAAGCGCGCCCGCTTCCTGGCTCTGCTGCCGTACACCGACAACCATCAATAACCGGGGAGACCAATCATGCAAATCATTCTGCTCGACAAGGTCGTCAACCTCGGCAACCTGGGTGACATCGTCAAGGTCAAGGACGGTTACGCCCGTAATTTCCTGATCCCGCAACGCATGGCCAAGCGCGCCACGCCCGCTGCCATGGCTGAGTTCGAAGCTCGCCGCGCCGAACTGGAAAAGCTGGCCGCCGAAAAGCTGGCCGCCGCCCAAGGTGTTGCCGACAAGTTGACCGGGCTGTCCGTTTCCGTTGCCCGCAAGGCTGGTCTGGATGGCCGCCTGTTCGGTTCCGTCGGCAATGCCGATATCGCCGAAGCGCTCAAGGCTGCCGGTTTTGACCTTGACAAGTCAGCCATCCGTCTGCCGGACGGTCCGCTCAAGTCAATCGGTGAATTCCCGATCGACGTTGCTCTGCACACCGATGTGCTGGCCAACATCACCGTGGCGGTCGTTGCCGAGTAATCCTGGCATACCCTCCCGGCAAAAGGCCTCGCAGATGCGAGGCCTTTTTAATTTAAACTTGCCGCCATGAACCAGCGCCCGCAAAAAAACCAGATGACCGATTCCGCACTCGCCCAGTTGCGCGTGCCGCCGCATTCCATCGAAGCCGAGCAGTCCATTCTAGGGGGCTTGCTGCTCGACAACCACGCCTGGGACCGGATGGGTGATCTGGTGACCGACAGCGACTTCTATCGCGACGAGCACCGCCGGATATTCCGTCAGATCCGCAGCCTGCTCGAAAAATCGAAGCCGGCCGACGTGGTGACCGTGGCGGAAGCACTCGATGCCGCCGGGGAGGGCGATCAGACCGGAGGACTGGCCTATCTCGGTGAACTGGCAGCGAATACCCCGTCGGCTGCCAATATTCGCCGCTATGCCGAAATCGTTCGTGAGCGTTCGGTGCTGCGTCGTCTGGTGGCGACTGCCGACGAAATAGCCGCCGATGCACTGAACCCCCTCGGGCGCGATGCCGAGACCCTGCTCGATGAAGCCGAATCGAAGATATTCGCCATTGCCGAGGCAGGGGCGGGTCACAAGGAAGGCTTTGTCCACATCAATCCGCTGCTGACGCAGGTCGTCGAGCGGATTCAGGAACTGCACGATCGTGACAATCCATCGGATATTACCGGGGTGCCTACCGGCTATGCCGATCTTGATCAAAAGACCTCGGGCTTCCAGTCGGGCGACCTGATCATCGTCGCCGGTCGCCCCTCAATGGGTAAGACCGCCTTCGCGCTGAACATTGCCGAGAACGTCGCGGTTGATACGGGATTGCCGGTCGGCGTTTTCTCGATGGAAATGGGCGGCACTCAGCTCGCAATGCGCATGCTTACTTCGATTGGTCGTCTCGACTCGCAGCGGGTAAGAACCGGGCGCCTGAACGACGATGAGTGGTCGCGCCTCTCCTACGCGCTTGGCAAGCTGCATGAAGCGCCGATCTACATCGACGAGAGCGGCGGCCTCAGCCCGGCCAACCTGCGTGCCCGGGCGCGTCGTCTCGCCCGCCAGTACGGCGGTAAGCTGGGCCTGCTGGTGATCGATTACATCCAGCTGATGTCGAGCAACCGGATGGGGGAAAACCGGGCGACCGAGGTGTCGGAAATCTCGCGTTCGATCAAGTCGCTGGCCAAGGAACTGCAAGTGCCGATCGTCGCCTTGTCGCAGCTCTCGCGCAAGGTGGAGGAACGCACCGACAAGCGTCCGATGATGTCGGATTTGCGCGAATCCGGCGCCATCGAGCAGGATGCGGACGTGATTCTGATGATGTACCGCGAGGAGTATTACAAGCCGGATACGCCGGACAAGGGAATTGCCGAAGTCATCATCGGCAAACAGCGTAACGGCCCGACCGGAACGGTTCGCCTGGCTTTCCTCGGCGAATACACGCGCTTCGAGAATCTCGCCGGCGGTTCCGGTTCAGGTCGCTCGGAGTACTGAGGCGCCCTAGAGTTCGACCCGGCGCGCAGTGATGGTGTAGGTGAAGCCGGCAGGGTCGCTTCCGTCGCGCTGTCCGGCGCGCAGTTCGAGCAGCGGCAGGAGCAGAAATGGCACGGGGGTCTGGCGTCCCGGCAGTAGCACATCGGAGCCGACATTGAAGGCGATCCAGTTCATCTCCCAGACGCCGAACAGCACTTTCTTCAACGACGAGAACTTGTTGTCGCGATCCGATAATCCTTCGACAGCGACGACACGGCGTACATCGCTTGGATCGACGGGGATCCAGCCGAAGCCGGGAATATAAAACTCGGCGCGGACATGCGGTGCAAAGGTTGCGTCGTCGCTGGTCAGCCCCAGGCTGCGGAACAGGCGTGAGGGAGCGATGCGCAGGCCGTAGACGCAGCGCGCCGGGATACCGATGGCGCGACAGATGGCGACGAACAGTCCGTTGATGTCGGCCGAGCGGCCACCATACTGCCCTTGAATCAATTGCCGCCGGATGTCCCCGGTACCGGCGCCGGGCAGCGAGGGATCATAGATGGCATTCTCGACAACCCATTCGTAGATCGCCTTGGCCTGGGCGACCGGATCCTTGATCCGGCCCACCACGCGTTCGCCCAGCTGATGCGCCAGACCATCATTGGGGATCAGCTGCGAGGCCTGCAGGTTGCGGCGGAGGATGTCCTCGCGCTCCGGGGCGACGGTCCGTTTGGTGACGTCGAAATGCCGGTCGGCGGTGGTCACCAGGGTGGTGATCTGCAGCTTCGCGTCGCTTCCGTCGGACCATTCGCAATGGAACACCTCGAGGTCACCGTCGGGCAGGCGGCGCATGCTGGAAAGGGCAGGGTTGCCGTTCCAGCTGTGGCCAAGGGTTCGCTGAAACAGCTTGTCCTGGTTGAGCGGCAAGGGTAGCCACAAGCGTGTCTGGCCATCGACCGCCTTAAGCTTGACGGTGGTCGTGACCTCGTAGGTGCGCCAGTCAACTGGCGGTTCGGGCGCCTTGACCGGTGGCAGACGGGTGGCGGAGCTTCCCTGAGGGGGCGCTTCGGTGATTGGATTGTCGGCGGTGTTCGCTACACTTGCCCGAGGATCGGCAGGCTTGGCCGAAGGTTTGGCGGCAACGGCCCGGCCTGATGGCTTTGCGGGTGCCGCCGGCTTGGCAGTGGTCTGTTTCTTTGCCGCCAAGGCTTCCGTGGCGAGCATGGATAAGGCGGCCGCTGATGCTAGAAAGTCGCGACGTTTCAATGAATTCCTCCGGCCTAGACAGCCCGTGGCTGAAACGAAAAGGCCGTGTCACTGACACGGCCCCTTTAGTTGATGGCGGCGATTATAGCACTTCGGCCGCGTGGTCAGCCAGACGGGAACGCTCGCCACGTTGTAACGTTATGTGACCGGAGTGCGGCCAGCCCTTGAAGCGGTCAACGACGTAGGTCAGGCCGGAACTGCCTTCGGTCAGGTAGGGCGTGTCGATCTGCGCGATGTTACCGAGGCAAACCACCTTGGTTCCAGGGCCGGCGCGGGTAATCAACGTCTTCATCTGCTTCGGCGTGAGGTTCTGCGCCTCGTCGATGATCAGGTATTTCTTCAGGAAGGTGCGGCCGCGCATGAAATTGAGCGACTTGACCTTGATCCGCGAACGGATGATGTCATGGGTGGCTGCCTTGCCCCATTCGCCACCGTAGGGGCCGCTGCCCTCGTCCGTGTGGGTGAGCACGTCAAGATTGTCTTCGAGGGCGCCCATCCAGGGGGCCATCTTTTCCTCCTCGGTGCCGGGGAGGAAGCCGATATCCTCGCCGACCGGCACAGTGACGCGGGTCATGATGATCTCGGCGAACTTCTTGCTCTCCAGCACCTGGGTCAAACCGGCGGCCAGAGTCAGCAACGTCTTGCCGGTGCCGGCTTGACCGAGCAGGGTGACGAAATCGATATCGGGGTTGAGCAGCAGGTTCATGGCGAAATTCTGCTCGCGATTGCGCGCTGTGATGCCCCAAACGGCATTCTTTGGATGCGTGTAGTCGATCAGCGTTTCCAGCACGGCTGTCTTGCCCGCCGTCTCCTTGACGATGGCGGTGAAACCTTCACTCTCGAGCCAGACGAACTCATTGACCAACAGCTGCGGACAGAGCGGTCCGGTGACCCGGTAATAGGTCTTGGCCTCCTTTTTCCAGGATTCCATACCCTTGCCGTGCTTTTCCCAGAAGTTGTCTGGCAGGGCGCGGGTGCCGGTGTAGAGGATGTCGGTATCCTCGAGCACCTTGTCGTTGAAATAATCCTCGGCCAGCAGGTTGAGGGCGCGCGACTTGATGCGCATGTTGATGTCTTTCGACACCAAAATAACTGGCCGCTTGGGGAATTTCTTCTGGAGGTGGATGACCACCGAAAGAATCTGGTTGTCGACCTTCGAGGTCGGCAGCCCCTGCGGCAGGTCGGCGCTGATTGCTTCCGTCTGCAGGAACAGGCGGCCGCTGGCCAGCTTGCTGGAAGGCCCGTAGAGCGCAATGCCTTCCTCGATATCGACACCATCCTGGCCGAGCATCTCATCGAGCATGCGTGAGGCCTGACGCACGTTGCGCGAGATTTCCGACATTCCCTTCTTGTGGCTGTCCAGTTCCTCCAGGGTCATTATTGGGAGGAAGATATCGTGTTCTTCGAAACGGAACAGGCAACTGGGGTCGTGCATCAGCACGTTGGTATCGAGGACGAACAGTTTGGTCACGGCGGGCTTCTTGGCGGCGGGCTTGCGCGGCATGGAATGGGCCTTTGGTTATGGTTTAGAGGGTTATGACGAAGTCGAGAACTTCCTGGGCATGGCCCGGCACCTTGACGCCGCGCCATTCGCGGCGCAAGACGCCGCGGCGGTCGACAACAAAAGTGCTGCGTTCGATGCCGCGCACCTGTTTGCCGTACATGTTTTTCATTTTCATGACCGAAAACAGCGTACAGATCGTCTCATCGGCATCGGAGCCAAGGGCGAAGGGCAAATTCTGCTTGATCTTGAAGTTTTCGTGCGACTTCACGCTGTCCCGGGAAATACCCAGAATTTCGGCGTCGACCGCGACGAACTGTGCATACAGGTCGCGAAACTGCTGGGCCTCGGTGGTACAGCCC
>Ga0209507_1003156_pt1 | contig 10545 bp, 10 predicted proteins | sample AD_UKC028_MetaG_FD_184414 | JGI IMG/M metagenome (GOLD analysis project Ga0209507, IMG submission 184414) | Active sludge microbial communities of municipal wastewater-treating anaerobic digesters from USA - AD_UKC028_MetaG (SPAdes) (version 2) | ecosystem: Engineered > Bioreactor > Anaerobic >...
GAAAGGCCAGCGACACCGATCGCGGCAAGCGCCTTCAGAAAGTTACGCCGATCCATCTGCGTTCTCCGAGATCGCTCGCGCGAGGCGCAGCAGGGCAGTGCGCGGCAGGTTTAGCTGAACCACCCGCCGCCGATGCGGCTTCGCCATGCTGGGCCAGGTCTGATAGAGATCGAGGGTATGAATGTCACGCGCCTGGTCGTGCGTGAAGGTCACCTCGAGAATGAAGGTCGTTGTCTCGTAAATGGTTTGCATGGTCAAGTCTCGATCAGATGATTGAGACGACACCAGCTGCTGATATACGCTTCCGTACTCGGCGGTTGCAGCAAGGTGGCGAGCCATTGATCGACGATTTCTTCAGGCTGGAGATAGAACCAGCCGATGCTGGTTCTATCGCCAGGCCAGACTTTGGGGCGATCGAGCCGGTACTGATAGCGCAGGCGGCGCTTGAGGTTGCGGATCTGCCGGGCGGCGTCCGCGGGTAACGCATCGTCAAAGGTGCGCATGCTCATTCTCCGGTTTAGCTGTTTGCCGCAGTGGCTGGCCAGCAAGTGGGTGTAAATCGCCAGGCCCGTGAGGTGGGCTAGTCCCGGGTTCAATGCATCAGGTAACTTGGCTCGGCGCCTACAATCTGATGGAGCCTTTCTTCCGCCTCATCGAGATTGTCCGGGAGCGCAATCGGGATCATCCAGTCATCGGGATGCTCGATCGTCGACTCCCCGGGTTCCATCAGGCGAAATTCGCCAGTGCTCGGGATGTCGACGATGTAGGGTTCCGCGGAGATTGGGGTAATCAGCCAGGTCAGCTGGCCCTTGTAGTCGACGGCGGCAGGGCCTCGAACGGCGACCAGACGGCCGACATTGTTTTCACAACCGGGCATGTCCCGGACAATCATTGCCAAGTCACCGGGTTTGCAGCGCGTGCTCATAGGGTTCTCCTGTTTAGCTGTTTGCCGAAGTGGCTGGCCAGCAAGTGGGGTAAAGCGCCAGGCCCGTCAGGTGGGCTAGCCAGAGGAGGGTTGCCCCTCCCCGTTACTGCTACAACCGGATCTCGCGTTCGCTGTTGCCTCGCGGATCCTGCGCCGGGCGCCAGTAGCGCACGACGGCTTCGGTGACCAGCAACGCCTGGAGCCTTCGAGCCAGGGCCACGCCTTCGTCGTGGAACCGGCCCCAGAAGAAGCGCTGGGACTGGCTTGCATCCCAGTGTTCCTTCAGGAACTTCAGCCAGTAGTCAAATTTCCTGGCCAGGCGCTGCACTTCCTTGTTGCCCGGGAACGCCACCTCCAGCGAGGTTTCCTTCCCGTCTTCCCAGAGCCAGCTGCCTTCGAGGTCGGGGCAGATGACCAGTTCCCGTTTCGGGTCGTTGGCGGCTTCGTCGATCCAGACGAAGGCCCGGGGTTCCTTCGTGTCGCCGATCAGCCGTCCGGTGACGACATGGGTGCCGGTGCGGATACGGACGGCCTGTGGCACAGTGGATTCGACAGCAGATGTTTCCCAGCCCTGGCCGAGGCCGACGCGACGAACGGTGTTGTCTTGTTGCATGGTGATCTCCAGAAAGTTGAAAGAACGTGACCAACCGATGCGAAATGCAGGCGCATTTCAGGCATCTCCCAAGTCAGGTTCTCGTCAGTCTTTCAGGTCGATCGCATGCTGTTTTCTGGCTCCAGAATGAAAAAACCCGCACAGCTTTGGCTGAGGCGGGTTCCCTCGCTTTAGCTGCATTTATAAGGCGCCCGCAAGCTGAAACTTCAAATCGGCGCAAATGAAAGAATATGCTCGGGTACGACGATTGTCAATACCAAAGAGGCGCTTGCTCTTGCCGAAAGAATATCAAAGATGGATAATACAACTCGGCTGCTGCAAGTTCTTGCGCCTCACGCAGCCTTCCCAATCCCCCTGTTTCAAATCAGCGAAGTGTCCGGCTGCGGTATGGCCAGGGCCGCAGTTGTGCGTCGAATTCCTGGTCGGTAGTCATGAGGAGGCCTTATGCCCGAGAAGAAACCAGCGCCCTTGCTGTCGCCGAAGTTTGCCCTGGCGCTGCAGTTCGCCAACGAGATTCACGCCACCCAGGCCCGCAAGGGTGAAGGTGCGCCTTACATCTCCCACCTGATGGGCGTCTGCTCGCTGGTGCTGGAGTACGGTGGCGATGAAAGCCAGGCGATTGCCGCCCTGCTGCACGATGCCGCCGAGGACTGCGGGGGACGGCCGATGCTCGAAACCGTCAGGGTGATGTTTGGGGATCGCGTTGCGCAGATTGTCGAGTCCTGCACCGACGCGTTTGATGATCCGAAGCCGGCCTGGCGCCCAAGGAAGGAGGCGTACCTGCGCCATCTGGAGCGCGCGCCCGACGCGGTCAAGCTGGTCGCGGCGGCGGACAAGCTGCATAACCTGACCTGCACCTTGCGGGATATTCAGGCGGGTGGCATCGCGATTTTTTCGAAGTTCAGTACTGGATTCGCGGATCAGTGCTGGTACTACCGCGGCTGTCTCGAGGCGCTACGGAAAGAGGGTAGGCAATTGCCGATCCTGAATGCGCTTCAGGAGCAGGTGGAGCGGATCGAGGGTCTTCGTGGCTAAGGTCGGTCGAACCCCGGAAAATGCCCCTTCAGCCGCTCCACCGTCGACCGCCACTTGGGCGTCGTCGGCTTGCAGACGGTGTTCTGGTTGCCGAACATGCCGATTTCCTGAATGGCCTGGTTGGCGGGAATGGTTTGCAGCCATTGGACGGGGACGAAGTATTCCGATTTGTTGTCGTCGTCGGCGAACTGCTCGTGGTAGTGGCCCTTGCGCTCGACCGTACTGAATGGCACTTCACCTTCCGGGGTGTTGACCATGAAGTCGCGGTAGCGCTGCGCGCGGCCGGTCACGCGCCCCACGCCGACGAAGCCGGAGCCGGGGATCTTGGCCCAGACGCGGTCGCCGGGGTTGAGGAGCTGTAGTGTCCTGCTGTACCAGATGTCGCCCCCGCCGCAGATGAAGCCGTACTTCACGGCGTCATCCCATGAGCGTTCGCCGGAGTAGGTGCCGAAGGAATGGTAGAACTCGCCGTTCCACGGTTCGTTCGGGCCATCCTGCTTGGTTGCGGCGTTAACCTGGGTCTTGACCGGGTCGAGCAGCCAGGTGCGGCTGATCAACTGTTCGTTGCCGTTGGCGAAGACCTGGAAGCAGAGCACGTTGATCGGGATGTCGCGCTCGCTCAGGTAGGCGACGATGCGCTCGGTGCTGGCGTCGAGCGCGGCCGAGACAATGATGATCTGGTGGCTTTCGTTGAGTGAATCCTCGTCCAGCGCCTGGCCGAAGCGTTGCTGGAAATCCTCGGCGAGGTCCTTGCCGGGGGCGAAGCGGCCGTAGATCGCGGCGATGTCCTCGGCGCGCAGTTTCTCGACCCAGCTGGCGTAGTCCAGCGACTGGGCGACGACGTCGCGCGGCGTCTTGTCGCGCTTGAGTTCGATCAGCACGAGCGCGCCGTCGGGAGCGATGGCCAGCAGGTCGATGCGCCCGCCGAAACCGGTGTCTTCCTGCCGGCCGATCAGCATCCACTCGTCGGAGAGCAGCCGGGGGGCGGCGACGATCATTTCTTCCAGCTTCTTTTCGCTGGCCAGTTGCGCTTTGGGCAAGGGCTGGGGGTTGGCGGAGACTTTCCAGAGGTCGGTACGGATGGGCATGGTGGCTCCGGGTTCAGGCGGCCTTGAGGGCGGTTTCGATCAAGGTGGTGGCGAGGCGATCTTGCTGGGCGCGGGACTCGGCGAGGCCGTCCTTGAGGCGGTTGATGAGGGCCAGCAATTCATCGACTTTGACGACGATGCGGTGTTGTTCGGAAGTTGAGCAAATAGGAATAGGCACTGCTCGCAGCTTTTCCTGTGTGATATTCATCTGGCTTGCCGCCATGCCCGACTTCGCGTTTTCCAGATACGCCGCGGTTGCACCTGCATTCAGGCAAAGAGCGACGAATTTTTCGTACATTCCGCCCTCAACGAGGTGAAATCGAATGATCTTGTCGGAAATCATCAGACGCGGTCTTGTTGTCTCGACGAGGCAGGAGATTGCTACGCGATTTTTTGGACCGGCCCGAGTAATCAAGATATCTCCCGCTGCAACTACGCATTCAGGTCGTGGCTCCAAGTGAGCTGGGAGTTCTTTGTTCTCGTATTCGAGGTACTGGAACGTTTGCACCGCAGTCGTTTTGAGAACGCCCCAAACATCGTTGTTTGGTGACGGCGTTTCAATACACGCCGGACTCCACCCGGAGTCCATGACACGAACCAAAGAATCGAGAGCCGACCACTGCCAATTATTTGGTAGCGAGTAAAAAGCATCGCCATCTACTGGCGGCATTGCCTTGGATTTTTTGCATGTGCCTTCAGCCTCCAGCCGCGCCCGCTCCTTCGCAATCCGTTTGAGCAGTTCGCTCGCCGGCTCGTCGTTCGGGTCCTGCGCCACCAGCTTGCCCATGACGGCGAGCTGGAGGATGGTTTGCTTGAGGGCGTCGAGGCTGGATTCGGTGGTGAACAGGGTGTCGAAGTGTTCGGCGAGGCGCTGCCAGTTGGCGGCGAGGTTGGCGGCGTCGGCGCTTTGTGTGAGGGTGCCGAGCAGGGTGGCAACCAGCCGTTCATGCTCCGCTGTCGCGTCGGAGTGCTCCGCCTCCAGCCGGTCGCAGAGGGACATCAGTTCATCGACCTTGGCGACGATACGGTGTTGTTCGGCGAGGGGCGGAATGGCAACGGGCATTTCCCCAAGCTTTCCGAGGTAGATCCCTTTTTGTGCCGTACCTTTCCCGTGCTTGTCGTAATAGTTTCGCGCCACAGGAGCACGAAGTTGAATAGACAGGAAATTGGGGGCCAAGCCCGACCGTATGACCGCAACGCTTCTTTGCAACGCAAATCGGCAGTGTTCATCAGTCACAACAGCCGACCTTCCTATTGAAGCAACGATCGTAAGGAGAACGTCGCCTATGGTCACTTTGGTTCTGGAGTCTTCTGCTGCGAAGTCTTGCTCAGAAAGGTAGCGGCTCGGGTTGCTGGTATCGATCCATCCGTCTTGAACGTTCTGGCTGCTAAGCATCGGTAGGCCAGAACCACAATCTGGTGGCGGATTGTGGGAGCCGTCTGTCAGTTTTTCAGACACGATCCCGAGCCGTGACCATTTCCAAGTCTCTGGAAGGCCAAATGGCTGCTCATCCTCGTCCACGGGTGGCTGCGCCTTTGCTTTTTTGATCTTCCCCTCTGCCTCCAGTCGTGCCCGCTCGTTGGCAATCCGCTTCAGCAGTTCGCTCGCCGGCTCGTCGTTCGGATCTTGCGGCACCAGCTTGCCGCGTACCGCCAGTTCCAGAATCAACCCACGCAGTTTCTGGATGCCGGCCTGTGCGGTAGCCAGCAGCGGCAGTTGTTCGCTCAGCACGACGCTCACGCCTTGCTCTCCAGCGCGGCGGCGAGGACGGCCTTGAGCTGGTCGCGGGTCTGGCTGTTCTGCTGCTGCAGGGCGGCATAGCCGGCGAGCAGTTCGTCCGGGTCGTGGCTGACCTGGTCCGGGCTGTGCGGGTTCTTGATGTCGAGGTTGAAGTTGCGCGCCTTGATGTCGGCGGCGCTGACCTTCCAGGCGTATTCGTTCTCGACGCGACCGCTGCGGTCGACCCCGCCCCACCAGGCTTTTTCGGCGTCGAACTCCTCGATGCGCATCGGCTTGGTCTTGTTGTAGCTCTTCACGCCCGGCGGGTAGGGGTGTTCGTAGAACCAGACGTCCGTCGTCGGCGTGCCCTTGGTGAAGAAGAGCAGGTTGGTCTTGATGCCGGTGTAGGGGTTGAAGACGCCGTTGGGCAGGCGGACGATGGTGTGGAGGTTGCAGGTTTCGAGCAGCTGCTCCTTGATGCGCGTCTTGATGCCTTCGCCGAACAGCGTGCCGTCGGGCAGCACCAGCGCGGCGCGGCCGCCGTCCTTCAGGAGGTGCATGATCAGCACGAGGAAGAGGTCGGCGGTTTCGCGGGTGCGGAAGGTGGCCGGGAAGTTGGTCTCGATGCCGTCTTCTTCCATGCCGCCGAAGGGCGGGTTGGTGACGATGACGTCGACGCGGTCGCGCGGGCCGTAGTCGCGCAGCGGGCGGGCGAGGGTGTTGTCGTGGCGGACGTTGGTCGGCACGTCCAGCCCGTGCAGGATCATGTTGGTGGTGCACAGCAGGTGCGGCAACGGCTTCTTCTCGACGCCGTTGATGCACTGCTGGAGCAGTTGCTCGTCCTCGACCGTCTTCACATGCTGCTTGCGCACGTATTCGATGGCGCAGGTGAGGAAGCCACCGGTGCCGCAGGCGGGGTCGAGGATCTTTTCGCCGAGGGCGGGGGCGACCCTATCGACCATGAACTGGGTGACCGGGCGCGGGGTGTAATACTCGCCGGCGTTGCCGGCGTTCTGCAGGTCGCGCAGGAGCTGCTCGTAGAGATCACCGAACAGGTGCCGGTCCTGCGCCTTGTTGAAGTCGACGCCACCGACGATCTTGTTGATCACCTGGCGCATCAGGTGGCCGGACTTCATGTAGTTATAGGCATCCTCGAAGACGCTGCGGATGACGAAGCCGCGCCTGTCGTCATGCACCGGCTGGAGGTTCTTGAGGGTGGGGAAGAGCTGGATGTTGACGAAGTCGAGCAGCTCGTCGCCGGTCATGCCCTCGGGGTCGGCCGCCCAGTTGCGCCAGCGCAGCGGCTCGGGGATCGGCGAACGGTAGTTGTCGGCGAGCAGTTCGTACTCGGTTTCCTTGTCGTCGTAGATCTTGAGGAAGAACATCCAGACCAGCTGGCCGATACGCTGCGCGTCGCCATCGACGCCGACATCCTTGCGCATGATGTCCTGGATGGATTTGATTAGGGTGAAGAGGGACATGAAGGGCTTCGGGTTAGGTAGGGTTTTCGGTGGATTGTTGCGCAACGACGCGGCGCAGCGACATTTCCGGCCAGAATCTGGGGGCTAGATCTTCGTAGGTCTTGGTCAGTGACCACGTCGGGAGATCGGCTGAGGTGCCGGCGGTGTTCCACTGAAACAGACCGACGTAGTAGTGCGGAAATCGGTAGGACACCGAATTCATGATCGATTGTTCAAGGGTTCCGAGGCTGTCGTCACGGAACGGGTCAGTCGCTGCAAAGTGGGCAGCGACCTTATTCCGCCAGCGATAAATCTCCGGTACGGCTGTTTGTACATACGCTGTGCAGTGTTCGCGGATCACGGTACGATTTGCCGGGTCAGCTAAGGCACCGGATTTCCAGCCTCGTGTTGCCATTAGCTGAACCAAGGCCACCAGTCGGAGATAGTTGACCAAGGTTACCGAGAACCAGTTGAAGGCGCACGGGACGAGATCGGGGATGTTTCCAAGGGTGTGTAGGACGACATGTGCTGCGTACGGATCATTCGCGACATAGTCGCATTCAAGCTGACGTACAGAGTCCGCAAGTATCTTAAGGCCCGAATAGTTCGACTTGAATGCCTGAAAGTTGTTGAACGGGGAGTTTTCTCGATCAAGTTCAATACCCAGCGAGTGATCAAGAACGATTGGAGGTTGCGTCATCATGCAGGTTGTTGCTCAGTAGCTAGCCGTAAAGTTGCTGTTCAAGTTCCTGCACAGCCCTGAGATACGCTGGCTTACCACCAAAAGCGTTGATCAATTCCGGTGCCGTGCCCAGCCGCGAGAACGGATCGAGCGTCAAAATCTTGATGTCCTCGATGCTTTCGATGCCGGTGTCGGCATATTTGTCGAGGAGGGCGTTGAGGACGGCTCGCGCCTGATCGCCATACCTGGCGAAAACATCGCGTTTCCTGACCTGCTCGGCGCGTTCCTTGCGGGACAGTGGTGGGCGGTCGAAGGCGACGTGGCAGATCAGGTCGAAGGGGTCGAAGGCCTTGCCCTGTTTCTTCCCGACTTCCTCGGCCAGGGCTTCGAGCAGGACGCCCTGAGCCTCCAGTTCGTCGATGACGGCCTTCTTGCGGTCGGCGTTGGTCCAGCGGCGCAGGAAGTCGTCGACCGAGGCGTATTCCTTGCGTACCGCCTTGCGCGTGTAGTCCTTGAGCGATTCGGTGATCAGCTTGCCGTCGGGGCCGTAGTACTGGACGCGCTCGGCGACGACATAGACGGTGACTTCGCCGCCGACGACGTACTTGATGCGCTTCTCGCCGAAATCGTCGCCGGTCGGTAGCGGCGGCTCGGTTTCGCCACCCGGCGGCAAGCCATCGTCAACGAGGGGCGGGTCCGGCGGAACCGGCGGGTCGTCGCCCTTTGGCTCATAGATTTGTTCCGGCGGGCCATCGAAGTCGGGGTCGGCGAACAGCTCCGTCGCCTTCTTGAAGTCCATGATGGTGAACCAGAACTTGTCGAAGTCCTCGTTGATGCGGGTGCCGCGGCCGATGATCTGCTTGAATTCGGTCATCGACTGTATGCGCTGGTCGAGGACGATGAGCTTGCAGGTCTGGGCGTCGACGCCGGTGGTCATCAGCTTGCTGGTGGTGGCGATGACCGGGTAGCGGCTTTCGGGGTCGATGAAGTTGTCGAGTTCGGCCTTGCCTTCCTGTTCGTCGCCGGTGATGCGCATGACGTACTTGCGGTTCTCGGCGATGCGCTCCGGGTTGAGGTTGGTCAGGGCGGAGCGCATGCGTTCGGCGTGGTCGATGTCCTCGCAGAAGACGATGGTCTTGGCGAAGGGGTCGGTGGCCTTGAGGAACTCGGTGATCTTGCGGGCGACGAGTTCGGTGCGCTTTTCCAGCACGAGTGTGCGGTCGAAGTCCTTCTGGTTGTAGATGCGGTCTTCGATCAGGTTGCCGAGTTTGTCGGTCTGGCCCTGGCTGGGCCGCCAGCCCTGCAGGTCTTTGTCGATGTCGATGCGCACGACCTTGTAGGGGGCGAGGAATCCGTCGTCGATGCCCTGGCGCAGCGAGTAGGTATAGACCGGCTCACCGAAGTAGTGGATGTTGGAGACTTCCTTCGTTTCCTTGGGCGTGGCGGTCAGGCCGATGTGGGTGGCGCCGGAGAAGTAGTCGAGGATCTCGCGCCAGGCGGAATCCTCGGCGGCGCTGCCGCGATGGCATTCGTCGATGACCACGAGGTCGAAGAAGTCACGCGAGAACTGCTTGTAGATGTTCTTTTCTTCCTCGTTGCCTGTTACTGCCTGGTAGAGCGAGAGATAGATCTCGAACGCCTTGTTGGCCTGGCGCTTCTCGATCTTGGTCATGGCCTGGCCGAAGGGCTTGAAGTCGTTGGTGCGGGTCTGATCGACGAGGATGTTGCGGTCGGCGAGGAAGAGGATGCGTTTCTTGGCCTTGGACTTCCACAGGCGCCAGATGATCTGGAAGGCGGTGTAGGTCTTGCCGGTGCCGGTGGCCATGACCAGCAGGATGCGCTGCTGGCCCTTGGCGATGGCTTCGATGGTGCGGTTGATGGCATTGACCTGGTAATAGCGCGGGGTCTTGCCGCTGCCATCGTCGTAGTAGGGCGTTTCGACCGTGACGCGCTTTTCCGGACCGGCAATGCCCTTCCAGGCGCAGTAGCGCTGCCAGAGTTCGGCCGGGGTCGGGAAGGCGTCGAGGGCCAGCTGCTGCTCGACGGGGGTGTGCAGGCCAGTACGATCGTGAATCAGGAAGGCGTCGCCGTTGCTGCTGATGGCGAACGGCACGTTGAGGGTTTCGGCGTAGTTCAGACCCTGCTGCATGCCGTCGCCGACGGTGTGGTTGTTGTCCTTGGCCTCGATGACGGCGATGGGCAGGTTGGGGGCGTAGTAGAGGACGTAGTCGGCGCGCTTCCTCTCACCTCGCGTATGCAGCTTGCCGCGCACAATGACGCGGCCCTTGGTGAAGGTGACTTCCTCGCGTACCTGCGTGGCGAAATCCCAGCCGGCCCGCTGCAGGGCAGGGGTGATGTACTGGGTGCAGATGTCGCGCTCGGAAAGGTTTTTCTTGTTGGGCACTATGTTTTTGATTAAGCCGACGGCTACCGGAGCATATTACCTGTGCATTGTGATTTGTGGGTAGTGGACTTCAAATTGCGAATCATGAGGCGTGGGATGCCAGCAATTCAGGTAGGTAGTTCGCGTTTTCAACAAACTTGGTGGGCCTGCCAAAACAAGGCCCGGAGCCGTTGCTGACGTTACCCGATGAATTGCCCCGGCTCTAGTAGACACTCCGAAGCCTTAAACTTAGGCGCAAACAGGAGGTGTCATGAGCAGCAAGCGTTACCCGGAAGAATTCAAGATTGAGGCGGTCAAGCAAGGCACAGATTGAAGGCACAGATTGCTCAGCAACGAAAGGCAGACTCCGAACGTGCAGCAACTAGTGCAATTCAGTCTATCCAGCTGATGACCACGCCACGTGCCCCTGTACAAACCAATTGCACGACGTATGGATCAAATACAAACTGCACTACTAGGTAGAACTACTAGTTGATATGTAGAAATCGCGACTTGATCTGACGCTAGCTGTCAGATTGAACTTCCGGGTTCGGCCACGAAGAGACATAACGATTCCTGAAAATCGAGCTGCGCGAACGGCAGCCAGTTCATCAGAGAGCGGACATTCGCCAGTTGGCT
>Ga0209507_1003161_pt1 | contig 10536 bp, 10 predicted proteins | sample AD_UKC028_MetaG_FD_184414 | JGI IMG/M metagenome (GOLD analysis project Ga0209507, IMG submission 184414) | Active sludge microbial communities of municipal wastewater-treating anaerobic digesters from USA - AD_UKC028_MetaG (SPAdes) (version 2) | ecosystem: Engineered > Bioreactor > Anaerobic >...
GACGATTATCGCGTCATAAGGGGCGAACTCCTTCCATCCCTCAGTCCCGTCGCCCGTCATCAGTTTTATGTTCGTGAACGCAAGCTTCCCGAGGGTTTCGCCCGCTTTTTGCGACAGGTCCCCGTACCTGTCTATCGAATAGACCTCTTTCGAGAGCAAGGAGAGTATCGCCGCCTGGTAACCCGAGCCGGTCCCTATCTCGAGGACCTTCTCAGTCCCCTTGAGCCCGAGTGACTGCGTCATCAACGCAACAATATATGGCTGGGAGATCGTCTGCCCTTCGCCGATCGGCATAGGGTGGTCGCCGTATGCGTTCTCAAGCCCTGAATCCGGCACGAACAGGTGGCGGGGGACCTTCCTCATTGCATCGAGCACCCTGCGGTCATTTATGCCGCGCGGTATCAGCTGCTCCTCCACCATCGATTCCCGCAACAGCGCGTCGCGCTCTTTCATCTCTTTACGAGGGTCTGGAATATAAAAGACAGGAAACGCATAGTGTCCCTGAAAGGCCTTATCTGGCTCTTCTGTCCCCTGTATATCGACTTTATCGGTATCGACTTTATCTTGAAGCCGGCGTTCGCGGCCTCTATCAGCACTTCCGATTCTATCTCGTATTTATCCGTCGTCAGCGGGACCGACCTAAGCACCCTCGTGCTGATGAGCCTGTATCCGCACTGCGTGTCGGGAAGGGACTGCCCCGCAAGGAACGATATGACAGACGACATGAACCTGTTGGTTATCCTCCTCCTCAGCGGCATGTCCTTCGGGTCTTTCATCCTGTTGCCGAGGACGATATCCGCATCCCCCTTCTCCGCGGCCTTCACGAAATGCTCCAACTCGTCGGGATGGTGCTGCCCGTCACCGTCCATCGTTATGATGAAATTGTAATTTTCCTCGAGCGCTTTTTTGAACCCGTCCCGGAGCGAGAGCCCCTTGCCGTGGTTCTTCCTGTGGCTTATGACCTCGGCGCCTTCCCTTTCGGCTTCCTCTTTCGTCTTGTCCACCGAGCCGTCGTCAATGACGATACAGGAGAGCCCCTTCGATACGACCTCGCTTACTATATGGCCTATGCGCATCTCCTCGTTATACGCCGGTATCACGACGCAGCCGCGGGCCGCGGAGAGCGCTCCTTTCATATCCAGAACCTCCTGAACATATACCACTGTGACGGATACCTGCTTATGTACTCCCCGATGACTTTCAGGCACATCCCGGTGACCTTTTGTTCATCTATCGCTCCGTCGCCGGTGGGGGTATAGGAGACCGCCTTCTCGAACCTCAGCTCGAACGTATCGTCGGGCATCCTTATCAGGAACCCCGGGACAATGGCCGCCTTTGCTTTAAGGTAGAAAGCGGCGGGCCCCCTCGGGATCAGCGCGTCCTTCCCGAAAAATTCCGTCTTCAGGCCGTGGGGAGTGAAATCCCTGTCCCCGACGAGCGCTACTATCTCGCCCTTCCGTAACGCCTCATAACACTTCTTTACCGCAGCCCCCAGGGGGATGACGTTCACCCCCGCCCTTTTCCTCTGCCCGATGAAGAGGTCGTTGACCTCCTTCTCCTTGTGGTTCAGCGCGACCGCGTTGAACTTATAACCGAGCAGGGATATCACGGCGCCGCCCAGCTCGTAATTGCCGAGGTGCGCCGTAAGGGCTATTACGCCCTTGCCCCGCTTTAGCGCCTCATCGAGGTTTTCGCGCCCGGCCACTTTGACATTCTTATCGACGAACGCGCGGTCAAGCTTCTCGAAACGAAAGAAATCCGTAAGGTATTTCGCGAAATTCACGAACACTTCCTTCGCGAGCCTGTTTATCTCCTTTTCGCCCTTGTCCGGGAATATCGCGCGCAGGTTGCCGTATACTACCAGGCGGTCCGTCCTCGACATAAGGTAATGCATTTTCGCTATGAACGACGCGAGCGCGTATCCTTTGCGGAGCGGCAGGTTCATCGCGAGGAACTGGGCGAATTTGTATATCAGGTACTGGCACATTCGAGTATAAGCCTCGCGATATCGGTAGATGAATTCGGCTTCGCCAGCCGCGCGGCATTCCCGCGCATCTGCTCAAGCTTGTACTTCTGCGTAACGAGCGCTTCTGTAAGCAAAGCCGCGTCGGGCGCGTTGTCCGCTTTGACCGCCGCGCCGTTCTTCAGCAGGAATTCGCTGTTCTTGGCTTCCTGTCCCGGTATCGGGTTGAGTATGATTATCGGCAGCCCTTTCGCGAGCGATTCAGATATGGTCAGCCCTCCCGGTTTCGTGATTATGATCGAGGAGACCGACATGAGTTCGTCGACGTTCGTGGCCATGCCGAGGGCTACCGTCTTCATCCTGAAGGAAGATTTCTTCCTTTCGAGCCACTCGAATAGTTTCCTGTTGCTCCCCGTGGCCACTATCAACTGTATCGGATGCTTGATGCGGTTCAACTCGTTTACAAGTTCCGCTATCGGGCCGAGCCCCTGCCCTCCGCCCATTACGAGGACCGCGGGGATCACATCATCAAGGCCGTACTTCGAACGGACCTTACGGGTATCCACCGCGCCCGCGAATTTCGGGTCGATCGGTATGCCGTAGACCCTGATCTTCTCCCTCGGTATGCCGTGTTCGACAAATACATCCGTGGCCGTATCAGAATTCACGATATAATAATCGACCGCGTCGAAGAACCAGTAGGAATGAGGGTAGCAATCGGTAAGGACGCCTATGAGCGGGGTATCGAGGCCGAACGAGGACTTGCAATCGGCTATCATCCCGCACGGGAAGGCCTGCGTGCACGCTATAGCGTCGGGCCTGAACTCCTCGAGCAGCGCCTTCAGTTTCCCGGAATTGAACCTGTGTATAAGGTCGCGCAGGCGCCGCAGGCTCCTGAATACCTTCGGGTTATCGTAGAGGTATTCCCATACTTCCGGCCTGTTCTTTATCACGCCCATGTAGGTCCGGTGTATGACCCTCTCGACGAGCGGGTTAGTATAGTTGAAGCAATCTATGTTCCTTATTACCGTTCCCGGCTCGAGCATCTCTATCGCTTTTTCAAGCGCAATGGCGGCCTTTTGGTGCCCTGAATTCTCGGATATATGCAGAAGCAGTATCTTCTTGCCAGCCACTCGAACGCCTCCAAATAAACTACGCCCGCCTTGCATGACGGCGGGCGTTTATTCTATGCTACCCGGAAACGGCTTTTTAGTCCTTCTTCTGAAGGACCTTCCTGATCCTTTCGACGGCTATCTTGAGCCTGTCCTCCGGCTCAACGAGAGCAAACCTTACAAACCCTTCGCCGAATTCGCCGAAACCCGTACCAGGTGAAGATACGACACCCGCTTCCTCAACCAGCAGCGCCGAAAATTCCATCGATGTCAGGCCGGCGTATTTCGGGGGTATATGGGCCCATGCATAGAACGTGCCCTGGGGCATGTCCACATCCCATCCCGCCGCGTTAAGCCCGCCGACAAATACGTCCCTTCTCTTCTTGTATGTGGCCACGAGCTCCTTCACGCAGTCCTGGGGCCCGGTCAGGGCCTTTATGGCGGCGCACTGTATCGGCCTGAACAGGCCGAAATCGATATAGCTCTTGGTCTTCTCGAGCGAGCGTATGATGTTCGAGTTGCCGACGACCATGCCTATCCTCCATCCCGCCATATTGTATGATTTCGACAGCGTATGGAACTCGACGCATTTGTCCTTGGCGCCCTTTATCTGGAGTATGCTCGGGGCAGGTTTCCCGTTGAATACAAAATCCGAATAAGCGTTGTCGTAAGCGATTATTATATCCTTGTCCTTAGCCCAATCCACTACTTCCTGGAGGTAGGCGAGGTCGGCTACCGCGGCCGTAGGGTTGTGCGGATAGCTCAGGAACAATATCTTCGCCATCCTCGTTATCTCCCTGCCGAGCCCCCTGAGGTTCGGCTTATAACCGCTCTCCCTCGTCATCGGTATGCTGTAGAGTATGCCGCCGGCCATGATAGGCCCGTTGAAATGAACCGGATAACCGGGGCTCGGGACAAGCGCTATATCGTCGCTGTTAAGGAACGTGAGGCAAAAGTTAGCTATGCCTTCCTTGGAGCCTATGAGCGGCAGTACTTCGGTCCTCGGGTCCAGGTCCACGTTGAACCTGCCCTTATACCAATCGGCTATCGCCTTATTGAAGGCCTTCTCGATCTCTCCGGTAGGCCTTGAATAGCGGTGGTTCGCCACATATTTGCACTGTTCGCGCAATTCATCGACTATATGCTGGGCCGGAGGCAGGTCGGGGCTTCCCATGCCGAGGTCGAGCACATCAACGCCCGAGGCCCTGGCCTTCTCCTTCAATTCGTCCAGTATCGTAAAAAGATACAGCGGTAATCGTTTTAACCTGTTGGCTTCATGCATCTAATTGATCTACTCCTCTTCTTCGAAAAGCGCTTCCTCTTCTTCTATGTTAGCGAGGACTTCTCCAACCTCGACTATATCCCCTTCTTCGTAATACACTTCCGTCACGACGCCGGAACACGGCGCAGGCACGTTGAAGGTCGACTTATCGGTCGCTACCTCGACGAGATCCTCGCCTTCCTCGACCCTGTCGCCTTCTTCGAAATGCCAGTACGAGATCGTGACTTCCCTTCCGCCTTCTCCCATATCAGGCATGATCACCTTTGCCATAACCTCTCCTCCTTGCGGCTACCTATTGTTTAAACAAGCTGCGTGATAGGAACTTCTGACAAAAGGCCCTGAACTTACTCTTGCAAAGCCACAATTATACGCCATTTCCCGGTATTTTGCAAACATTTTTGGCGGCACAAATTCTGCCTCCTCTATCCTGCTTCCCGAGGGCTTAAGGTACTGGCCAAGGGTCAATACCGAGCATCCCGCACCCCTGAGGTCTTCCATCGCCGACGATACCTCCCGCTCCGTCTCGCCGAGCCCGAGCATCAGGCCGCTCTTCACGGGCGTCAACGGGAACAGCCGGCTCGATATGCGAAGCACCGATAGCGAGACGTCGTAATCCGCCTTCGGCTTGACCTTCCCGTAGAGCCTGCGCACAGTATCAATGTTATGCGCGAAGACATCCACGCCGGGGCCGTGCGCCGTCCTTATGGAGGCCTCCAAGCCGCGGAAATCCGGCACGAGGACCTCTATGCCTACGCCGGGCGCGCGCGCCTTAACATACGAAACCACATCCGAGAAGTGGGCCGCCCCCCCGTCCGGGATATCGTCCCTCGTGACGGAGGTGATCACCGCGTACTTTAGCCCCAGCCTCGTGACGGCATTATAGATATTTTCCGGCTCGGACGGGTCGGGAGGCAGCAGATTGCCGGGGCGCGGCTCAATGCAGCCCACCGCGCAGAACCTGCATCCCCTCGTGCATATATCGCCGAGTATTATGAACGTCGCGACCCCCTTATCGAAACACTCGCAGAGGTTCGGGCAGTTCGCGCTTTCGCATACCGTGCCGACCCCGGATTCCTTCAGGGCGCGCCTTGTGGCCGTTATCCTTCCTGAGGCCGCCATGGGCCTGCGCAGCCAAAGAGGTTTCGCTATCATTTGACCTGCCTCAGCAGGTTGACCGCCGCTTCCTGTATGCCTTCCGAAAATGTCGGATGCGGCTGTATTGTCTGCGCGAGGGCTTTTGCGGTCAGCCCGCCCTTTATGGCAACGCTTATTATTCCTATCATCTCCGAGGCGCTATATCCGAGTATCTGCGCCCCGATGATCCGTCCGCTATCCTTTTCCGCTACGATCTTTATGAAACCGTCGGGCTCACCGTACGCCTGCGCCCTGCCGAGGCCCGCGAAATATGAACGCCCTGAAACCGCCGCTATCCCCTTCTGCCCGGCCGCTTCCGCCGTCAGACCGACGCTCGCGGCCTCAGGGAACGAATACACGCACATAGGCATAATAGAATAATCCATAGCGACCTCCGCGCCCATCGCGTTCATCGCCGCGACCCTGCCCTCCGCGGATGCCGCATGCGCGAGGTTATACCTTCCGACGCAATCGCCGGCGGCGAATATGCGCTTGGACGACGTCCTGAGGCCGGCGTTAACGGTTATCCTGCCGTCCTGTGACGAGACGCCCGCTTTATCGAGCCCGAGCCCTGCCGTATCCGGGACGCGGCCGACACAGATAAGGATAACTTCCGATACGATCCCTCCGATATCCTTTATATCGGCGCCGGTCACGACATCTATGCCCCTATTCCTGAAGATCCCTTCCAGCCTCGACGATATGTCCTTATCCTCCCTCGGCAGCATCCTTTCCATCGTCTCCATCAGCGTGACCTTCGTGCCGAGCGCGGAGAAGAATGACGCGAACTCGCAGCCTATCGGGCCGGAGCCGATTATCGTAATGTCGGACGGGAGTCTCGAGAGGCCTAATATCTCCTCCGAATAGAACACCCTCTTGCGGTCCGATACAACTCCCCCTAAGGGCCTCGGTAAGGAGCCCGTGGCGACCACAAATGACCGCGCTTTTACCGTTTCCCCGTTCACGGTAATGGTGTCCGGAGAGGCAAAAGCGGCTTCCCCGCTGATAAGGTCTATCTTCTTTGATGCGACGGATTGTGTAAGGCCGCCTCTGAGCCGCTCGACGACTTCGGATGAGCGTTTGATGATAGCGGGCAGGTCCGGTGCGGTTATATTTTTGGACAGGCTGTAAAGCGATGCGGACCTGAGGCGGGCCTTTGTCGGGATGCACCCTTTATTGAGGCATATTCCCCCGACCTGGCCCTTTTCGATGAGGGCAGTCTTTGCGCCGAGCGAGGATGATTCGAGTGCGGCTGATGTTCCGGCCGGGCCGGCGCCTATTACACAGATATCAAATTCTTTCATCCGTCCGATACCGCTATTTAAGCGCCTTGATTATCGCGTCCGCCATCTCGCGAGTCCCGACTGCTGTCGGGTCGTTGCGGTCGGCCTTCATGTCGTACGTGACGTGCGCGCCGTCCGCTATAACCTTTTTTACGGCATTCTCCAGCTTTAAAGCCGCTTCATTCTCGCCGAGGTGGCGCAGCATCAGCATGCCGGAGAGTATCATCGCGGTGGGATTTACCTTGTTCATTCCTTTGTATTTCGGCGCGCTTCCGTGCGTCGCTTCGAAAACCGCGACACCGTCGCCTATATTCGCTCCGGGAGCCATACCGAGGCCGCCTACGAGGCCCGCGCAAAGGTCGGATATTATGTCCCCGTAAAGGTTCGGCAGCACGAGAACGTCGTATTCCTCGGGGCGCTGGACAAGCTGCATGCAGATATTATCGACTATCCTGTCCTCGAAATTTACCTTCCCTGAATATCTTTCGGCGACACGCCTCGCCGTCGCGAGGAAGAGGCCGTCGGTCGCTTTCATTATGTTGGCCTTATGTATGCAGGTTACCTTCTTCCTGTTGTTCTTCACGGCATAGTCGAAGGCGAACTTGACGATGCGTTCCGACCCTTCTCTTGAGATGGGTTTTATGCTTATCGCGGAGCCGGGCCTGACCTGCTTCTTCGACAGGGAATTCACGGTATCTATCACTTTTTTGGATTCGGGCGTTTCGCTTTCGAATTCCACGCCCGCGTAAAGGTCTTCCGTGTTCTCCCTTACTATGACAAGGTCCACGTCCGAATAGCGGCTGCGGACACCCTTGTATGACTTGCATGGCCGCAGGCACGCGTAAAGTTCGAGCGCCTTCCTGAGCTCGACGTTCACGCTCCTTATGCCGGTCCCTATAGGCGTCGTTATCGGGCCTTTTATCGCGACCTTATTCTTCCTTATGGAGGCGAGGACATGCTCCGGCAGCGGAGTCCCGTATTTCTCGACGACATCTATGCCCGCGTCAAAGGCCTCCCATTCAATCGCTGCCCCCGCGCTCGCGCATGCCGCATCTATGCAGCGCTTCGCCGCTTCCGACAGTTCCGGCCCAACCCCGTCGCCCGGTATGAACGTAACCTTATGCTTCATTTTAACCATGCCTCTATCCTGTCCAGGCCCTTGCTGATCTCTTCCATGCCTGTAGCGAAACTCAGCCTTATATGCGTATCCCACCCGAACGGCTCGCCGGGTATCACCGCGACCTTCGCCTCTTCGAGCAATCTCTTCGAAAATTCGAACGAACCCATCCCGGTCTTCGATATATCGCAAAACACGTAGAAAGCCCCCTTGGGCTGCACGCAGCTTATGCCTTTCATCGTGCCGATGCGCAATACCATATAATCGCGGCGCCTCTCGAATTCCTCGGCCATTTTCACGACGCACGATTGGTCGCCGCTGATCGCTTCAAGCGCCGCCTTTTGCGCGAATGACGCCGGATTGGACGTTGAGTGGTCCTGCAGCCGCCCGACTGCCGAAGCAAGCGCCTTGTCAGGCGCGCCGAGATATCCTATGCGCCATCCGGTCATCGAATAGGATTTCGATACTCCGTTCACGGTGAACGTTAGCGCGTAGGCATCCCTGCTCAGCGACGCGAATGAGAAATGCTTCTCGCCGCCGTATATAAGTTTCTCGTATATCTCGTCCGATATGACGGGGATCTTCTTGCTTACAAGCACATCCGCGAGCCCTTCCAATTCTCTCCTGTTATAGACCGAACCGGTCGGATTGGACGGGCTGTTGAGCACAAATGCGGCCGTCTTTTGCGTGATCGCCTTCGCGAGCGCGTCGGGCCTTAGCTTGAACTCGTCGGACTGCTTAGTATCGAGGATGACCGGTATGCCGCCCGCAAGCCTTACCATCTCCGCGTAGCTGACCCAGTACGGCGAGGGTATTATGACCTCGTCGCCCTGGTCGCATATCGCCTGTAATATGTTATAAAGTGAATGCTTTGCGCCGCAGGAGACTACTATCTGCCCGGGTTCATAGGTAAGGCCGTTATCCTTCAGGAACTTCCCGCAGATGGCCTTTTTCAGTTCAGGTATGCCTGATGAAGCGGTATATTTCGTGAATCCGCCCTCGATCGCCTTTAAAGCGGCGGATTTTATGTTGGCGGGTGTATCGAAATCGGGCTCGCCTGCCCCGAAACTCACGACATCTTCACCGCCGGCCTTCATCTGCTTGGCCTTGGCGGTGATGGCGAGAGTCGGGGATTCCTGGACCTTCTCGAGGCGTTTAGAGACCTTCAAAGAAATCCCCTCCTTGCCCATTTATTATCCTCGCAGGATATGCCGGGCTACTTTGTCCTGCCCCTGAAAAATTTGCGCAGAGTGCCCGCAAAACCGGACTGCCCCTGATGGGCAGCGGACGGATGGACCTCTTTCACATCTTTCTTGGGCGGAATATGCTTCTCCGGAGCTGATTCCTTCGTCTTCTCAGCGGTCGCTGTGGCCGTCTCTTTCGGGGCCGGCTTTTCGTGGGCCGCGGGCGCCTGCTTGGCTTCCGCCGCCTTCTCCTTCTTCGGCTTCACCTTCGGGGCCACGACCTTCTTCTCGGTCAGTTCGAGTATGACCATTTCGGCGTTATCGCCTCTCCTGTTGCCGAGGCGTATTATCCTTGTGTACCCGCCCTTCCTGTTCGCGAACAGGGGCGAGATCTCCTTGAACAGCTTCTTGACGAGGTCCTCGTCGCGCAGCACGGAAAAGACCTTCCTCCTCGAATGGACCGTATCGACCTTGCCCATCGTTATGAGCCGCTCGGCCAGCTTCCTGGCCTCTTTGGCTTTCTGTGCCGTAGTCGTTATGCTCTGAGATATGAAAAGCCCCCTCGCGAGATTGGTGAACATCGAATCCCTCTCGGGCTTGTTCCTGTCGAACCTGCGTTTAATGTTTTTATGGCGCATAATGTTTACCCGTTAATCTTTCTTTAGCAGTTTTTTATCGACCTTCATCCCAAGCGAAAGGCCCATGCTGACTATTATCTCCTTGATCTCGGCCAATGACTTCTTGCCGAAGTTCCTGTACTTGAGCATCTCGGCCTCAGACTTCTGGACGAGTTCCCCGATCGTCTTGATCTTCGCTTCCTTAAGGCAGTTCGCGCTCCTCACGGAGAGCTCCAGCTCGGAAACGGGCATCTTCAACTTGGAATAGAGCTCCTCGTCGACCTTCACCTCTTCTTCCGCCTCTTCGACCGGAAGCTTCCCGAACCCGAGGAATATCTCGAGATGCTTCTCGAGTATGTGGGATGAATAGAGCAACGCGTCCTTAGGGGTCACGCTGCCGTTCGTCCATATCTCAAGTATCAGCTTGTCGTAATCCGTTATCTGCCCGACGCGGGTGTTCTCGACCTGGAAATTCACCTTTACGATAGGGGTGAATATCGAGTCGACCGGTATCACGCCTATTGGCAGGCCTTCCTTCTTGTTCTTCTCCGCCGGGTAATACCCCCTGCCCCTGCCGACTTCCATCTCGACGTGGAACTTCGCGTTCTTGGTCAGTGTCGCTATGTGCAGGTCGGGGTTGAGTATCTCTATGGTCTCGTCGTGGATTATATCCTTTGCTTTCACGTCGCCCTTGCTGTCGGCCTTTATCTCTATGACCTTCGGCTGCCTCGAGTGCGAGCGCAATATGAGCTTCTTGATGTTAAGGATGATATCCGGCACGTCTTCCGTGACCCCGGGTATAGTGGAAAACTCGTGCTGCACCGAATCGATCTTCACGGATGTG
>Ga0209507_1003169_pt1 | contig 10497 bp, 7 predicted proteins | sample AD_UKC028_MetaG_FD_184414 | JGI IMG/M metagenome (GOLD analysis project Ga0209507, IMG submission 184414) | Active sludge microbial communities of municipal wastewater-treating anaerobic digesters from USA - AD_UKC028_MetaG (SPAdes) (version 2) | ecosystem: Engineered > Bioreactor > Anaerobic >...
CATGTAAAGGACGACCGGGTTGCCGGTCACGGTGGCGTGGATGCGTTGCTGAACGTCGGACATGATTTCTCCAGATTTACAGATGGCCGCCTGAGACACGGTCGATGCCGGCCAGGTCGGGGTGGGTGAACGCCGCTTTGAACCCGGCGGCAGTCAATAAGTTCCGGCTCGCCGCGCCCTGGTCGTAGCCGTGCTCGAAGAGCAGCCAGCCGCCGGGCGCCAGATGCGCTGAGGCAGTGGCGACGATGTGGCGGATGCAGGCCAGCCCGTCGCCGTCCGTCGTGCCGTCGGTCAACGCGATGCGCGGCTCGAAGGGCAGGCCGTTCAGGGCAAGATGCGGGTCGCCCTCGGCAACGTAGGGCGGGTTGGAGACGATCAGGTCGAAATGTTCGCCAGCGACCGGCGCGAACCAGTCGCCGTGGCGGAAATCGATCGCCGCACCCAGCCGCCCGGCGTTATTCTGCGCCACGGAAATGGCCCCTTTTTCGACGTCGACCGCAACCAACGTGGCAGAAGGGCATTCCAGCGCCAGCGAGATGGCGACGATGCCCGAACCGGTGCCGAGATCGAGGATTTTCGGTGCTGCCAGCCCGCACAGTTTGTCCAGCGCGAGTTCGATCAATACTTCAGTTTCCGGGCGCGGAATCAGGACAGCGGGCGAGACCTGAAAGACACGCCCGCGAAATTCGGCTTCCCCGACCAGATAAGCCAGCGGTTCGCCGACTGCCCGGCGTTCGACCCATTCGGAAAACTGGGCATAGGCCGGTGCGCTGACTAGGGTTTCCGGGCGCGCCAGCAGGTCGGTGTGCGAGCAGCCGGTGGCGTATTGCAGCAGCAGGCGGGCGTCGAGCCGGTCGATTTTCTGCCTTGCTGCGGTCAACGCCTCAAAAAGGGTCATTTTCAGTTTTGTTCGGCCAGTTCGGCGAGCAGGTCGGCCTGATGTTCGGCGGCCAGCGCGCCGAGCAGTTCGTCCATGTCGCCGTCCATGATCGCGGCGATCTTGTACAGCGTCAGGTTGATGCGGTGATCGGTGATGCGCCCCTGCGGGAAGTTGTAGGTGCGAATGCGTTCGGAGCGGTCGCCGGAACCGATCAGGCTCTTCCGGGTGCTGGAGATGTGCGCCTGCTGGGCTCTTACCTGAACGTCCTTGATCCGCGCCGCCAGCACCTTCATCGCCGAAGCCTTGTTGGCGTGCTGCGAACGGCCGTCCTGGCATTCGGCGACGATGCCAGTCGGCAGGTGGGTGATGCGTACCGCCGAATCGGTCTTATTGATGTGCTGACCACCGGCGCCCGAGGCGCGGAACGTGTCGATGCGCAGGTCGGCCGGGTTGAGGTTCACATCCTCGACCTCGTCGACTTCCGGCATGATCGCCACGGTGCACGCCGAAGTGTGGATGCGGCCCTGGGTTTCGGTTTCCGGCACGCGCTGGACGCGATGGCCGCCAGACTCGAACTTGAGTCGCGAGTAGGCGCCTGCTCCGCCGATGCGACAGATGATTTCGCGATAACCGCCCAGTTCCGATTCGCTGGCCGACATCACTTCGACCTGCCAGCGCTGGCGCTCGGCGTAGCGCGAATACATGCGGAAAAGGTCGCCGGCGAACAGCGCCGACTCGTCGCCGCCGGTGCCGGCACGAATTTCAAGCAGCACGCTGCGCTCGTCGTTGGGGTCCTTCGGCAGCAACAGCTTCTGCAACTCGACTTCCAGCTCGGGCAGGCGCCCCTTGGCGGTGGCCATTTCCTCTTCGGCGAACTCGCGCATGTCGGGGTCGGCCAACATTGCTTCGGCCTCGGACAGATCGTTCTCGGCCTGGCGGAAGGCGGTGAACCGGATGATTACCGGCTCAATTTCGGCGCGCTCGCGCGACAGCTTGCGGAACTGGTCCATGTCGTTGGCGGTGCTCGGTGCCGACAGCATGCGGTCGATTTCATCGAGACGGTCGACCAGCAGGTCGAGTTTCTGGCGGATGGAGGGTTTCATGGTGACAGCGTGCGAGGGCGCCCGAAGCGGGCGCTACTCGCCGGAATGGAGGTGAAAGAGACGCGCGGCGGCGGCCTGCAGGTCGGCGCGTTCGGCGCCTTCGGCGAGGTTGAGCGCCTGGGTCGGGGCGTGCAGGATCTTGTTGGTCAGGCGATGCGACAGGTGTTCGAGCACCTTGTCGGCCGGCTCGCCCTTGGCCAGCAGTTTCATGGCGTGTTCGATTTCGTGGCGGCGCACGCGCTCGGCCGAATCGCGCAGCGAACGGATGACCGGCACGGTGTCGCGCGCCTGCAGCCAGCCGAGAAAGTCCTGCACCCGGTTGGCGATGATGTCCTCGGCCTCGACCACCGCTGCCTGCCGCGATTCAAGGCCGCTTTCGACGACCTGCGCCAGATCGTCGACGGTGTACAGGAAAACGTCGTCGAGTTCGCCGACTTCTTCTTCGATATCGCGCGGCACGGCGAGGTCGACCATGAACATCGGCCGGTGGCGCCGCGCCTTGACCGCCCGCTCGGCCATACCCAGCCCGATGATGGGCAGCGGGCTGGCGGTGCACGAGACGACGATGTCGTGCTGTGCCATGTGCTCGCCCAGTTCGTCGAGGCGGATGGCGGTGCCGTTGTAGCGCTCGGCGAGTGCCCGGCCGCGCTCGACGGTGCGGTTGGCGACGGTGACCTGCTTCGGCTGGCGGGCGCAGAAGTGCGCGGCGCACAGCTCGATCATCTCGCCGGCGCCGATGAACAGGATGCGCTGGGTGTCGAGCGATTCGAAGATGCGTTCGGCCAGATGCACGCCGGCGGCCGCCATCGAGACGATGTTGGCACCGATCGCCGTCGTCGAGCGAACTTCCTTGGCGACCGAGAACGAGCGCTGGAACAACTTGTGCAACTGCGTGCCGAGGGTGCCGTTTTCTTCGGCAACGCGCACCGCGTCCTTCATCTGGCCGAGAATTTGCGGCTCGCCGATGACCATCGAATCGAGCCCGCTGGCGACGCGGAAGGCGTGGCGGATCGCTTCCGGCTGGTCGTGGGTGTAAATGTAAGGCGCGATTTCGTCGCGCTCGACCTGATGGTAGTGGGCCAGCCAGTCGATCACGACGTCCGGCGATTCGGCGGCGCAGTAGATTTCGGTGCGGTTGCAGGTGGACAGGATCGCCACCTCGCGAACCGGCCGGTCGCGCGTCAGGTCGGCCAGCGCGTGCGGCAGCTTGTCGGCGCCAAACGCCACGCGCTCGCGGATGGCGAGCGGGGCGGAGTGGTGGTTGATGCCGAGGGTAAAGATCACCGGGTTGGGCTGGCGCACACGAAATGGGGGGCGATTATAACATCCGCCCCCGGCGCCCTTCCCCGATCTGGATCAGAACAGAAATGCCTGTTTTTCGGGCGTCGACCGCAACAGGTCGTCGCCATTGAACACTTTCATCTGACGTGGCCTGAACCACACCGACTGGCCGGCCGCCAGTTGCAGTGCCTCGTGCCGCTCGCGCGACAGCTCGACTTCGACGATCTCGCTGCCATGCAGCAACTCGATCCGTACCACCGGGCCGATCGGATGCACGTGCTGCACGGTCGCCTGCAAGCCATCCTCGGCCGGCTGATGGCTGATGTCGATATCGTGCGGCCGGACGAAAGCAGTGGCCTTTTCGGGGAATTCGTTGCGCTCGACCTCGGCATAACAGCCCTGCTGCCGGCTGTGGAAGACGTTCACGTTGCCGAGGAACTGATAGACGAAAGGCGAGGCCGGGCTGGAATAAACCTCGTCGGGCGAGCCGATCTGCTCGATCCGGCCGTGGTTCATCACGACCACGCGGTCGGCCACTTCGAGCGCTTCTTCCTGGTCGTGGGTGACGAAGACCGACGAGATGTGCATGTCGTCGTGCAGGCGGCGCAGCCAGCGACGGAGTTCCTTGCGCACCTTGGTGTCGAGGGCGCCGAACGGTTCGTCGAGGAGCAGCACTTTCGGCTCGACGGCCAAGGCGCGGGCCAGCGCGATACGTTGCCGCTGGCCGCCGGATAGTTGCGACGGATAGCGGTCGGCCAGCCAGTCGAGCTGAACCAGGCCGAGCAGTTCCATGACCCGGCGCTTGATTTCGGCATCGCTCGGGCGTTCCTTGCGCGCCTTGACGCGCAGGCCGAAGGCGACGTTCTCGAATACCGTCATGTGGCGAAACAGCGCGTAATGCTGGAAGACGAAGCCGACATTGCGTTCGCGGGCGTGCAGGTGAGTGGCCTCGGCGCCGGAAAACAGCACCTCGCCGCCATCGGCGCTTTCCATGCCGGCGATGATGCGCAGCAGCGTCGTCTTGCCGCAGCCGGAGGGGCCGAGCAGGGCAACCAGTTCGCCGGTCGGGATGTCGAGGTTGATGTTGTCGAGCGCGACGAAATTGCCGAAGCGCTTGGAGATATTGCGGATTTCGATACTCATCAGGTTTTCTCCGGTGCCAGTACCGTGTTCAGCATTTCGGTTTCCTTCTTCATGCGCCACTCGACAATGGTCTTGGCGACCAGCGTGACCAGCGCCAGCAAGGCGAGGATCGAGGCGGCGGCAAAGGCGCCGATGGCGTTGTATTCGTTGTAGAGGATTTCGACATGCAACGGCAGGGTGTTGGTTTCGCCGCGGATGTGGCCGGAGACCACCGATACCGCGCCGAACTCGCCCATCGCCCGGGCGTTCGACAGGATGACGCCGTAGAGCAGGCCCCATTTGATATTGGGCAGCGTGACGCGGCGGAACATCTGCCAGCCGGAAGCGCCGAGCGACACGGCGGCCTCTTCCTCGTCCTTGCCCTGCGACTGCATCAGCGGGATGAGTTCGCGGGCGATGAAGGGAAAGGTGATGAACAGCGTGGCGAGGATCATGCCGGGTACGGCGAAGATGATCTTGATGTCGTGCTCGCTCAACCAGGTTCCGAACGTGCCCTGGGCGCCGAAGAGCAGGATGAAGACGAGGCCGGCGACGACCGGGCTGACCGCGAAGGGCAGGTCGATCAGGGTGATCAGCAGGCTCTTGCCCTTGAAGTCGAACTTGGCGATGGCCCACGCCGCCGCGACGCCGAAGACGACGTTGAAGGGCAGCACAGCGAGCGCGATGGCCACGGTCAACCAAATGGCGGAGCGCGTTTCCGGCTCCTTGAGCGCTTCGAGGTAGAGCGGCACGCCCTGTGCCAGTGCCTCGACGAAGACCGCGACCAGCGGCAGGCCGAGGAAGAAGAACAGGAAGCCGAGACCGACCGTCAGCAGGCCGTAACGGACCCAGCGCGGTTCCTGGGTGGCGCGATTCGACTTCATTGCGCACCTCCGCTCGCCTTGGCCGCTGCCACTTCAAGCGGCTCGCTATTCTTGTGGCGATTTGCCGTCCACCATTGCAACACATTGACCGCCAGCAGCAGGATGAAGGACAGCGCCAGCATGACCACAGCCAGCGCCGTGGCGCCAAGCACGTCGTACTGCTCGAGCTTGGAGATGATCAGTAGCGGCGTGATTTCCGAAATCAGCGGCAGGTTGCCGGCGATGAAGATCACCGAGCCGTATTCGCCGACGGCCCGGGCGAAGGCCAGCGCGAAGCCGGTCAGCAGGGCCGGAAAGATGGCCGGGAAAATGACCTTGGCGAAGGTCTGCCAGCGCGAGGCGCCGAGCGAAGCCGCCGCTTCCTCGACCTCGGTTTCGATGTCCTCGATCACCGGCTGCAGGGTACGCACGACGAAGGGCAGGGTGATGAAGGTCAGCGCGACGACGATGCCGAGCGGCGTGTAGGCCACCTTGAAACCGAGCGGCTCGATGAAGCGACCGAGCCAGCCATTGCCCGCATACAGCGTGGCCAGCGTGATACCGGCCACGGCAGTCGGCAGCGCGAAGGGCAGGTCGACCAGCGCATCGACGAAACGCTTGCCGGGAAACGGGTAGCGCACCAGGATCCACGCCACAATCAGCCCGAAAAAGGCGTTGACCGCAGCCGCCAGGAAGGAGGCGCCGAAGGTCACGCGAAAGGCGGCCAGCGAACGTTCGCCAAGCGCGATGTCGATGATCTGCGCGAAGCCGAGCTCGGAGGCCTTGAGGATCATGCCGCCGAGCGGCAGCAGGATCAGCAGCGAGAGATAGACCAGCGTGTAGCCCAGCGCCAGGCCGAAGCCGGGCAACACGCGGTGGGTTTTTGCAGCCATTTACTTGCTTTGGTAAATCTGGTCGAAGCTGCCGCCATCCTTGAAGTGGGCCGCGAAAGCCTTGTTGGCGCCGCCGAACACTTCATCGACGGTGAAGGTCTTGACCGGCGGGAAAAAGGTGGAATACTTTTTCAGGATGTCGGCGTCACGCGGGCGCAGGTAGTTCTGTGCGGCGTTCTCCTGGCCTTCCTTTGACCACAGGTATTCCAGGTAGGCCTGCGCCTGGGTGCGCGTGCCCTTCTTGTCGACCACCTTTTCGACCAGCGCGACCGGGAACTCGGTCTGCATCGTCAGGCTGGGGTACACCACCTCGAACTCGCCCTTGCCGAATTCCTTGGCGATCATTTCGGCTTCGGATTCGAAGGTAATCAGCACGTCGCCCATGCGGCGCTGCATGAAGGTCGTCGTCGCGTCGCGGCCACCGGCGGCGAACAGCGGTGCGTTCTTCAGCAGCTTGCCGAGGAATTCCTGAGCCTTCTGGTCATTGCCGCCTGGCTGCCTGAGTGCCCAGGCCCAGGCCGAGAGGTAGGTGTTGCGGCCGTTGCCGGTGTTCTTCGGGTGCGGGATGATGATCTGGGTGCCCGGCGCGACGAGGTCGTTCCAGTCCTTGATGCCCTTCGGGTTGCCCTTGCGCACGATGAAGACCATCGCCGAGGTGTAGGGCGAGGCGTTGTTGGGGAATTTCTTCGCCCAGTCCTTGGTGACCAGGCCCTTGTCGGCGAGGAATTCGATGTCGTTGGCCTGGTTCATGGTCACCACGTCGGCTTCCAGCCCGTCGGCCACCGCGCGCACCTGCTTGGTCGAGCCGCCGTGCGACTGCTTGATCTCGATGCTCTCGCCGGTCTTTGCCTTCCAGTGTTTCTGGAACAGCGGGTTGAAGTCCTTGTACACGTCGCGGGCGACGTCGTAGGAGGCATTGAGCAGGGTGACGTCGGCGAGCGCGGCGCTGGCGACGAGGCCGAGCAGAAGAGCCGACAGGCTTTTGGAGATCTTTTTCATGGCGCACCTCGGAGAATTGATGCGCGTAATCTAGCCGAGGTGGTTATAACAACAAAGACGAAAAACGAATTTGTTTATTCCGCAATTGGCGCTAGCCATAAAAGTTGACAAGCCGACTCGGGTTTAATAAAGTCTCTCCATCCCAAGGGGGAGTAGCTCCCAACCGGCGTGTCGTCACCACGAAGCCTCGGCTTCCGGCATCCGGGCAGCAAACAGTGCTGCGAGCAAGACCTTTGCCGCGATGGCGAGGCTCCTTTGGCATTCCACGGCTCTCGTCCATCCCGGCGCGGGCCGTTTGCTTTTTGGAATGCGCGAAAGGATTTTTGTATGGAAACCGTAGGCAGTCTGGGTTTGTGGGCCGGTTTCGCGGCCATCATTCTGGTGATGCTGGCGATCGACCTCTTCGTCGTCGGTGGCGGCAAGGAGCACCGCGTCAGCTTCAAGGAAGCCGCCACCTGGTCCGTGGTCTGGATCGCCATCACGCTGGCTTTTGCCGGTGGCCTGTGGTGGTACCTCGACGGCACGCTGGGGCGCGAGATCGCCAACACCAAGGCGCTCGAATTCATCACCGGCTACCTGATCGAGAAGGCGCTGGCGGTCGATAACGTCTTCATCTGGCTGATGTTGTTCAGCTTCTTCGCGGTGCCGCTCGAACTGCAGAAACGGGTACTGCTCTACGGCGTGCTCGGCGCCATCGTCATGCGCACCATCATGATCTTCGCCGGCGCCTGGCTGATTACCCAGTTCCATTGGATTCTCTATATCTTCGGCGCCTTCCTGCTGGTCACCGGCATCAAGATGTACTGGTTCGCCGACGAGAAACCGGACCTGGAGAACAACAGGCTGGTGAAATGGCTGCGCGGCCACATGAAGATCACCACGGAATTCCACGGTCAGCACTTCTTCACCTGGAAGAACGGGGTGCGCTACGCGACGCCGCTGTTCCTGGCGCTGGTGCTGGTCGAAGCTTCCGACCTGATCTTCGCCGTCGATTCGATCCCGGCCATCTTCGCCATCACCACCGACCCGTTCATCGTGCTGACCTCGAACATCTTCGCCATCCTCGGCCTGCGCGCCATGTACTTCCTGCTCGCCGGCGTCGCCGACCGCTTCTCGCTGCTCAAGTACGGACTGGCCATCGTGCTGATGTTCATCGGCGTCAAGATGCTGCTGATCGACATCTACAAAATACCGGTCGGTTTCTCGCTGGCCGTGGTCGCGGTGATCATCGGTGCCTCGGTGTGGGCTTCCCTGCGCAAGGAAGCCCGTGCCGCAAAGGATTGATCAGCGGTTCTCGAAGCGGCTGTAATCGAGCACGGCAGCCTCTTTCGGCGCCGTGCGCCGCCATTCGGTGTGCAGCGCGTCGCTGGTCGGCCAGAAGCGCGGGTCGGTGCGGCGCACGCCGAAGCGTTCGGTCAGCCGTACCAGATCGGCCTCGTTGCCCAGCTTTCCGACGGCTTCGACGAAATTTGGCAGTTTTTCGGGGTCGACCGCAAAGAACGCGTTCGGATAGGCGCCGACCACGCCATCCAGCGCCAGCAGGGTGTCTTCTTTCGGGCGCAGGCGCTCGGCTTCGTCGAACATGTGGGCGACATTGGTGTGTGCCGTGTTGCGCACCAGCGAAACGATCTGCGGGCGACCGTCGGGGCGGTTGATCAACAGCAGGCTCTGCTCGGGCATCACCGAGGCCGGAATGCCGTGGATCTGCGACAGCTTTCGCATCTGGGCGATTTCCGCCGGGGCGAGCCCGGTGTTTTTCCAGTCGAGGTTCGGGTTGCGCATCGGGGCCATGTGCTTGGCGATCATCCGGTACAGTTCGCCCAGATGATCCTTGCTGCGATACTGGATGCCGGTTTCATTCGGGAAGTAGTAGGCGACGTCGGTGAAATAGTGGCCGGTTTCTTCCTTGCGCCCGCGGTACCAGAAGTCGAGCACGGGCTGGCGATCCTCGATCGGCAGGAAAGTGAGAAAGTTCAGCTCGCCCTCCATGCGCAGGAAATCCATGTACAGGCGAGTTGCCAGCTGGTGGCCGACATTGCCGAAAACATCGTAGCCGGCCAGCAGCAGATAGTGCATGCGCTCGAACAACGGGTAGCCGATGACCAGCATCGTCTGCGGGCGCTCGCCGGCGTAGCCGCGCATGACCGAGGCGCTGTCGAAGTGGCGGAACACCGTCAGTGCGGCGTTCGGGTTCGTTCCGTCGCCATCCCAGAGCTTGGTCATGGCGGGCGGATGCTTTTCGCTCCTGGCAATGAGCAGGCGGCTCTTTTCCTTGAGAAAGCGGTGCTCGAGTTTCGCATAGCCGCGCCAGGCGAGCAGCCCGGCAGTGCTGTCGTGTTCTGCCGGCAACTGAAGGTTGATGATGTCGGCGTCCAGCAATTCGGTCGTCGCTGCGGCTTCGCTCGCGCTCGGCGCCACGAAGGCGACCCAGAACAGGTCGTTGATGACGTTGAGCGCGACCTGACCACGGCAGACCGGGCCTTTCATGAAACCCATCATGACGAACTGCGCGTCGTCGAGCATGAAGCGGTAGCGCGCATCGACAGGCAGGGCGCGGAAAGTGGCGAAGGGGTTGGAGGCCTTGGCGATCTCGTAGCCGGGCAGGGCATCGACCACGTAATCCGGTGCGAAGAACCACTGGCGGACCCGTTCCATGCGGGCGGCGTCGAGCTGCATGGGCATGAAAGTCTTGGCGACCTGGGTCGCTTCGCTGTAACGCAATCGGTAATAGACGCGCGGCACGCCGGGGTCATCGTAGGGACGGCGCGTCGCCACCACGTCGATCGGCTGGCCGGGCGGCGTGCGGCTGCGGACGAGCTGGAAGTAACGGCCCGGTGCCGCTGCGAAATGGAAGTGGCCGATGTACCAGTGTTCAAAGATGTAGCGGGCCACCAGCTGCTCGCGCAGGCTGTCGCCGTTGAGGAGGCGCTCCCAGTCCGCGGCTTGCGCCAGCGCGGCAGCCGGCACCGGATCGCCTGGCGTATAGGGCGCGCCGGATTCCAGCCAGCGTGCCAGCGTCTGGTGCTCGCCCTTGGTCAATTGTGGCATGCCGAACGGCATCCCGCGGTCGGGGTGCTTGCGGGAATATTCATCGAAGGTTTCCGCCCGGGCGCAGGTATCGGTGCGGTCGAGCGAAAAATCGAGGTCGGGGTTGGTCACGGGGCCGCTGTCCGGGCCGGGGTGCATCTGCTTGAGCGCCAGCATGCGGTACATCACGCCACCGTCGCGGTTGGCTTCCGGCGTTTGCGCGCGCTCGTTGAGTACGGGAAAAAAGCCCTTCTGGCGCCAGCCAGCATTGGTCAGCGCATCGAAACCGAGTCGGGTCGGCTCGTCGGCAATCAGTCGTGCGGCGGAAT
>Ga0209507_1003172_pt1 | contig 10484 bp, 8 predicted proteins | sample AD_UKC028_MetaG_FD_184414 | JGI IMG/M metagenome (GOLD analysis project Ga0209507, IMG submission 184414) | Active sludge microbial communities of municipal wastewater-treating anaerobic digesters from USA - AD_UKC028_MetaG (SPAdes) (version 2) | ecosystem: Engineered > Bioreactor > Anaerobic >...
TACCGCGGCATGAACGTCGGCACGTCCAAACCGGCGAAGGTCCTACTCAGCTCCATACCGCACCACCTTATAGACATAATAGAGCCGTCCGAGGAATTCTCGGTGGCGCAGTACCGCGCGCTCGCGGTAAAGGCGATCGAAGATATAATATCCCGCCGCAAGACGCCCCTTTTGGTCGGTGGCAGCGGGCTTTACGTGAAGGTGCTTATTGACGGTATATTCGAGGCGCCCGTGACCGACAGGGAGCTCAGGCAGCGGCTCGAGCAGGAGGCGGAGGAGTTTAGCGTCTTGCATCTATACGAAAGGCTTAAGCAGGTTGACCCTGAGTCCGCCGCGAGGATACATCCGAACGACCTGCGCAGGATAATCCGCGCGCTGGAGGTCTTCGAGAAGGCGTCCGCGCCGATATCCGAACTTAGGAAGAGGACTTCGGGGCTCGGGGACAAATACGATATCAGGATATTCGGGCTCGAGATGGAACGCGCGGCCCTGTATGACAAGATAGACGAAAGGGTCGAACAGATGTTCTCCGAAGGCCTGGTAAATGAGGCGAGGGCCCTCATGGAAGGGAATCTGAGCTTGACCGCTTCACAGGCGCTCGGGTACAGGGAGGCCTTCGGATATCTTGCCGGAGACTACGACATTGAAGAGGCCAAGAGGCTGACGAAGAGGAATACGAGGCATTTCGCGAAAAGGCAGATGACGTGGTTCAAGCGCGACCCGCGTGTTGAATGGATAATGCTCGCAAAAGATTTCGATACCGAGGAGACGGCAAGGGCGATATGGAAAAAGCTCTCTTAGTAACCGTAGAATTTTTCGACAAGGAATATAAGGACACCTGGAAGCTCGACGATACAAATTATGAGCTCAGGGAACTGGTCAGGTCCGCGGGCCTGCAGGTAGTCGACCTTGTCGAATGTTTCAAGGACAAGCCGGTCGCCGGGCATTATATCGGGAAGGGGAAGGCCGAGGAGATAAGATCTATCTGCAAAGATAAGGGGGCCGATGTCGTGATATTCGGAGATGACCTGACCTCCTCGCAACAGCAGAACCTCGAGGAGTCCATCGGCGTCAAGGTAATAGACAGGACGCAGCTCATCCTCGATATCTTTGCGCGCAGGGCCCATTCGACCGAAGGCAAGGTGCAGGTAGAGCTCGCCCAGCTCGAATACCTCCTGCCGCGCCTCAAGGGCAAGGGCATAATGCTTTCACGGCTCGGCGGCGGCATAGGTACCAGGGGCCCCGGCGAGCAGAAGCTCGAGATGGACCGTAGGAAGATAAGGGAAAAGATCTCGAGGTTGAAAGACAGCCTCTCGAAGATCCACGAACGCAGGGAAGAGCTCCGCCGAAGGCGCCACGAGGGTGAGATCTCGATAGTATCCCTGATAGGATATACGAACGCGGGAAAGTCGACCCTGCTCAACGCTCTTACTGATTCGGACGTGCTGTCGCAGGACCGGCTCTTCTCGACGCTTGACCCGACCGCGCGCAGGTTCGTGCTGCCGAACAACCAGAAGGTCGTCTTCGTCGATACGGTCGGTTTCCTGCACCGTCTGCCGCACCATCTCATCGAGGCGTTCAAGGCCACGCTTGAGGAAGTCGCCGAGGCGGACATAATCATACATGTGCTTGACGCGTCGAGCCCGATGGTGCATGAGCTCAGCCAGGCGGTATACGAGGTGCTCGAAGAGCTTAATATACACGATAAGACGATAATAACCGTGCTGAACAAGTCGGATAAGGTCGAGGATAAGGCCGTCATCTCGAGGCTGCTGCGCGAGTTCGACAATTCAATAGCCATCTCGGCCCTGAAGAAGGAGAACCTCGAAGAGATCGTCCGGCGTATTTCGATGATACTTTTCGCCTCGCTCGTCTACGTCAAGGCATCTATCCCGCAGTCGGAAGGAAAGCTCCTGAACCAGATCTACAAGGAATCCAGCATAATAAGCCGGGACTTCAGGGGGGATTACGTCTGCCTGGAGGCGGATATGCCGATCCGGCTAAAAAATTTACTTGACAAAAAGGGCTTTTGTGATAAACTCTAGTTAGCACTCAGGCAATATGAGTGCTAATGGGGAAAGCCAAATGGTTGTAACCGATTATATTTCAAGGAGAAACAACATCCTCGAGGTGGTAGTCGATTCGTACGTATCGACCGCCGCCCCGGTCGGATCGCTTGCCGTCTCCAAGAAGCTCAGGGAGCGGCTTAGCCCGGCGACCATCAGGAATATAATGTCCGAGCTGGAAGAGGTCGGCTATATAATGCATCCGCACACATCGGCCGGACGGATACCGACGGACAGGGGATACCGGTATTTCGTCGATTCGATAATGGAGCCGAAGCAGCTGACGCAGGATGAGAAGGAGTTCGTCGAGGGCGCACTGAGCCAGGAGGCGGATGAGCTCGAGGACCTGATCAAGAGGGCCTCGCGCATAGTATCGGGCCTGACCGGGCAGACGTCGATGGTCAGCTTCCCGCGGGCGAAGCGAAGGACATTCAAGAGGATAGAGCTTATCCCCGCAACGAGAACGAAGGTATACGCGCTGCTCTTCACGGCGCAAGGCCTCGTTAAGCACTCTATATTCGAGATACAGGGTATGCTTGAGGAGTCGGAACTCTCGAAGGTGTCGAAGTTCCTGAACGACGAACTCGACGGACTGCAGCTCAACGAGATCGCGGACCACCTGCTCAGGAGGGTCATAGGGGAGAACGACCCGTTCCACCACCTGTTCAAGGAGGCGACCGAACTGCTCAATATGTCGCATATACTCGAGGACAGCGGCGAGAGGATCCTGCTCGACGGCGCGCACCATATAATGGAGCAGCCGGAGTTCAGGAACTCGGATAAGGTAAAGCGGCTGCTGAAGATCCTCGAGGAAGAGGAAGAGATACTCGATATAATGGACCAGGACATGAACGAGCAGAACGCGAGGATACATATAGGTTCAGAAAACCCCTATGATGACATAAGGGAATGCAGCATAGTTATATCGAATTACAGGATAGGCAACAGGAACGTCGGCAGCATAGGAGTGATAGGGCCGACAAGGATGGACTATACGAGGGCCGTCCCCGCGGTCGAATACGTAGGCAACGCGTTCAGCAGGCTCCTTACCAGGTTAAGCGAATAACAATGGACGGACAAAAGAAGGTGAAGATCAACGAAGAAGAATTGTCAGCGCTGAAGGAGAGCGCGGCTAAGGCGGAAGAATGCGCCGAGAAGATGCTGCGCATGCAGGCGGATTTCGAGAACAGGAAGAAGAGGCAGGACAAGGAGAAGCTGGATTTCCAGAAGTTCGCGAATGAGGGCATGATCACGGAACTGTTGAGGGTAATGGACGATTTCGAGCGCGCGATCGACTCGGCGAAAAATACGAACGACACAAAAGTGCTCCTGCAGGGAATCGAGATGGTAAGGCGCGACTTCGAGGATATACTTAAGGAGAGCGGGCTTAAGGTGATCGACCCCGCGGGACAGCCGTTCGACCCGGAGAGGCACGAGGCGGTCGAACACGCCGAGGACGTGGTCCATCCCGAGAATACGGTGCTCGAGGTCCTCAGGAAAGGATATGAACTTAACGGAAAGGTTTTGAGGCCGGCTGCAGTAAAGGTCTCGAATAAGAAGGAAGAAGAAACTAAAGAAGAAGCTAAAGAAGAAAAATCAGAGGAGGAAAAATGAAATGGCAAGAGCGATAGGAATCGACCTGGGTACATCAAACTCTGCTGCGGCGGCAATGGAAGGCGACCGCCCGACTATAATACCGTCCGCGGAAGGCGCGGGAGTCGCGAGCGGAAAGGCGTTCCCGTCTTATGTGGCTTTCACGAAGGACGGACAGCGCCTCGTCGGAGAACCCGCGCGCAGGCAGGCAGCTATCAACCCTGAAGGGACGATACAGGCCGCGAAGAGGAAGATGGGCACCGACTTCAAGTTCGGCGTATACGGCAAGGATTATACGCCGCAGCAGATATCGGCGTTCATACTGCAGAAGATAAAGCAGGACGCGGAAGCATACCTCGGCGACACAGTAAATGAGGCGGTAATAACATGCCCCGCTTATTTCAACGATAACCAGCGCCAGGCGACGAAAGATGCCGGCGAGATCGCGGGATTGAAAGTTCTGCGCATAATCAACGAGCCGACAGCGGCATGCCTCGCTTACGGCATCGACAAAGCCGAGAAAGAGATGAAGATAATGGTCTTCGACCTCGGCGGCGGCACGCTCGACGTCACCATCATGGAGATGTGGTACGACAAAGAGCAGAAGGCGAGCGGTTTCGAGGTGTTGTCCACGAACGGTGACACCCAGCTCGGCGGCACCGATATGGATAATGCGTTGATAGAGTACCTGGTCGGCGAATTCAAGCGCGAGACCGGTATCGACCTCAAGAACGACAAGATGGCGGTGCAGAGATTGCGTGAGGCGGCCGAGAAGGCGAAGGTCGAGCTCTCGAGCACGCTGCAGACCGACATCAACCTGCCATTCATCACGGCCGACGCGGGCGGGCCGAAGCATTTCACGCATACGATAACCCGCGCGAAGCTCGACGACCTCGTGTCGCCGATAGTCAACCGCTGCCGCGCCCCGATGGAGAACGCCGTCAAGGACGCGAAGCTGACGATGAGCGACATCTCGAGGGTAATACTCGTCGGAGGGCCGACGCGCATGCCGATAATCCAGAAGTTCGTAGAGGATTATGTCGGCAAGAAGATCGAGCGCGGCGTGGACCCGATGGAATGCGTCGCCTTGGGCGCCGCAATACAGGCGGCCGCGTTGAAGGGCGAGATAAACGACATACAGCTGCTTGATGTAACCCCGCTTTCGCTGGGTATCGAGACATTGGGCGGTGTCTTCACTAAATTGATAGAGAGGAACACGACGATACCGACGAGGCAGAGCCAGACGTTCTCGACGGCCGCGGACAACCAGCCGGCGGTCACGGTGCGAGTCCTGCAGGGCGAGCGCCCGATGGCGAACGATAATGTGGAGCTTGGGCGGTTCGACCTCGTGGGTATCCCGCCGGCGCCGAGAGGCATGCCTAAGATAGAGGTTACGTTCGATATCGACGCGAACGGCATTGTCCATGTCAACGCGAAGGACATAGGCACGGGCAAGGAGCAGTCGATAAAGATAACGGCTCCGAAGAAACTCTCGAAGGAAGAGATCGACCGCATGGTCAAGGAAGCCGAAAAGTTCGCTTCCGAGGATACGAAGAAGAAGGAAGAGGTTGAGGTCGTAAACCAGGCCGATAGCCTTGTCTACACGACCGAGAAGTCGCTGAAGGATTACGGCGACAAGGTCAGCCAGCAGGACAGGGCGAATATCGAGACCGGCCTGAATGACCTTAAGCAGGCTATAAAGGACAAGAACGTCGACCGCATCAAGAAGTCGATGGAGTCGCTGCAGCAGGCGTCATATAAACTCGCCGAGGAGATATACAAGGCGAGTGCGCAGAACTCCCAAGGGAGCCAGGGGGGCGCTGAGGGAGCCGCGGGCCAAACAGGTCCGGGTGCGGGCCCGCAGGCAGGCCCAGAACAGCCGCAGGGAGAAGCGGGGCCTGAGGGCGGCCCCAAAAAGGATGATATCATCGACGCCGAATTCCGCGCGGACGATGAGGACAAGAAGAAAAGATAAAGGCGTAGCCGTCCTATTTTTACCCACCCTAGCCGGGTGTTATCCACAGGCGAATATTTTAAAGCGGTTGTGGATAAGAACCCACTAGGGTGGGAGTAAATAAGACGGCAATGCATTAAGATATGGCGGAGAAGAGGGATTATTATGAGATACTCGGCGTGCAGAAGAACGCCGGGGCGGATGAGATAAAGAGCGCCTACCGAAAGCTGGCGCTCAAATATCATCCGGACAGGAATCCTGCAGACAAGAAGGCCGCGGAAGAGAAGTTCAAGGAACTTTCCGAGGCCTACGCTGTTTTATCGGACCCGCAAAAGAGGGCGCAGTACGACCAGTTCGGCCATGAGGGCATAGATTCGCGCTACACGCGCGAGGATATCTACCGCGGCGCGGACTTCTCGAGCATATTCGAAGACCTCGGGATGGGGGGCATCGACCTCGAAGATATACTTGGCGGCATATTCGGCGGCGGCCACGGGATATTCGGAGGGCGAAGGGCAGGCACGACGGGCAGGCGCCGCGGGTCGGACCTGCAGTTCGACCTTGAGATAAGTTTTATAGAAGCGGCGTTCGGCACGTCTAAAGAGTTCGTGGTGCCGCGCCATGAGATGTGCCAGGCATGCAAGGGCGAAGGCACGGCGCCCGGGTCGTCCCGCCAGACGTGCTCGAAGTGCGGAGGCAGGGGGCAGATCCAGTCCTCGCAGGGATTCATGTTATTTTCCCACCCCTGCGACAAGTGCGGCGGGGAAGGAAGCATCATAACGAAGCCGTGCCCTAAATGCAGGGGCGCCGGCAGGACGGTCGTAGACAGGAAGATAACGGTCAAGATACCCGCCGGCATTGAGAGCGGCATGCGGCTGCGCGTCGCGGGCGAAGGCGAAGCGGGCCAGCGCGGGGGCCAGCGCGGCGACCTATACGTCCTCGTTTACGTGAGGCCGCACGAGATATTCGAGCGCCACGGAAGCGACATATTATGCGAAGTGCCGATCTCGATGGTGGACGCGGCGCTCGGCACCGAGGTCGAGGTCCCGACGCTCAAGAGCCGGGTAAAGATGAAGGTCCCCCCCGGGACCCAGAGCGGGAAGATATTCCGCCTCAGGGGCGAGGGGATAGCGGATGTCCGTTCAGGCGTCCGCGGAGATGAGCATGTCCGCGTGATAGTCGAGACGCCGACGGCGGTCAACGAAGCCCAGAAACGCATCCTCAGGGAGTTCGCCAAGGCCTCGGGAGAAGAGACATTCCCCAAAGCCGCCTCGTTCATAAAGAAGATAAAGAGTTTCTTCAGGTGAACGCATCCCGCAAAGGCAGGTTCCCCAGGTTCCTGTTTTTTTGGTTCCCAGTCATAGCATATTGTGTTATAATCTTTATCGGTTCCGCAATGGAAAAACCGCTCCCGGAGACGAATGTCCCGCAGTTGGACAGGTTCCTGCATGCGGTAGAGTTCGGCGGGCTTTGTTTCCTGCTTATACGGGCCCTGAAAAAGAGTTTCCCGGAGATGCCGCGCAGGAAGATGTTCATCATCGCGGTATCCTGCACAGTTCTGTACGGCGCCTCGGACGAGATACACCAGATGTTCGTCCCCGGCCGGGTCAGCAGCATCATCGACTTATTTTTTGATTCCCTCGGAGCGCTTATAATAGGCCTGATTAAAAAATGACGATAATCAAACCGTTCAACGGTTACAGGTACGATACCCGCGTGACAGGAAAGCTCTCGAAAGTCATCACCCCGCCTTACGACGTCATAAACCCAAAACAGCAGGAAGCGTATTACCGCGCGCACCCGGAAAATTTCATCCGCCTGGACCTCGGCAAGAAATACGCGGATGACGGCAGGTATGACAACAGGTATACGAGGGCCGCGAGGGCGCTCGAGGAATGGATAAGCAGGGGCGTGCTCGCGAGGGACCGCGAACCGTCGATATACGTATACAGCCAGGAGTATACGATCGGCGGGAAGAAAAAGGCGCGGCTCGGCTTCATCTCGCTGGCAAAGCTCGAGGAGGACCGCACGAAAGGATTCCTTCCGCACGAGCGCACGTTCAAAGGGCCTAAGCTCGACAGGCTCAACCTCATGAAGGAGACCGGCGCGAACCTGAGCCCGGTATTCTCGATAGTCTTCGACGACAACAACAGGATAATGGATATGCTTAAGCGGGCCTCGAAAGGCCGGAGGCCTGCGATAGACGTAGCGTTCGAGGGGACGAGGAACAGGATCTGGCGAATGACGGATCCGGCGCTCATCAAGAAGCTCGAAGGGCTTATGGCGGGGAAGAAGGCCCTTATAGCGGACGGCCACCACCGCTATGAAGTAGCGCTGGAATTCCGCGCCCTGAGCAAGGCAAAACCCGGGAGGGCAGGGGGCCTGCGGCCCCGCGATTACGTGATGATGTATTTTGCGACATCCGACCCGAAAGGGCTCGCGATACTTCCGACCCACCGCATGCTTGAAGGCGTATCCGCCAAGGAATTCCTGAAGAATTCCGCCGGATTAAAAGAATATTTTGATATCATAAGAACCGAAGGCAGGAAAGGGATGCTCGCATGCATGAAGCGCTGCGGCGGACATGTCATAGGCGTATACCTCGGGGGTAAGGACTATCTTTGCCTTAAGCTTAAAAAGGCGGACGCGAGCTCACTTATTAAGTCCGAGAACTCCTCCTACTGGAGGAATCTTGATGTGGTCATATTGCACAATCTCGTCTTCGACAAGGCACTGGGGCTCAAGGGAGAAGATGCGGAGAAGGCGATAACGTTCACAAGGGACCCGGAAGTGGCGTTCAAATGGGCGTCCGGCAGGGGCAAGAGGATATCGTTCTTCCTGAACCCGCCGTCGTTGAAGGATATCTATAACATAGTCAGGTGCCGCGAGCGCATGCCCCATAAGACGACATATTTCTTCCCGAAGCCGCCGTCGGGCCTCGTCATCAACAAACTGGAGTAACATGTTCGGAAAACCTAAATACACAATAGTCAAGGTCGCTAAGAAGAAAGACATACCCGAAGGCCTCTGGACAAAATGCGAGGACTGCGGGGATATCATCTACAACAAGGCGCTCGAGGAGAACATGAAGGTCTGCCCGAAATGCGATTACCATTTCGTGCTTACCGCCCACGAGAGGATCGAGATGCTTATGGACGAAGGCAGCTTCGAGGAGCGCGATCCCGCGTTAAGCCCGATGGACCCGCTCCTCTTCAAGGGCCCGCGCTCATACGAAGATAAACTGAAGGAGGACCAGCTCGCCACGGGCCTTACGGAGGCCTGCATAAGCGGCAGGGGCTCGATCGAAGGCAAGAGGGTCATACTGGTCGTAACGGATTCGCGTTTCATAATGGGGTCCATGGGGTCCGTCGTGGGCGAGAAGATAGCCCGCGCGACGGAGCTCGCGACCAACCTCCGGCTGCCGCTTGTCATAGTGTCGGGTTCCGGAGGAGGCGCGAGGATGTATGAAGGGCTCTTCTCGCTGATGCAGATGGCGAAGACCTCGGCCGCTATAGCGAAACTTCACGAGGCCGGAGTGCCGTATATCTCCGTGCTGACCAACCCGACAATGGCCGGCATCATGGCAAGCTTCGCGTCGCTCGGGGACGTGATAATCGCCGAGCCGAAGGCCCTGATAGGTTTTACGGGCCCGAGGGTGATCGAACAGACGATAAGGCAGAAGCTCCCTCCGGGTTTCCAGCGCTCGGAGTTCCTGCTCGAGCACGGCCTGCTCGACATGATAATGCACCGCAAGACACTTAGGCCCGGTATCGCCCAGATAATAGAGTACTTGACCTAATTTAACTTATGTAGTATCATTGACTTAAATATACTTACTTCAAGGAGGTTCAAATGGCTCAGGTAAGTCTCAGACATGTCTCTAAGGTCTATTCCGGCAACGTAAGGGCGGTCTCCGACGTAACGCTCGGCATAGAGAACAAGGAATTTGTTGTATTCGTCGGCCCCTCCGGCTGCGGAAAGTCGACGACATTGAGGATGATCGCCGGCCTCGAGGAGATCTCCGAGGGCGAGATATACATCGGCGACAAGCTCGTAAACGACGTCCCCGCCAAGGACCGCGATATCGCGATGGTCTTCCAGAACTACGCCCTTTACCCGCATATGACGGTCTATGAGAATATGGCGTTCGGGTTGCGCCTTCGCAAGTATTCGAAGGCGGAGATAGACCAGCGCGTCAAGGAAGCCGCCCAGACCCTCGGTATAGCAAAATACCTCAACAGGAGGCCGAAGGAGCTCTCCGGCGGCGAGAGGCAGAGGGTCGCCGTAGGGCGCGCAATAGTAAGGAAGCCGCTCGTCTTCCTGTTCGATGAGCCGCTCTCGAACCTCGACGCGAAGATGCGCGTGCAGATGAGGACCGACATAAACAAGCTGCACACGCGCCTGCAGTCGACGATGATCTACGTTACGCACGACCAGACCGAGGCCATGACGCTGGGCAACCGCATCGTCGTCATGAAAGACGGCGTCGTGCACCAGGTCGCGGACCCGATATCCCTCTATGACAAGCCGGTAAACAAGTTCGTAGCGGGGTTCATAGGCAGCCCGCCGATGAACTTCCTGAACGGAAGGATCGTCAAGACGGACGGGAAATTCCATTTCGACGAGGGGACCTTCAAGATAAGGGTGGTAGACGATATGGTGCCGAAAATATCGGGCTACGAAGGCAAGGAGATAGTATTCGGGATACGCCCCGAGGACATTTACGACAAGCTGTTCGTCCAGGAAGCGGCGCCGGAGAACACGGTAACGGCGAGGGTCGATGTCGTCGAACCGATGGGCTCGGAAGTCTACCTGCATATGGCGACCCCGAAACAGTCCTTCACAGCGCGCGTCGGTGGCCACGATAAGCC
>Ga0209507_1003173_pt1 | contig 10483 bp, 12 predicted proteins | sample AD_UKC028_MetaG_FD_184414 | JGI IMG/M metagenome (GOLD analysis project Ga0209507, IMG submission 184414) | Active sludge microbial communities of municipal wastewater-treating anaerobic digesters from USA - AD_UKC028_MetaG (SPAdes) (version 2) | ecosystem: Engineered > Bioreactor > Anaerobic >...
GATCACATCGTGAAGATGAAGAGAAGTTCTACCAACGGAACCGCTTTGCGTCATTCAAAGATTTGAGATACAAATTAAGGAAATGGAACCGTGATTACAACAATACCCGCCATTGCGGGTTGAAGGGGTTAACTCCTAACCAAGCCCTCGGCCAGTGAGTGCAAAATGTCCGTATACAAAACAACGGAAAAAAGACGGCTTTCATTTGCCGCCCTTGCGCCTGACCCAGAAACTAGCGATACCTACATTATCTTTGATTCGCCGGTTTTCAATATCATAAGCAGGCGCTGTTTGATATTCGATATCTTTCAGCTCTTCCAACAGTTCGTGATAACTACGCAGTCCGCGATCTTCAAGTTCCGAAATATCCTCTAGTCTCCTGCCCAGAAGATCGTTAGCCAGATAATGGTATCCGGCCGCATCGAGCTCGCGGTGCTTTTGATCATCCAAGTTCACTCCTTTCCGCCCGGCATTGGGCATATCAATTACCTTTTCGACGAATTCCCTGAGTACCATGAAATTCCTCCTTATTTCTTGATAATATAATAATAATTAAGTTCTTTCATTGCCATCGTAATGCGCGAATCCATTTTGCGTTTTTTCCACCCTCGCAACGCAGCCGACAGCTCGCTGCTCTTTTCGCCTTAGCAAGCGGAAAAATTTCCTTGACTTAACATTTGTTTAGCTTATCATCATTACCAATAAAAGTACTTTAAAAAAGGAAGTGGTAATGATGGTCGAAGGAAGGATTATGGAAAGGATATCGAAAATGTTAGGCGGCCGCGAATTAGCGGAAATCACGGAAGAAATGTCCTGGCGGGACTTGAGCGCCTTGCTTCTCCACATCATGGAAATGAAAGCCGGAAAACTTACCCCGCTGGACATAATTAAAAACTACACAGACAACCGTTTATGCCTGCCCAATCCCGTTCCTCAAAGAAACCTTCTGGAAATAGATTCTTTGATATATTCGCTGCTGCCTGATCGCTTCGAAGACGTCGAGTTGTCCCCGGTAAGCGCGGTCGGATCAAATTGCGCTTTAACCAAAATCAGCCCAAAAGTGGTTTTGGAAACGATCCGAAGCGTCGAAGTCAATGCCGATCCGACAACGGCGCTGGCAATCGAATGCGCCCGGTTAAAAAAGCAGGACCCGGACATCGGAGATGTGCATTTGGCTACCAGCCACCGATCGCTGCGCTTGCAATTATTCAGCGATGAATCAGGCTTTAAGCCTCATTTCCGGTCGTTCTGCCTGGCTAGCTCGGGAAAAAACAAAGGGCGCGGTAATTTTGCCGGAGAATCGATAACCAAACACCTTGAAATATGGCTCCGTTTTTTACTGGAATCACAAAGATTTTATTACCGGCCAACAGAAATCACCGTAGCGATCTCCAATATCAATATCATGGAACATTTGGCTGCCGAAGGTTTGGTCGATAAATTTGAAGTAATGCGGCGAACACAGGATAGAAACTTCCATCCTTTCGAACAATACGGCATTGACTTGCCGGAAATTTCCGAAAGTTTGGAAATTCCGGCAAATCAAAAACCCGGCATCGAATACGAGCTGAAACGGCTCAAGCTGCTCGAAGAAAAAGAAATCAAAAAGCTGCGCTTTGCTTGGCCAGAAGTGCGGTTTTGCTACGATTTGGCTCGTTGCGCCGGCATCGGGTATTATCGCGGCTTCTGCTTCAAGATAACCGCTGAAAACCGCGCCGGAACCATTTATCCTCTTGCTGACGGAGGATCCTGCGACTGGATGGAACAATTGCTTTGCGACAAAAAAGAAAGATTACTTGTAAGCGGTTTTGGCACCCAACTTTACGCCAGCAATTTTTAAACCCCGAAAAATCCGGGGTTTTCTTTTTTTTAGGACTGGCATTTAAAATTTAACTGGCCGGCCGCCGAATCAAGAAGCGCGTTCGCGCCGTAAGGCAGAGTAATAATGGGATCGACATGGCCGATGTTCGCGTTGGCTAAAACCGGATAATCGCCGCCTTGAGTGTAGCCAAGAATGATTTCTTTAAGTTTTTCGGTTTCTTTTAACGAATAACGGTAAGGCCGTCCAACGATCAAGCCGGCAATACTATTAAAAACGCCGGCATTGGCCAGATCGGCCAAATAAGAATCGGCCTCGCTTACCGCCAGTCCCTTATCCAATGACGCGCCTTCCGGAATATCGATGAAAAATATGGAACCTTTAGGATCATTCCAGTATTTTGTGCCAAGCAAATGGTTAATCGACGGAACGCAACCTCCAGCAATTCTGCCTGCCGCTTTGCCCGATCGCCACCAAATCCAACCATTATTCTTGTCGGTCTTCCGGGGCCGTGATAGATCTTCTTTTTTAAACCAATCAAGTGACGTCTCCTCGCAAAAGAAATCAGACGGTCTTACGCTAATTTCCTCTTCAGCCGACTCAGCCGATAAAACCCGTTTAAAATAATCCCACGTATAATCAAAAACTCTGGGATTTTCCCCAAACTGGGTCATAACGCACGGCCCGTAATAGGTCTGCATGCCTGTTTGGGAAAGGATGGCTTGATGCAATACCGTGATATCGGAATATCCGATGAATATTTTCGGATTATTCTTTATGATATCCCAGTCAATAAACGGCAACACCTGGTTGGAATGATTTCCGCCGATCGTCGCCATGACACATTTTACTTTTTGATCGGCAAACGCTTCGTTGATATCCGCCGCTCTTTCTCTGGCTGACGAGGAAACATATCCAGCGTTTTTCAAAGCGTTTTTGGCGGATTTTACTATGAACCCCTCGGCCTCAAAAAAAGAAGCCGCTCTCTCAATTCGATGCATGGCAAAAGGAGCCAAACCGGCGGACGGACTTATGAAAGCTATCGTGTCCCCTTTCTTTAATCTGTCTGGAATGATCAAATTAGCCATTATTTTTTAGCCGCCGCGAAAATGTTCATCCCGCGGTTGGCAATAGTTTTCTTGGAATTGAATTCCATTTCCATTTTGAATATCTGGGCAAAAAAATCCGGGTTTTCCAACGCCGCCGAAATACGGCTTTTTTTGGAATTAGTCGCGTCAAAATCTTCGGGTCCAGGCTGGACGAATACCGGCACGCCATAAGTTTTAGTCGGGGTAAAACCGGCTCCTGCAAGCAACGCTTCCATCGATTCCTGCGAAAACAAATTAAGTTTGGGTACGGCATCGCCCCATTTAACCATCGATTCAAAAGCTATCTGGCGCAACTCCCCGGCACTAGCAATGTAGTTATTAATCTTTGAAGCCAGCGCGTTATGATATCCGTGCCCCATTATCATTATTGTACCGTCTTTTTTCAGTATCCGGAAAAGTTCGGACGCGGCGGTTTCAATGTTGCCCACGAAACTAATCGGACTGTAAACGCTGACGATGTTGTCAACCGACGAATCCGGCACAGCGCCAATCGCGGCCAAATCGCCCTGGATTATTTTTACGCGCGACGCTATTCCCGCTTTCTCTATGTTTGTTTTGGCAACGGCCAGCATGTCTTCGGAAAGGTCATATAAAATAAAATCACTTTCATACGTCTTGGCCAGATCGCATATCCACCTGCCGGTACCGCCTCCAGCGTCAAAAATTACGGCGCCTTTCGAGGTTCCAACTGGAATATTTCGTTTAATGATCTCGAAAATTAACGCATCCGATAATTTCCAGAAAGCCTGTTTATTGGCATTATCGACATTCTTGGAATAAGGTTCAAAAAAATCTTTAAATTCTTTTTTATTCATGTTTGTTTCGCCCAACTGGCTTAAGGTTTGGTTTCAATGTTTTTTAGGCGCGGATAAGGGATTACGTCGCTTATCTTTTGCCGGGCCAGCGCCCACGCCAAAAACCGTTCTATTCCCAGGCCAAAACCCGATGTCGTCCGATAGTCCGGCATTCTCCGCAAGTCGATATACCATTCGTACGGTTCGCTGGATATCCCCTGCCGCTCCAAAGATTCGTACATCTGTTTTTCGTCGTCCTGCCGCTGGCCGCTTCCCACAATCTCTCCCCCGAACGCCCCCGCTGAAATAGGCGGAAAGATCAAATCGGCATTGACCGTCTTTCGCGCATCGGCCGGGTCGGGCTTTTGGTAAAATGGTACCCGGTCGCGATCGAAGCTTTTCAACCAAACCGGTCCTTGCGCTTCCAATATTTTCATAAGTTCGATCTCGCCGCGACCGGTGATATCCCGGCCGCTATCGGCACAACTGACGCAATCCTTATTCCCGCCATCGATTAAGATTTCTACCGCCTTGTCAAAGGATATCGCTGGAAACGAAGCCATCCGCGCGGTTTTCCCAAGCATATGCCTGGTCCGCTCGGGGTCGCCGCTGATCCGCTCAATGACGGCATCCATCGACAAAACAGTATCGCAAAGCGTTTTAACATATCCTTCCGCCACCGGAATCAAATCATCAAGAGACCCCCTCATTTCCATTTCGCAATGGAAAAACTGGTTTAAGTGGCGCGCGTCGGCATCTTCTCCACGCATCGACGGAAGATAACAATAAACCTTGGTGAAACGGTTAAGGAGCAAAGGCTCAAAACCAAATTGCGAAGAGTCAACCAAATACGTATCCAATCTGCCGAATTTGATCTTAATCGCGGTTGAATCGGAACCAGAACCGCTCGGGGAAGAAATGCTGGGCGTCAACATGAAAAGGTCAATATTTTTTGCGCCAACAACCGAAGAAAAATAATCGTCGCTAGCTCGTTTAATATGGTGCCTCAAAGTAAGCAACGCGAAGAAATAGTCCTTTGAGGCTATATCTTTGTAATAACGCCCAGGGTCGTAAACCGGCATCATAAAATCAGCCTTATCCATTTTATCAATTATTGCGTCATCGGATAAAAATTTTTTTCCGGTATGCTCTTGATCTATGATCATAAAAAGATTTCCCTTAATTTTATTCCTTTAAAGTAAAAAATCAAGTTTAAATTTTTCAAGATGTTTCGCTAAACGGAGTTACACATAATCAAGGCGCAATTTGGCAACAGTAAGCAAATGGCCGGTTTACAGCAATATTGTTATCGGCACCAAGCGCATACTCAGGAAATAATATTAGACGGCTAATAAAGGCCATTTGCTTTCTTGCTTATCAGCTATTTTCCGCGGCCGATTTCCCGGCTACATAGCCGGTGCTCCAACATTGCTGGAGATTATAGCCGCCGGTCGGGCCGTGGACATCAATGATCTCCCCGGCAAAGAAAAGATTGTCGATGATCTTTGATCTCATTGTCTTTCCGTCAATCTCTTTTGGATTGACTCCCCCGGCCGTAATGATCGCTTCCTCAAAGCCAAGCAAACCAAAAACCGCGGCCGGGAAGTCGGCTATCCTGGCAATGATCCTGCGCCGCTCTTCTCGAGTTATGCCGTTCGCGTGTTTTTCCGGATCAACCTCGGCAAGGGCCAGAATCTGAAACCAGATTTTTCTGGGCAGGGATCCGGCAAGGCAATTTTTCAAACCTTTGCTCCCGTTATTTTGGAAATCTTTGATTAATTTTCTTTCAAGTTCTTCAAAATTCAGATCGGGTAAAAAATTGATGGAAAGGCTGATTTTACCTCCTGCCAGCTCTTTTCCGACCAACCCGCTCAAATCAAGGATCAGCGGCCCGCTTAAACCAAAATGCGTAAACAAAACCGCTCCGGTTTTCATGTTCCCCTTTTTGCCATTCTTAACAATGCTCACACCCGCGCGCTCCACGCTTACGCCCTGCAAATCTTTCACCCAAGATTCGGCGATCTTTATGGGAACAAGCGAGGGAACCGGTTTCGCAATTCTATGGCCAAGCATTTCCGCTAAAAAATAGCCGTCCCCGGTCGAGCCGGTGACTCCATATGATTTTCCGCCGGTAGCGATTATGACGTTTTTAGCAAAAATTTTTCCGATCTCTAAAATTATTTCTTTAACAAGCCTGCCGTCGCGTACCAGCGACTTTACCGTAGCGCCATATTTGACAACAATGCCCAAGCCATCCATTTTGGCAACCAACGCGTCGAGAATATCCTTGGCTTCATCGCTTCTGGGAAACATTCTTTGCTTGTCCTCGGCTTTAGTTTTGATGCCCATTTTTTCAAAGAAATCGATCGCGTTTTTGAAATCGAAACGCGAAAAAGCGTTAAACAGGAACGGCCCGCTAACACCGTACGCGGCTACAAGCTTTTTAAGATCTGGTTGGGCATTGGTAAAATTGCACCGGCCGTTCCCGGTCAGCAAAAGCTTGATGCCCGGCCGGCTGTTTTTTTCTAACACCGCGACGCGGCTTCCCGCTTCCGCGGCCGCGATCGCGGCCATCATTCCGGCCGGCCCGGCCCCGATAACCGCCACATCGAATTGTTTTTCGCTGTCAGCCATAGTTTCTTTAATAATATCCGATTATTTTAAAAACAAAAGCGGAGTTTATTCCTCCGCGCCAAAAACATATTTCCATCTGAAATCGCAGGGAAGATACCAAAAATAGTAGCCAAACCGCTGGGCTTCCTTCATATCGGCTATATAGTCGGGGCCGCCTTTTAAACAAATCCCGTCATAACCCAGATAAACCGGGCGTCTTTCCCACTTTGGACCGCTGTACCCGGCCTGGTTGTGGTAAAGATAAAGCATCTTTTTGATCTTCCAGTCCAAGTCGCGGTTTACCGTCACGCGGCATTTTCCGCCGCCAAGAATGAAAATCTTTACCGGCGTATTCCAGCAGGCAATACCCTTGGCCAAGTCGATCACTTCGCCCGGAATCGTCATATCCACCCGCTTGCCGGTGTGGACCTGCTATTGCACGGAAATCAGCTCCATCGAGTACTCGTTGGTCACCCTTACAAACTCCCATTTTTTCCGAAATTCTTCCCTCTACACCAACCACGGCGGTCTAACCAATTCCGGTTTCTCCTCTTCTATTTTATTGAATATTACTTGTATATTTATTCCTCCTTGAATGTTCTACCTGAATATTAAACATTACCGCTAAAACGTCAAGCATATTCGAAGCGGCAACACTCAATGGCATATGTGTTTTTCTTTTTGGGAACTCTAATGATGACGCCACTTACCGTCATTAAAATACTGAAATTTTTTAGAGCTTGAAAAACAAGCTCTTTTTTTAGAAAAAGGCCCGCGGTTTCACCCGAGGCCTTCAAATATTATCGATGTTCTCCATCAGCCATTTATGGCTGGGGACAAAATCATTTTTGTCCACTTCGATGATAATGGGAACATCGAACCTCTTCACCTCCGAAAGGATGGCTATCAGATTCGCTTTTCCTTTGCCGAGGGCGCAGTGCTTGTCCGGTCCATTGACGACTTTGGTGTCGGCCAAATGAACCTCCACCAGGTACTCGCCGTATTTTTCGAGCAGTGCCATGACATCGATGCCGGCGTTGGTCGCGTGGGCGATATCCAGACACCAGCCGACCGTCCGGTTCGCGTCTTTTTTAAAAAGGCAGGCGAATCCTTCCGGAGTTTTGGCGAATTCCGGCACGCCGTCCCCGGCCATATTCTCAATCCCGATCGTTATGTTGGCGTATCGCGGATCAAGAATTATCTTTTCTAAGTTGGCCAAAGCTTTTTCCTGGATTTCCGCCTCGGTCAAGTTTGAAACCACCCTCCTTCCCATCCAACCGCGCTCATGGTCCGCGCAATGAACCACGACCTGATTGGCGCCGTGGATCCTGGCGTATTCAAGCGCGGCCATGATTTCGGCAAACCCTTCGTCGATGTAAATTGGGGCCATGGGCAGATGGACCGTGACGTTTAATTCCGCCACTATAACATCCACCTTTTGCCCTACTGACTGGTCAAAATCGGCTACCTTTCCGAAAGGCCAGGGAAAGGACAGCTCCGCCCATTTAAGCTTGTTCTCCTCCGCTATCTTTTGGGTATAATCCAGGTTGGCAACAGCCGCCCAGGGAACATTAAAACCCAATGACAGCAGATAGCGATTCCGATAGGCAGGAATGCCTACCATCGCGCTCACCCCTATCTTCTCTTCCCGAATAACACATTCCTCCTTATCGCTGCTGTTATTTTCAAACTCGGCGATACCGTCTGCCGCGCAACAACCGGCGCAACAAAGAAAAGCAAAAAGCAAAGCCAAGCCCTTGCCAATAACGGAAGAATTTCCGCTTACAAAGGCTTTTTCACTAATAAATATGAAGTACTCCCCCTATCGGGTATCAAAATAATTATAACATATTTCTAACCTAAAGTCAATCAAAAACCTGCCACGCCGCCAAAACAGCGCGGCATTCCAGAAAATGGATTTATCTAATTTTTTCTTTTTTCTTCCACTTTCCCTTTTTGGCCGAGCCCGTTACTAACTCGTATGACCCCACCAAAAAAAACAATAAGCTGTGAAAAACAAATGCAAAAAATAACGAGACAAAACTCACGTAAAATTGCCGGCGCCAATTTGTTTCTTTCCAAACAGCAACGTCCCAAATTATTACCGAAAGTGCCAATAATATATCGAACAGGAAACCATCTTGCGTGCGGCTAAACCAAGGCAAGGGCAGATCAAGGGTAATGATTGGCGCGTTAAAATTCTTAGCCAAGTAATAAATCAAATAAGAAACAAAAGTTATAAAAAGAGGAAAAATAACGAATAAAAAAGAGCGTCTGTTCGACAATTTTAAGTTTTGCTTGAAATAATCTAATATTTTTTTCATTTTTTTAACGGACTTGATTGATTAAATTTTATCATAATTGCCAAAAACTGCCTTATCGGAATAAATTTTTTCCATATATCGCCGCAAAACCGGCGCCGCCAGAATGGTTGCCCTTGACAAAGTAAAATAAAGTGATAAATAATTATTATATGTTTTCGAATAATATAAACAACCCGGTTATCGTTTTGATGCTTGGGCACACCGCTAAACGCGAATGGCCGGGTTTGGAATATATTCAAAAAACATAGCATTAGAATAATTTGCAGATTCAATTCCAAGCCCGGCCTAAACCGCCGGTTTTTTAGCGGCCGCCCAAGCAGGCATTCCCTGCGCTAAAGACCAGAAATCCCGATCTCAAGCCGGTTTGGATTTCTGCCCTTTCAGCCGCCGGCAGACGCTCTTTAACAATAAAGCGAGCGGAATAATACCCAAAAGCGCGCCAAAAACCGCGCGCCAAGGAGGCGCTATAAGAAATGGAAGAAGAAATAATCGACCTTGGAGAGCTGTTTTTACAGCAAAAGGCCCTGGAATTCAGGGAAATGGGCATGGATATTCAGGCATTTCCGGCGCGGCAGCTTGTCGTTGCCGAAGGCGTAAAATGGCTGGAAGCGGAAGTTGCCATAAACGGCAACGGCAAAAAGGAAAAAGTTTTTTTCCTCGACTTGCTCTTGCCCGGCAAGACGGCCACAATCGGGATCAACCGGATCAAGGCCCAATGCCTGATTCGCGCGTTAAGGAAGTACGCGGAAACACTTTAAGAGGCGAAACAATATGGAAGCAATGGATATGATCGAAGACGAAGAATTGGCGGGACAAGCCGGAATGGTGGAAAGAATGAAAAAGCTAGCCGGTTATTTAAATTCCCCCGCCGACGGTATAAGCTGGGGCAAAGAAGATTGCGTTCTGCCCGATGGCAAGCAAGTAACGGTTTTCCGGATAGACGTCGTCATCGATGGATTCGGAGAATCCTATACCGCCCGCATCGACCAATTCAAGGCCCGGCAGCTAATGAGCTCCTTACGGGAGTTTGTTAACGCCGAAAACCGGGTTGACGGCTATGTGTAGTCATCCCGGCTCCAACCCTGAATCGCTCGTTCCAAGAAAGAGAACTGCTTTAAAACGGCAGCGTTATACCCATCCAACAAATGAAACGGATGGGTTTTGTTTTTTTAATTGTACCCGCAGAGCTTAGACCTTGCATCTTACCGTTCCAAAAAAAAGTGGCCGTTTTCCGGTCACTGAAGTTGAGGCTTAAGGATTATCGGCGGATGGCTCCGGCGGTATTCTATTTCGTTAATTATTTCGGCTTCCGTGATGCCATAATATTCTAGACTTTCTCCGGAAAGCAGAAAATTATCCGCCAGCAATCCAAGGCAATCTTTCAAACCTCTTTCCCTTGAAGAATTAAGCCAGCGCTGGGTGGCCCCGATATAAACCTGGTGCGGCAGGTCATCGAGCTCCGCTTGGGTGGTCCCAATGATCTCGGGCGTCATTTTTTTATCCGCCAAAAAGTTCACCAAATTTTCTATCCTCCCAAGAACATTGGACGTATTGGACAAATTCGGAATCCATCCAATATACCTCTTTATATCCGCCAGCCGGCGCTTTCCGCGCTCAATATCTTCTTCTCTATACTCTTCCATACACGGTTCACCTGGCATGATAATAATACATATTTTATTTTTTGTCAACAACCCCGTAATGGTTCAGGACCTTGGAATCACCCTCTGGTAGAATCCAAGTATATGGCATACTCAAAGAATCCGCATCTGGCTAAGGTAAGGATGGATGCGGTGCGATTGGTGAAATGGCGCGGCTGGTCCA
>Ga0209507_1003175_pt1 | contig 10483 bp, 10 predicted proteins | sample AD_UKC028_MetaG_FD_184414 | JGI IMG/M metagenome (GOLD analysis project Ga0209507, IMG submission 184414) | Active sludge microbial communities of municipal wastewater-treating anaerobic digesters from USA - AD_UKC028_MetaG (SPAdes) (version 2) | ecosystem: Engineered > Bioreactor > Anaerobic >...
GCCGCCGAAGATGCGCCGATGATCGACAAGCTGGCCAAGATCGGTGTCGTGCCGGGGCAGGATTTCGATGCCGCCAAGCTCGATCCCGCCGTCGCCAAGGGGCTCGCCGCCGCACCCAAGCCGGCGCAGGACAAGATCATGTCCTGGATGAAGGAAGGGATTCTTGCCGGCGATCTGAAACTCGAGGACGGCTGGCTCTTCACGACGAAAACCGGGCTTTACGGCACCGCTTACCGGCAACGCGCGCTCATCACGGCCATCGGCCTCGGCGCCAACCGCCCGCAGGACGCGGTTTATCCCACTTCCGAAGGGCCGGATGTGCTGAAGTCGTACAGCGGCGCCAACAAGTACGTCATGCACTTCGAGAAGGGGCATCTGCCGCCGGTGAACGGGTTCTGGTCGCTCACGATGTACGACGAGAATTACTTCTTCGTCGACAATCCGCTCAACCGCTACACGGTGAGCCAGCGCAACAAGCTCAAGACGAATCCTGACGGCTCGGTCGACCTCTACATCCAGAACGAATCGCCCGGCAAGGACAAGGAGCAGAACTGGCTGCCGGCACCGAAGGACAAGTTCATCCTGATGATGCGGCTGTACTGGCCGAAGGATGAGAAGCCGTCGATTCTCGACGCTAGCTGGAAGGTGCCGCGCGTCAACGAGGCCAACTGAAACCGATAGCGGTGCAAACTTGGCGAGATGGTTCGGGCGTCGGATACCACCGATGCCCGACCCAGTCGCCATTCTGGCTTTCTGGCTGGCGGCGGCAGCGCAATGCCGGAGAAATGCCTGAACCCGGACGGCCGCAGGAAGCACAATAGTCCAAACAAATACACCACGGGAAACTTTTTCAGCGGCTTAGCACTCTTACGCAGCGAGTGCTAAAATGAAGCCGAATCATGAAGGAGAACCGTACGCCATGACCCATGCCCTGACGCTTCCCATCCCCTCGACCGTCGGCAGCATCGATGCCTATATTCAGGCAGCTAACCGTTACCCGATGCTTTCCGAGGCTGAGGAACATCGGCTGGCCGAGCGTTTCCACGACGATGGCGATGTGGACGCAGCGCGCCAGTTGGTGCTTTCGCACCTGCGTCTGGTGATCTCGATCGCCCGTGGCTATCTCGGCTATGGATTGCCGCACGCCGACCTGATCCAGGAAGGCAACATCGGCCTGATGAAGGCGGTCAAGCGCTATGACCCAGCGCGCGGCGTGCGCCTCGTTTCCTTTGCCATGCACTGGATCAAGGCCGAAATCCACGAATACATCCTGAAGAACTGGCGCCTGGTCAAGGTCGCCACGACCAAGGCGCAGCGCAAGCTGTTCTTCAACTTGCGCAGCTTGAAGAACGACTACGAAGGCGTCGATACGCTGTCCGGCACACAGGCGGCCGAAGTCGCCGTCCGCCTCGGCGTCAAGCAGGAAGAAGTGGTCGAGATGGAAACCCGCCTGACCGGCCGCGACCTGGCGCTGGAAGGCAGCCCGGACGACAGTGACGAGGCGTTCGCGCCGATCGACTACCTGGCCGACTCGCGCTACGAGCCGACCCGTGTACTGGAAAACAAGGCCGTCGCCCGTCTGCATGAGGAAGGTCTGCACGAAGCGCTGCAGGAACTCGACCCGCGCAGCCGCCGTATCGTCGAAGCCCGCTGGCTGCACGACGGCGAAGCCGCCACACTGCACGAACTGGCCGCCGAATTCGACGTTTCGGCCGAACGTATCCGCCAGATCGAAGTCAAGGCACTGCAGAAGATGCGCGGCGTGCTGGCCGCCTGAGCAAGCGGCGCGCGCAAAAACGAAGGGGAGCCGGCGGCTCCCCTTTTCATTTGTCCGTCCGGATCATTCCACCTTGGCAGTCGAAGCCGGGTTGTTGAAGCGCAACCCGAAGGAAAACACCTCTTTCGAACAGACATCGATGCAGCGTCCGCAATTGGTGCAGTTCGGCGACAGGATCACCGGTCCGACACCTTTTGCCTCGCCCTTCAGCGCCGGGCGGATGACCTGCGGCTCCGGGCAGACCTCGAAACAGTCCATGCAGTCGTTGCAGGCAGCTCGCTGCGGCGCTGCAACCCGGACCGGACTCCAGCGGCCGAGCAAGCTGTAGAAAGCGCCGACCGGGCAGAGGTGACCGCACCAGCCACGGCTCATCACAAAGAGATCAAAGAAGAAAACGGCGACGACCACGGTCCACGCCGCGCCAAGACCGAAAATCAGGCCGCGATGCAGCATCGACACGGGATTGATCAGTTCCCACAGGACGACGCCGGTTCCCGCCGAGCCGACCAGGGTCATGCCGAGTATCCAGTAGCGGGTATTGCGCGAAAGATGGACGCTGCCCTTGATGCCCAGCCGGTCGCGCAGCGAGCCGGCGGCGTCGGTCACCAGGTTCACCGGGCACACCCAGCTGCAATACACGCGCCCACCGACTAGGAAATAGAAGACAAGCGCGATGGCGAGGCCGATCAGCCCGAGCTTTTCCGGCAGATGGCCGGTCATCGCCGACTGCAGCGCCACGTACGGGTCGGCCAGCGGCAGGAAATCCAGCGTGTAACTGTAATTGAGGTTGCCCTTGACGATCCAGATGCCGGCCAGCGGACCGAGCAGGAACAGGGCGAGGATGCCGAACTGCGAGATGCGCCGCAGGAGCAGCCATTTGTTGGCGCGCAGCCAGCCTTTCGTCGCGACCGCTTCGGCGCCGATGCGCTTGCCGCTCATGGTTTGCCTCCCAGTCCGGGTGGCAAGCTCGGAATGATGCCAGCCTCGCTGCCGGCCATGCCGCGCATCGGTTCGGTATGACCGGAAGCCGGATCGTAATGACCGGGCAGCGTCGCACCTTCCGGCAGGCGGTCGGGCAGATCGATCATCTTCGACTCATCCATCAGCGAGTGGCCGGCCTTCTTCTGCTCTTCCCAGCCCACGCGGTAGTGGTGTCCGAGCTCGCCCTTGGCCAGCTTGGGTGGCAGGACCCGGATTGCCGCCTCTTCCAGCACGCAGGATTTTTCGCACTTGCCGCAGCCGGTGCAATGTTCGGAATGAACCGTCGGCAGGAACATGGCATGACGGCCGGTACGCTGGTTGGGCACCATGTCCAGCGTGATTGCCTTGTCGATCACCGGGCACACCCGGTAGCAGACGTCGCAGCGCAGGCCGAGGAAATTGAGGCAGGTTTCGTGGTCGATCAGTACGGCGAGGCCCATCTTCGCCTTGTTGATGTCGGTCAGCTGATGGTCGAGCGCCGTCGTCGGGCAGGCCTTGACGCAGGGGATGTCCTCGCACATTTCGCACGGGATGTTGCGCGCCGTGAAGTAGGGCGTGCCGGTAGCGACCGGCGTCTCGGGCTTGGCAAGTTCGAGGATGTTGTAGGGGCAGTCGCGCACGCACAGGCCGCAACGGATGCAGGCACCGAGGAAGTCGTTTTCCGGCAGCGCACCGGGCGGGCGCAACGCCAAGGGTGGCAGCGCCTTCGCCTGTTTGGCGTAAAGCCCGAGACCGAGGCCGAGCATGCCGACGCCGCAGGCCATCTTCGCGGCATCAAAAATAAACTGGCGACGCGCGGCGCCGCTCTTGGGGGATTTGCTGTTCGTCGTCGCCATAAAAACCTCGGGTTGCAACCGGCGGGTGGGGCTGTCGCCCCACCCTGTCACGGCACTCCCTGATTGCCCGTTCCCGATGGGAACCCAACACCGGCAATCTACTCCATTAGCGTTTGCGAATGCTTAGCGCAGATCAAACACTGGCCATTTACCCGCGTCAAATTGCGATGGAGTTGCTTTCGGTCAAATGCCGCGCATCACCGCGCGGGCCGCCTTGGCGCTGGCGGCTGCGATATCGGCGCGGCTGAGGCCGCGCAATTCGGCGAGGACGTCGGCGATTCGCGGCAATTCGCCCGGCGCATTGCGTCCGCCATTCAGCCAGGCCGGCGGAATGTCTGGCGCGTCGGTTTCGAGCACGATAGCGTCCGCTGGCAATTCGGCCGCCAGCCCGCGAATGCGGGTCGAGCCGGAAAAGGTCATGGCACCGCCGAAGCCGAGCTTGAAGCCGAGCTTGATGAATTCATCGGCCTGCTGGCGGCTGCCGTTGAAGGCATGGGCGATGCCGCCGCGGACGCGGATGCGGCGCAGGTGCTTCAAAATCTGGTCGACCGCCCGGCGGACGTGCAGCAAGACCGGCAGATCGAACTCGCGGGCCAGCTTGAGTTGCTCGACGAAGAAGAATTCCTGGCGCACCGGATCGACGTCGGTGACGTAGGAATCGAGGCCGATCTCGCCGACCGCCACCGGCTTCTCGGTCGCCAGCCAGGCGCGCAGCACAGCCAGATCGGATTCCTTCGCCTGCATCACGTAGAGCGGATGGATGCCGTAGGCGGCAACGCAACCCGGATAGCGCTCGACCACGGTTTTTGCCTTCGGGAAGCCGTCGACCGCAACCGCTGGCACCACGATGCGCTGAACCCCGCCGGCCAGCGCCGCCGCATGCACCGCGTCGCGGTCGGCATCGAATTCGGCCGCGTCGAGGTGGCAGTGGGTGTCGATCAGCACTGCAGAAAGGGGAAATCCGGCGCCGGCTGGCGGCCACCGATCAGGTCGGCGAGGGCGGCGGCGGAACCGCAGGACATCGTCCAGCCGAGCGTGCCGTGGCCAGTGTTGAGCCACAGGTTGCCGTAGCGCGTGCGCCCGATACAGGGAACGTTGGACGGCGTCGCCGGGCGCAGGCCGCACCAGAACTCCGGCTCGCCGGCGGTTTGCAGGGCGGGAAAGAGTTGCCGCGTGCGCTGCATCAAGGCTGCACAGCGGACCGGGTTGAGTTCGAGGTTGTAGCCGTTGAATTCCGCCGTCCCGGCGACGCGCAGGCGGTTGCCGAGGCGCGAGAAGACCAGCCGGTGCTCGTCGTCGGTCAGGCTGACGGTCGGCGCCCCGGCGGCCTCGTGCAACGACAGCGTCGCCGAATAGCCCTTGGCCGGCACCACCGGCAGGCTCACCCCGAGCGGCCGCAGCAGTAAGGGGGAGTAGCTGCCGAGCGCCACCACGTAGGCATCGGCGGTCAGCAGTTCACTGCCATCCGGGCCGCTGACCAGCACCCCGGCGACCTGGCTGCCACCGGGTGCGATGCGGTCGACCGTCAGATTGAGGCGAAAATCGACGCCCTGCGCCGCGGCCCGCTCGGCCAGCGCGCACGTGAATTTGTGCGCATCACCCGACTCGTCCGACGGCGTGTAGTCGCCGCCGACCAGCAGGTGGCGGGCACCGGCCAGCGCCGGTTCGATTTCGATGCAGCGCTCGGCACTGACCGTCTCGCGGTCGAGCCCGAAGCGGCGCATGGTCTTTGCCACCTCGACGGCCTGGGCGAAGGCATCGGGCTGCGTATAGATGTGCAGGATGCCGCGTTCGAGCTGGTCGTAGTCGAGCGCCAGTTCGTGGCGCAGGGCCTGCAGGCAGCCGCGGCTGTACAGGGCGAGCGCGACGATGGCAGCGATATTGTGCCGGGTGCGGCCGGGCAGGCATTCGTGCAGAAAACGCAGACCCCACATCAGCTGCGCCGGGTCGGCGCGCCAGCGCCAGAGCAGCGGGGCGTCCTCCTTGCCCAGCCACTTCAACACCTGCGGCAGGACGTACGGATTGGCCCACGGCTCGGCGTGCGAGACCGAAATCTGGCCGCCGTTGGCGTAGCTGGTTTCGTTGCCGGCCACCGGCTGGCGGTCGACCACCGTCACCTGATGGCCGGCGCGCGCCAGATACCAGGCGCTGGTCGTCCCCACCACACCGGCCCCCAGAATCAGAACCCTCAAGCCTCGCCTCCGCGTTCGCGCACGATGCGCGTGACTTCGGGAATATGGCGCAGGCCGCGCATGACCGACGCCAGGTGGTTGCGGTGGGCGACCTGGATGGTGAAGCGGAGCAGGGTGAACAGCCGCTCGGGGTCGGAATCCATCGCCACGTGCTCGATGTTGGAGCCGGCTTCGGCGATGGCCGAAGCCACCTGGGCCAGTACGCCGCGCGTGTTCTTGACCTCGACCTTGATGCGAATCTCGAACAGCTTGCCCTCTTCCGGCTCCCACTCGACGTCGATCCACTTCTGCGGCTCGGTCGACCGCGATTTGCGGATGGTCGGACAGTCGTGGGTATGGATGACCAGGCCGCTGCCCTTCTTGATCGAGCCGATGATCGGGTCGCCGGGGATCGGCTGGCAGCAGCGGGCGAGCTGGATGGCCATGCCTTCGGTGCCGTGGATGGCGAGCGTCATGTTGCTCGGCGAATCGGCGGACATGTCCTCGCGCGCCAGCAGGCGGCGGGCGACAACCGACGGTAGCCGCTTGCCGAGACCAATGTCGGTATAGAGTTCCTCGATCGATTTCTGGCCGCCGGATTTGACCAGTTGATCCCAGGCTTCGGTCGGAATGGAAATCGGCACGACGCCGAGGGTCAGCAGTTCCTGGCGCAGCAGGCGCTCGCCGAGGCGGGCCGATTCCTCGTTCTGCATGGTGCGCAGGAAATGGCGGATCTTGCTGCGAGCGCGCCCGGTCTTGACGTAGTTGAGCCACACCGGGTTGGGACTGGCCTGCGGCGAGGTGATGATTTCCACCATGTCGCCGTTGCGCAGTTCGGTGCGCAGCGGCACCAGATCCTGGTTGATGCGCGCCGCCGAGCAGTGGTGACCGACGTCGGTATGCACGTTGTAGGCGAAGTCGACGATCGTCGCGCCGCGCGGCATGGCCATGATCTTGCCCTTGGGCGTGAACACGTAGACCTCGTCGGGGAAGAGGTCGATCTTGACGTTCTCGAAGAATTCGGCGGAATCGTTGCTCTGCATCTCGAGCAGCGACTGCAGCCACTTGTGCGTCTTGATCTGCAGGTCGGCGCCGCTTTCCTCGGTGTCCTTGTACAACCAGTGCGCCGCCACGCCTTCCTGGGCGACGTGGTGCATTTCCTGGGTGCGGATCTGCACCTCGACCGGCGTGCCGTAAGGGCCGATCAGCGTCGTGTGCAACGACTGGTAGCCGTTGGCCTTGGGAATCGCGATGTAGTCCTTGAACTTGCCGGGCACCGGCTTGTACAGGCTGTGCAGCGCGCCGAGCGCCAGATAACAGGTCGGCACGTTGTCGACGACGACACGGAAGCCGTAGATGTCGAGCACCTGCGAGAACGACAGCTGCTTCTCGCGCATCTTGCGGTAGATCGAATACAGGCTTTTTTCGCGGCCGAAAACATCGGCATGCAACCCGGCACCCTTCAGCTTGCCGTTGATCGCATCCTGGATGCGCGTCAGCAGTTCGCTGCGATTGCCGCGTGCCGCGTGCATCGCCTTGGCCAGCACCTCGGCGCGATGCGGATGAATCAGGCGGAAGGAAATGTCCTGCAGTTCGCGGTAGAGCTTGTTCAGCCCGAGGCGCAGGGCGATCGGCGCATAGATCTCGAGCGTCTCGACAGCGATGCGGCGGCGCTTGTCCGGGCGCATCGCGGCCATCGTCTGCAGGTTGTGCTGGCGGTCGGCCAGCTTGATCAGCACGACGCGCAGGTCACGCGCCATGGCCATCAGCATCTTGCGGAAGTTTTCCGCCTGCGCTTCCTGATAGGAAGCAAATTCCATCTTGTCGAGCTTGGACAGCCCGTCGACCAGCTCCGCGACCTCGCGGCCGAAGCGGTCAGTCAGTTCGCGCTTGGTGGTCCCGGTGTCTTCCAGCACATCGTGCAGCAGCGCAGCGGCAACGGCTTCGCCATCCATGCGCCACTCGACCACGGCGCCGGCAACCGCCAGCGGATGCGTGATGTAGGGTTCGCCCGACATGCGCTTCTGATTGGCATGGGCGCGCGCCGAGAAGGCATACGCCTCCTTGATGCGGGTTACGTCAGCAGGGGATAGATACTCGAGACTATCGAGGAAAACCCGGTAGGCGGGTTCCTCAGAGGCGGGCGGTTGCTTAGACGGCGCTGGATCCATCTGACTTCACCGCCCCCGCCCTCAGGCCTGACCGCGATTCAGCACTTCCACGCCGTACTTGCCGATCGCCATTTCGCGCAACGCGATGACCGTCGGCTTGTCGCGATTGGCCTCGACCATCGGCGTCGCGCCGTTGGCGATCTGGCGGGCGCGATAGGTGGCGGCCAGGGTCATCTGGAAGCGGTTGGGAATTCTCTTCAGGCAATCGTCAATCGTTACGCGGGCCATGCAATACCTCAAAAATCAGATCAATCGGGCAAAAAGGGCGGCGTGACGGGCACGCTGCGCATTCAGGTTCAGGCGGGAGGCACGCACCACTGCGCGCAGGTCATCCAGCGCCTGTTCCAGACTGTCGTTGATAATAACATAGTCGAATTCGCCGACATGGCGCATCTCGGCCTGTGCCGCGGCTAGACGGCGGGCGATGACATCGGCGGCATCGGTGCCGCGCCCGGTCAGCCGGCATTCGAGTTCCTCCATCGACGGCGGCAGGATGAACACCCCGATCGCCTGGGGGAACGCCCCGCGCACCTGCTGCGCGCCCTGCCAGTCGATTTCGAGCAGGACATCATGGCCGGCAGCCAGTTGGTCGGCGATCCATTTTTGCGAGGTGCCGTAGTAGTTGCCATGCACCTCGGCCCATTCGAGGAACTCGCCGGCGGAAATCATGCTTTTGAAGCGGTCGACCGCAACGAAATGATATTCACGCCCGTCCTGCTCGCCGGGACGCGGTGCCCGGGTGGTGAAGGAGATCGAGAGATGCACCGCCGGCTCTCGTTCCAGCAGCAGGCACACCAGCGTGGTCTTGCCGGCGCCCGAGGGGGCGGCGACAACGTAAAGGTTTCCAGCCATATAGGTTTCCATGCCGGCGGCGCCACTGCCGTAAAAGCAGTGGCGCCGGCGTCAATCAGAGCGGGGGAATGCGCAGGTTCTGCCCCGGGTAAATCTTGTCCGGATCCTTCAGCATCGGCTTGTTGGCCTCGAAGATGATCGGATACTTGGAAGCGCTGCCGTACTGGCTGGCGGCGATCTTCGACAGGGTATCGCCCTTGACCACGGTGTAGAAACGCGGCTCGGCAGCCGGCGCTTCTACCGTTAATTGATCGTCGACGTTATCGACGCCCTGCACGTTGCCTGCGGCGAGAATGATCTTTTCGCGGTTTTCCTGATCCGGCGTCGAACCGGTGATCGTCACCTGGCCGCTCTTGTAGCTGACCATCAGGTTGCTCCACTTGAGGCCGAGGCTGTTGATGCGGTCGAAAATCGCCTGGGCGGCCACCTGGTTGAGTCGGGTCTTTTCTTCCGGGGAAACTTCCGGCGCATCATCCTTGTGGCCGAAAAGTTTTTCGCCGGCTTCCTTGATAAAGCTGAACAATCCCATTTTCAATCTCCTCAGCGTTGCGCCGGCACCGGATGGTGCGGCATGAACCTACCCTAGTCGCCCCTTGTTACAGGGTCAAGGCAATCCGGGTTTGCGGTGCTACTCCAGATTCTGTATCTGCTCGCGCATCTGCTCGATCAGCAGCTTCAGGTCCATCGAGGCCTGCGAGACTTCGGTGATCGCCGATTTCGAGCCGAGCGTGTTGGCTTCGCGGTTGAGTTCCTGCATCAGAAAATCAAGCCGCTTGCCGCAGGCACCGCCCTGTTTCAGCACGCGCTCGACTTCGTCGAGATGCGTCGTCAGCCGGCTCAGTTCCTCGGCGACGTCGATGCGCGTCGCGAACACAGCCACTTCCTGCAGCACGCGCTCGTCATTGGCACCACCCAGCGCCTCGGTCAGGCGCTGCCGTAGCTTGTCGGTGTACACCGCCTGCGCCTCCGGAATGCGTGGCGCCACACGATGGACGATGTCGCGCATGGCATTGACGCGGTCGACGATCGTGGCGGCCAGTTTTTCACCTTCGCGGCCGCGGCTGGCGGCGAATTCATCGAGCACCTCGCGCGCCAGCGCCAGCACCGGCGGGCCGAATGCGGCGTAGTCGATCGACTGGTCGCCAAACATGCCCGGCCAGCGCAGCACGTCGTTCACCGACAGCGGGCGAGCCTCCGGCATCTGGCGGCAGACGCTGTCGTTGAGCGTCTGCAGGGTGGTCAGCAGATCGCCGTTGAGCTGGAGTTGATCGGCGCGCGCCGCCGAAGCGTTGAACGACAGACGGCATTCCACCTTGCCCCGGAAAAGACGCGCCGCCAGCAGTTCGCGCAAGGGCATCTCGAGCGCGCGCAGTTCTTCGCTGACGCGAAAGTGAAAATCCAGGTAGCGCGAATTGACGCTTTTGAGTTCGAGTTGCAGGGTGCCGCGCTCGATATCGCGCGTCTTCACTGCATAACCGGTCATGCTGCAAATCATTATTGGTGGGTCTCCAGCTTTACAGGCCGGACAACACGCCCGACAATGCCTCAAGTTCTGCATCATAACCGCGAGATCAATGGCGCAACAAGCCAACCATGCGTTACCGGCCGGCCTTCAGCTGGAGGAATACACGATCACCCGCCAGCTCTCGCTCGGCGGGTTTTCGATCGTCTACCTGGCGACCGACGGCGAAGGCA
>Ga0209507_1003178_pt1 | contig 10479 bp, 9 predicted proteins | sample AD_UKC028_MetaG_FD_184414 | JGI IMG/M metagenome (GOLD analysis project Ga0209507, IMG submission 184414) | Active sludge microbial communities of municipal wastewater-treating anaerobic digesters from USA - AD_UKC028_MetaG (SPAdes) (version 2) | ecosystem: Engineered > Bioreactor > Anaerobic >...
TCGAAGGGATTGTGCTTGCGCATCAACCAGAGAATGCAAAACAAAAACAGACCCTCGAACAGGGCTTCGTACAGCTGCGAGGGATGCCGCAGACTCTGCGTCGCATCCAACGGAAAATACATTCCCCACGGTACCGTGGTTACACGGCCCCAGAGTTCGCCGTTGATAAAGTTGCCGAACCTGCCAAACATGTAACCTAGCGGCGCTGCCGCGCATATCCAGTCACCGAATTGCCACCAGTTGATGTTGTGTTTATGGCAAAAGTAAAGCGTGACAAGAACCACGCCGATGAGCCCACCGTGATAGGACATGCCACTAAGCCCCACAAATCGAAAGCCGTTGGAGAAATCAAACGGCATGATAATTTCCAGAAGATGGGAGTTGTAGTAATTGAAATTGTAAAACAGAGCGTAACCGAACCGGGCACCGACAATCACTGTAGTAATTGAAATTGTAAAACAGAGCGTAACCGAACCGGGCACCGACAATCAGTCCAATCATGGCCCAGACCAGATAATCCTGCAAGGTCTCCGTGGTTAAAGTGATTTCTTTGTGTTTAATCCGGTAGGCAAAAAGCAGATAGACCACGGCAAAAGCGACCAGATACATGAGGCTGTAGTAACGCAACTGAAAAGATCCGATGCTGAAAAGCGTGGGACTGATCTGTGAGGGTAACTGTTGCCAGGCGCTGAGAAAAGATTCCATAAGTTATTTATTTCCGTTTTCCGTGCTTAAAAATCTCTAATTAAATTTTGTGGTTGATGAACGCAGGAAACGGTCACGATCACCCACGTGTGACCTTTTGACTATCCGGGCGACAAGACGTTCCCTAAGGTTTAATACGTTTGCCCCTTTATCTCATCGATATACAGCTCCGCGCTATGTACGGCATTTGCGCCGTCTCCTGCAGCGGTGACGACTTGGCGGAAAAGTTTGGCGCGGCAATCACCCGCGGCAAAAATACCGTCCGCATTGGTTCGCAAATGTTCATCAGTGACCAGAAAGCCTGTTTTATCCATCTCTACAAGACCTTTGAACATTTCTGTATAAGGTAGGCGGCCGACAAAAATGAACGCGCCGTCGGCGGCTATTTCGCTGATCACACCGGTGTTGGCATTTTTAACTTTAACACCGGTGACAAATTCAGGACCGGTGATCTCCTCCACCGTCGCATTCCAGATAAATTCGATCTTTTTTTCGGCAAAGGCCCTTTTTTGCAGCATACCCGCCGCGCGCAGTCGGTCGCGGCGATGAATAACGATGACTCTTTTGGCAAAATGAGTCAGAAAAAGCGCTTCCTGAATGGCCGTGTCGCCACCGCCCACCACAACAACATCCCGGTTACGGTAAAAAGGCCCGTCGCAGGTGGCACAATATGATACACCTTTCCCGGCAAATTCCGATTCTCCCGGGACACCCAGATTGCGCCACATTGCGCCCGTCGCCGCAATAATACAGAGGGTTTTATAGATTTTGTCTCCGGCGGTCACCTCCCAGATTACCTCGGCGGCAGAACTCTTTTTAACGGCTGTTACATCCCGGGGAAGACTTTCCAGACCGAATTTCAGCGCCTGCTTTTTAAAAAGCTGCATCAGCTCAAAACCGCCGATACCATCGGGAATGCCCGGATAATTTTCGATTATATCGGTTATCGTGATCTGGCTCACCGTTCCCGCGCCTTCAATGAGCAGCGTTTTAAGACCGGCGCGTGCGGCATAAATGCCGGCCGTGTAGCCTGCCGGCCCGCCGCCGATAATGACGATATCGTAATCATATTTCGGCAAGTTTGCTTGCATCGTAAGAAATCTCCTGTTGTTTTGCCACTGACTTTAAACAGGAAGAGGGTCTTTTGTAAAGACTAAATTGATAAGATTTTAAGCAACGCTGAAGAAGTTGTCTCATTTGGAGGCGGCATCTTCAAGGCGGCTGATATTCCCGGCAGGACGAGGTCGCACCTATCGCTTGTGTGGATCAATGATGGCTTCTCTCTTTATGTTTGCCCACTTTCCCTTCCTGATTCCGGTTTATTTTTTTCTTATACTCATTGATAAATTCCCTGGACGACAGATATTTGTCGGCAAAAGAAACAATATAGGCTTCTTTATATTTCGGCGGCACAATGGTCAGCGGCCACATATGTTTTTTTATAATATCCTCTTCAATATCATTGATTGAAAAATGCCTTTTGGCGTTGGCCACGGCTATCGCCGGATGCGCAAACCCGTGAAATTTTTCCCGGGGCAGATCGGGCACGTCATGATTGCGCCAATCATACAGAAAGAAATCATGCAACAGCGCGCCGCGAGCCGCGGAGCGGAAATCCAATTTAAAATATTTGCATATTCGATAAGAAAAATAGGCGACGTCATGAACATGGGCGTAAATGGAAGAATTATGATGAAAATAATCTTTGAGTTTTAGAAACTCTTCATGTTGGAGAATATCCTGTACGGTTTCATAATATTCTTTTTCAAACGGTGTCCTGCCTGCCAGTTCCAGAATGATCTTATTCTGGATGGGCTTTAAAAAAGAATCAAGCCGGGCTCTGATTGTCTTGTTGATGTTTTGATTAATGTATTTATTCAGGTCGGGGAATGCGTCGCGCAAACGTTGAAATGATTTTAAATTATTTTCAATTTCGGCGCTGTTTAAGTTGAAGTATTCTTTATAAAGGTAAGCGACACCCTGCCGGAAGGCAGCCAGGGACATTACAGAAAAAGTATAGTCGATCCAGAAATAGATCATGAAAATGATGGCCGCCGTTTTGGTAAAGGTGTCATTCAGCAGCATAAGCCGTCGAAATACCTCCGGATGAATAAAGGTTACAAAGATCAATGCCAGCACTGTCCAGAATATTGAAAAGGGCAGGCACACGTAGCCATGAAGATTGAACCGGTTTTCCGAGTAGTCCCAGAGTGTCAGTTTAAATATTTTTTCGGATAAGAAGCCGACCATATATTCCATGAACGTGATGGCCAGACCGAAAATAATAAACCGCGGCACAAGATGCCAGCCTTGAAAAATGTGCTGCATGACAATGATCACGAAAGCGCCTAGGCCGTAAATGGGAATGAAGGGACCAAACAGGAATCCCGCATTGACAAACTTTCGCTGTGTGAGAGACCGGTAAATAACTTCCAGCAGCCATCCCAGAAAGCAATAAATGGCGAAAAGTACAATATAATAAAAAAAGCTTAGGGACTTATCTAATATAATGTTTTGCACCATGATCCTGCAGCGTTAAAAATAATTCAGAAAAACGCCGTCCTTCAAAGGACAGGACTTCTCGGAATACGTTTTTTTCAGATAGGTCTCGTTCGGGCCTGTTTCAAATATCAAGCGGCATCCGGAGAAAAAAACTACCAATCCCTTGTTTGGAAATTTGTCGTGATTTTACACGATCGGATGATTTTTGTGAAGTTTTTTTGCCTCGACCTGAAAGACTTTGTAACTTGCAGACAGGCTTTCTTTGAGCCAATATTTTTGATTTATTGACATAAAAATAATCCCCTGCTACATACCGGCGGCAAGTGAGAAACGTCATGGAAAAAATAAAAATCGGAATCAGTTCATGTCTTTTGGGTCATGCTGTCCGATATGACGGTGGGCACAAGCTTGACCGTTTTCTTCGCGACACATTGGGTCATTATGTGGACTACGTGCCGGTCTGCCCCGAGACAGAATGCGGCATGGGCATTCCTAGAGAGTCCATGCGATTGGAAGGAAATACGGATGCTCCCCGTCTGGTAACCCACCGCACCCGGCAGGATAAAACAGAAATGATGCTTCGCTGGGCAAAAAAGCGTGTAGCGGAGCTAGAGGCCGAAAATCTTTGCGGTTTTATTTTCAAAAGCGATTCGCCGTCCAGCGGGATGGAAAGGGTTAAGGTCTATGACGATAAAGGCATGCCCGCCAAAACAGGCGTAGGAATATTCGCGCGGATTTTTATGGAACATTTTCCCCTGCTGCCGGTTGAAGAGGAAGGCCGGCTGCACGACACAGACCTGCGCGAAAATTTCATCGAAAGAATCTTCACTCTCAAACGGTGGCGGGAAGTCCGAAATATGAAATCCGGACGGGGCGCTTTGGTGGACTTTCATACCCGCCACAAATTATTACTTTTATCGCATAGTACAAAGCTCTATCAGGCGATGGGGAAACTGGTCGCCGGGCAAAAAAGCCTCCGTGTTCAGGACCTCTTTTTGCAATATGAACTGATGATGATGGAAGCGTTGAAGCTGAAAACAACGCCGAAAAAAAATGTCAACGTGCTCCAGCATATGATGGGATACTTCAAGGAACAGTTATCCGCCGACGAAAAAAAAGAGCTCCTCGAAATTCTCGATGATTATCAGAAGGGCTTTCTTCCCTTGATCGTTCCCCTGACCCTGATCGGCCATTATGTGCGCAAATATGATCAGGCTTATCTTCGCAAACAAATTTATCTCAATCCGCATCCACTGGAGTTGCAACTGCGCAATCATGTGTAAGAAAAGGCAAAAGGCTTACGGTTCAGATAAAAAGGGAATGGTTGCAACCATTCCCTTTTTAAATCCTAACTCCCGGCTTTTTGCTTATGCTCCTATTCCTGCGGAACGCTTCAGTGCTTCGATGCGGTCTTCCAACGGGGGATGGGTCATGAACAAGAGCTTCAAACCGTTTGTCGAAGGCTTGCCGGCGATGCCGAAAGCTTTCATCTGACCAGGCAGCGGCTCGATAGCGCCGCGTTGCAGACTTTCCAGCGCGGCAATCATACTGCCGACACCCGCCAGTTTCGCACCCCCCGCATCCGCGAGGTATTCCCGCTTCCGGCTGAACCACATCACGATAATACTCGCCAGGATACCGAAAACAATCTGAGCGATAATATTGGTCATGAAAAAACCTATCCCGTGGCCTTCTTCGTTTTTCAGGATTACGCGATCCACAAAATACCCAACCATGCGGGACAGAAAAACAACGAACGTGTTGACGACGCCTTGAATTAAACTGAGCGTGATCATATCGCCGTTGGCGACATGACTGATTTCATGACCCAGCACCGCCTCAACCTCATCGCGCTTCATCGTCCGCAAAAGACCGGTGCTGACCGCGACCAGGGCTTTGTTTTTGTTCATCCCGGTGGCAAAAGCATTGGGCGAATCCGATTCGAATACGGCGACTTCCGGCATCCCAATACCTGCCTGAGCGGCATGTTTTTGCACGGTGCTGGTAAGCCAGATTTCCGCATCAGAGCGTGGCTGCATAATTACCTGGGCCCCCGTACTCCGCTTGGCCATCCACTTGGACATTGCGAGTGATATGAATGAACCGCCGAAACCGATCACGGCGGCAAAGATCAGCAGACTTATGTAGTTGATTCCGTTGGCAGAGAGGACTTGGTCAACGCCTAAAAGTTTGACAACAATACTTAAAACCAAAATTACGGCGATATTAGTCACCAGAAACAAAAATACTCTCTTCATATTTTTATATCCTCCTCCACCTGTTCAAATCATTATGGCAGACGGTTTGAAAAACCAAACCTTTTTTCAACCTGTCTTATCTTAGTGTCAAGCGATAAATTGTCAAGTTGTTATTCTGAAGGTTGTTATTCTGAAGCTGGCTATTTAGTATAAGTTTGAAGAGAGAGTATTATTATCCCGCAAATGCCTATCAAAACACCCATCCAACCGGACAATCTAATTTTTTCCCTGTAAACGAATGAAATGATCATGCCCAGCATAATCGGAGCGCTGAGCGTAATAGGAAACACAACTGCAGCAGGCATCAGTTTCAACGCTTCAAGGGTGCAATATACGCCGACATAGCCTGCAAAAGCCGCTAGCATTCCATACAACAAAGCCTGTGCTTTGACGCGCTGCCGCCTGGTCAGGAAAACAATCAGCAGAAGAATAAAACCGACGGCATATGATATAAAAAGGTATGCAAATGAATTGAGCTTGTGATGACTTATTAAAAGCTGTCCGATTCTTGGAAGACCACTTAACGCAAAAGCACCTATGATCATGAAAAACCATAGCATGTTATTATTGTTCCTACTCCCGGAAAAGACATCGTTTGACCAGGAGATCAGCATGATTGACGTTAATATGAATAATATTCCGGTAATGGTTATGATATTCAGCGTTGCCTTGAAAAATATAACACTGAAAATAACCGGGATGAGAAACGATGATCTGTAAATGGCGTTGGAGTAACCGAAATGACCAATCCGCACTGATTTGTTAAAAACAAAAACGGCCGTTGCTCCGCCGATTCCGGCCATTGCGGAAATGGAGCATAATTCAAATGTATAACTGGCGATCTCCACATGATTAAATTTCGCGAAAAGATACCCCAGAACGCCGGCAGTCGTAAACATCACAAAGGTAAAATCAAATGATGATATGCCATTTTCCGCCGATAGTTTTGCAAGATATGCGAAGGCTGTGATCCCGAGCACAACAAGTAGGATATATATAAAACTCATATTTTCAAATTCTTACCGAAGATTGACCCTGTCATTAATTCTCTTCCAAGCTCTGAGACACAACTCCGCACGCGACTGCTCCGTCAATTATTTATCGATGCCATATCAAAAGACGATGAGCATGGCAACGAAAGAAAGTTTCGCCACAGGTTACTTCTGTGTGTTTCTTTTTGTTAAAAATTGTGATAGGGTAAAATCACTCTTCGGAACATCGCCAAAAACAATGTTCTGTTCATCAAAATTATTTTGACCGTTACCGGCGGTTCGTTTTTTATCCAAACAAATTAAACAAACCCCAATCAAATCTAAAGGGAGGACATACCATCATGGCAGAGCGTACGATACACATCACAAAATTCGACATGGACAGGCTGATCGAACTGATTGAAGGCTTACGTTTATCTCCCAAAGCCAATCAGGTTAATCTTGATCTCCTGGAAAGAGAATTGTATCGTGGCGTGCTGGTTGATCCACAAAATATTCCCCGAGATGTTATTACCATGAATTCCAAAGTCAGTGTTACAGATATCACTTCTGGTGAAAAGATAACCTATACGCTGGTATTCCCTTCTGCGGCCAATATCAATGACAATAAACTGTCCATTTTAGCGCCGCTGGGCATGGCGCTTCTAGGATACCGCATGGGCGATATCATTGAATGGTCTGTGCCTTCCGGCATTAAAAAGCTCAGAGTTGATGAAATTGTCTATCAACCGGAAGCGTCGGGCGATTATCATTTGTAATTGACAGGTCGATCTTTTTTATCTATGAACCGCCCGAGTACAAAAAACAGGAATACATCATGGATTTGATCGACAATCTGAAGAATAAAGCCATCAAAGGAAAAGGTATCAGCGAAGCGGAAGCTTTGGAGCTTTTTATCGAGGGCAGCAGCCACCCTTACCACGTTTTTTCTATGGCCTCCGAAATCCGTGAACACTTTAAAGGCAAAGAAATTATTCTCTGCGGCATCACCAACGCCAAATCCGGACGTTGTTCCGAAGACTGTAAATTCTGCGCGCAGTCATCTCATTATACAACCGATGTTCCTTCCTATCCGCTCAAAGGGGCCAGACAAATTATTGCAGAGGCCGATCAGGCCAAAAAAGACGGAGCCGAGTTTTTCGGCATCGTTACCAGCGGCAAGCGTGTGAAAACAAAAAAGGAATGGACTGAAATTTTTAAAGCCATTGCCGGTACGCACAAAATCGGCATTCACCCCTGCGCGTCTTTGGGCATCATCGATGCGACAAAGGCCCGCGAACTCAAATCTGCAGGGCTTTTCCGATATCATCGCAATCTGGAGACAGCCCGCAGCTATTTTAAAAATATTTGCACAACGCATGATTATGAAGAAAACGTAGAAACGATCCGGACCGCCAAAGCCGTCGGATTGTCGGTTTGCGCGGGCGCACTCATCGGCATGGGTGAAGGCGTTACGCACCGCATTGAGTTGGCCACGACACTTCGCCAGCTGAATGTCGATTCGATTCCGATCAATATTTTCAATCCAATCAAAGGCACACCGCTAGACCACCTGAATCTGTTACCTCCCATGGAAATTCTCATGACCATCGCCGTTTTCCGTTTCATGCTGCCGGATAAGGACATCAAACTCTGCGGGGGCAAGGAAAAGAATCTTCGGCAACTTTTGCCTCTGGGCATCATCGCGGGCGCGAATTCTTTGATGACGGGAAATTATCTGACAACCACGGGCCGAGCGGGCAAACTCGATCAAGAAATGATTGCTGATTTGGGGCTCATGCCCACACGGGAACCAGATATTTGTCAATGCGGCATAGAAGGGAAAAACGCTTGCATAACCCGGGCGGCCGCAAAGAGAAAATCGGCGCGGAAATAACGTTTCATACGGCTGATGCGCGCTTTTTATAAAATTTGTTCTTCTTTTGTACAAATCTTTAACACATCATTTTAAAGACATCATAGTTTTTCAAGATGATTCTCTTTATTCTTTTATCGTATCGGGATGTGTCGATGGAAGCGAAGCTTTATTCACTGGACTCATGCTGTCAGCACTTTGTAAAAGTTGAATCATTTTCTTCTTTTTAGTGAAAATGCCTTTCGCATAGGACATAGCGTTTTTTTTGTGCTTATCACGTAAATTGACGTCTGCCCCTCTTTCCAGCAGAAGTTCTGCTATCGGCAGGGAATTATTTTTTACCGCCAGCATAAGGGGGGTTGTTCCTTTATTATCAAGGGCATTGATATCAGCACCTTTGTCGAGCAACAATTTCACCACATCAACGGATCCGGAAGAACTGGCATAGTGTAAACTTGTAAAGCCATTAGATTTACTCTTATAATTGACATCTGCTCCTTTCTGAATAAGATGCTCAATACATGTAAGCTCTACTTTCTTACAAGAAGCTGCCGCATGTAAGGGTGAATACCCGTAGGAATCAGTTGAATTTACATTAGCCCCTTTTTTCAACAAAAGTTCCGCCGTCTCAAATTTACACTCAGATAATGACCAATATAACGGTGTTGCACTCCATTTTCCTTCATTGGGTTCATCAACTTTAGCACCTTCATTGAGAAGCTTATTGGTCAAGGCGACATCACCGTGCTTGGCCGCTGCAATCAATGGCGTCGCTGTGCAACCGGTAAGTTGCATTATGACTAATGAAAGCGCTATGAAACAAACCAACGTAGTGAGTTTAGACTTCGGTAGCATCATCTTTTTCCTCCCTGGCTGAATTTAATTATTTAAGGAAAAGTTTTTCGGTTTCTTATAAATCTCATGGCAGCTTTTCACTATTTTTCTTTAGCTGTCAATATAAATCATTATCTTTATGTGGCTTGAACCCTAAAGCAGTATTTGTGGCGTCCAAGTTTACTGATTATCTAATGAAGGTATATTTAAAATTGGATGAACCGAAATAATCCGTAGCCTGATTAATCCGCTTCCGTATCCACAATCGTTATTGACTCAGCAGCATCCGGCATGGCTTCCACCGCTTTTAATTTGCCGGCAAGCGTCCGCGTCTTTTTCTGTGCGTCGTCAATGGAACTTGCGGCCTGATCCAGTCTTTTGCGCACCGCATCAAGTGAATCGCCAAACCGGCCAAACGCCGCTTTTACCTCGCCCAGCACTTGCCAGACTTCGCCGGAACGTTTCTGAATCGCTAACGTGCGGAAACCCATTTGCAGACTATTGAGAAATGCAGCAAACGTTGAAGGACCTGAAATCACGATACGGTATTCGCGCTGTAGGTGCGAAACCAGTGCCGTACGACGGATTACTTCGGCATAAAGCCCCTCCGACGGCAGAAACATGATGCCGAAATCCGTGGTTTTGGGAGGAGCAAGATATTTTTGCGATATGTCTTTGGCCGCTTTTTTAATACTATTCTCCAATTGCCTGACGGCATCTTCCGCGGCAGACGCATCGGATCTTTCCTGCGCTTCCATCAACCGGGAGTAATCTTCCACCGGATATTTCGCATCTACCGGAATCAAGACGAAATCAGAGGAGGAATCGCCCTGGCCGGGTAGTTTGATGGCGAATTCGACAAAATCACCGCTCTGCTCGTTTATCTTGATATTTCTTACGTATTGCTCCGGAGACAATATCTCTTCCAGGAGTGCGCCGAGTTGGACTTCTCCCCAGGTGCCACGCGACTTGACATTGGTGAGTACTTTTTTCAAATCTCCCACACCCGCAGCCAGCGTTCGCATATCGCCCAGTCCCTGATGGACCTGCTCAAGCCGTTCAGAAACCTGCTTGAATGAATCTCCCAGGCGTTTCTCCAGTGTGCTTTGCAATTTTTCATCGACGGTTTCACGCATGCGGTCAAGCTGGCGAGTATTGTCTTCCTGCATCTGTTTAAGCTTCTCGTCGATGACCAGACGGACATCCTCCATTTTTTTTTCATTGCTCGTAGTGAGCAGAGAAAGCTGCCGGGCAAAGCTTTCCATCTGATCATTTTGTATTTTAGCGATGTCGGCCATACGGGTCTGGACGGAATCGCCAAACGATTTCAGTG
>Ga0209507_1003186_pt1 | contig 10470 bp, 7 predicted proteins | sample AD_UKC028_MetaG_FD_184414 | JGI IMG/M metagenome (GOLD analysis project Ga0209507, IMG submission 184414) | Active sludge microbial communities of municipal wastewater-treating anaerobic digesters from USA - AD_UKC028_MetaG (SPAdes) (version 2) | ecosystem: Engineered > Bioreactor > Anaerobic >...
GAGCCGACGTAATCGGAGGCGGCGCAGACCTCGAAATTGCATTCCGGGTGAGCGATGACCTTGCCTTCCGGGTATTTGGCGCGGAAGGCGTCGATGTGCGCTTTCTGGAACATCTGGTGCACCGAGCAGTGGCCCTTCCACAACAGGATGCGCGCTTTTTTGATCTGCGCCGGTGTCAGGCCGCCAATTTCCAGATCCGGGTCCCAGACGACCATTTCGTCCATGGCGAAGCCCATGTTGTGGCCGGTCCAGCGGCCGAGATGCTGGTCGGGGAAGAACAGCACCTTGGGGCGACGCTCGAAGGCCCACTTGGCGATGGTGCCGGCGTTCGACGAGGTGCACACGATGCCGCCATGTTCGCCGCAGAAGGCTTTGAGATCGGCTGCCGAGTTGATGTAGGTGACCGGCGTGACCTCTTCTTCGGCGTTCAGCACTTCGTTGAGTTCGCGCCAGCAGCGCTCGACCTTGGCCAGGTTGGCCATGTCGGCCATTGAGCAGCCGGCGGCGAGGTCGGGCAGGATGGCCTTCTGGTGCGGCGCGGTCATGATGTCGGCGACTTCGGCCATGAAATGCACACCGCAGAAAATCACGTATTCCGAATCGGTCTGCGACGCCAGGCGCGACAGCTTCAGCGAATCGCCGGTCAGGTCGGCGTATTGATAGACATCGGCGCGCTGGTAGTGGTGACACAGGAGCACGGCCTGCTTGCCGAGCTTGGCGCGCGCGGCGCGGATGCGCTCGTGGCAGGCTTCGTCAGACAGGCTGTTGAAGGGGGCGAAGGAAAGGGTCGCTGTTTGCATGCTGTTCTCTGAAAATTGGGCTTTTTTGGCGGTCGACCGCAACAGGCATTATCCCTGAATCCACGGCAGGCCGGCCTTGCGCCAGCCGCCGACGGTATTGCGGTGATCGTTGGCGTCCTTGTCGCCCTCGAAGCCTTCGAGGATATTGAAGCAGGCGCTGTAACCGGCCTCGGTGGCGAGGCGTGCCGCGCCATCGGAGCGGGCGCCGCTGCGGCAGAGGAACATCACCATCGCTTCCGGGTCAACCTGGCGCTTCAGTTCGGCGAGGAAGTTCGGATTGCGTACGCCGCCCGGATACTGGTTCCACTCGATTTCAACGGCGTCGGGAACCCGGCCAACCCAGTCCCATTCGGCACGGGTGCGCACGTCCACCAGCTTGGCGCCGGGCGCCAGTTGCAGCAGTTGAGCGGCTTCGAGCGCTGTCAGGGCGCCCGCGTAGGGCAGGCCCAGCGCTTCGCCACGCTGCCTTGCCAAGCCCAGAATTTCAGTTAACTTTCCCATAATCCGCAACTGTTAAAATCCAAAGTTGACAGTATAGGGCACACCTCATGGCTCACGGGCAACACCAACACGCGCCAGTACGGGCAACGCCTGCCGATCGCGCGGCCGAGGCGCAACGCGCCACCTGGGTCAGCGTCGTCGTCAATTTGTTGATGACCGTCGCCCAGATCGTCGTCGGCTGGCTGGCCCATTCGCAGTCGCTGATTGCACACGGCCTGCATTCGTTTTCCGATCTGCTGTCCGACTTTCTGGTCATCTACGCCAGCCGGCAGAGCGCCCACCCGGCCGATGCGGCCCACCCCTACGGGCACGCTCGGGTCGAGACGGCGGCGACGCTGATTCTCGGCGCCTCGCTGGCCTTGATCGGCGGCGGAATTCTGTGGGAGTCGGGAATGCGGCTGCAGCATGTCGAGACGCTGGCGCCTGTTGAAATGTCCGCCCTGTGGGTAGCCATCGCCACCGTGGTGGCCAAGGAAGGGCTTTATCGCTACCTGATTCGCGTCGCCGAGCGCTTGCGTTCGCAACTGATGATCGCTAACGCGCTGCATACGCGCGCCGATGCGGCATCGGCGCTGGTCGTCGTCGTCGGCATCGGCGGCGCCCTGCTTGGCTGGGGCTTTCTCGACTTGCTGGCGGCGGCGCTGATGGGCTTCATGATCCTGCGCATGGGCGTCGTGCTGGCTTGGGGGGCGCTCAAGGAGTTGATCGATACCGGTCTCGAAGAAACGCAGGTCGAGGCGATCCGCAAGACGCTGCTGGCGACGCCCGGCGTGCTCGGGCTGCACGAACTGCGCACCCGGCGCATGGCGCATCAGGCACTGGTCGATGCGCACGTTCAGGTCGACGCGCGGATCAGCGTTTCGGAAGGGCACCGGATCGCCGAATGGGCGCGAGCGCGCGTACTGCGCGAGCACCCCGAGGTGCTCGACGTGCTGGTGCACATCGATCCCGACGACGATTCCGATCCCGATCTGGCGGCGGCTCATCTGCCATCCCGGGAGGCTTTGCTGGATGAGCTGGCCGCCCTGATGGTTGGCCTGCCGGTGCCCGAGCGGGTCATGCTGCATTATCTCGGCGGACGCGTCGAAATCGAAGTGTTTCTCGACCGGCAGTCACTGCCCGATATTTCGCGGCTGCGCTCGACCCAGGACGAACTGGCCGAGCGCATAAAAGACCATCCGGCAATCCGGAGTATTTCACTTCATTTTCGATAGGCACCAATATGGTGCGAAATTAGCCTTATGCGCCTGATATTGGTGCATCAAAACTCCGGGTGAAGGGCGCATCTCATTGTGGCAAAATATAAAACTCACGCGCCAGCTCATGGCATGCTTTCTGCTCACGCTTACGCGTTACGGTTTTTTGAATGGCGCCGGTTTGGCCGGCAACTTGTTTTTTTAGGAGATTGACGCATATGGCAACCCCGCAAGACGTGATGAAGCTGGTCAAGGAAAACGACGCAAAGTTCGTCGACTTCCGTTTTACCGATACCCGTGGCAAGGAACAGCACGTCACCGTGCCGGTCTCCGCATTCGATGAAGACAAGTTCGAAAACGGCCATGCTTTCGATGGTTCCTCCATCGCCGGCTGGAAGGGCATTCAAGCCTCCGACATGCAGCTGATGCCTGATCCGGATACCGCCTACATCGATCCGTTCTTCGACGAAACCACCGTCGTCATCACCTGTGACGTCGTCGATCCGGCCGACGGCCGTGGCTACGACCGCGACCCGCGCTCGATCGCCAAGCGCGCCGAAGCCTACCTGAAGTCCTCCGGCATTGGCGACACCGCCTACTTCGGTCCGGAACCCGAATTCTTCATCTTCGACTCCGTTGAATGGAATGTCGACATGTCCGGCTGCGCCCTGAAGATCTACTCTTCCGAAGCCGCCTGGACTTCCGGCGAGAAGAGCGAAGGCGGCGGCGGCACCGGCCACCGTCCGACGGTCAAGGGCGGCTACTTCCCGGTTCCCCCGGTCGACAGCCTGCACGACATCCGTTCCGCCATGGTTCTGGCTCTCGAATCGCTCGGCGTGCCGGTTGAAGTTCACCACCACGAAGTCGCCACTGCCGGTCAGTGCGAAATCGGTACCGTGTTCTCGACCCTGGTCAAGCGTGCCGACTGGACGCAAATCCTGAAGTACGTGGTGCATAACGTGTCGCACCAGTACGGCAAGACCGCCACCTTCATGCCGAAGCCCATCGTTGGCGACAACGGTTCCGGCATGCACGTTCACCAGTCGATCTGGAAAGACGGCAAGAACCTGTTCGCCGGTGACGGCTATGCCGGTCTGTCCGAACTGGCCCTGTTCTACATCGGCGGCATCATCAAGCACGCCAAGGCCCTTAACGCCATCACCAACCCGGGTACCAACTCCTACAAGCGCCTGGTTCCGCACTACGAAGCGCCGGTCAAGCTGGCCTACTCGGCCAAGAACCGTTCGGCTTCGATCCGCATCCCGCACGTCGCTTCGACCAAGGCCCGCCGTATCGAAACCCGCTTCCCGGATCCGATCGCCAACCCGTACCTGTGCTTCTCCGCGCTGATGATGGCCGGTCTGGACGGCATCCAGAACAAGATCCACCCGGGCGACCCGGCCGACAAGAACCTCTACGATCTGCCGCCGGAAGAAGACGCGCTGATCCCGACCGTCTGTGCTTCGCTGGAAGAAGCCCTGGCTGCGCTGGATAAGGATCGCGAATTCCTGACCCGTGGCGGCGTTTTCTCCAACGACTGGATCGATGCCTACATCGCCCTGAAGATGGACGAAGTCAACAAGGTTCGCATGACCACGCACCCGGTCGAATTCGATCTGTACTACAGCTGCTGATTGCTTTCCGAAGTCTCGAAAAGGGCGGGGTTTTCCCCGCCCTTTTTTTGTCCACCTTTATGGTGTGCGGGCCGTTAAGTCCGGTAAACTGAAACGGTTACGAGGAATGATGACGATGACACGCAGTACGCTGGCTCTCCTTATCGCCGCAGCCGCTATGCCGGCCTCGGCGCAGACGATTTACCGCTGCACCGATGCTGCCGGCGGCATGTTGATTTCCAATGCCAAGGTAGACAAAAGCTGCAAGCCGGTCGTGATCAGTCCGGATTCGACGCTGCCGGCGCCGAAGAACAGGGGGTCGGCGGCTGCCGCGAATCCGACGCCGGCCGGTTTTCCGAAGGTGCCTGAAGATGCGCAAAAGGCCAGGGATACGGATCGCAAGCGCATCCTGGAGCAGGAACTGGCTGGCGAGCAGCGCAGCCTGGAGCAGGCCCAGCGCGACCTCGCCGACCAGCAGACGGCGCGCGGCAGCGAAAGCCCGGGCGCCAAGGTCGATCGCCTGCAGCCTTACCGTGACCGCGTTGCCCAGCACGAGCGCAACATCATCGCCATCCAGAAGGAACTTACAGGCCTGCGCTGATCAGGCTGGCCCCGGCTTGACCTTGTACCAGGCAGCGTAGAGCGCGGGCAGGAAGAGCAGGGTGAGCGCCGTGGCGAAGATCAGGCCGCCCATGATCGCAACCGCCATCGGCCCGAAGAAGTCGTTGCGCGATAGCGGCACCATGGCCAGTACCGCCGCTGCGGCGGTCAGCACGATCGGCCGGAAACGCCTGACCGTCGATTCGATGATCGCTTCCCGGCGCGGCTTGCCGGCCGCCATGTCCTGCTCGATCTGGTCGACCAGGATCACCGAGTTGCGCATGATCATGCCGAACAGCGCGATGGTGCCGAGCAGCGCCATGAAGCCAAAGGGCTTGTTGAAGATCAGCAGGAACAGCGCGATGCCGATGATGCCGAGCGGTGCCGTCAGTAGCACCATGATCACCCTGGATACGCTTTGCAGCTGGATCATCAGGACGGTGATAACGACCAGGATGAAGATCGGGATGCCGGCCATCACCGAGCCCGAGCCCTTGGCCGATTCCTCGACCGAGCCGCCGACCGCGATCCGGTAGCCGGGCGGCAGTTCGCTGATGATCTTGTCGATTTGCGGTTGCAGGGCGGCGACGACGGAGGCTGGTTGCGTCGTGCCATAGAGGCTGCCGCGCACGGTGATCGTCGGCAGCCGGTCGCGGCGCCAGATCAGCCCCGGTTCGAAGCTGTATTTCAGGCGGGCGATCTGGTTGAGCGGCACGCTCTTGCCGCTTCTGGTCGGTACCGCGAGGTCGGGCAGCGCGGAAAGCTGGGCGCGTTCCTGGCGGTCGCCACGCAACACCACGTCGATGGTCTTCTGGCCTTCGCGGAAACTGGTGACCGTGAAACCGTTGAGTGACATGTTGAGCAATGCCGCCAGTTCCTGCCCGGAGACGCCAAGCAGGCGGGCCTTGTCCTGGTCGATCTCGATTTCGACGGCCTTGGACAACTCGCTCCAGTCGAAGTTGATGTTGGACAGATCCGGGTTGCCGCGCATGGCTCCGGCGACTTCACCGGCGATTCGCCGCAAGGTGGCGATGTCTTCGCCGGAAACCCGGTATTGCACCGGGTAGCCGACCGGCGGGCCATTCTCGATGCGGGCGATATTGCCGCGCACGCCGGACTCGTCGTTTTCGAAGTGTTTGATCAGTCGGCCGCGCAAGGCTTCGCGGGCCGCAACGCTACGTGTCACGATCACGAACTGGCTGACGTTGCTGGCCGGCAGTTGCTGGTCGAGCCCAAGGTAATAGCGCGGCGAACCGGTGCCAATATAGGCAATGTAGTGCTCGTGCTCGGCGAATTCGACGTTGTCGCGGTCGAGCCAGGCTTCGAGCCGCTTCGTCTCGGCATCGATGGCGGCGAGCGACGCGCCTTCCGGCAGGCGCAGTTCGACATTGAGTTCGAGGCGGGTGGAGTTGGGGAAGAACTGCTTCGGCACCTTCCCCATGCCGGCAATGGCCAGGACAAACAGCAGAATGGTGACGCCGATGACCGCCCACCGTCGATTGACGCAGATTTCGAGCAAGCGACGGAAGCGATTGTAGAAGGTTGTGCCGTATACATCATGGTCGTCGGCATGTGCCGGCCCGCCGATGCCGATGGCTGCCAGTCGTTCGGCCAGGCGTGGCCAGCGTCTGGCAAGCAGCCCGGGCTTTCTTGGCGCGCGGGGGTCGGGCAGCAGCTTGTAGCCGAACCAGGGAATGGCGATCACCGCCGCCAGCCACGAGATCAGCAGGGCGATGGCGTTGATCTGGAAGAAGGCGAAGGCGTATTCGCCGGTTGCCGATTTGGCGATGGCGATCGGAATGAAGCCGGCGACGGTGACCAGCGTGCCCGACAGCATCGGCCCCGCCGTGCTGGTGTAGGCAAAGGATGCGGCGCGCGTGCGCTCCCAGCCCTGTTCCATCTTCACCCACATCATTTCGACGGCGATGATGGCGTCGTCGACCAGCAGGCCGAGGGCGAGCACCAGCGCGCCGAGTGAAACCTTGTGCAGGCCGACGTTGAGCAGATACATGGCAAGGAAGGTCGCCGCCAGCACCAGTGGAATCGAAATGGCGACGACCAGGCCGGTGCGCAGCCCGAGGCTGACGAAGGTGACCAGCAGGACGACGAAGACCGCTTCCGCCAACGCTTGCACGAAGGCATCGATTGAGCGTTTGACGGCATCCGGCTGGCTGGCGGCCTCGCCGATTTCAACGCCGAGCGGCAGGTGTTCGCGGACGTTGGCCATATGCGCCTGCAAGGCTTTGCCGAGCTGGATGATGTCACCGCCGGGGGCCATCGAAACGCCGATGGCCAGCGCCTGCTTGCCGCCGTAGCGTACCGTGGGGGACGGCGGGTCGCTGACGCCGCGTCGCACCGTGGCGATGTCGCCAAGGCGGAAGCTGCGATTGCCGCTGCGGATCAGCGTGTCGGCGACCGCCTGTACGGTGTCGAAGGCGCCGCTCGGGCGGATCTGGATGCGCTCCTGCTCCAGTTCGAAAAAGCCGGCGCCGCTGACCGCGTTCTGCTGGCTCAGGGCCTGAATGATGGTGCTTTGGTCGACGCCGAGCGTCGCCAGTTTGGCGTTCGACAGTTCGACAAAGATTTTCTCGTCCTGGATACCGAAGATCTCGACCTTGCCAACGCCCGGAATGCGCAACAGATCATCGCGCAGACGCTCTGCAATATCCTTGAGCTGCGGGTAATCGAGCCCTTCTGCGGTCAACGCGAAAATACTGCCGAAAACGTCGCCGTATTCATCGTTGAAATAGGGGCCCTGAATGCCGGCTGGCAAGGTGTGGCGGATGTCGCCGATCTTCTTGCGCACCTGGTAAAAAAGGTCGGGGATTTTCGCAGGAGGGGCGCTGTCCTTGGCGAAGAACATCACGGTCGATTCGCCAGCCCGCGAAAAGCTTTGCACGCGGTCGATGAAGGGCATTTCCTGCAGCTTCTTTTCGATCTTGTCGGTCAGCTGTTCCTGCACCTGGGCCGCCGTGGCGCCCGGCCAGAAGCTGCGGATCACCATCAGCTTGAAGGTGAAGGGCGGATCCTCGGCCTGGCTCAGGCGGCCGTAGGCGAAAACCCCCATGATCGCGATCACGGCCAGCAGAAAGCCGACCAGCGTGCGGTGGTGCAGTGTCCAGTCGGACAGGTTGAAGCGATGCGTCACGTCAATGCTGACGCTCGGGTGGCGCCGCCTGTTGCGCCTGGACGGCCTGGCCGGCGGTCAGTCGCCGCTGGCCGCTGAGAATCACCGGTTCGCCGGGCTGCAGGCCGCTGGCGAGGACGGCGCCGTCCTCGCGGAAACGCTCGACCACCACGGCGCGAGGGGTGGCCTTGCCGTCCTGGATGACCCAGACTTCCGGCCCCTTGCCGCTATCGACGACCGCCGTCAGCGGCACGACGATGGGCGATGCGCTGCCGGCGCCGACGATGACCCGTGCCGTCATGCCTAGTTCGACCGACGGCGGTGGGGCCACGATGCGAATGCGCGCGGCGTAAGTACGCGTCGCCGGGTCGGCTGCCGCTGCCAGTTCGCGCAGTTCGCCTTTCAGGAGCGCCTCGGGCTGGGCCCAGAGATTGACGGCGATCTGTGGTGCAGCCTTGAGTTCGGCCAGGCGGCTCTCCGGGACGGCGATTGCCACTTCCCGCTCTTCCGGGCGTGCCAGCCGGAAGACGGGCTGGCCGGCGCTGACGACCTGGCCGGCATCGGCCAGTACGGCGGTAATCACGCCGTCGTTTTCCGCCGCGAGTGTTCCGTAAGTCGCCTGGTTGCCACTGATCTGGCTTTGCGCCCGTGCTTGTTCGAGGCGCGCCTTGGCGCTGCGGTAGGCGTTTTCCTTGGCGTCGAATGCCGCCTGGCTGACAAAACGCTTTTCCAGCAGGCCGGCATAGCGCTCGCGTTCGCTGGTGGCTGTCGTGAGTTCGCTTTCGGCAGCGGCGACCTGCGCCGCTGCTGCCTGCCGGGAGAGCTGCAGGTCGGCCGGGTCGAGCCTGGCCAGTGCTTGCCCGGCCTTGACGGTCATGCCGCTATCTACCAGGCGCGCCGCGATCTTGCCGCCGACGCGAAAGGCCAGATCGACTTCGTAGCGGGCGCGCACTTCGCCGGTGTAGATGGATTGCCCGGCTTCGCCTGTGCGGGCTGGCTGCACCAGCACCGTCGGCGCAACCGGTGCCGGGGCCTCGCTACGGCTGCAGGCGCCCAGCACGAGCGCGAGACAGGCGGCAAAGAGGGGGGCGAACGGGCGGGGAGGCATCACGTGGCGGCGGCGGAAAATAATCCGGCAATGATAATGAACGATTGGTCAGTAAGGCAATAGGCGTAACGCCGGAGCGTGGGAGTCGCTACAATAGCGGCCATGAACAGCACGCTGGCCGCCTTCTACGGACTGGATTTTCTCGCCTCGACCGTACTCCTGCTCGACGAAGGTCTGATTCTTCGCTACATCAATCCGGCGGGTGAAAACCTGCTTGCCGTCAATTTGCGCGCGGTCACCGGCAAACCGCTGTCGGCCATGTGTACTTGTTCCGCGACGCTGCAGGGGGCGCTCGACAACGCGCTGAACAACAATTGGGGCTATACCGGCCAGAACATCGAACTCAAGCGCGGCGATGGCGAAGTGCTGCACATCAACTGCACGGTGACGCCGCTGCGCCCGGAAATCGCGGCAGGCGTGCGCCTGCTGCTGGAATTGCAGCCGATCGAACACCAGCTGGCGGCGACCCGCGAGGAGCGCCTGATCGAGCAACAGAAAGCCAGCCGCGAACTGATCCGCAACCTGGCGCACGAGATCAAGAACCCGCTCGGCGGCATTCGCGGGGCGGCGCAGTTGCTCGAACATGAGCTGAGCAATCCATCGCTCAAGGAATACACCCAGGTCATCATCAAGGAAGCCGACCGCCTGCAGGATCTGATGCAGCGCCTGCTGACACCGCATCGGGCGATGCTGCCGACGACGGTGAACATCCATGAGATCCTCGAGCGCGTGCGCAGCCTGCTGACGGCGGAATTTCCCGGCTCGCTGTCGATGCGTCGCGATTACGACACCAGCCTGCCGGAACTGGTCGGCGATCGCGAGCAACTCATTCAGGCGGTGCTGAATATCGCGCGCAATGCCGCCCAGGCGATGCAAGGCGAGGGCGAGATCGTGTTGCGCACGCGGGTGCTGCGCCAGGTCACGCTGGCCAAGAAGCGCTATCGGCTGGCGCTCGAAATCAAGGTGGTCGATAACGGCCCCGGTATTCCGGAAACGGTTCGCGAGCGCATGTTCTACCCGCTGGTTTCCGGGCGCGAGGGCGGTAGTGGACTGGGGTTGACGATCGCCCAGAATTTTGTCCAGCACCACCATGGCACCATCGACTGTGTCAGCCAGCCGGGCAATACCATTTTCACCATTCGCCTGCCGGTTGAGCAGGCCTGACTCTTGCTTGTCATTTTTCCGTTGCTAATGACAAGATGAGCCAAAAAATCATGAAACCGGTCTGGGTCGTCGATGACGACCGTTCCATCCGTTGGGTTCTGGAGAAGACCCTGTCCCGCGAGGGCATCCCCTTCAAGAGTTTCGCCTCGGCCAGCGAGGCTATTTCGCAGCTGGAACAGGGCGCCGAACCGCCGCAGGTGCTGATGTCCGACATCCGCATGCCGGGCCAGTCAGGTCTCGAACTGCTGCAGGAGGTCAAAACCCGCTTCCCCAGCGTTCCGGTCATCATCATGACCGCCTATTCCGATCTGGAGAGCGCGGTCGCCGCCTTCCAGGGCGGTGCCTTCGAATACCTGCCCAA
>Ga0209507_1003197_pt1 | contig 10445 bp, 9 predicted proteins | sample AD_UKC028_MetaG_FD_184414 | JGI IMG/M metagenome (GOLD analysis project Ga0209507, IMG submission 184414) | Active sludge microbial communities of municipal wastewater-treating anaerobic digesters from USA - AD_UKC028_MetaG (SPAdes) (version 2) | ecosystem: Engineered > Bioreactor > Anaerobic >...
TTGGGCGGGCTGGCAAGGCGCGACGAGCGAGCATACCCGCGCGGTCTGTGAGCGAGGAGCAACACAGCCAGCGCGCCCAAGGCCCCCAGCCCGCAGGGGCGGGGCGGCGCCGGGCCATCTGCTTCGTGGCTCGGTCGGTCGAGTATCGCAGGGGGATACACTCCCTCCCTTGCGCCTCGCATCTGGCCCGGCGGCGCTCCCGCCAAAATCGGAAGTAATTTTTGCACAGACCCTTAAAGTCGTGAACGATCCAGAACCGCTCCAGGAAAGCACAGTGCCGCCGTATCGCAAGGGAGTGCTTTGCGCCCAATGCGATCACCTCAACCCGCCGGGCAGCCGCGATTGCGAATACTGCCACGTCCATCTGTGGGTCGCCTGCCCCCATTGCGCACAGGAGACCCAGCCGGTCTTTTCCAAGTGCATCCACTGCAACTCGCGGATCGAGCGGCATTGGCGGCGTCCGCTCTGGTGGAAACGGATGTTCTACGGAGGCCGGAAGCTGACGATCTCGCAGATCCTGGTCATCGGCATCATCGCCCTGATCGCTTACCTGATCATCTTCGAGCTGCCGAAACACCTCTGATCCGCGCCGTCCCCTCGCCCCGCGAGGCACGAGCGGGGAGAGGGACAGGGGGAGGGGGCCAAACCCATTCACCACAAAGGCCCTCGCGAAGGTCGGAGAAGATTCTCCACGCCTCAGCGCCGAGGGAGAATGATCGCCACTCACATTTTGCGCTTATTGCGTGGTAAAAAAGAATCAGACCCTTAAAATTTCGTCATTCGTCATTCGTCATTTCAATCCCATGCCCACCATCCACCTCCTATCCCTCCTGATCCCCCTGATTGCGGCCGATCCCGTTGTGCCGGCCCCAGTCGTCGAATCCGCGCAGGCGTTGCCGCGCGCCATCGCGTCCGGGGCCGCTCACGGCCCCATGACGCGGCTCGATGACACCCAGAAACTCGGCATCGGGGATCGCATCAGCTATCGTGTGATCGAGGACCAGGACGAACCAAAGTCGCTGATCATCACCGACGCCGGCGACATTGAAGTGCCTTATTATGGATTGGTCCGCGCGACCGACAAGACCTGCAAGCAGCTGTCCGACGAAGTCAAGGTCCTCCTCGAGAAGGACTTGTATTACCGGGCAACCGTCGTGATTGCCCTCGAAGCCGTCAATAAAACGCGCGGACGCGGCAAAGTCCATGTCGTCGGCCAGGTCCGATCCCCCGGGTCCCAGGAGATCCCCGTGGGCGAGGTTTACACCGTCAGCAAAGCGATCCTCAAATCCGGCGGGTTCAGCGATTTCGCCGACAAACGAAAAGTCAAGGTTGTCCGCAACACCGGCGTCGCCGCCGAGAGCAAGACCTACATTGTCAACGTCGCCGATATTTGGGAGAAAGGCCAGCGCGAGAACGACATCGAGCTCCAGCCCGAAGACCTCGTCTTCGTCCCCGCCCGATTGGTGAACTGGTAGCGGACAATGGACGGCCCATAGCCGCATTTTTTCGCTCCTGCGTCGCGAAAAAATATGTCCCCGCTCGTGCCTCGCGGTGCGGAAGAGACTGAGAATCCTGCCGAGGTAGGGACGCGTCGCCGACGCGTCCGCCTGCCACCTGCCACCTGCTCCATCCCCTCGCCCCGCGAGGCACGAGCGGGGAGAGGGCAGGGGAGAGGGGAACGAAAAAGTCTCGACCTCCTCCCCCCGACCCTCTCCTCCATTAACCATGGAGGTGAGCGAGTCGGATCATTCGTTATTCGGTGATCAAGGTCCGCCTCCTGATCTCGGCGGCTACGGTTTCAGCGTTTCAGTGTTTCAGCATTTCGATAGACGTACCGCATATGCCTCCTCCCCCTTCCAACCCCGAGCCACTTCCATCCAACGGCGACGGCCAGCTCACTCCCGTCGAGTTCGAATCCATGGGGATGGCCCCGCCGAGCCGGTTCGAGCAGACCTCGAGGCTGCACGCGCGGCTGCATCGGATTCAGCTTGTCCTGCGCAAGCACTGGTGGCTGTTGCCGTTCTGCCTGGCCATCACCCTGGCGCCTGTCTCCTGGTATGCCTATCGGCTTCCGACCGTTTACACCTCGAGCGGCAAGATGTGGGTCAGCGGCAAGCTCAACATCAAGGAAGGCCAGCTCTACAGCGAGGAGCTCAGCAGCTTCATGGGCACCCAGACCGAGCTCATGCGCAGCGCCACCATCCAGCAGCGCGCATTCGAGAAGCTGTCTCGGAACAGCCCCGCGGCCACCAACGCGTTCGAGTCCAGTCCGTTCGACGTCGCCATTGAAGTCGCCCCCAAGGCCGCCGTGTTCACCATCCGCGCCACCGGACCCGATCCCGACTCGACGCGCGCGTATGTGAACGCCCTCATGGAAGAATACATCACGTTCAAGAAAGAGGTCCGGAACGAGAGCTCGGACGTCACCCTGGCGTCGATCACCGAGCAAGTGAACCAGCTCGAAACCGACCTGCGCGGCCAGCAGGAGCGGATGCACAATTTCCTGATGTCGAACAACGTCGTGTTCCTGCAGGAACAGGGCAGCAGCGCGGGCAGCTACCTGGCCCAGCTCAACAAGCAGCTCGCCGCCATCGAGACCGAGCTCAAGCTCCTCCAGATGCTCACCCCTGAACAGCTCACCCAGATCGGCTCCAGCCCCGTCGATCCCGCGGCCGGCACGACGCCATCGTTCGATCCCGCCGCCCGGAGCTTCGCCCAGTCCATGGCCGGCCCTCAAGCCGAGTATTACAAGGCCACCCAGCAGATCGAGATCCTCAAGGCCAAACGGGCCGAGCTCGGCCAGTTCCTGCGTCCCAACCACCCTAAAATGATCAAGATGGACGAAGACATCTCGAGCCAGGAAAAGCTGATCCAAGTCTTCCGCGAGCAAGGCCAGATCCAGCTTGCCGACCGGCGCCAGTCCCTCGATCTTCAAATCACCAATCTCCAGAGCTCGATCGTCGAGTGGGAGGCCAAAGCCCTGGCCGCCAATCGCAAGATGGCCGAATACGAGCGGATCCGCCAGGATGTGCAGCGGACCCAGGGCCTCTACGAGCGGCTCCTGTCCGTCATCCAGAACGTCGATGTCAATAAAACGCTCGATCAGGAGAGCGTTCAGATCATGGAGCGGGCGGGCCCCGCCTCCCCGAGCGCCAGCCAGACGCGCCTGATCGCCATGGGCGCGCTCGGCGGCCTGTTCCTGGGCCTGTTCATCCTCCTGCTGATCGAGCGGTTCGACGACAAATTCGCCTCGATCTCCGAGCTGCGCAGCCAGTTCTCCGAGCTCGTCATCGGCCAGCTCCCCCAGATGCCCCATGTGCCCCGCAACGGCAAAATGGAGCTCATCCACCCCAACGACGACCGCCATTCCTTCGTCGAATCCTTCCGCAACCTTCGTTCCTCGCTCCTCTATCTCGTGCCCAAGGAGCAGCACCCGCGCACCGTCCTTGTCACCAGCGCCGTGCCCGAGGAAGGCAAAACCACCGTCACAGCCAACCTGGCCCTGACCCTCGCCGTCGCCGGCTCCCGCGTCCTCCTCGTCGATGCCGACCTCCGCCGCGCCGCCATCCACAAAATGTTCGATCGCGAGCCTATCCCCGGCCTGTCCGAAATCCTGCGTCAGGAAGCCAATTGGCGCGCCGCCATTCAATCCTCGAAGACCGCCAACCTCTGGCTTCTGCCCGCGGGCGAGGTCGAAGAAAACCCGGGCGAGCTCTTCCTCAGCCCGGCCGCCGACCTTTTCCTCCGCGAGATCTACGCCGAATACGATTACATCCTCATGGACAGCGCGCCAGTGCTGGCGGCCGACGACACCTCGAGCCTCGCGCCCAAGGTCGATGGCGTCCTGTTTGTCGTCCGGAGCGGCTACACCTCCGCCCGCATGGCGCGCGCGGCTCTCGACCTCCTCGAACAGCGGCGCACATCGATCCTCGGACTGGTCTTCAACCGGGCCGCCACCACCTCATCCGAGTATTACTACTACTATCGCTACTCGGACTACTACCATAGCAAGCCGGGCTCGCGCAAAAGCCGCCGGCCCAAACCCGAACTGCAGAAAAAACAAGAGCCGTAGCCGCCGGTTTTGGCCTGCGTCCCGTATCGCCGACTTTCCAGTCGGCATTGAGAGCCGGTTCGAAAACCGGCGATACGTATCGCCGAGGTAGGGACGCGTCGCCGACGCGTCCGCCTGCCACCTGCTCCGTCCCCCTCGCCCCGTGCCAGCGGGGAGAGGGCCGGGGAGAGGGGAACGTGAAATCAATCTTCTCACTACGAAGCGCTTTCCGAAGATCACGAAGAAGAAAAGTCTCTCGCAGAGGCACAGAGGCGCAGAGAATTAATCGATCGCGGCCTACAACCCCAATGCTATCCCTTGACCAGCGCGCAACCGTTCCCAAGGACGTCATGATCCGCGGCGTCGGCGGCGAGTCCGTCGTCCTGAACCTGGCCGCCGAAACCTACTTCGGCCTCGACGAATTGGGCACTCGGATCTGGCACGCTCTGCATGCGGGGATGACCCTCGAGCAAGCCTGCCAATCCGTAGCCCGCGAATACGCCGTCGACATCCAGACTCTGCGCGCCGACGTTTCGGCCCTGATCGAAGACCTCGTCCGCCATGGCCTTTTGGAACTCACGCCGGCATGACATGCTTCGCTGGGCAACAACCGCGCTCGACGACACATCGTGCCGGGTCCAGGCGGCATGTCTGCTGCCTCTGCTTGCGGTCGCGCGCCGGATCTGCTCGCTGGCCGTCATCCAGACCGGCTTATCGTGGTTGTGCCGGATCCGCCTTCACCACTCGAGCCCAAGGTCGAGCCCGCAGCGAGCGCAGGCCCGCCTCGACTTTGCCCGGCACGCCGCGCGGATCGTCGATGCCGCTGCCGTCCGCGGAATCACCCGCGCCAACTGTCTGGATCGCTCTTTGGCGTTATGGTGCCTGCTGCGGCGCCGCGGCATCCCGGCCGAGCTGAGGCTGGGCGCCCGGCCGATCGCAGGTGGCATTCGGGCTCATGCATGGATCGAGCTCGATGGCCGCGTCGTGAACGACCTCGAGGAGATCTGCCGCCAATTCGCTCCGTTCCCGTTCCCTTGTCAATCATTGATATACAGAGCGTCATAAGTCCACAACGCCGGGTCAGGGGACCCGATCAGAATCCTGTAGGCCGCGTGCCCACACGCGGCGTGACTTATGACATTGCGTGTAGAATCCCCGCGCCTCTGGGGGCCCTGGCCTCGCTGATCGCGCGCCGCATTCGTCCTGCGGACGTCCCCGTCCATCTGCGGCTTCCTCTGACCGATCTTGCCCTGCGTCGGCGTCTGGCGCCCATGTTGTGGTGGACGCTGAAGCAGACCGGCGGCGATCCGGTCGATTGGCCCGGCGGCGCCGCTCTGGCTGCATCCGCGCATCGCACGGCAGCCATCTACGCACTGATGGCCGAGAGCCAGCGCCGGATCACCGCCGCTCTCGATGCCGCCCGGATCCCGGCGGTTTGGATCAAAGGCGCCGCCCTGGCGCCGACGGTGTATCCGGAGCCATCCTTGCGGCCGATGCACGACCTGGATCTCCTGGTCCCAATCCAGCAGCGCCATCCCGCGCTCAAAGCGATCGAAAACCTCGGCTACACCTATTCCCAGGACGGCTATTTCAGAAACCGAAATGTCGATGCCAGGTTCCTGCAACGGATCGCTTCCCATCATGACAACCTCGTCGGCGGCCGGGCATCGCCGGTCATAATCGAGCTTCATTTCCGGCTCCTGAGCCATGGCAACGACGTCCTCCTGCCCGTCGATCGGCTCGCCTGGTTCCGGGACCAGACCGAGCCGTTCACGCTCGACGGCTGCGCATCGTGCATGGGGCTTGCGCCCGAGGCCCACCTTCTGTACCTGGCCGCCCACAGCGTCCTCCAGCATTGCGAAGACCATCTGCTCGGCGATCTCGACCTCTTTTGGCTCCTCAGCCGCCGAGCCATCGACTGGCCCAAGGCAATCCGCCAGGCGGTATGCCTCGGCTGGACCGCTCCGGTCGCGCGCGCCCTCGAACGTGCCGTCGCGCTGTTCGGCTGTGCCGTGCCCGAAACCGTCTTCGTTGAACTCCGCGACCGGCGTCCCGCCCACGAAGATCCGCGGCTGATCCAGAATCGCCGTCCCCCTGGCGCCGCCTGTCAAACCGCGCGGCGGATCATGTCGCAGCTGACCTGGATCGAGAAGGTTCGCTACCTGGGGCACAGCCTGACGCCATCCGCGCGCTACATGCGATGGCGGTATGACGTGCCGCCCGCGCAGCCCATCTGGCCGTTGTACCTTTACCGGTGGTTCGACCAGGGACGCCAGCTCGCCCAGGCCGTCGCTCGCGCGACAACACAAAGGCAGTCCATTCACGACGCTGACGCGCATTCGGAAGCGCCCCGGCTAACGCGAAGCGTCTTGGAGTGCGGCAGTCCACTGCCGCTATCCAAATCGTGCCACCACAGAGCACCGAACACCGAGAGGACCTTCTCCACAGACTGAAAACAGAATGACAGAAGCGGGTTGTGACCGTGCCGTCCTCTGCCACCTGTCACTTGCCACCTGAAACGTGAAACGTCCCACGCATTCCCACTTCCTCCTTCCGGCAGTGCCATCCGCCTGCCATCCTTTCCGCCTCTGCATCCAATGAGCGGTTTCGCCGCCATCATCCGTTTCGACGGCGCGCCCGTCGAGCCCGAGGCCATCCGGTCCATGACCGACGCCATGGCGCATCGCGGGCCCGACGCCATCTCACACTGGCTGGATGGTCCGGTTGCCCTGGGGCACTGCATGCTGCGGACCACCGCCGAGTCCCTCGAGGAACACCAGCCCCATGCCAACGAAGACCGCTCGATCATCCTCGCCATGGACGGCCGTCTCGATAATTGGGACGATCTCCGCCGCCTGTTTGCCGACTCCGGCGCCATTCTCCGGAACCAATCCGATGCCGAGCTCCTCCTTCGTGCCTACGAAAGCTGGGGCCATGCATGCCTCGACCGGCTCGAAGGCGATTTCGCCTTTGTCATTTGGGACGCCCCTCGGCGCCGCGCCTTCTGCGCACGCGATCGGATGGGCCACAAACCGTTCCATTACCATTGGAACGGACGCATCCTCGCAGCCGCTTCCGACCCGGTCGCCATCCTCGCGCTCCCCTGGATCCCGCGAAACCTCAATCCCGGCCTGATCACCGAACTTCTCGCCGACGAGTATTACTCCGCCGACGAAACGGTCTGGCAAGGCATCATGCGGCTGAAATCCGCCTGCCAGCTCCAAGCCGGTCCCGACATCTTCCGGATCCGTTCCTACTGGCAGCCCGATCCCGCCCATGCCCTGGCATCCCAATCCGATCCGCAGCTCATCGAAGCTTACCGCGCCCGGCTCACGGATGCCGTCCGGCGCGCATCGCGCTCGCACTGCCCGGTCGCATTCGAGGTCAGCGGCGGCCTCGATTCGTCGGCCGTATTCGCCATTGCCCATCGTCTCCAGCGATCGGGCGCCCTCCCGGCACCTGCAATCCAGGGTTACACCCTTTCCTTCCCGGACGATCCCGAAGCCAACGAGCTCGACTACAGCCGGGCCGTCGCTCGACACCTCGGCGTCGAGATCAGCGAAATCCCGCCTACAATCCCGCCCGTATCCTGGTATCGGGACTGGACATCCTTTTACCGCGAGCTCGCCATGTCGCCCAACGGCGCGATGTCGTGGGACCTCCGAAATACCGCGCGCCGGCGCGGCTGCCGGGTTATCCTGGGAGGCTTGGGCGGCGACGAATGGCAAGGCGTCGATTCCCGCGCCTATTACGCCGAGGAACTCGCGTCCCGACGCTGGCGCAGCCTCGCCGCCTGTTTTCGGGCCGATCGCCGCGCCGCCGGCTTCCCGACCGCGTTCGGCTGGCTCCTGCGATTCGGCATCGTGCCCTTCATGCCGCCGGCGGCCCGACACGCGCTCCGCTGGGTCTGGCGCCGGATCCGCCCCGGATCCGATCCGCGCGTCAGCCATGGCGCATGGCTGAACCCGGCCGCCCGCCGTCTCTTGCGTGAACGACGCGATGCCTGTCCGCCCTCGCCCCACGTCCCCATTCGGCGTCAGGGTCAGATCGGCCTGCGCCAGGCGCTCGATCATCCGAGGATCGCCCTCGGCATCGAGGGCGAAGAGAAAATGGCATCCCGCCTCGGCATCGAGGTGCGCCAGCCCATGCGAAGCGCGTCCATTGTCCAGTTTGCGTTCTCGACACCCGACCGGCTTCGATTGCGCGGCTGGACCAACAAATACATGCATGTCCACGCCATGCGCGGCCTCCTGCCTGACAGCGTAGTCCGTCGGAACACCAAAGCCCAGTTCGGATGCGTCTTCGGCCCCATCCTGGATCCGTTGGAGAACGCGTTCGCCCGCGAGATCCCGGAGCGGCTGTCCGAATGGCTCGAACCCGAGGCCGTCCGCGCCGTTCACCAGGCCTACTTCGAGCGACAGGCATCCAACCGCTCTTCGGACAGCGACGCCGCCCAATGGATCCTTTGGAACCTGTTCGCCTGTGATTTACTCATCCGCACCTCCCAACCGACACAGCGGCCCTCACCTGCCATCGTTTCCTGCATATGAAACAGCCCAGCCAGACTCCCCCAGACCCAGCCAATCCGACGCCTCTCAAGCCCTATCGCCCTCCCGTCCTGACCGTTTACGGCCGGATCGCCGACCTGACCAACGGTTATTCCGGCAAACAAGCTGATGGGTTAAGTGGCAGAAGCAGACCCAAAGCAGCCGGCGCCGTGACCTTCGAAGACTGATGTCGCCCCAGTATCGCCGACTTTCCAGTCGGCATTGAATGCCGAATGTCGAATGACCCGACTCCCTCGCCCCGCGAGGGTAGGGACGCGTCGCCGACGCGTCCGCCTGCCACGTGACACCTGCTCTTCCCCTCGCCCCGCGAGGGTAGGGACGCGTCGCTGACGCGTCCGCCTGCCACGTGACACCTGCTCTTCCCCTCGCCCCGCGAGGGTAGGGACGCGTCGCCGACGCGTCCGCCTGCCACGTGACACCTGCTCCTTCCCTCCCCCCGCGAGGGTAGGGACGCGTCGCCGACGCGTCCGCCTGCCACGTGACACCTGCTCTTCCCCTCCCCCCGCGAGGGTAGGGACGCGTCGCTGACGCGTCCGCCTGCCACGTGACACCTGAAACTTGAAACCTGTCCCCGCTCCGCGGAGAATCCTGAACCCGTAGCCGCCGAGGTCAGGAGGCGGACCTTGAATGCCGAATGCCGAATGACCCGACTCCCTCGCCCCGCGCCAGCGGGGAGAGGGCGGGGGGAGAGGGGAACCAGCAACCAATCCATTCACCCTCGCAAAGAAGAAGAACCTTCTCCCGCAGAGACGCCGAGACGCGGAGAAGACTTTCACCACAGAGAGCACCGAGAACACGGAGAATTCATTCTTAATCTGGAACACAGGAAATCAGGAAACCTCCTCCGGGGAGTTCCTGAGTTCGTGATTTCCAGATTCAATTAACGTTGAGACCGTAGCCGCGGCTTTCAAGCTGCGAATTCTTCTCACCACGAAGGACAGGGCACGAAGAAGACATTTCTCTCACAGAGACGCAGAGGCGCAGAGGACCGCAGATTTTGCCCGCGAAACACACGAAACACACGGAAATGGGCTGTAACCCGCACCGACGCACCGTCCTCTGTCCTCTGTCCTCTGTCCTCGGTCCGCGGGAAAAATCATTCCTCCCTTGTCCTTCGCCCTATCAGATCCGCGTCCCCAGCCGCCGCTCAACAGCACGCCCTTCCATCTCTGGACGGCTCCCGACGGCTCCCCATGGACGTATTTTTATCTTCGCGGACATCATTACATCGCCCGGTTCCCCGGCATGGCCGATTTCGAGTTGTCCGCCGACGGCGCATCGATCCGATGCTACCCCGTCCCTGGCACGCCCCTGCCCACCATCGAGCATCTCTATCTCAACCAGGTCCTCCCCCTGGCCCTCAGCCGACAAGGCAAACTCGTCTTCCACGCCAGCGCCATCGAGTCCCAAGCGGGCGCACTCGTGTTCATGGGGCCGTCCGGACGCGGCAAATCCACGCTCGCCGCCTCGTTCGCTCAGAAGGGATTCCGCATCCTGGCCGACGACGCCCTCCAGATCGACAAAACCGGCGACGGCCGCTGCCAGGCCCGGCCCGGACATCGCTCCATCCGGCTCTGGGCCGACAGCCAGGCTGCAGTCGCCGCCAATAGCACACGGCTCGCGCCCCTTCCCTGGATCATACCGACAAAGCACGGCTCCTGTCCGATTCAACCCTCGTGTTCTGCCCGATACCGCGTCCTGCCAGCGGCGGTCTGAAAACGGATTGAAAGCGGCGAGTTGAAAATGCGGTTTTCTTAGTACTGGATCTTCTTGGCCATTCGATCGAAACATCTCTTGTTCTCTTCTTTATCCGTTTTCTTCGGCGT
>Ga0209507_1003199_pt1 | contig 10441 bp, 5 predicted proteins | sample AD_UKC028_MetaG_FD_184414 | JGI IMG/M metagenome (GOLD analysis project Ga0209507, IMG submission 184414) | Active sludge microbial communities of municipal wastewater-treating anaerobic digesters from USA - AD_UKC028_MetaG (SPAdes) (version 2) | ecosystem: Engineered > Bioreactor > Anaerobic >...
TCTCCTTCAATTTGTCCGAATTTTTTCCTGAATGAAGGATCGTTTATGATTTTGAGGAATTTCTCAGGGTAGTCATTTATATTTTCACGGATCGCATTAAGCCATTCAGCAGGAGGTACGTATGCTCCTCCGGCAAGCATACACTGGCCTGGCTCAATATGAAAATAGTACCCGGCGAATTTATTGCCGTTTTGTTTGCCGCCCCTTACAATAAAGGCCCCCATATTTGTCTTATATGGCGATTTGTCCTTAGAAAACCTTATGTCCCTGTTTATCCTGAAAATGACATTTTTTGCCTCCAGTCCCTTAAGTATCGGGTCAAATTCTGATATTTCTGTAATCAGCTCCTGAACAAAGAGTTCAAAATTGGCTTTAGCAGCAGCATAATCCGACCTGTGCTGGTCAAACCACTCCTTATTATTATTCCTCGAAAGTGTGGCAAGAAAGTCAAGTGTGCTCTTATTTATCTGTGGCATTGAATCTGGTATTTGATAAATACTTAATAATCAATAATTTCAAATATTACATTTAACAATAAACATAAAAATGTTTTATAACATATTTTTGCTGCATGATCAATGTTTGCTGATGAGTGTTGTAAAGGCTGCCTTATTCAGGTTAAACTCAAGTTTCCCGTTCATGGCTGTTGCTTCCCCGGTTTTTTCCATACCTTTTACTTTGTCGGTAACATATATCTCATAAACTGCAATGTCCTGTGGTAATCCTGAGATAACTGCCTTACATTCAGCGCCATTGTTCACTATGTGTATTGTATATTCTCCTCGTGTCCTGTTGCCGAAAGCAGCTGTGCACACACTTTTCTTATTAGTCCTTGTTGACAGGGAAAATGCACCGACAGGTGTTGATGCAAGCTGTTTCAGGTTCCAGAAGCGCTGGGTGGGGGTGAGCGGACCCTGTGTTCCGAAGATACCGGCGCCAGTAAGGACTGAATAATCGGCGGTGAGCTGCCACTGAAGAATAGATGCAGGCTGGCATATTGACAGTATCCTTGTATAAAGGTTAATTTCGTAAAAAGCAAACGATTCCTCCGAGAATATTTCAGGGTAATTCCATGCGGCTGCATCCGTGCTTCCCTCAGCAACAATGAGTGGCAGGTTCAACTGTTTTGCTGCAGCAGCCCATTTTTTAAGAGTCTCATCAGTGCAGCCCCTCCATGAGTGAAACGAAACTGCACCTATGTATTTATGTGTCTCAGGATCGTTCAATGAGGGTATTATAAAATCAAAAGTAGTTGCATCTGAATTGTCTCCCAGGAGTAACCTTGTTGCCAGACCGCGCCTGGAAAGATATTCTCCGAAGCCTTTAATGAATTCTGCATGTTCCTTACCAGAGTGACGAACATTAATACCCAGGTCAGATTCATTGAATGAAAACATTACAGCTTCAACTCCGTAGGAATTCTTCATGTACTCCAGATAATCTGCAAGTGATCTGTATATCTTATCTGTTTTGGCTGGGTCGAGCTGATAACCGTAAATACCTTTTGAACGGTTTCTGAAAGCATCCATCGGATCACCAAGTATTGCCCAGTTTGGTGCAGACCAGGCGCTCACTATTACCGGCATTCCCATAGATGAAAGCCTTTGCGCCATCTTCATGGCAGCATCAACTCTTTGATTAAGGTTCCCTTTTCTTGCTGCATCAACAGGATTGGAATTTTCTTCCGGCTGCCAGAAACCCCATGGCATTTCTACGCGGCTCCATGCAACTCTCATATTATTAAGGCAGTAGTCTATTACCTGAGGATCTGTTGCTGGGTTCTGAAGTCTGAAATTTCCTCCGAATCCGTCATAGCGCCTTCCCGGATTCCTTGAATCAACAAAAATTTCAGCCGGCGAGTGATCAATCTCTCCTGAGGATGTTATATCTATATTCCTTTTAATAAGAGATCCTTTCTTTATTTTCTGACCGGCCAGCGATACAAGTACCTGAAAACCATTATTGTCAGCAGCTTTTTTTAACTGTACAGGCAGTGAAGCGTCGAAAGCAAATTCAAGTTTGATTCCCTGTGCTTCAGCAATAAAACCAGTTGCTGTTGGCTTCGAAGTATTGGAAGGTTTCATATCTGTCAGGCTGCCCAGATGAATCTCCGCTTTTCCGCCCGAAGAAGGCCTGATTAATTTTACACTTCCGGTATTAAACTTATTTTCAGGCAGATATATTGTGTAGAATATTCCTGCAAGTGTTGAATCGCTGTCGGAAGTCAGGGAAATGCTTACTTTTGCTTTGCCTGATCCGGTATCTTCAACAATCTGGTTTATTCCGATGGCTCCGATTTTCGTATTAACTGTCTGTTTATTTCCGTCTCTGTCATATTTTGGTCTTTGACGTTCCCTGCCTGTTGCATTAATTATTGTCCAGCCCGGATCAGCAACGGTGTAGCTTGTTTCAAACTCCATAAGCTGCCCGTCAATCCTGATTCCGGTAATGTTTCCCCAGGCCATGACTTCAGTCTGGGCACTGGCATTAATTAAGGAAATAAATTGAAAGCCGGCTATGCAGAAAGCATATATATACTTACTGAATAGTTTATTTACTTCTGAATGTGTTAAGATTGTTTTCATATCTATGATTTTATGCATGAAGATTACGAATTTAATCAAAACGGATAAACCTGCTTATTAAAAAAAGGTAAATTTGGACCTTATTACTGAAACGCATAAAGATGACAGGAGCAAATAAATGTCTGAAGATTGTGCTAATGCTGTTCATTTATATTTTAACAGCCTGCAATCAGAATGTATCTGACAAAGATAAAATTAAGCATATTCAGGAAGTTGCCGGGAGTATTTCGGACCTCCTTGTGCCAGACAGGAGGGAAGGTATAGCGGATATTAATTTAAGTTTCATTGAAGGATCTGTAATAATTAAAGGAGAAACTGATAATCCTGTTCTTAGAACACAGATAGCTGATTCAGTCAAAAGCATGGGATACAAGCTAATTGACAGTGTGGTGTTATTACCAACTGTTGCTTTAGGTGGGATTGATAAAGGTGTTGCAGGTCTGAGTGTTATAAATCTGCGTATTGAGCCGGGACATGATTCAGAGATGGGTTCCCAGGCATTGATGGGTGAACCGCTTAAGGTTCTGAAAAGGGATGGAAGCTGGATACTTGTGCAGACTCCTGACAAATATATTTCCTGGGCTGAAGCTGGTTCTGTTGAAATGATGGATGAAGCAGAATGGCTGGCCTGGAAATCAGCATCAAAAATTATCTACATAAACAGATCAGGTTGGATATATAAAGATCCTGATAGTAATGATGTTATAAGTGATGTTGTTGCAGGATGCATTATGAAGAAAGGAGCAGAAAAAGGTGCTTATATTCAGGCTATTCTGCCTGATGGCAGAGATGGATGGGTTGAGAGGAAATATATCAGAGACTTTACAGCATGGAAAAAAGATTTAAAACCGACTGCTGATGGAGTTTTATCTTCCGCTACAGGACTGATGGGCATTCCATACCTTTGGGGAGGATCCTCTGCTAAAGGAGTAGACTGCAGTGGTTTAATGCAGACTTCTTTTTTCCTTAACGGCATTATTTTATCGCGTGACGCCTCACTGCAGGCCCTTCATGGGAAACCTGTAAATATTGAAAATGGATGGAGTGAACTACAGCCAGGTGACCTGCTATTTTTCGGAAGCATAAGAGATTCAAAGCCAAGGGTAACACATGTAGCTGTTTATAAGGGAGATAGTGAATATATACACTCTGCAACAAGGGTAAATGTGAATAGTCTTGATTCTACCAGAGTAAATTACAGCAGTTACAGGAAAAACTCATTCCTGCTGGCACGCCGGATAATCGGAAGCGAGGGATCAGATGGAATTACACTTGTAAGAGATCATCCATGGTATTGATTATTAACACTTTATTATATGTCCGACAGAAGAAATTTTATTAAGGATTGTGGTATTATGGCAGGAGCAGCCGGATTTTCATACTTAGGCCTCAGGCAGAATGAATTACCTGAGAAAATAAAAGGATCATCGGGTAAAACCAGGCTTGAACTGACTTTCAGGCCTTATAACCTTGAACTCCGCCATGTATTTACAATTGCTTCCAACAGCAGGACCTCAACACCGGCAATGCTTACAGAGTTGAAATATGACGGTATAACTGGATACGGAGAGGCTTCCATGCCGCCATATCTGGGTGAAAGTCAGGAAACTGTTGGAAATTTCCTCTCAAAAGTTGACTTATCAGGATTCAGCAATCCATTTTTAATGGAAGAGATTCTGGATTATGTTGAAAACATTGCTCCGGGCAATTATGCGGCGAAAGCCTCAGTCGATATTGCCTTGCATGACCTTGTTGGCAAGCTGATGAAGCAACCCTGGTTCAGAATTTGGGGCCTGAACCCGGAAAAGACTCCAAATACCTCATTTACAATAGGTATAGACAGGCCTGAAGTTGTAATAAAAAAAGTCGAAGAAGCAGCACCTTATAAAATATTGAAAGTTAAGGTAGGTCAGGACAATGACAAGGAAATGATTGAAACCATCAGGAGCGTAACCAACGTGCCGCTTTGTGTTGATGCGAACCAGGGCTGGAAGGACAGGCAAATGGCCCTTGACATGATATACTGGCTTAAGGATAAGGGTGTTGTGTTTATAGAGCAGCCAATGTCCAAGACTGTAACAGATGATCAGGCATGGCTGACAGAAAGAAGTCCGCTGCCGGTTATTGCCGATGAATCGGTTCAGACAATCAGAGATGTTAAAAAGGTGGCTGGATTATTCCATGGCATCAATATTAAACTAATGAAGTGTGGTGGAATGAGATCAGCGCTGAAGATGATAAATACTGCCAGGGCTTTGAACATGAAGGTAATGATAGGATGCATGACTGAAACATCATGTGCCGTTACAGCAGCAGCACAACTTAGTCCGATGGTAGACTGGGCAGATCTTGACGGAAATTTACTTATCGCAAATGATATTTACGATGGAGTTCAGGTTGTCGGTGGTAAATTGATTTTACCTGACAGGCCTGGTGTAGGAGTTATAAAGCGGAAAGTGTAGAGCTGATAGCTGATAGCTGATAGCACAGGGCTAAGGGCCATAAGATCATAATATCAGACATTTCATTAGATTTATACTATTTGCCTATAATTAATATTATGTCAAATAGGATAATTTTGAATTAGACAGAAGTTCATATAAAGTTTACAGTCCTTTACCCCTGCTTAACAGCAAAAAAAAAGAGGGATCTTCAGTCCCTCTTTCAAAAAGAATATTTTACAGACTTATTTTACACCTGCAGCTTCAAGTTTTGTTTTGATTGCATTGTACTTGTCAGTCAACTTCATTCTGTAGTAAAGTTCCTGGAGGCTTCTCATTGTATAAACATCTTCAGGATTCAGCTGATTTGCTTTTTCCATATAAGGAAGAGCTTTTGCATAAACTGCATTTGCAGCATCAACAGCTTCACTGTACTTTTTCACATCCATAATCTCATTAGCTGACTTAAACATGTCAGCAGCTTTGTTGATATAGGCTGCTCCTATTCCGTACTGTGTATCAAAAACTTCAGGATTAAGGTCAATTGATTTCTGAAGCTCAGGAATTGCAGAATCGTAATTTTCTTCGTTAAGGAAAATAATTCCGGAAGCAAAATAGAGAGTATAGTTTGTAGGATCAGCTTCTTTTGCAATCTTTATATATTTCTGTGCTTCAGCATTTTTACCACTCTTGATATAGAGGTCAATTAACTGAAGAGTTACAGTTTTGTCATCAGGGAAAAGTTTTGGCAGCTCAATAAGTGTTGATTCTGCCTTGGTTGTATCACCTTTTCCAAGGTAAGCTTCATACATCTGATAATAAGGAGTAATACCCATGTACTTCATATCGGCGCATTTCTGGAAATATTTGAGAGCAGCATCATAACTACCTGAATTTGAAGCAGCAAGACCAGCATTATAATACATACCTGTATCAATTGCACCAACATACCTGTCACCTTCACATATCTGAATCTGTGTTTCAAAAGAATTTAAAGCATTTTTAAAATCTTTTGCTTCGAACAGCATACTTCCCTGGTTGTAGAAATCAGATGACAATGAGCTGTAAGCCATTGTCGTAATGATTTTCTTCTTTATTGCACCTTTAGGATCAAGCTCAATTGCTTTTTCGTATGCATTGTAAGCTTCAGTAAGAGCATCCTTATAGAACTCTTTATACTTGGGATTATCTGATTCCCATGCAGCCTGAGCCAGTTTACCCTTTGCAAAAAAGGTATTTGGCCATGTTGCTGATTTCTCATCCAGAAGTGCCTGATCTATTGCTTCCTTTGCTTTGTCAAGCTGACCCTGATCTATGTAACTTAAAGCACTCGTTACCTTACCCTTCTGGGACATGGCGCCGATTGAAATACTGATGACTGCAATTAGCAGAAAAAACTTTTTCATGATTATTACTTTAATTTTAATTTTCTTAAAAATTTTTCCAAATGTATAATATTACTTCTTAAACATCAAATTCTTTGCCATTTTCCTGATCGTTGGTTGAATTTTGATCCGAAACGGCACCATTTTCACCTTCATCTTCCTCATTTACAAGGACACTTGCCACTGAAGCGATGATATCATTTTCCTTCAGATTTATGAGTCTGACACCCTGTGTTGCCCTGCCCATTACCCTCAATGCCGACACTGGACTTCTCAGAATGTTTCCGAACTGGGTGATTATCATAAGGTCATGACTGTCAGTAACATCCTTAAGCGCAATCAGCTTTCCTGTTTTTTCAGTAATGTTGATTGTTTTCACGCCTTTCCCACCCCGGTTTGTAATACGGTATTCATCTATATCTGATCTTTTGCCGTATCCTTTTTCTGAAACAACCAGGATTTCTTTCTCCTTGCCCTCAACAGTTATCATACCAATAACGAAATCAGATTCCTCATTGGCAAGCCTTATGCCCCTCACTCCTGATGCTGTTCTTCCCATTGGCCTTACCAGCGATTCAGGAAATCTCAGCGCCCTGCCCGATTTTATCGCCAGCATAATATGATGCTGACCATTTGTCATCCTTGCTTCAAGCAGCTCATCACCTTCACGTACTGTTATTGCATTAACACCATTCGCGCGCGGGCGGGAATAAGCTTCAAGGGAGGTTTTCTTTATAATTCCCTTGGTAGTACAAAGAACTATATAATTATTATTAATGTAATCTTCATCATTCAGGTTTTTCACATTGATGAAAGCCCTCACACTGTCGTCAGGTTCAATATTTATCAGGTTCTGCATAGCTCTGCCCTTTGAAGTCCTTGATCCTTCAGGGATTGCATATACCTTGAGCCAGAAGCATTTTCCTTTTCTTGAGAAAAACAGCATTGTATTATGCATTGTTGCGATATACAGGTGCTCAATAAAATCTTCCTCACGTGTTGTTCCTCCTTTTGCCCCGGTACCACCTCTTGCCTGTCTTCTGAATTCAGTTAAAGGTGTACGTTTGATATAACCGAGGTGTGAAATCGTAATCACCATTTCCTCATCAGCATAGAAGTCTTCAGGATTGAATTCTTCAGCATTGGGTACTATTTCAGTGCGTCTTTCATCGCCGTATTTTTCTTTTATCTCTATGAGTTCATCCTTTATTATTTTCATCTGGAGATCAAGGCTTTCAAGGACACTCTTAAGATACTCTATAAGATCCATAACTTCCTTGTACTCAGCACGCAATTTATCCTGCTCCAGTCCGGTAAGCTGCCTGAGCCTCATTTCCACAATTGCCTTTGACTGTATTTCTGACAGACCGAAACGTTCCATAAGCCTTTCCCTGGCCATGTCGGGATTCTGTGAAGCCTTGATAATAGCAATTACCTCATCAATATTATCGCTGGCAATTATCAGACCTTCAAGTATATGAGCTCTTTTTTCAGCCTGATCAAGTTCATAGCGTGTTCTTCTGAGTATTACATCATGGCGATGTTTTACAAAATAATGGATAAGGTCCTTTGTATTGAGAGTTTTCGGCCTGCCCTTGACAAGAGCAATATTATTTACACCGAATGAAGTCTGAAGAGAGGTATATTTGAAAAGATTGTTAAGCACAACATTTGCACTTGCCTCTTTCTTAAGTATTATGACAACCCTCATACCATTGCGGTCTGACTCGTCATTTATATAGGAAATACCTTCAAGCTTCTTCTCATTTATAAGGTCTGCGATCTTTTTTATCATTTCAGCCTTATTTACCATATAAGGTATTTCAGTGACAATTATGCATTCCCTTCCAGAATGAGTGAGTTCAATTTCGGTCTTGGCCCTTACAACTATCCTTCCCCTGCCGGTTTCGCAGGCATCCTTTATACCCTGGTTACCGTAGATGATACCTCCTGTGGGAAAATCGGGCCCCTTAATTAAATGAAGCAGTTCTTCCGAGGTTATCTCATTGTTATCAATATAGGCTATTGTTGCATTTATCGCTTCGGTGAGGTTATGCGGAGGCATATTTGTTGCCATACCGACTGCTATACCTGAAGCTCCGTTAACTAATAAATTAGGTATTCTTGTTGGCAGAACAACTGGCTCCGATAGTGAGTCATCGAAGTTTGGCTGAAAGTCAACTGTCTCCTTTTCTATATCTGCAAGAGTTTCTTCCGCGATTCTCTTAAGCCTTGCTTCAGTGTACCTCATTGCTGCCGGGCTGTCACCATCAACTGACCCGAAATTACCCTGACCATCAACAAGCGGATACCTCAGTGACCACTCCTGGGCCATTCTTACCATGGCCTCATATACTGATGAGTCGCCATGAGGATGGTACTTACCAAGCACCTCTCCCACTATCCTGGCACTTTTCTTATATGGCTTATTTGCCTGAACACCAAGCTCTGACATTCCAAAAAGCACCCTGCGATGAACAGGTTTCAGACCATCCCTGACATCCGGTAACGCCCTTGACACAATGACTGACATCGAATAATCGATGTAAGCCGATTTCATTTCCTCCTCAATATTAACCTTGATGATTCTCTCTCGATCCGACATAACAGATTATAAATTAAGTATTTACATGCCAATCATTTAATTCAGGATTGGACTTACGAAAATAGTCAAAATTTGCCTATTTCCGGTGTTTAAAACCTGTGAATTTTTAACAACAATTGTTCATAAATGGGCATGGAAATTGACATACAGATATTATTCATAATTTACCTTTGAAAATCGGGTGAATTGGAGTTTTGTCAGTCAGAATCTGACAGAATGGCGGATAATAATTAAAATTACTGGAGCAGAGGAGGAAAAATGGATTCACAATTTTCACAGAGAGTTAAAGATATTCTTGGATATTCAAAAGAGGAAGCAATAAGACTGGGGAACAGTCATATAAGTCCTGAGCATTTATTTCTTGGTATTCTTAGAGACGGAGAGAGTGCAGCAATAGAAATACTGATTAACCAGGGAATTGACCTGATGGTACTTAAGGGTTCACTTGAAAAAAGCATTAAGGTTGAAAGCCCTATACCTGTTGCAGATAATGAGGTAATACCTCTTCTTAGAAGCACTGAAAGGATTCTGAAGCTGGTTTACCTTGAAGCGAAATCACTGAAGAGCCCTACAATTGATACTGAGCATCTTTTGCTTGCTATTCTTAAAGATGAAAATGCTCTTGTCACAAGATTTTTAACTGAGCTTGATGTTACATATCAGTCAGTGAGAAGGATGGTTGAAACTGAAACACCCAGGGCAAAGGCTGATTTCCCGCGCGACGAAGACGATGAAGGCCAGGCTCTTGGCGGTCCGGGCAGAGGGCCGGCAGCTTCTTCATCCAAGTCTTCATCTGATACTCCTGTTCTTGACAATTTCGGTATCGACCTGACAAAAGCTGCAGAGGAAGGACGCCTCGATCCTGTTGTTGGCAGGGAAAGGGAAATTGAAAGGCTGGCACAGATACTTTCAAGAAGAAAGAAAAACAATCCCGTGCTTATCGGTGAGCCGGGTGTTGGTAAGTCAGCCATCGCAGAAGGCCTTGCACTGCGTATTATCAAAAAGAATGTATCGAGGGTACTTTTCAACAAACGCGTTGTTGCCCTCGACCTTGCATCGATTGTAGCAGGAACAAAATACCGCGGTCAGTTTGAGGAGAGAATGAAAGCAATTCTTAATGAGCTTTCCAAAAATGACAATATAATCCTGTTCATTGACGAAATTCATACAATTGTCGGCGCCGGCGGTGCTACCGGATCGCTCGATGCTGCCAATATGCTTAAACCAGCATTGGCCCGAGGTGAAATACAGTGCATCGGCGCAACTACTCTTGACGAATACAGGCAGCACATTGAAAAGGACGGAGCCCTTGAAAGAAGGTTTCAGAAAGTGATTGTTGAACCTACTTCAATAGAAGAAACTATACATATACTCCATAATATAAAGGAGAGGTATGAGGAACATCATAATGTTAATTATACCGAG
>Ga0209507_1003204_pt1 | contig 10430 bp, 8 predicted proteins | sample AD_UKC028_MetaG_FD_184414 | JGI IMG/M metagenome (GOLD analysis project Ga0209507, IMG submission 184414) | Active sludge microbial communities of municipal wastewater-treating anaerobic digesters from USA - AD_UKC028_MetaG (SPAdes) (version 2) | ecosystem: Engineered > Bioreactor > Anaerobic >...
TACGCCTTGAGGCGCGCCGCCGTACTTGTATTCGCCGCCGTATGCTGCCTCTCGGCCGCGGAACTCGTGCTCACGATACGCAACTGGGTTTTCGAGGGGACGGATATAGAGGCCGAAGAGGCGAGGTACTCGACGATGAAGCCCTACCTCCCTCCCGGAGGAAAGGTAGGCTACGAGACAGATGACATCGAGAACGGCATCCAAAAGCATTATATAATGCAGTACGTATTATGCCCGGTCGTGATAGACAGGTCCGGGCAGCACGAATATGTCATCGAGGAAGAGCGCGGAGAGGTGAGGTTGATAAAGCGCCAGCTCGGGATAAGATGATAACGTTAATCTATTCGCTGCTGGTATCTTACGGGATAGGGCATGCGATATGCAGTTTGATCTGGCCTTCGGCCGCCAGGACAGCCTACGGGCGCGCGCTGGCGGCATGCGTATCATTCGGCATCGGGACAGGCGTCACATCCTGCATGTATTTTTGGTGGCTCGCGTTAGGCGCATACAGGGCGGGATTTGCGCCTTACATGATATTTGAGGTCCTCGCCCTCCTGGCGCTTTCTGTCGCCGCGCATAGGACGGCCTCCCCGGCCCGCGATCCGGAGGGAGGGACGGCAGCGAAGGCGTCCGGGGCTTTCGGATCCGTCCTGGTCGCATTATTTGTTATAGCCGCGGCGGCGACGGTCATCTCTTTCGTAATTTTCGCTTCCAGGGTGCCGCACGGGGAATGGGACGCATATTCTATATGGAACCAGCATGCCCGTTTCATGTCGAGGCAGCCGGAGCTATGGACAAGGATGTTCGACGAGGCGTTGAGGTGGAGCCATCCGGATTATCCGCTTATGCTGCCAGCCACGGTCGCCCGGTGCTGGATGTATGCGGGCGCGGAATATACGTTCGCCGCGCAATGCGCGGCGTTCCTGTTCATGGTTGCCATGACGGCAACAGCGTCCTTTGCCGTATCTTTGGTAAAAGGAAATCTGCAAGGGATATTATGCGGCCTCGCGATATTGTCAGCGAACCGTTTGGTACTGCACAGTTCATCACAGTATGCCGACATTCCGCTCGCGTATCTTATCGTGGCATCGGTGTCAATGTATCTCGTTTATTGTAAGGCCGGTGATGACAGGCGGCTGCTGCCAGCAGCGGGGCTGCTTGCCGCGATCGCCGCCTGGACTAAGAACGAGGGTATCGCGTTCTTTGTAATTTATGCCGTTGCGCTGTTTATTGCCGAATCGTGGCGCGGCCGGTTGAAGCGCGCGGCCGTCGCGCTCGCCTGGTTCCTGTGCGGGTCGCTGCCCGTAATATTAACGCTCGTGTATTTTAAGGCGAATTTTGCGCCACAGAACGATATCATCTCGTTCGCCGGGTCGGCGTTGTCAGGGCAGGACGGAGGCATTGCGGGCCGGCTCCTTGACCCGGACCGTTACGCGGTCATAACCGGATCGTTCATACACTATTCGTATTTCGGCGGTTTTGTGGGGAAGGCGGGCATTTTCATATATCTGCTGGCGGCCGGGGTCGCGGTCAGTAAAGGCCAGGCGAAGGGAGTAGCGTTCATCTCCGCGGTCCTGGCGGGAATGGCAGGCGTATACTTCCTGATATACCTTTTGTCGCCGCAGGGACTCGGATGGTACATCTTCTGTTCCCTCTCCAGGCTGCTTGCGCAACTCTTCCCCGCGTTTATGGTGGCGTTCTTTATCGCTGCCCGCTCCGCCGATGAGATATTATCTTACAGGAAAGCCGAGGAGGTAAAATGAGAAAAAAGACACTGACAACCATGTTATCGTTGTCTTTTCTTGCCCTTGTGTTCGCCGGGTGCGCCCATATCTCGAAGAGGGGAGCCGCCGACGCGCCCAAGGCCGACCAGGATACCGAACGCGTCTACGCGTGGGTTAGCGGCCTGCAGCTCGAGAACGGCCTGCTTGAAAGTTCCGACGGCAGCAACTTTGTTTCGCTCTACGAGAATGCCCTCGCGGCTATAATATTCTCGGCGCGCGGCGACCTTAAGAGGGCGGAGAAGATACTCGATTATTTCGACAGGAATATAGGTGAGCTGAAAGAGGCGCCCGGCGGGTTCGGGCAGTTCCGCGACAGGGACGGAGCGCCGCTCGACGGCGCGCCGCACCGCTGGCTCGGGGATAACGCGTGGCTGCTGATTGCGGTAAACAATTACCACAAGATCGCGGGCAACAATAAATATTCGAAGCTTTCATCGGCGCTCGAGAAGTGGATACGCTCGCTGCAGGACCCCAAGGACGGCGGCCTTTGGGGCGGGTATGACCGTTCCGGAAAGCAGATATTGAAATCCGCGGAAGGGATCATCGATTCATTCAACGCGGTAAAGGGATACGACAGTTTCCATAAAAAGATACTCGGCTACCTGAAGTCGGGGTATTGGGACCCGGAGAAGAAAGCGCTGCTCGCCTGGAAAGAGCACGAGAAATATAAGTATGCCCTCGACCTGCATTCGTGGGGATACTGCGCGTTCCCTCGCATGCCGCAACGGACACTGGACGAGGCAGCGATGTTCCTGACCTCAAAAAAGATAACAGCGAACGGCATCGAGATGACCGGGTTCTGTTTCGACCTCGACCATGATTCGGTATGGCTTGAGGGCACGGGAGAGATGGTAGTCGCCTACCGCAGCGCTGGGCGCGGCTATACAGCGGATTTCTATCTCGATGAGATGAGCAAGGCGTTGATCCCGGGCCCCGCCGCGAAAGACGGCGGCCTCCCGACTGCGGGCCTGCCTTACGCGACGAATCCCGGAACGCACTACGGGGCGGGGAAGTTGTGGGACGGCGTTGATAAGAACCTTTCGCTGGCCGCTTCCGCCTGGTATCTTTTCGGCAAGATGCATTATGACCCGATGGAATACGGGAGGAAGAAGGGCATACCGGCGGGAGACATGTTCTGGGCGGACAAAAAATGATGAAGCTTCTTGTAAGCATCGCGATATGCGAAGCCGCGGGGATCATCGGGTCGTTCTTTACGGTCTCTTCCGTGAATACATGGTATAAGACACTGGTGAAACCGGACTTTACTCCGCCCGCCTGGATATTCGCTCCCATGTGGACAACGCTATATCTGATGATGGGAGTATCCCTGTTCCTCGTATGGAGGAAGGGCGTAAAGTCCGCAGGCGTAAAAGACGCCCTTTACTTGTTCGCGTTCCAGCTTGCGCTTACCGTCGCATGGCCATACGGATTCTTCGGGCTCAAGTGCCCGATATCGGGGCTTTTTATAATAGTAATATTATGGGCGGCTATATTAATGACAATCCTTAAATTTGCGCGTATCTCGAGGCCGGCCGCTTTTTTGCTGATACCGTATATATTATGGGTAAGTTTTGCTACGGTGCTTAACGGCGCAGTCTTTTTCATGAACATCAATTAGAGGTATAATACCTGAAGATCAAACGCACCGGAAAATTCTATACGTATATCGTCCGCTGCTGCGACGGCACTTACTACACGGGCTATACCCCGGACGTTAAGAAACGCGTGGAGACGCATAATAAGGGAAAAGGCGCGAAATATACGCGCGACAGGCGGCCGGTCGAGCTGGTCTGGTACAGGGAATATAGATATTTCAAGCTCGCGTTCATGGAAGAGAAGCGGATAAAGAAGCTGCCGAGGGCGAAGAAGGAGGCGCTGATATGCTTGACGAAAAGACGATAAAGGATATACTGGGATTCCAGTTGAACGAAATAACGGAGTCCCACATATACAAGCGGCTCTCCGCGATGGCAAAGAACGCGAATAACCGCAAGGTCCTCGGAGAGATCTCGGGGGAAGAGCACCGCCATTATAATATTTGGAAGAAATATTCGGGTAAGGAGGTCAGGCCCGATACCTGCAAGTACATTTTTTATGTAGCGGTATCGGTAGTTTTCGGGGTGACATTCGCGATCAAACTGATGGAGAAAGGGGAGAGCAATGCGCAGGCGGCATACGCCAAGGTCACGGCGATAGTGCCGGAGGCCGCGCAGATACAGCAGGAAGAGAACGAGCATGAAGCCCTGCTGATAAGCATGATAGACGAGGACAAGCTTAAATACATGGGGTCGGTAGTCCTCGGGCTCAACGACGCGCTTGTGGAATTCACCGGGGCGTTGGCCGGGTTCACGTTCGCGCTGCAGGATTCCCGGCTTATCGGCATGGTCGGGCTTATCATGGGATTTTCCGCGTCGCTCTCGATGGCGGCATCCGAGTACCTTTCCACGAAGACGGAGGCGGAGCAAAAGAACCCGGTCAAGGCATCGATCTATACGGGGATTGCATACGTCATGACGGTATTCGTGCTCGTCTTCCCGTATTTTATCACGGCAAATTACTATTTGTCCCTCGGATTGACGGTCGTATTCGCGGTACTGCTTATACTTGTATTCACCTTTTATTATTCGGTGGTCAAGGAGATACCATTTAAGGCCCGGTTCATAGAGATGGCCGCGATAAGTTTGGGAGTCGCGGCGCTAAGCTTCCTGATAGGGCTCGGGGTAAGGAAGGTATTGCATGTCGATATCTAAAACAGGATGGAGTGGAAAGAAAAAGCACTCTGAGATATAATAAGGGACAATCATGGCAATCGAAAACGTACTGTTATGGGTCTCGGTATTGCTTTTTGTGAGCGTTGTTTCAAGCAAGCTCTCGGACAGGTTTGCGATACCCGTTTTGCTGCTGTTTTTGGGCATAGGCATGATAGCGGGATCGGAAACCCTCGGGGGTATTTATTTTGACGACGCCAAACTGGCAAAATCAATAGGCATAGTCGCCCTTGTATTCATCATATTTTCCGGCGGGTTGGACACAAGCTGGAAAGACACGAAACCCGTAGTATGGCCCGGCGTGATACTCTCGACGTTCGGCGTATTGCTTACGGCGGTAATAATGGGGGTATTCGCGGTTTATGTCCTGAAATTTTCCTTCCTCGAAGGCATGGTGCTTGGTTCCATCGTTTCGTCGACAGACGCAGCGGCCGTATTCTCGGTCCTCAGGTCGAAGAAGATAAGCCTTAAAAAACCGCTTAAGCCTTTGCTGGAGTTTGAATCAGGAAGCAATGACCCTATGGCGGTATTCCTCACGATAGGTTTCATAGGCCTGCTGACGGTAAGGGACACAGGTATCGTATCGCTTATCCCGCGTTTCGTATTGGATATGGGGATGGGCGCGCTTATAGGGTATGCCATGTCACGGGTAATCGTGATTGTCGTCAAACGGCTCAAGCTCGACTACGAGGGCCTTTATCCCGTCATCACGATATCGCTGGTATTATTTACCTATGCGATAGCGGTATTGCTGAAAGGCAACGGGATACTCGCTGTATATCTTGCCGGTCTGGGGCTCGGGCAGGCTGAATTCCCGAGCAGGAAATTCATCATGAAATTCCATGACGGGTTTGCGTGGATATGCCAGATCGTCATGTTCGTCACGCTCGGGTTGCTCGTCTTCCCGTCCCGACTGTTACCGTTGACAGGCGCGGGCCTGTTGCTCACTTTCCTGTTGATGGTGGTCGCGCGTCCCCTCAGCGTATATTTATGCCTCTGGCCGTTCAAAATGAGCATGCCTGTAAAAGCCATGGTGGCATGGGTCGGGCTGCGCGGATCGGTGCCGATCATACTGGCGACATTTCCGTTCACGGCCGGGCTCGCGCAGGCGGATGTTTATTTCAATATCGTGTTTTTCGTCGTCATCGCGTCGGTATTTATCCAGGGGACGTCGATACCTTTCGTTTCCAGGATATTGAAGCTGGACGCCCCATTTGCGGACAATAAGCCGTACCCGATTGAATTCGAGAAGACGGAGGGCATCGACGCGGAGTTAACCGACCTGCTTGTGCCGTACGGGTCTGCTGCGGCAGGCATGAAAGTGGCAGAGCTGGGTGTCCCCGAGAAATGCCTGATCGTGCTCGTCTCAAGGAACGACAAGTATGTGATCCCGACGGGCTCGACCGTTATCGAAGACGGCGACGTACTGCTCGTTCTCGCGAACGACAGCGACCTCAGGAAGATGCAGGATATCCTGGCCCGGGCAAAGGGCGCGGATACCGGGCCTTAAAAAAAGTGACGCGTACCCAATAACAAAAAAGGAGGAAAGTGTGAATACCATAGAAAAAGCTTTAATACATGGGTTATTTGTCCATCTGCATCACAACATCGACAAAGTGATAGATTTCAAAAGATTTCAGGAATTAAATCTCCAGGTTGACAAGGTCTGGCCGGGCGCTTTGGCGATAGGACCCGAAAAAAATGATGATGCCGCGGTCTTTCAAATCCCGGACATGAAAGGTTTCGTGGTCGCAAAGCTGGAAAGCCATTGTTCTCCTGCCGTGCCAAGGCCGTATGACGCCGCTGCCACAGGGGCCGGAGGAGCGATGCGGGATATTGTCGCTATGGGCGGCCGGCCGATATTTCTTTTGGATTTCATCGGGACCAGGCCTCTCGACCAGGAAGTCATCGTTGGCCCATGCGGTTTTTCGGGACGCTGCACATGCGGTAAATGCAAGGTTATGCCCAGCCATGAGAGGCTGAACCTGATGGTTAAAGGATTAAGTGATATGTGCAGGACCATGGATGTATTTATTGTCGGGGGAGGATTATCAACCTCCTTTTCCGATATTGTACCGGCCGTCGTTGTGTCGGTCATCGGGAAATTAGTGACGGATAGGCCTTTGACCAAACCGGCCAAAAAAGCCGGGGATAAGATCATCATGATTGGCGTGACCGGCAATGACGGTAACGATACGCTTCACCGTGCCGGCCTGGTAAAAGAGATGCGTCCCGCCATAGCCCTGTTCAAAGAGGAGAAGGTTGCCATGGAAGCGGCCCTTGCCGCCTTTGGCACGGGCATGATCAATGCCTGTTCTGATTGCGGGGCCGCCGGTATTGGGGCCGCAGTGTGTGAGTCCGCCAGGTATGGGGGATTGGGCGCAACGGTAGATCTGTCTAAAGTTCCGGTTTCAGTCGAAGGGATCACCCCGCAGGAAATTTTGATCTGCGAGACGCAAGCCCGCTATATAGTTCAGGTCGCGCCTGAATCGCTTGATGCAGTGCTGAAAGCCATACGGGCTAAAACTGATAATGTCGCGGTGATCGGAGAAATTACCCGGGACGATAAAGAGACCTTTACATACGGGGGAGAAACCGTTGCCGTTATTCCCAATAATCCGTCGCAAGAGACGTTAAAGGCCCTCGCAAGCGGCGCATAAGAGAAAAACAGCAGGGTCGAATGCTGAAAGAGCACGTAGGTCACCCTTAAGGGTGACCTACGTTGTGGGTAACTTTATGAATAAAAGAGTTTTTATTAAAACCTTCGGTTGACCGTTGGTTACGTTGCTACAGACTGATAATATCCTATTTGAAATCACTCTGTGATTTCAAAAGGACCAATCCTGCGAAATCTTAGCAGATTTCGCAGGGCATTTTCTCGATGACATATATAATAGCGTTTAATGTGTTATTTATAATGAGTTACGAGAATTAGGTGCCAGGGAACCGTACGTAAGTGAAGTTTAAGCGAGGGGTTAATGTCGATGTTTCAAGCAAGTCTTAGGAATGCCTGGTTGCTATATATCCCATTCTTGGTCGGAGGAATATATATCGGTATGCATAATAAAGTCATCGCCAAGCGCATGGCGGATATGGCCGGATACACTGCGAGAGAAAAGGTTTTTACGTTTATTGCTTCGCTTGCGCCTTATCCATACATGATCTTAGCTGTCTGGACGCCGTTTACAGCCATAAAACATCTTCTGTGTCTAGGCGCTGTTATTTATATTATAGGCATGACAATGTTTATTTTAACGCTCTCTGTTATCGCGAAAACGCCTCTTAACTTATCTTTCTCTGCGGGAGTCTATAAAATTTCAAGAAATCCTCTTTACGTTTCTGCTACGCTGATCTTCCTTGGCGTATCATTAATGACGGCCAATATTATTCTATTTGTATTTTTGCTCGCTATTATTGTACCGCAGCATTTTATGATACTTGCGGAAGAGAGGGTGTGCAGACTCAAATATGGCCGGACATTCGAAGAATATATTAAAAAGGTGCCTAGATATATTTATTTTAGCGTGTATTTTAAAACTATAATAAAAGGTCTGCGGGTGATGCTTGCCTCCTCAATGTTGGGTTTAGCGGTTGCTTTGGGGTACAATGTAAAAAAAGAAAAAAATAATTCCAAACACCGGATGGAGGATGAAAAATAGATTAGGTTGTAATTATGTTTTGGAGTAGCCATTTAGTATGAAAAAAAGTAAACCCAGTCTGTACATAAAAACCTTCGGATGCCAGATGAATTTCCGGGATTCGGAGGAGATAGCGGGGTTATTCATACAGAAGGGCTGGTCGCTAGCGTCCGCGCCGGAAGAGGCGGATGTCGCAATATTCAATACCTGCAGCGTGCGCAAGCACGCGGAAGACCGCGCGATAAGCAATATCGGGGAGCTGAAGGCGCTAAAGAAGAAGCGCCCGGGTCTCGTAATAGGCGTTGTCGGGTGCATGGCGAAGGCGCAGGGCGAGAGGATCATAGAGCGGCTGCCGATAGTGGATTTTATAACGGGCCCGGCGAACATCTATGATATTCCCGGGGCGGTAGACAGCGTCCTCGCGAACCGGAAGGAAGCCGTCATCGCGAACGACAAGGAAGCGCGCCCGTATGTGGCGAATATCGCGTATCATACCAGGGGGATATCGGCGCTCGTAACGATAATGGAGGGCTGCAACAATTATTGCTCATATTGCATAGTGCCGTATGTAAGGGGGCGCGAAGTTAGCCGGCCGGCGGATGATATAATAGATGAGATAAAAGCGCTAGCGGACGGCGGCTATAAGGAAGTGACACTGCTCGGCCAGAACGTCAACTCATATCGGGGCCATCCTGGGGCAAATACGGCAGGACGGCCCCCGTTTGCAGAATTGCTCGAGAGGATAGACGGCATAGAAGGCATCGAGCGGATACGGTTCCTTACGAGCCATCCGAAGGACGCGGGAGAGGATCTCTTTAGGGCGATGAGGGACCTGCCGAAGGTATGCGAACATCTGCATTTGCCCTTACAATCCGGTTCTGATAGAATACTCAAGTCGATGAACAGGGGCTATACCGCCTCTGATTACCTGAAGAAGGTCGAGATGCTGCGCAAGCACGTGCCCGATTGCGCGATAACGACGGATATCATAGTGGGCTACCCGGGCGAGTCGGATGAAGATTTCAAGATGACGAAGAAGCTCGTCGAGGATATAGGGTTCAACTCGGCGTTCATATTCAAGTATTCGCCGCGGCCCCCGGCAAAGGCGAGCGGCCTCGAAGATGACGTCCTGATGAAGGTTAAGGAAGAGCGCAACCAGGTATTGCTTAAGTTGCGCGATAAGATATCGGACAGCAAGGACAGCGAGTTCATAGGCAAACCGACAGAAGTCCTTGTCGAGAGCATATGCAGAAAGGAAAAGCATAAAGTGACAGGCAGGAACAGGCAGAACATCAAGGCCGTCTTTGAAGGAGGAAGAGAGCTGATAGGGATGATAAAAAAAGTGAAGGTGAGCTCGGTGGTCGGCCATACGCTCGCGGGAAGCGCGCTGATGCTCATGGCATTCCTCGCGGCAACGGCGGCAACGACGCCTGTATCCGCGGAGACGGTCGAGGAATATTTCGTCGGCGGCGATTACGAGAATACGGTACGCGAGGGCGTAAAACAGGTCGGCAGTTCAAGGGAGCAGGACAAGCTCTATTATATGATAGGTACGAGCCTGAACAAGATCGGCAGGTATGACCTCGCGAGGAAGAATTATAACCAGGTCATCGGCTCGTTCCCCCGAAGCAGGTTCAGTCCGCTCGCCCAGCTCGGGATCGCGGACAGCTATTACCTGGCCGGGGACTACAAGAACGCGCTCGCGGAATACGAGAAATATATCACGAAATACCCGAGGTCCGAAGGCGGGGCCACCGCGTATTTCAGGCTGGCCAAGAGCGCCCAGAAGGAAGGGAAGTGGCAGGCGGCGCGCAACTATTACCAGAAGGTCAGAAGCGAATACCCGATGAGCTTCGAGGCGCAGATGGCCGCGCAGGCCTTGGGCGAGGAGATTCTCTTCTTCACGGTGCAGGTCGGGTCATTCAACAAGAAGTCGAACGCGCTGAAGCTTTGCGATGAATTAGTCAAGAAGGGATACCCGGCTTCGATAGTAAAGTCGGAACAGCAGGCCGAGGAGTCCTACAGGGTCCGTGTCGGAAAGCTCGACGCGAGGGAAGCCGCCGAAGAGCTTGCGAAGAAACTGCGGGCCGAGGGCCTGCCGACCAAAGTCCTGCCTTAATATGGCGAATAAGCTCGTATTCATCGTTGGCCCGACGGCGATAGGCAAGACCGGCATATCGTTCGAGCTCGCGAAACTCGTTGAATGCGAGATCGTCTCCTGCGATTCCATGCAGGTCTAC
>Ga0209507_1003205_pt1 | contig 10429 bp, 20 predicted proteins | sample AD_UKC028_MetaG_FD_184414 | JGI IMG/M metagenome (GOLD analysis project Ga0209507, IMG submission 184414) | Active sludge microbial communities of municipal wastewater-treating anaerobic digesters from USA - AD_UKC028_MetaG (SPAdes) (version 2) | ecosystem: Engineered > Bioreactor > Anaerobic >...
TCGCGCTGCGGAGGTTCACGCCGCCGAGGTTCGCGCCGTAGAGGTTCGCGCCGCCGAGGTTCGCGCGTTCGCCGCCGGCTTCATTGCGCAACCATTTAAGATGTTTTTCTAATATTTCCTGAATTTTCTTTTCCATTACTTTGCCCCTTTCTTCGCGGCATACTTTTCGGTCATGCCAAGGACATTTTTGAGAGCGGCTACTTTGGCCGCGCTGTTTTCCATGTTAAGCTCCCAGGAAAAGCGAGTCGATGACCGCCTGGATTTTGTCGAGTTTGTTGTCTTTCATAAGCTCTTTTATCTCTTTGAGCTTGCCGTAAAAATAGTCTTTCATTGATTGATCTTCAATTAACTGTTTCAGATCGTTGACGTTGATTTTAACTTCCATAATGTTCACTGCTCCTTATTCCAATTTCTCTTGTAACCGATTGAATTGAGCATTTCCTGTGCGTGTTCGTTCGCGGTTTCGGCCTCGAATTCCTCGTCGCTCATCTTGTCGAACATCTGACGAAGCGTTTCGCAGTAGCCCGAAAATAGCATTTCGCTTTTAGTCATTTAAACCTCCTTTTTAATATCAATCAAAACCATTTCCCAAGTATCTTGAATTTTCAAAACTACACTTCCAAAAGCAGGCGAACTACTTTTCTTTCCTAACCCGCTTTCAAAAGCAATTCTTCCATTTGGAATAAACAACTTGCCGCCCAAAGCAACGTTATGAAACCGCGCCGTAGTTATAAACTCTATCGGAAATAAAATATATATTTCGTTTTTAACTTGCCGATAAGTTTCATAGGCTTTTTCTAAAAATTTATGCTTAACAGTAAATGGCGGATTTATCCATATTCTCCTATACGGCGACCAATCTTTAGAAAGCCCATCGGTTTCAATTGTATCATAATGCTTAATCCCAAACTCTACCGCTTTTTCTGGAGTAGTGGCCGGGTCATAATCAAACCGGCCAAAACGCTCGACAAACTTTTTCGGGGTATAATATTCGTTATCTTTAGTAAACTGAACTTGACTTTTAGCCATTTATACTCCTTTCTGGCCGAGCGGGGGCTGAAAAGGTGGTATACTTTCCCTTCCTAATTTTTAAATTAATGCGTCATCCCACTCGGCCTTCGACGCACGCAAATACATAAGCACTTTCCATGCCAAAATGAAAAGGCGCATTTTATCACGAAATCGTATGGAAAAGCATACAGAAAAAGTGTATGGCACGCCCGAAAGTGAATGGTGTAGCATACACAAATTTATTTTAAAAATGTTCGAAATAAGAGTTGACAAACTTTAACACTTGTGGTAAAATAGAATTATAGAACAAATTAAGGAGGCTATTATGGAAGTTAAAACTTTGAAAATCTCTGCGGCGTTGCATTACAAACTTAAAATGAAAGCTGCGGCTGAAAAAACAACTATCGAAAAAATTGCTGAAAAAGCATTAGAAAAGGTGGTGAAATGATGGCATATGGAAAGGTTGAAGAGAACTTTTATTCAAGGTCGGAAGTGCGCGGCCTTTCATTCTTTGGCAAATCGGTTTTAATTTATCTTTTGGTTAATCATCATCGCAACTTTATTGGCCTCTACTTCTTACCTCACAGTTACGCGATTGAAGATTTAGACATAAGCCTACAACAATACAAAGACGCTTTAAATGAAATTGCCGAAGCCGGTCTGATATTTTACGATGAAAAAGAAAAGACGATCTTCGTGGCGATTAACTTGGAACACAACCCGCTGAACTCCGAGAAGCAAATCAAAGGTGCGATAAACTTAATTAAAGAGATAAGAAGCGTCCGGTTGCTTCAAGAGTTTGAGAAGCGAAATCCTATTGATACCCTATCGATAGCCATTCGCAACCGTATAGATACCCTATCGATACCCTATGGTAAGGGTATGCAAGGGGTACCGATAGAAGAAGAAGTAAAAGAAGATATAAAAGAAAAAGAAAAACTAAAAGAAACATCATCATCATCACAAGAAAAAACAGTAGCCGAGAAAGAAAATATAAAATACTACACGAACATAAGCAAATATGAAATAGACGTTGAAACATATAAATTAAGTCGGGCGCGAGTCTTGACAAGTGCGGGTGTTGACAAACATAAGGCGCAGGTGCAAGCCAAAGCCGAGGCCGACCGCTTGTTTGTGCTTGAGGAGGAGGGAAGATGATGGAAAAGAACTGTAAGCAACGCCGCCCCTGCCCTTTCTGCGGAGGCAACGACTACCACGTTGAATACTGCGACCGCACAGACCGCCATCATATCGTCTGCGAGAACTGCGGCGCGGAAGGCCCGATCGTTAAGCGCGACGAACTGTTATCAACCTGGAACATGGCAAAGAGGAGGAACTATGACAGACCTTGAGATAATAAAACAACACGAAAAATATTTATATGAACCCGCCCGTTTTTTACCTCGGCCAAAATAAAAAAGATCGCCTGCCTGTTCGTGGTGGGCGATTTTTCTTTGCCGGCGAAACCTCTGTTTCACCATTTATGAAATTTTGGGCGCTCCGTTTTTTACTTTGGCGCGGTCGAATTGAGATAAAGATTGTCCGAATTTATTAGAGCGCGTTTAAGGCGGGTATCTTGACGCGGCCAATAGTTTATACTGTCGAGGTATATAAAATGCGTTTTAGGGGTATCCCTGTTCGTTATAGTTGATTTTATGGTTTGTAATAATTTCATGTTTGCATTAATTGCAATCGGGCATAAAAAAACGGCACAATCTCGAAGATCGCGCCGTGTATAATGCTGGCTCCCGCATAATATTTAATTATATTATTATTTTAAACTTCTTTTTGGCTTAATATTTGATGTTCAATCAATTTTCTGGCCTTTAAATTATAATGAATTTTAATTTCACCGCGGGCTTTTTTAATCGCCGCTTGCAAATTTGTGGCCTGTACTACCCATTCGACTGCAAATGGGACTGCTGCCAATAATAATTTATATTTTATTATTTTCATGTTTACTCCTCCATTTTATTTTTTTATTATATTGCGTACAACACGGAGATAAGGGCAAGCTTTATCTTCCCCGTGTCCGACATTGTAGCAGTCGCGCTGGATATATTTTAGAGTCCCACGATCGGTGATTTTATATCTTGATATGTGATACCACGGCCCCCAAGCGCCAGGATGTTGCGCATAGACCTGTACAAAATCATCACCAATAATTTCGATCCCCGCATTTTTTAACTTTTGGATTATTTGTTGCTTTTTCATATTTTACCCCTCCATTATTTTTAAATTGTCTTGATCTGATTTATGATACGCTTATATATATTTTATCGTCGTGTTCGCTGTAATTGATCCAGCCTTCAATTTTCTGGCCTATGTTCTCGCCGTCTAAAACAATGGACCCCCAGCCGCGCCCATCCTTATTCCACGTTAAAATGTCTTTACCGCTGGCTTTACAGTGCATTAATAATTCACTATAACCGGCTATTAATCTTTTTTTCATGTTCCGCCCCCTTAACTCGATTTTCTTAAAATGTTCTTGATTTTTTTCTGCAGCCTGGTTTCCTCGCGCTGGTCGTATTTTGGTTTGGGGATTATGATCATATCGGCCCCCTTAAATTAATTTTGCTCTGTTGTATTCGTTATAGACTTCTTCGTACTGTCCGATTGATAACTCGGAATAACGTTTGCCGTACAATTCGACGGCGATATAATTCATCTCTTCTTCGTAACGATTGCTCGCCGCCTGGAGAGCATCAACGGCGTCGATCCGCTCCATAAATATTAACTCCTCTTCATAGTTTTCTTTGCTAAAAATAAAAAAAACGGGCCAACCTTGTCAGGTCGACCCGTTTTTAATCCGGCGATTTTATTTAGTTTTTATTCCGCTTTTATCAAGAGCGGCCCTTCTTTGCGCCTCTTTGCGGCATGTTTGTAGTAGCTTAGGACTGCCATGCTCCCACAGCAGTCCGTCCCGTGAACACGCCCGCGAGCATCGACGGCTTCGTAGCCGCCTTGCTCGCAAACGTGGAACGCCTTTCTAACGTTCCACTCGCCGCGGTGAGCGTCCGCGGCTATTGCTTCAAAATCGGCGCTTGTTAGCGCCGTGTACCCTTTCCTTATCAATTTTTCTATCATATTTTACCTCCCTCGTTTTAAGCCCGGCGGCTATTAGATACAATTACATAAGCATTAACCATACCAAAAACGCTGCTAAAATAAAATGCAGCAATAAAGCATCAATTCAAAAGAGGAGGGATGAGGTCGATTATAAAATGTCTGCCGCGCCCGCCAAAAAACTGTATGCTGCGCCCGAATTTGTCGTTCTGGGCAGACATAAAAACACCCGTCATCATCACCCAAAAAAACGGCGGGCAGTTTAAGGCGATTTAGCGCAATTACAGCCCTGTGCCGTCATATATATTATATATATTAATATATATACCAACTATATATATTATAATATATGTATATTCGTTTCTTCGTTTTTCTCTCGTTATCTCCGTTTTTCTCACTTTGAGATTTTTGAGCCGAGCAGATCGTTTTTTTCAAGGTACTTTGATATGGCCGGGGCCGACATCAACCCCGCAGCGCGCCTTAAAACGCGTAGGATTTTCCTACACTATATACATTATAGGCTATATTATATATATTATAAGTTATGGCTGGTATATACACTTAAGTATATTTAACCATTATATATATTATAATTAGTATATTATATTATTTATTATAGTATAGTGGTATATATATTTAAGTATATATATGGTATAGCATCTCGTTATAACCGTGGCCATGGATTCCAGACATAATACTCAATACCCTATTTAATGTAATTTTAATTTACATTAAGAGTATCATGTCCCCGCCCCGCCCACTTGACGCACCGCAACATAACGCCCTGGATATTCCAGTTAAAATGTATATGTTATACCGCTATGCAATATCACAAAAGCAAAAGGTGCATTAATGCTATATTCTATACGTCCGATAATGTACATTATGTAAACTTCTACCATTATTGTCTTGATTGACGTGTCGCTCGATTGACTTTCGGAACGATCGTAAATCATCTGACGTCGCCACAACCACAAGGTAAAAATAAATCGAGGTCACACAGAGGGTAATGGTAAAATTTTTCTTGACAAACTCCGGTTGCGGTGGTAATATAAAAGGGAGGTGATGCAAAATGAACGAGCAGGATGCGTTGGCGCGGATAGAGAAAGCTGATGAAGAGAAGATGCGATACGGCGTGGCGAAGTGGGGCGAGCGCGTGAATAAGACGCTCAAGGAACGCATAAAGGACGGCGTTGACACCTACGATTGGGTGATTGAAACGGCGCACGAACTTTACGCGGCGGCGAGCCAGAACCCGAATGTGCAGCGCAAGTTGCTCGATACGATGGCAAAGGCAATCAGCCTCAAGGTAAACGCCTGCATTGAGTTGATACGCATGGCAAATGACGTTACCAAGAGTGAGCAGAGCGTTGAGGAAAAGCAGAAGGCGTTCAATGAGTTCCTTAAATCTCCCTTCCTCCGCAGCCTTGTGGAGCGTGGCGACAGCCTAAACGAAAAGGACGACGATGAGTAATTCCGAACAGGCATTAAAGATATTTACGCAACTGCAAGAAGAAATAGGCGAGGCCGAGTGCCTAAAGATTTCGCCTAATAAATATCAGCAGGCGTTCATCATGGATAACGGGGCCGAGAAGTTTGCCTTTGGCGGTAACAGGTCTGGCAAGACTCTAACGCTCATCTACATCATCTTCCTTATGGCCTGCGGACTTTATACGCCGCGCGGGAAGAAGCCAAAGAAAAAATACAATATTTGGCTTTCGTCGCTTGACGCGAATATGACAAAGCAGGTTATAGTTCCATTGTTGCGAAAAATAATTCCGTCTGCATGGCTAAAGATAAACGAGAACCGAAATTGGGCGAAGATAAATTCATCGTTCGGTATAAGCATAAAGATTGACTTTAAATCGGCGGACTCGGGGCGCGAAAAATACCAGGGCGCGTCAGTCGATCTTGTCGGCTTGGACGAGGAACATCCCGAAGATATTTATAAAGAATGTCTGATGCGTATTCTCGACTGCGGCGGGCAGATACTTACGATGATGACTCCGCTCATGGGTATGACGTGGATATACGACTATTCACGCCGGCACTTCAATATCACGCTTCCAACGACGGCCAACCCGATTTTAAAACAGGCCGATATCGATATGCTTACCGCCGGCTTTACCGAAAAAGAAAAGCGTATGCGTCTGCTCGGCGAGTTTGTCGATCTGAACGGTAGTGCGTTTCTCGATGCGGACGACCGGAACTATGTCGAGCGTTGCGTGGATAGGCCATTGACAAGGTTTGCATGGAACGAGAACGATAACAAGTTCGTGCAGGACGAAACAGGCGAATACCTCATCTTCCGCAGACCGGAGAAGGCAGGCAAAGTTTTCATTGTGTCGTGCGACCCAGCGACCGGCAGCGGGCAGGACTATACCGTTATTGATGTTTGGGCGAATGACGAGAAGCTGGAACATATCGCGCAGTTTAGAAGCAACACAACCAAACTGCCGCAGATACCGAAGATAATTAAGAACATTGCCGAAACCTACAACAACGCCGTAGTCAATATTGACCGAACCGGCGGCACGGGCGAAGGCGTATTGCAAGGTCTTATTGAAATGGGTTATTATAATATCTCTGGGCGCGAGAACATGGAGAAGTTTACGACGCACGATAAGGTCGGCTTCACTTTCACGACTCACAATCGTAACATAGCCACGATAGAGTTACGCAAGCGCATACAGAACCGAACGATTGTTCTGCGGTCGAAGCAAGGCTATCAGGAGTTGTCGCTTTATCGGTATGACCTAAAGAAAGGCGGCTACGACCACCCGCGACAGAGCAATGACGATTGTATCATGTCGGCGGTTATTGCCACCATGACGGCCCGCCTGTTGCCGTTGTCGCAAGTTGCCGAGCGTAACAAGCAGAAGTGGTTTTCTTTTATTGACGGCATTACCTTTGCAGAACTTGAGGCCAGAGAAAAGGCCATTGAAGCAAAGGCAGATGACGAATACGATTTTCTTTAAACATATTTCTTCCCCGTAGTCAACAAGCGGATGGCTTGGCAGAGCGCGGCTTTCATAGTGAGGTCGCGCTTTCTTGCGTATTCTTGAAGTGTAGCGTAGGTCTGCGTGGGGATGTGGATATATTTATAATCTTGTGCCATTACTTTTCGTCCTTTTCTTTTAAAATTTCTAAAATTGTTTCCTGGCATTTTGTGTCTGGCGATTTTGTCGAAGAATGACTTTTTATATATTTCCACAACGGTGATTCAGAAGCATTTTTAATTACCGCCACGCCCCACTTTGCACCGGCTGAAAGAATATCGTCAAGTTCTTTTTTTGTTAATTTCTTTTTTTTCATTTAATGCACCTCATAATATCCAATTATTTCTTTTATTTTTTCGATATAGTTATGATCTTCTTCATAATCTTTTAATTTTGTTTCAAGAGTTTTAATTTCTTTTTCAAATTCTTCTATACGAATATATGAACCCAAACAGGCTTCTATCAACTCTTCTTTAGAATATTCTTCAAGACCTTTTTTCATCTGAACAAGTTGTTCAATCCTTGCTTGCTCGACATATTTTCCGAGAGAACTTACGAATAAAACATCTTTGGCTAATCTTTTAGTATAGGCGTCAATGGTTTCTTTTGAAATATCTGTAATCATTTTATCACCTCCCAAATATGATACCATAAAATACCACAAAATGCAACATATATTATTTGACTTTTTTAGCGTTAAGCCTTATGATAAAAATAGAATAAAAAAAGGCGGTGCTTGTATGTCGGAAGAAATCAACGGCGTTCCAATAGCCGATGATCCAAAGTTAAAAACATATTGGCGTAACGAATTTGCCCGTTGCGAGGACATGATGGACGAACGCCGCCTTGTATGGCGTAAGGCGCGTAAGAACTATCGTATGGGAATGTATGCGAAAGACGAAGAGGACGGCTCGCGTTCCAAACGCAAGAAAGCGTATGTTCGCAACCCGATACTCTATACAAATGTCAGCGTTCTGATGGCAAATCTTGCGGCAAACAAACCGCAGGTAACGGCCACGGCCCGATATCGCAAAGACGAGATAACGGCAACGATGGTTGGCGCGGCGCTTGAATATTACTTTGAGAAATGCGACCTGTTCACGATGCTTAAAGATGGCGTTCTTGACGCTTCTCTCGCCAATATCGGCATAGCAAAGATAGGCTATAACCTCTACTCGACCTATATGTTTGACGGCGACAGTCCGTTTATTAGCCGTGTTTCCTTCCTCAACTTCCTTGTCGATGCAGACGCAACCGGCAAGAAAGACCCGCGTTGGATGGGCGAGAAAACCTACATCAGCGCAAACGACCTTAAAGACCCCAACAATAAATATATGAATGTTGAAGATGCTATGCGCTTCGCCTCGACATTCCGCGTAAACGAAGAAATCAACGAAATCGAAACCGACGACCGTATGGAAGGCTCGTTTGCCCGCAGTTCAAACTATGACGACGAGGAATATCCTTATCAGCCTTCGCTTGAGCGCAGAATACCTGTCATTGAGATTTACGACCGCGTGAACCGGCAGATACTTTTCTTCGCCGGCGAGTGCGATGTTCTGATAAAGTCGATGCCTTATCCGAAATATATCCGCGATTTTCCTTATGCGATATTGCAGTTCAACAGCATACCAGATTATTTCCTGGGCATGACGGACTTTGAAATCATTGCCGACAAGATACGCGAGATAAACACGATAAACAACAGAATGATAGAACACACAAAGCGTATGCTTCCAAAGTTGCTATCGCGCAAAGGCGTTCTCAACCGCAACGAGATTGAAAAAATAACCGACGGCAAAGTTGGTGGCGTTTATGAAGTAGATACGCCATCTTCTTTGAGCGATGTTATTATTCCGCTCCCAACCGCGCCTCTCGACCAGAGCAACATCTATGTCATGGAAGGCTTGAAACGCTCTCTCAACGAGGACACCGGCATAGCAGACTTTATGAAGTCGCAGCCGTTTACCGAGAAGCGCACGGCCACCGAAATGGCTATGGTTCAGCAGGCAGCAGGCGTTCGCGCAAACTATCGGCAGAAAGCTGTGGACGCATGGATGGAAGAAATAGCAACCAAATTATTTTATGTTATTAAAGAAACCTTACAGGCTCCCGTATGGATTGACATCGCCGGCATATATCCTATGCAAGCGTTTGACGAGAAGGGCGTTCCTTTCATAAATACAAATCTTGATACGGGAGAACCTGTATTGAATAGGCAAAACGGCTTCTGGCTAACGCCTACCGTTTTACAGAGCGAGTTCAGAATTAAGATTGAGGCAGGCTCGACCGCCGCGCAGACAAGCACGGTTAAGCAGAACCAAATTATGCAAGCCTATTCGTTATTTTCGCAAAACCCGTTGGTTGACCAGGTCGCGCTGCTCCGCAAGACCATGACGGCGTTGGGACTTGAGCCGGACGATCTAATAAAACAGCAGGCTCTCGCCATGCAAGGCGGTATGGGTGCGCCTCCTCCTCCCCCGCCTGTGCAGCCCAACGGCTCGACAGAAGTTAGGCCGCAGGAAACACAGATGGAAGGCGTTATGACAGGAAATCAGTTAGCAGCAGATATGAGGGGGCAGTAATGAAAACACAAAACGTTCCAATGTTGACCGGACGAATTGAGGCTTATCCGGTTCTCATGTTCTCGTGGAATTGCCCGAAGTGCGGCGCGTTCCACTTTAAAGTCAATAATACGGTTGAGGCCGGCGAAACCATAGTCAAGTGCTTCAACAAAAAGTGCGGCGAGAAGTTTGACCGTTCGCAGTTTCGCTTCAACGGTGAGAACCAGATAGCGCGTATTATGACCGAAATGCACGAGGATATGTATTTGACAGCCGTTAAAGATGCAGAGAACGAACTGAAAAAAGCGGAGGAAGCAGATGCCATTACAGCTTAAATTTAAAATCGACGCATACCCGTGGTTTACCTGGGCGTTCAGATGCCCACAATGCAACAAGATGGTTCCGGTGGGAGTAAACAAGAAGGGCATGATACCTTGCCCAGATTGCCATTACAAATTCTACCGGCAGTCATTTGACAAGAAATACGAAAACGTCGTAGAACGAATAAAGACCGCAACTAATTGCAAGGTCTGTGATTTTTAGGAGGCAGTTATGTATTTAAAGAGAGGCACTTACTACGCAGCAGACGGAACCGATGCAGGCAGCGCACCGGAAACGTCAGCACCCGCGGCGGCGGAAAACACTTACTCGGAGCAGTTTGGTGGTGAAACGGAAGACCGCAAGTTAGACTTTGACAAAATCAAACCGTCTTACGAACCGATTGACTTTGAGGCCGAAGAAGCGGCAGAGTTGGCGGCAACCGAGGGCGAACCTAAAACAGAAGAACCG
>Ga0209507_1003206_pt1 | contig 10427 bp, 8 predicted proteins | sample AD_UKC028_MetaG_FD_184414 | JGI IMG/M metagenome (GOLD analysis project Ga0209507, IMG submission 184414) | Active sludge microbial communities of municipal wastewater-treating anaerobic digesters from USA - AD_UKC028_MetaG (SPAdes) (version 2) | ecosystem: Engineered > Bioreactor > Anaerobic >...
CGATGATGGGGACATCAAGGTCGGGGACATCATAGTCTTCCGACATTCTGGTATGCTCATCTGTCACCGGGTGATAGATATCAACCCCGAGGCGGGCTGGATCAAGACGCAAGGAGATGCGAACGAGGACCCCGACCCCTATACCATATCGTATGACGATGTGGCCACCGAGGTCGGTCTGGTCGTACCTTATGCAGGGCACGCCGTGCTCTTCCTGAAGAGCGTCTACGGCTGGGTGCTGATATTCGTCATTATCGCGGCGATGCTCCTGTTGGGATGGTACGAGGATAGAGAGAAGGACGACGCTACCTCAGGAGGCGAGCAATGATCTCTAAGAAACGCCTCCTGACCATCGTTTCATTACTTATCGTGGTGGCTTTCCTGAACACCGGAATGTTCGGGGTGCTCAGCGATACCGAGCGCTCGCTCAATAATAGTGTCACGGCCTACACACCAAAAATGTGGAAGTCGACGACCGAGTTCGACTTTGACAATAACACGACCCAAGTTAATGTTGTAGTACATACGAGTCCTGGCAACGTCTCTCTCGCCGATAAGATCACCGCGCAGACCTCGCTCTATGCGTTGACCGGAAATGGTTTAAAGAACTTCTACCGGTATTTCATATCCACAGATACCTGGGTGAAGATGAACGATACCCTGGAAAATGTGGGATGGGGCGGCTCCATGGCCTACGACCAGGTTCGTTACATCTATGCCTTGGCTGGCGGTGGTACAGACGCCTTCATGAGGTATGATGTGGTCACTGGTAAATGGAGCACTCTCAACAAAGCTCCTGGACCGGTAACATCGGGTAGTTTCCTCAGCAATTACGTTGATGGCATGTTGTACGCCCTTCAGGGGGCTAGAACCGGGGTGATGTGGAAATACAATCCCGCCACAGAAGTATGGACCACACTGACCACCAATCTCCCGAAGACCACTGAGGCGGACGATACCAAGAACGCCGCCTCCATGATCGGTTACGGCGGATTCATGTACATCATCCGGTCGGACAAGGGCGGAGCCAACACGTTCATTAAAATGAGCCTTACCAGCCCCTACGCTTGGACCGCGCTGAATCCGACTCCCACCAGCGTTACGGTGGGGGCATCCATCACTCAGGGTCAAGGCACGTACCTCTACGCGGCGCCCGGCGGTAACAAGAATGTGTACGAGTATAACATCGCTCTTGGCACCTGGAAGAAATTGCAAGGTAATACTGGGAACAACCTGAAAGCGGGTTCCGATCTCGCCTTCGACGGTACCAGTCTCTATGTGACCCGGGGGGACAACCAGAAAAATATTTGGAAATACGACGGGAAAAAGTGGCAACCGAAGACGAATGTCCCTGTCAATGTCAATTACGGGGGTAATCTGCTCTTCGTGCCGAACGCCTACGAGTACTCTTCCAACGGCACACTCGATTCGAAGGTGTATGATACCACCTCCGCTCAATCTGTGTTTAATTCAATATTCGCCGATAAGACCTTGCCCGTGAACACCGGTCTGACCTTCTGGGTCCGAGCTGCCAACACCCGTACCTGGATACCTACTCCCGACGATCCCAACAACGGCACCGATCTCAATGGCACTTGGGAAATAACTGGGACATGGATCAAGGTGACCGCTTCCATGCCTGCGGTCATCGGGAAGTACATGCAGTGGAGGGTCGAACTGACCACAACGAATTCCGGGGTCACTCCCATCCTTCACGAGGTGCGCTTTTACTACCGGAGGGGCTGAGGTGGCCCGAAAGATCATCAGGGCTGCCTGGTCAATGCTGGCAATTTTGCTCGTGGCATCGATGCTCTTTCCGTTCCTGATGATGGCCGCTCCGGTATCGGCCGAACCGGAGGTCATGGACCTGGTCATCAGTGGGTCGGGCAGCACTCCCTGGGCGATATCGAACATCGCCCCCGGCGATAACGGCACGGAGATCGTCGAGCTGAAGAACGCCGGAATGATAGACGGTTACGTCACCATCTGGTTGAGCGACGTCGTGAAAACGGATGGCGGTACGGACGGGGCGCACCTTTCGGATTACTTCCTGCTGACACCCATCTCAGAAGGACGATCCAGCAACCTGAGCTTCCCGGTCAAGTTCGATGAGATGCCCCGAACCTCGGTGGACCGCTCCATCTGCGTCGGGCCTCTGGCGGCCGGGAGGTCCATCAACCTTACCTGGGTCTGGGAGTTCGTTGACAATGGCGCGCCGCAGAACGATGCGCAGGGCGACGGGCTCAGCTTCACCATCAACTATCTGATGACCGCCACCGGCCCCGAGCACGGGGTGTCGTGGCTGGTGATCGACGTTCTGGGCGAACTTACCGTGGTGAAGTTGGACGCCACCGGGCACGTGCAGGAATCGTTCCGGGCGTCCAACGCCAACGGCACGGTGTATCTGGACTTCCTCGCTGGAACTCAGATCCTGACCGAGAACGGCACGGTGCCGGAACGGCTGGTCGTGACCGAGGCGGAACGGCAGAACGCTCTGAATGGGACTAACGCCACCGTGCTCAGTTCCACCTACGTTCTGGAGGGGTTCGACGAGAACAACACCTCGACCGACGTGACCTTCTCGCCCGGTGTCTCTTTGGTCATCGGATTCGATTCCCTTCTGCTTCCCGAGGGCCACGTCCCTGGTATCTACCAGTTCGTTGACGAAGCATGGGTGAGGTTGAACGACAGCGGTCCTTACTATTCGTGGTTCTCCCGCGCCGATATTTTCGGCACGGGAAATTATACGGCCGGATCATACGACGATAGGGACGAGTATGCCCTGCTGGAGATCAGCGAGCTGACGTTCAAAGGATCAAAAAAGGTGTTCTGGTGGGACGTGCTTCCTCTGTTCATCAAGTACAACTACCGCGCCAGCGTGATAGTCAACTTCACGAACGTGGGGAACATCCCGGGCAACTTCACGGTGGACCTGATGCTCGACGGAAAGGCGGTTAGAACCGTGAACACGGTATTGGGTCCGGGGCAGAGCGAATTGGTGACCTTCCAGATGAACGATCTTGACAGGGGTGACCATAGCACGTCCGTCGGATCTTTCGGAGAGCAGTTCAAGACCCACACCTGGATAAACTGGCCGCTGATCTGGACCATCGCCGCCGTAACCATCCTGATCATACTGGTCGCTTACGGCATACGCCGCAGGCAGGAATAGGGCCGGTCGGGGCATCAATCATTTAAGGCCGATGACCATTCCGACCACGGGGTCCCATGTCATACGTCGACGACGCCAAGCTGTACCTGCAGGTCGGTCGCAAGGAGGTTCCGGGGCTGCTGTTCTGCCTCATCGTGGCCGCGGCGTCCTACTTGGTCACCAGGGGCACCCTGTTCGAAGGCGGCCCCAGGCTGTTGGACGCCGATCTGTTCGCGGAGGATCCCCTGGCGTCCTTCCTCTTCAAGGTCGGTCCCATAGTGCTGGCGCTTCTCATCGGTCTGCTGGTGAACATATCGCCTCTCAACCCGGGCGGGGCCTACGCCGGCCGATTCCTGCTGCGACTGGCCATCGTGCTCATGGGCGCGCGGGTGACCTTGGACGTACTGTCCAAAGCATCACCGGTCGGCATAGCGATCATATTGGCGGTCATGGCCTTCACGGTATGGCTCTCCCTGTTCCTCGGCAGGAAGGTGCGGCTGGAGAAGGATGCCGCGGCCTTGATCGGCACCGGCAACAGCGTCTGCGGCGTTTCCGCCTGTCTGAGCGTCGCGCCGGTCATTGACGCCAAGGCGCACAACATGCACGCGGTGATCGGGGTCATCAGCGTTCTGGGCCTGGTCGGGGTGTTCGCCGTCCCCTGGTTAGCGTCGATCGCGGGTCTGGACGCCGCCCAGGCGGAGGTGCTGATAGGCGGCTCGCTGCATGAGGTCGGGAACGTCATCCCGGCGGCCGACCTGTACCACAATGCCCTAGGGGGCGAGGACGTGGCCTCCCTGGTTCTGGCCTACAAGATGATCCGGGTGGCCATGCTGGTCGTGGTGGCCTACGTCCTGGCCAGGCTCTTCCAGGGCGAAGGCAAGGCCTCCGGCACAAGGATGCCCGGATTCCTGATAGCGTTCGTCGTGGTGGCCGCCCTGATGTCCCTGCTGATCCAGGCCCTTCCGGAAATGGGTGGGGAGGTTCGTTCGGTCGTGGTGTCCTCTTCCGCCTCCCTGCTCACCGTGGCCATGGCCGGGGTCGGGCTTTCCATGAACCTTCGTCAGACCGTGAAGGTCGGGCGGAAACTGATGCCCGTGGCCGCCCTGGTCTGGGTGGTCCAGCTCGCGATACTGTTCGCGTTGACGTTTTTATTGGTGTGAACCACATGTCCAGCTCATCGAACGGTCAGGCGGCCACGCGATTAGCAAACATATCTTTAATGGGTAAAGCGTTCTTCATCCAATATTCGGGCAATAGCCAATGGCACATGGAGCGTTGAGGGATGCACGTCATTGTTGTGGGCGCGGGGAACGTGGGCTATACCATAGCCAGGATGCTTTCCAAGCAGCACTCTGTCCTGGTCATCGAGGACGACCTTAAGCGCTACGACTACGTGGTCAACCATCTGAACGTCGGAGCGCTCAACGGCAACGGCGCCAGCCCCAAGGTCCTGAAGAGCGTCATCAACGAGGACACCAATCTTCTCCTGGCCGTCACGGAGCGAGACGAGACCAACATCTTCACCTGCATGATGGCCAAGCAGATCAATCCCAAACTGGTCACCGTGGCCAGGGTTCGCAATCCCGATTACATCGAGGGGGCGATGGCCTCCAAGTTCCTGAACGTCGATCACATAATCTCGCCGGAATACCTCACCGCCGAGAAGCTGATGCGCATCGCTCTCCTGGAGAACTCCATCGGCGTGGAGACCGTTCCTTCCCTGGGCATCGAGCTGGCCATGTTCAAGGTCAGCGGCAGGAATGAGAAGGTGGTGATGGTCCCCCTGCGCGACCTTCCCATACCGGAAAACTGCAAGATACTGATCATCCACCGTGGCAAGCAGGTCATCGTTCCAACGATCAACGACGTCCTGATGAAGGGCGACCAGGTCACCATAGTCGGTAAGGGGCAGGCCATATCCGACTTCAACCGGATGCTCGGCATACAGCGCGAACCCAGAGACGTGGTCATCGTCGGCGGCGGGATAGTCGGAGAGCATCTTGCGACCCTCCTGGAGATGGAGAGGCTGTCCGTCAAGCTCATCGAGGACGACGAGGACCGATGCCGCATTCTTGCCAAAAAGCTCACCAGGACGGTCATCATCAATGACGACGGGTCCGATCCGTCCGTGCTCAGGAACGAGAACGTGAGCATGGCCGACGTGCTGGTGTGCGCCACGGAGAACGAGGAGGACAACCTTCTGGCGGCCCTCATCGGCAAGCACCTTGGCGTGTCCAAGGTCATATCCAGGTATTCCAAGAGGGAGTACGAGGAGATATTCGGCATGAGCGGCATCGACGCCTCGGTCGGCTACTATCACGTGGTGGCCAATGAAATAATCAAGGAGACGGTGCACAACTACGAGGTCATGCTCCTTCTGGAGAAGTTCTCGGAGGAGTTCTTCGACCTGAAGGTTACGGCGGGAAGCCGCATCATCGGAAAGAGAATAGCGGACATCGACATGCCCAAGATGTCCGCCATCGCCCTGGTGGTCAAGGACGGTCGGGCGCTCATCCCCTCCCCCGATATGGTGGTCGAGGAGGGCGACAAGATTTTCATCTACGCACTTCAGTCGGCCATCGCCAAGCTGGAATGGATGTTCAAAGCCAACATACCGGTAGGTCCATAGGGGAGCCAACATGACCACGTTCTACGATAAGGCCAGAAGATGGTTCGGTCAACTGGCCTATTACTTCGACCGCCTGAACGTGGACGTGAACAACATCTTCGACAGGGTGGCCCGCAAGGAGAGCGCCATCCCGCACATCTTCGGCATACTGATGCTCTACATGGCCATCGCCCTGGTGTTCCCATACGCGATCGCCCTGTACTTCGGGGAGGACCCCCGGCCCTGGATATTTCCCATCCTTCTCTGCCTGGTAAGCGGGTTGCTGCTCCTCATGCGCTATCGCTCGCCGGAGAGCACCCGTCCCACGGAAGCGATGTTCGTGGTGGCCACCGGCTGGCTGGCGCTGACGGTGATGGGCGCCATACCTTTCGTGATGTATGGGATGAGCGTGGTGGACGCCCTGTTCGAGACGATGAGCGGCTTCACCACCACCGGCTCGTCGATCATGACCAACATCGAATCATGGCCGATGAGCATCCTGTTCTGGCGCAGTTTCTCGCACTGGTTGGGAGGGGCGGGGATCATCATGATCTTCGTGACGGTGCTGCCGATGCTGGGCGTCGGCGGCCGCAACCTCTTCAAGAACGAGTTCCCCGGACTGGACGTGCAGAACTTTTCCGCTCGGATCCAGGAGGAGGCGCGCAAGTTCCACTACATCTACGGTTTCCTCTCCCTAGTCATGGTGGTGCTGCTCCTGTTCACCGGGATTGGGGTCTTCGATTCCTTCTGCGTGATGTTCTCCACCATGGGCACCGGGGGCCTCTCGCCGCACTCGGAGAGCATCGCCTACTATGGATCGGCCAATGTGGAATGGATCGTGATAATCTTCATGTTCCTGGCCAGCACAAATTTCTATATTCATTTCCAGGCGATAACGACCAGGGACCCCAACCGGTACTTCCGTAATTCGGAGTTCCGTTTGTATCTAGGGATCATCCTGGGGGCGACTGCGATCATCACCGCCTTCTTGTGGGGGAAGGAGTTCAGCAACATCGAGGAAGGCGTCCGCGTCTCCATGTTCCAGGTGGTCTCACTGGCCTCCTCCACCGGGTTCGCCACCGCCAACTACATCTTGTGGGACCAGGCGGTGGTCTTCCTTCTGCTGGCGCTGATCATAATCGGCGGCAGCACCGGGTCCACCGCCGGCGGAATTAAGGTCGCCCGGTTCTTCCTTACCCGGGAGTTCATAGCGTCGGCCTTGCACAAGACGGTGCATCCCCGTTCCATCTTCACCGTGAAGATCGACGGAAGGCCGCTGAGCCAGGAGGCGTTGTCGTCGGTCGTCGCCATGGTCCTGTGCTACTTCGCCACGGCCATGGTGGCCGTCGTGGCTTTGATATTGCTAGGGATCGATCCAACAACATCCATAAGCGCGGCCATCGCCACCTTGTCGAACGCCGGCCCAGGGCTGGGGGACATCGGGCCCTACGGTTCGTACGCCGGACTGCCGGACGCGGCGAAGCTGGTGCTGACCTTCACCATGTGGGCGGGCCGTCTGGAGTTCATATCCGTGCTGGTGCTGTTCACCCCGGTGTTCTGGAAGGAGCTGATGAGATACCGGGAGAAGTACGTCTGAGCGCTCTTCAATCGGTGGTCCGTGAAGCGATCTTGGCGTAATCCGAAGCGATGGCCGCCAGCTCCCGCACCTTCTCGTTGGCCGATTCCATTATGGTCAATAGCTCCAATAAAGTCGAGTCCGACGAAACACTGGCGTCCTTCATCCTCTCCAGATGCTGGGCGTAGATGTCGTTGATCCGGGCGCTCATGGTCACCGTATCGCTCTTGATGGCCGCCTTGGTGTTCTCATTCACCATCAGGACGTCCTCCCCAAGAAGTTCCATATTGCCCCGCAGGGTCCCGTAGACCATGGACAGCTGTTCCAACTGTTCCTTCGGAACGGAACGCCCCCTCTCCCGATAGCTCATGGCCGCGTCCGCGATGTCCTCGGCGTGGTCCCCGAGCCTCTCCAGCAGGTTCGACATCCTCACCAGCATCGTAGTCCGCATCCCCTCCTCCTCTTTCAAGGACCGGCGCGACATCCAGAATATGGCTTCCGATATCTCGTCGTCCAAATAGTCGTTCAGCGATTCCAGCTTGGTGACCTTCTGCAGGGCCTTCTTGTCCTTCTCGGACAGGGAGGAGAATGAGACATCAAGCAGGTCCTTGGTGACCTCCAGGCCGTGCCCGAGCTCCTGCTCTATCAGACGGAACGCCTGACCGTTGTCCTCCGGCATCTCCTTGGTCAGGAACTTCGGTCGGAATAGCACTTCCTTCTCATCGCCTGGAACGACTCTCACCACCAGTCTCTGGAAGTACTTCAGAAGCACCAGGAACACCACCGCGGTCACCACGTTGAAGATGAGATGGGCGTTAGCCACCTGCTGGCCCACGTCCGGTGTTAGGTCCTTCACGACAATTGCCAGCAATCCCGACAAAGGAATGAAGATCAGCACCCCGCCCACGTTGAACAACAGGTGCGCTATGGCCGCCCGGCGGGCCCAGAGGTCCATCTTGGCCGAGGCGAAGATGGTGGTCGTCGTGCTCCCCACATTGGCGCCCAGGATCACCGGTATGGCCTGTTCGAGCGTCACCAATCCGCTGGACGCCAGCACCACCATCAGCCCGGACGTCACGGAACTGGACTGCACGGCGGTGGTGAATATCACTCCGACCAGCAGAGCGATGAAGAAGTTGTCCAGGTTGGAGATCAGCGATAGGATGGCCGGGTCCTCCCTTATAGGATCGAGCGAGCTCGACACCAGCTCCAGCCCGAAGAACACCAGCCCGAAGTAGAACAGAGGTTTCCCGATGAACTTGTATCGTCCGCCTATCAGACCCCAGACGAAACCGATCAATATGAACAGGGGTCCGAACGAGGTCAGTTTGAAGGCCACCAGCTGAGCGGTGAGGGTCGTACCGATATTGGCGCCGACTATCACTCCCAGGCTTGCCGCGAACGATATCGTCCCCACGTTCACCAGGCTGACCGCGATGATGGTCGTCGCGGCGCTGGACTGTATGGTGCCGGTGAGCAACGCACCGAAGGCCGCCCCTCTCCAGCGGTCCTTGGTCAGTTTTCCCAGGGTCTCGCGGAAGCGTTCTCCGACCGAGTTGATGATCTCCTTGCTGAAGTTCTCTATCCCGTAGAGGAAGAGGATCAGCCCGGGGACAATGGCGAAGAGCAGCTCCCAGGAAATGGCGGCCATCGCCGATTCATAACTGCACCGGGTAGATTACCTTTACGATGTTCTTCGTAACGTTCGGAGGGCGCAGGGCAAAACGCTTAAAAGAACAGCTCCATGGAACGTCCGCATGTCCAAGGTCAAGCGGAAGATAATCAAGATCGACGAGGAGAAGTGCACCGGTTGCGGTGAGTGCGTACTATCCTGCGCGGAAGGCGCCATAGTTATCAAGGACGGCAAGGCCAAGGTCGTAAAGGACATGTTCTGCGATGGTCTCGGCGCCTGCCTCGGACATTGCCCGGAGAACGCCCTTTCCATAGAGGAGAGGGAGGCCGACCCGTTCGACGAGGAGGCGGCGATGGAGCACGTGGAGGCCAGCAAGAAAGCACCGCCCCAGGCCTGCAGCTCTTCCCGGCCGATGATGATCATGGCCGACCCGAAGCCCATGTCAGCGGGGGACAATCCCTCTCAGCTGAGGAACTGGCCGATACAGCTGCATCTGGCGCCGGAGGTCACGCCCGCCTACAGGAACGCCTCGCTGCTCATAGCCGCCGATTGCACCGGTTTCTCACTGGGCAACGTGCAACGGGATTTCATTGCCGGGCGCATCGCCATAATCGGCTGCCCCAAACTGGACGACGTCCAGGTCTACATCGATAAGCTATCGAGGATATTCAAGAACAACGAGATCAAGGACCTCACCCTGATCCGCATGGAGGTGCCCTGCTGCGGCGGTCTTCAACGCATCGTGCACGAAGCTCTCAGGTTGAGCGGCAAGAGGCTCCCGTTGCAGGAGTTCATCGTGGAGCGCTACGGCGGAAAGGTGGTCAAGGTCACCGCTTAGACCGCTTGCCGGTCATCCTTTCCACCTTGACCTTTACGACCGCCGTCAGCGACAGGGAGCGAAGGTCGAACTCGAACGGTCCTTCGGTGTAATGGGACATCAGGACCTCCAGCCCCTCTTTCACATCTCTCTCGTCCAACGATATGGCCGCTGTCCCCCAGCCGATGACGCTCTCGTAGCTGGTTGACCACCGGCAGGCTTTTTCGCCCCTCACCAGATGCACGTCCGCTTCCAGCTCGAAGCACAGCTGGGGGTTCTTACGAAGAACGTCAAGCTTGCGGCCTTCCCGGGCGCAGTGGAAGTACAGGTATCCGTCACGATATCCGAAGTTCATCGGCACGATGTACGGTTCCCCGTCGTCCACCATCGCCAAGCGGCACACCTCCGCCCGTCGGATGACGTCCTCCAGCTCCTTCCGGTCCTTGATCTCCCGCTCCGCTTTCCTCATCCCCTCACCTCAATCGTCCGCCGCAATAGGGGCAGAACTCCCCGCCATGATCGAAACGCCCGCAGTAGCGACAGACGTTCGACCCGGGCATCGGAGGCTGCGGTACGGACTTCTTCTTGTCCATGAATATGACCAGCATCAGGAGCGTAACCACCACCGCCAGCACTATCAAC
>Ga0209507_1003207_pt1 | contig 10427 bp, 6 predicted proteins | sample AD_UKC028_MetaG_FD_184414 | JGI IMG/M metagenome (GOLD analysis project Ga0209507, IMG submission 184414) | Active sludge microbial communities of municipal wastewater-treating anaerobic digesters from USA - AD_UKC028_MetaG (SPAdes) (version 2) | ecosystem: Engineered > Bioreactor > Anaerobic >...
CGCCCGTGTCCCTGGTGCGGGGGGGCTTCTTCCCGGCCCCGGACCCCGAGACCCGGGCCGTCCGGATCCGGGACAACGAGCGCCTCCTCCGCGCCGCGGCCGAGCTGGGAGCCCCCCTGTTGGTCCTGGTCTGCGGGGCCCATCCCGAGGTCCGGATCGCCGAGGCCCGGGACCAGGTCCGCTCGGGGATCGAGGCGGTCCTGCCCCTGGCGGAGAAGGAGGGCGTCCGTCTGGCGATCGAACCCCTCCATCCCATGTACGCCGGGGACCGGTCCGTCATCAACACGATGAGGGAAGCCCTGGACCTGTGCGAGGGCATCGGGAGCCCCTCTCTGGCCGTGGCCGTGGACGTGTACCACGTCTGGTGGGACCCCGAGCTGGAAGCCCAGATCGGGCGGGCCGGCCGTCTGGGGGCCCTGGCGGCCTTCCACGTCTGCGACTGGAAGACCCCCTTGGAGGACATGCTGGAGGACCGGGGCCTCATGGGCGAGGGCTGTATCGATATCCCCCGGATCCGGTCCTGGGTCGAGCGGGCCGGGTTCCGGGGCTTCGCGGAAGTGGAGATCTTTTCCAGGCGGTTCTGGGCCATGGACCAGGACGAATACCTCGGCCGCATCCTGGCGGCCTTCCGGGAGTACGTATGAGCGAGCGAGCTATCGGGATCGTCATGAACGGAGTCACCGGCCGCATGGGCACCAACCAGCACCTCGTCCGGTCCCTCCTGGCCGTCCGGGCCCAGGGCGGCCTGCGGGCCCGGGACGGATCCGTGATCGTCCCCGAGCCCGTCCTGGTCGGCAGGGACGAGCGCAAGCTGAAGGCCCTGGCCGCGGAGCACGGCCTCCGGGCCTGGACAACGGACCTGGACGCGGCCCTCTCGGACAAGGCCAACCAGGTCTACTTCGACTCCCAGGTCACCTCCCTGAGGCCCGCGGCCATCCTCAAGGCCATCGCCGCGGGCAAGGCGATCTATACCGAGAAGCCCACGGCCACGACCCTGGACGAGGCGCTGGGCCTCTGCCGGGCGGCCAAAGCCGCGGGGATCAAGAACGGTGTGGTCCAGGACAAGCTCTGGCTGCCGGGGCTTCGGAAGCTCAAGTACCTGATCGACACGGGTTTCTTCGGCCGGATCCTGTCCGTCCGGGGGGAGTTCGGCTACTGGGTCTTCGACGGATTCTCCCAGCCCGCCCAGCGCCCCTCCTGGAACTACCGCGCCGAGGAGGGGGGCGGGATCATCCTGGACATGTTCTGCCACTGGCAGTACGTGATCTCCAACCTCTTCGGGACCATCCGCTCCGTCTCCGCCCTGGGGGCCACCCACCTTCCCAAGCGGGTGGACGAAAAGGGAATGCCCTACGACTGCACCGCCGAGGATTCCGCCTACGGGACCTTCGAGCTCGAGGGCGGGGTCGTCTGCCAGTTCAACTCCTCCTGGGACGTGCGGGTTCGCAGGGACGACCTCTTCACGATGCAGGTGGACGGCACCCGGGGCTCCGCGGTGGCGGGCCTCCGGGAATGCCGGATCCAGGGGGAGGCCATGACCCCCAAGCCCGTCTGGAACCCCGACCTCGACTCCCCCATCGACTACTTCGCGGACTGGGCCAAGGTTCCGACCCGGCAGACCTTCGACAACGCCTTCAAGGCCCAGTGGGAGCTCTTCCTCCTGCACCTGGTCCAGGATGACCCCTTCCCCTGGACCCTGGAGACCGGGGCCCGGGGGGTCCAGCTGGCGGAGCTGGCCCTGCGGAGCTGGAAGGAGCGCCGCTGGATCGACATCCCGGACCTGGGACTCTGACCGGGGAGGCGGGGCCGGGAACCCCGCCGTTACCGGTCGAGACGGGAAGATTTTTCCCATTCGGCCCCTTCGGGTTGACTCCACGGAGTTTCGAGCCCACAATCAATACTATACTCTGATAATCAGGAGGACATGGTGAGACGACTCAAGGTCCTCGCGGCGATTCTAATCGTCGCGGGTTTTATCGTTTCCTGTGCGGGGGCTCCGGAAACCCCGGAACCGCCCCCCCCGGAGGTCAAGACCGTAAGCGGCCGCCCCGAGGCCGAGGCGGCCAAGCAGGCCGCGGACTCCGCCCGCGTGAAGGCGGACGAGGAGAAGGCGGCGGTGGCGGCCAAGGACGAGTATACGGCCGCCCAGGAAGCCTACAAGAAGGCGGAGACCGAATTCGCCGCGGGGCGATATACCGAAGCCGTCGCGGCCTACAAGCTCGCCGAGGAAGGCTTCGGCAAGGCCCAGAAGCTCGCGGCGGACAGGAAGGCCGCGGCCCAGGCCGCCATGAAGAGCGCCGACGCCTCGCTCCAGGCCACGGACGAGCGACTCAAGGCCATCGAGACCGAGATCGAGGGAGGCACGCCGTGAGGAACCTCAACAGACTCGTCGCCCTGGCCGTGCTGATCTCCCTCGGGACCCTCGCCTTCGCCCAGCACAGCCTCTATGACAACCCGAACTACAGGAATTCCCAGGAGCTCCGCCGGCAGGCGGACCTCGCCTTCCAGCAGGGGGACTACCTCAAGGCCGAACAGCTCTCCAAGGAGTCCGAACGCCTCTCGGTGATCGCGCGCCAGGAGGCGGAGACCCAGCGCCTTCAGTGGATCGCCAACGCCTGGAAGAACCGCGCCTCCGACCGGATCGGCTTCGGCGAGAAGAACGACGCCGCGGGCCAGTTGGGTCCCGTATGGGTCGAGGCGAAGGCCGCCTTCGCCCTGGCCGTCGCGGAATACGACGCCAAGCGCTACGCCGAGTCCACGGAAGCCAGCAAGAAGGTGATGGACCTGATGAAGGACTTCGCCCCCGCCAAGGCCCCGGCGGCCGCCGCACTACCGGCCTTCTATACGGTTCGGCTGATCCCGGAGGCCCGGGACTGTTTCTGGCGGATCGCGGAGTATCCCTTCATCTACGGGGATCCATGGAAGTGGAAGATCCTCTACGAGGCGAACAAGGACAAGATCCCCCAGCCGGACAATCCCGACCTGATCGAGCCCGGGATCGTCCTGACCATCCCCAGCATCGCCGGGGAGCTCCGATCGGGCACCTGGAACGAGAAGTAGGGACCGTACGCCCCGCCGCTTGACCGCTGGCCGGCGGCGGGGTATATTTTTTCTTGACCCCTACGGGGGTGCCCCGGTTTCGACTGGTGCGATTGGGGCATGGGCCGCAGGTGGAGCGCCGACCTCCTAACATTCGGCAACCCTTTAACTGCCAACAACGACAGTTACGCTCTCGCCGCGTAAGCGGCGGAACGCGGGAACCGGCTGCGCCGCCTCGAGCGGCCGTCATTCCCGACACGATCGAGGCTGGTCGACTTTCGGGCCCGAACGAAAGTAGGACGAGAATAACCGGGATACGGGCCCGCCGCGCGCCGCGCAGCCAAGCGGGTCCCGACAATCCAATGCGCGGCTAAACCTGTAGAGGCTCCTGTCACGCGCATCAGGACGGGGGTTCGACTCCCCCCACCTCCAGTAACGGCCGCCGCTCCACCAGGAACGGCGGCCGTACCATTTTAAGTGGGGGAGTCGAACGGGCGTTCGCGACGGCGTAGCTCCGAGCCGGCGAGGAGCGGAGCCGGCCGCGCCCAAGGACGGGCGCGGAGCGAACGCCCCGGCCCGCAGGGAGGCGCGATGATCGCGCCGACCGAAGGGTCGACTCCCGCCACCTCCAGTAACCGCCGCAGTTCCAGCATGGAAGGCGGCGGTTTTGTTTCAATGGGGGAGTCGAACCGAGCCGACGATCCCGAGGCGGGGCGAATCTCGTTGCCATCCCCCCCGCCAAGGGCGTACAATAGCCTCCAAAATAGAATTCATGGAGTTCTAGATGGCGTCTCCGCTTTCCAACCTGATCTGGTCCGTCGCGGATCTCCTTCGCGGGGATTATAAACAGGCCGACTACGGCAAGGTGATCCTTCCCTTCACCCTCCTGCGCCGCCTGGACTGCGTTCTTGAGCCCACCAAGGCGGCGGTGCTCGCCGAGGCCAAGGCGAAGAAGGGCGAGGGCGAGCTCGTCCTCGACCGGGCGCTCTGCAAGGCGTCCAAGCAGACCTTCTACAACACCTCCCAGCACACCCTGAACACGATGCTCTCGGACCCGGACCAGCTCAAGCAGAACCTCCTCCACTACCTGTCGAGCTTCTCGACGAACGCCCAGGACGTGTTCACCCGCTACAAGTTCGCCGAGCAGGTGGAGTTCCTGGCCGCCAAGAACCTCCTGTACTTGGTGCTCCAGAGTTTCACGTCCATCGACCTCCGGCCCTCCGCCGTCTCGAACGCCGACATGGGACTCGTCTTCGAGGAGCTCATCCGGAAGTTCGCCGAGCTTTCGAACGAGACCGCCGGAGAGCACTTCACTCCCCGCGAGGTCATCCGCCTCATGGTCAACCTCCTGTTCTGCGAGGACGGCGAGGCGCTCACCAAGCCGGGGGTGATTCGCACCCTCTACGACTGCTGCGCGGGCACGGGGGGCATGCTCTCGGTCTCCGAAGAGCACCTTAGGTCCATGAACCCGAAGGCGACCCTCAAGGTCTTCGGGCAGGAGCTCAACGAGGAGTCTTACGCCATCTGCAAGGCGGACATGCTCATCAAGGGCGCGGACGTAAAGAACATCATCCAAGGGAACACATTGAGCGAGGACGGACTTCCGGACAAGAAGTTCGACTACATGCTTACGAATCCGCCCTTCGGCGTAGAGTGGAAGAAGGTGCAGAAGGAGGTCGAGAAGGAGGCCGAGCACGGCTTCGCCGGCCGCTTCGGTCCCGGACTCCCCCGCATCAGTGACGGAAGCCTCCTCTTCCTCCTGCACCTCCTTTCGAAGATGCGTCCGGTGGACGAGGGCGGGAGCCGGATCGGCATCGTCCTCAACGGCTCGCCCCTCTTCACGGGCGGGGCCGGTTCCGGGGAGAGCGAGATCCGGAAGTACATCCTCGAGAACGATTTCCTGGAGGCCATCGTCGCCCTGCCCACGGACATGTTCTACAACACGGGGATAGCCACCTATGTGTGGATCCTGACCAACCACAAGGCGCCCGCGCGGAAGGGCAAGGTCCAGCTCATCAACGGCATCGACCTTTGGAAGAAGATGAAGAAGTCCCTGGGCTCCAAGCGCAAGGAACTGGGCGAGGAGCACATCGAGCTCCTCACCAAGACCTTCGGGAATTTCAAGGAAACGGACATCTGCAGGATCGTCCCCAACGTCGAGTTCGGCTACTCGACCATCACCGTGGAGCGCCCGCTCAGGAACGAGAAGGGCGCGATCGAGACCGACCGGAAGGGGAATCCCAAACCCGATTCGAGCTTGCGCGACACCGAGAACGTGCCGCTCTCGGACGACATCGAAGCCTACTTCAAGCGGGAGGTCCTGCCGCACGTTCCCGACGCCTGGATCGACCATGCCAAGACCAAGGTCGGCTACGAGATTCCCTTCACCCGATACTTTTACACCTACAAGCCTCCCCGTCCGCTCGAGGAGATCGACCGCGACCTCAAGGCGAAGACCGAGAAGATCATGAAGTTGCTGGGGGAGATTTCGGGATGAAGTACAAGCCGTACCCCAAATACAAGGACTCCGGGGTCGTTTGGTTGGGGGAGATACCTGAGGGGTGGGAGTGCAAGCGGCTCCGTTTCTTAGCAAAGCTGAATCCGTCAAAAAGCGCTATTACTGACAACCATCCTGATGAGGTTTCATTTCTTCCTATGGATAATATCGGAGATAATGGCACACTTCGGCTTGATACAATAAAAGCATGGGATGATGTCGAGTCTGGGTATACCTATTTTGCAGAGGGTGACGTTACTTACGCAATAATTACGCCTTGTTTCGAAAACGGAAAAGGCGCACAAATGCTTGGCCTTAAAAATAAGATGGGTTTTGGAACGACAGAATTATGTGTTCTACGTCCTAATCATAAATGCGATGGAAGGTGGCTCTGGTACACAACTATATCTACTCCATTCCGAAAAATTGGTGAATCATGGATGTATGGTGCTGGTGGACAAAAGAGAGTACCAGATGACTTCGCTCGAAATTTTGCTATAGGATTTCCGCCACTCTATATCCAACGCGCCATCGCCGCATTCCTCGACGCCGAGACGGCCCGGATCGACGGCCTCATTAAAGACTACGAGGACCTGATCGAACTCTTGAAAGAGAAGCGGCAAGCCCTCATCTCCCGGGCGGTCACTCGCGGGCTCTCGGAGCTCGTGGGTCCCGACGATCCCGAGTTCGGCGAGTGGGCGAAGCCGGTGAAGTTCAAGGATTCCGGGGTTGAATGGATTGGGGAGATACCGGAGGGGTGGGAAGCAGGGGCTCTCAAGAAGTGGTTATCTGTCGTCGATTGCAAACACCTAACCGCTGAGTTTGTTGACTCTGGATATGCCTTGGTGAGCATCCGCGAGCTACAGGGCCATGTTGTGGACATTTCTGAGGCAAAGCATACAACCGTCGAGTATTTCAATAAATTGATAGACGGCGGTCGAGAGCTAAGAAAGAGGGACTTGGTTTTCTGCCGAAATGTCGGCGTCGGTCAAGTATCCATAGTCCCAGAAATGCCGAATGAATGTGCAATGGGACAAGACGTTTGCCGTTTAAGACCTCTGGGGCCCAATACAGATTCGAGCTTTATACTTCTTGTATTGAAAAGCGCTTCAATTGTGTCCCAATTAGAATCAATAATGATTGGCGCAACATTCAAAAGGGTGAATGTAGAACAAATTCGAGAATTATGTGTTACATCTCCCGATATTGAAGAGCAACACGCCATCGCCTCATTCCTCGACAGAGAAACCTCCAAGATAGATACCTTGATAGCTGACTCGGAATCCGCCATCGAACTCCTAAAGGAACATCGCTCCGCCCTCATCACCAACGCCGTCACCGGAAAAATCAATGTGGAGAATATCGCATGACCGACAAGGAAGTTTTGGCCAAGATTCTGGAACTCTGCAAGTTGCCTTCCGAAATGGAATGGGTAGAGTTCAAGGAGAACCAAGCCAACCCGCAAGTGATCGGCGAGTATATTTCTGCGCTTTCCAACTCGGCATCCCTTCATAATCTCGAAGAAGCGTTCTTGATCTGGGGCGTCCGGGATGTTGACCACGCCTTGGTCGGAACGGATTTTGATCCGTACCGTGCAAAACAAGGGAACCAAGACCTCATCATCTGGCTTCGAACCTCCACCAAGCCCGACGTGGATACCCGTTTCCATGTAATCGAACATGAGGGTAAGCGACTGGTACTCCTGGTTGTTCCCGCTGCTCGAACAAGCCCAACCCGCTTCCGGGAACAAGCCTACGTGAGAGTCGGCAACGTCAAGAAAGCCCTCTCGGATGTCCCGGCCATGGAGAAGAAGCTTTGGCAGAATCTCGCCGGGGAATGTTTTGAAGATGGGCTGGCTCTGCGGGGGCTTGATTCATCCAACGTATTGGCAAACCTCGATTACCCCTCCTATTTCGACCTTTTAGGGAAGGGATTGCCCGAAAACAAGTCGGCAATAATCGAAGCTTTGTGCCAAGACGGATTAGTGGAAAAGGAACACCCAGGCACCTACGCGATCACCAATCTTGGAGCCGTGCTTCTGGCCAAAGATCTCGATGGGTTCAAAAGCCTGAGCCGAAAAGCCCTTCGGGTGATCGTATACCGGGGCGGCAATCGGTCCGAGACGATCAAGGAACAAGTGGGCAGAAAAGGGTATGCGAGCGGTTTTTCAGGAGCCATCGAGTATATAAACAACCTTCTGCCGATGAACGAGATAATCGGACAAGCGTTCAGAAAGGAAGTGAAGCTGTTCCCTGAGATCGCCATACGGGAACTTATAGCCAACGCCCTCATACACCAGGACTTTTCGGTTGGCGGCGCAGGTCCAATGGTCGAAATTTTTTCCGACCGTATCGAAATCACCAATCCGGGCGTCCCGCTCATTGATACCAAGAGATTCCTTGACCACAGCCCCCGATCCCGCAACGAGCATCTTGCCGTTTTCCTCCGGCGCGTCAACATATGCGAGGAACGCGGCAGCGGTATCGACAAGGTGTTCATAGCCGTCGAATCCTTTCAACTTCCCCCGCCCGAGTTCCAAGTATTGGCCGATTCGACCCGGATCGTCTTGTTCTGCGTGAGGGAGCACGCGGAAATGACGCCCCAGGAGCGGATGTGGGCCTGCTACTGGCATGCGGTATTGTTGTATGAGAGCGGGCGAAAACGAATGACCAATGCCACCTTAAGAAAACGACTTGGAATCGGCAAGGAAAACTACCCGATGGCATCAAAAGTCATCAATGACGCATTGAAAGGCGAGCTGATAAAACTTGCCGATCCTGATTTGCCTAAAAGCGGCTATGTGCCGTTCTGGGCATGAAAGATGTAAGCGGGATGTAAGTGAACACCAACCAGAACCCAACCGGTTGCGTACCAGATTGCAAGATGTTCGAAAACGACACCATATGTTGTGCCGATATACGTACTCGACATGTATTCCAAAAGTATTCCCCTACCTCTGAGGCAACCAGATGACGAACATCCATCTTGAAAAAGAGTTCGAGACCGACATCGTGGCCCATCTCATGTCCAACGGCTGGCTCGAGGGTACCTCGGACGGCTACGACATCGGCCGCGCCCTCTACCCCGAGGACGCCCTCGCTTGGGTCCAGGTCGCCCACAAGGACGCGTGGGACAGGCTTGAAAGCCAGCACGGCTCCAAAGCGGGTGAGCAGTTCCTGAGCTGCCTCTGGTCCAATCTCGACCAGCTCGGCACCCTCCATGTCCTTCGTCACGGCTTCAAGATTCCCGGCGCGGGCGGCATCTACTTCTCGATGATGCAGGCCAAGCCTCGGAGCAACCGCAATCCCGACTCGACGAAGCTCTTCGAGGCGAATGCCTTGCGGGTGGTCCGGCAGGTCTACTACTCCGCCAACAACAAGAACTCCATCGACCTCGTGCTCTTCGTGAACGGGATACCCGTGGCGACGCTCGAACTCAAGACCGAGAGCACCCAGTCGGTGCATGCCGCCATCAAGCAGTACAAGAAGGACCGTCTTCCCAAGGACCCCGGCGCGAACCGCCTGGAGCCGCTTCTTCAGTTCAAGAGCCGCTGTGTCGTCCATTTCGCCGTCTCCACGGAGGAAGTCCACATGACGACGAAGCTCGCGGGGGACGCGACCGACTTCCTCCCCTTCAACAAGGGCGACAACGAGGGGAAGGGAAATCCCGTCAACCCCAACGGCTGTCGCACCGCGTACCTCTGGGAGAATGTGCTCGAGCGGGACAATTGGATCTACATCCTGAGCGACTTCGTGCACCTGGAGCGCACGGAAAGGACGGACGCCTCCGGCAGGAAGGCGCTTTTGGAACGGATGATCTTCCCCCGCTACCACCAGTGGGACGCGGTGACGGAGCTCGTGAAGATTTCCCGGATCGAGAAGGCGGGGCACCGCTACCTCATCCAGCATTCGGCGGGCTCGGGCAAGTCGAACTCGATTGCATGGCTCGCCCACCAGCTTTCTGGTCTCCACGACGAAAACGACGACTCCGTGTACGACGCGGTGCTCGTCATAACCGATCGGACGGTCCTGGACAAGCAGCTCCGGGACAACCTCTTCCAGTTCCAGAAGACCCAGGGCGTCGTAGAGGCGGTCACGAACGACGAGGGGGCCAAGTCCAACAAGCTCCGGGACGCCCTCCTCGGCGGAAAGCGCATCATCGTGGTGACCATCCAGACCTTCAAGCCCCTCCTGGACAAGATCGGGAGCGACGAGGAGCTCAAGAAGCGCAATTTCGTGGTGATCATCGACGAGGCGCACGCGTCCCAGACCGGCGGGGCCGCGGGTGCCCTGAAGAAGGTCCTCGCGAAAGAGGCCTACGACAAGGACGAGGTGTCCGCCGAGGACCTCATCCTGGGCGACCTGGAGGCCCGCAAGCAGCCCTTGAACGTCTCCTACTACGCCTTCACCGCGACCCCCAAGTCGAAGACGATGGAGCTCTTCGGGACCCTCAATTCCGACGGCGTCCGGGTACCGTTCAAGACCTACTCCATGCGGCAGGCGATCGAGGAAGGCTTCATCCTCGACCCCCTGCAAAACTACCTGTCCTACAAGGTCGCCTGGAAACTCGTCCATGAGGGCGCAGAGCACAGCCAGGACGAGGTCCTCAAGAACAAGGCGACGAAGGCGCTCACAAAATGGGTCCGCCTCCATGAGCACAACATCGCCCAGAAGGTGAAGATCATCGTGGAGCACTACCGCGAGCACGTCGCGTGGCGGCTGGGCGGTCAAGCCAAGGCCATGGTGGTCACGAACAGCCGCGAGGAAGTGATCCGCTACAAGCTGGCGATCGACGCCTACATCCGGGAGAACAGGTATCCCATCGGGACGCTGGTGGCGTTCTCGGGGGAAATCGAGATAAAAGATCTCGCGGACCTTCCCTTCAGCGAGAG
>Ga0209507_1003210_pt1 | contig 10422 bp, 14 predicted proteins | sample AD_UKC028_MetaG_FD_184414 | JGI IMG/M metagenome (GOLD analysis project Ga0209507, IMG submission 184414) | Active sludge microbial communities of municipal wastewater-treating anaerobic digesters from USA - AD_UKC028_MetaG (SPAdes) (version 2) | ecosystem: Engineered > Bioreactor > Anaerobic >...
TACCGTCAGATAGCGCGATCAATCCTTTGCGGTCGCTGTCTGCTTGTGCGCGGTTTGCAATGGCGCGAAGCGCTCTATCCTGGTTGGCCGCTTCCTGCTTGGCGTCTTCCCGTCGCAGATTGCCAATGGTTGCAGCTTGAGAGAATTGCAATTGACTTATTGCAACGGCCTGCGCAGCCAATGCGCCTAGCTCTTTTCCAATTGCGACAATGCCGAACTTAACACGAGTTGCAACGATGGCGACAGCATCAAGCGCCGAAGAAATACCGCCTTGAATACTCGCAAATGCACCTGATTCCTTCGTTCCTTCGGCATATGCCGAGTTCATTGCGCGGATGATGCTTATCAAGTCTTCAATCGCACCCGTAGCCAGTTTTACGCTGTCATAGATGATCCCGCCGGTATTGTTCTGATTGATGGTGCGGAACAGTTCATCCCATGAGTCGCCAAGGTTGGAGATGGCGCCATCGAGCGTCTTAGCGCGCTCTTCCATCGCGCCGAAGAAGTTTTTATTACCAATGTTCGTCAGGTATTGGCTGATTGCTTCGGCGTTGTTCTGAATGGTCGTCGTGACGCCCTGAAAGGTCAGAGAAACTTGATCTCCGTTTTGCTTCGCCTTGATTCCAAACTCTTTCAGTCTCTCGAATTCACCTGTAGATGCATCGGCAACTGCTTCGATCATCTGATTGAGAGACTTGCCCATTGCGGAAGCGGTGTTTCCGTAACTGGTCAAGGATTCCTTGGACGCATCAAGCCCCAAGGATTTCATCTTGATGAATGCCTGCGTTACTTCGGCCAGCGAGAACGGAGTTTCAGCGGCAAATTCCTTGATCCATGCGAGTTCCTTTTCGGCATTCGCAGAGCTTCCGGTGATCGTAATCAGCGATGAATTGAGAACGTCGAATTCGCGCTGAACTGATACCAGTTTTCCGGCGAACGCTGCCACGGAGACACCGGCAAACAAACTACCGGCTAATTTAGCCAATGACGAAAAGCCAGCCGTTAGCGAACCTGCCAACTGGTTAAGATTGCTCGATTCCTTGTGGAACTTGTCGAGGCTTTGCGCGGCCTTGTTGATGCCGACCGCAGCGGCGTCAGCAGATTTAGCGATGGATTCAAACTGGGTAGTTTTACCACTAATGCCGGATAGTTGCGCGTTGGCTTTCTGCGCTTCGGTGGCGATCTTGGACAGGGAAACGGCAGCAGGATCAAGCGGCTTGAATGAAGACCCTGCGGATTGCGCTTTCTGCGCCATCGCTGCAATCTGAGCATTTGCCCGTGCAGCGGCATCGGATACGCCTGCTGTAGCTTTCTCAGCTTTGGCGCCGGATTGTGCAAGTTTGTCGAGTTCTTCCGCGCCCTTCTTGACGCCAGAGGTTTGTACCTCTAACGCCAGGGTGACTTTTTCTTCTGCCATCGGAAGCCTCAAAAGAAAAACCGCCCGTAGGCGATTATGTGTTGTGTATCGTGACTAGCGCTTCATCTTCCATCACGCGAATGCAGTGGAATATTTCTTCCCACTGCTTGCGCTTGATGCCGAGCAATTTCAGAATGTCCTGAATGACCGAGTAATCCAGTCCAATCGGGCCATTTATCCCAATTCGCCATTGGGTTAGCAGCGATTGAAAACACATCGCTGCCTGATAGTTCTCAGGGAATACTTCAACAAACTTGAAGTCGTCGCCATAGTCATCTAACGCAAATCCCGTCGCTTCAAGTTCAGCTTGCGATGGTCTTTTCTGATAGAAGAACCGGGCGACCTTCCTCAGTTTCCCAGGCGGGCGCCGGAAAGTTCCTCAACGTACTTGGCGAAAATCTTGGTTTCCACGCCCTGATAGTTTTCGATCAGCTTGCCAAGCGCATCAGTCGAGAATTCAGCATCAAGGCCAGACCAGCCACTGACGATTTCAGACAGAGCCTCAACGGCAGCTTTCTTGCTCTTTGACTTGGAAGTGCGGGCAATGTATTCGTCGTATTCCGGCTTCGTCTTGTAGTTGAAGATGAATTCGACGGTTTCACTACCGCCGCCGGGGACGTTGATAACCACATTCGCGGCAAAGGTAGGATTCGGAGTAAGTTTCAGCATGATTTGTCCTCGTTAGACACCTCGTTAAAATGACCTACGGCAACGCGAACGAGGACGCGCTTTCGGTTTCCCTAGCCGTGGTCAAAACGGCTTAGGACGCATATCTAACCGGGCGATTGTTTCCGTTGATTGAAACCTTGACCCGGTTGATCTGGCCTTCGGTGATTTGCAGAGTTTCGTTCAAGGCCACGGTGCAGGGGATCAGATTGATCGAACCGGCGCGGGTGGTGATCTTCAAAACGGTATCGGTTTGAACGTCGGTCAGGGTTTGCAGAGCGGCATAACCGGCAGTGCTGATGGAATCAGCATCCAGTTCCATGCCGTAGGTAACAGCTGAGAAGCCGTCATTGATCGAATACTCAACATCAGACTCGATATATTTGTACGTTACCTGCTTGGCATCGCCGCCCGAGCTAGACGGGTTCATGACCTGCGTGATCTGGGTGAAGGCTGAAACCTTCGACACGGTGCCAACACCAGTACCAGCCGGGTAAAAGTTGGTGTTGGTCGTGTTACAACCTTCCAGAACAAAGGTATCCGTGGCAACAGACTTGATACGGAATGCCCGCTTGTTCAAGCGGCCCCAGCCGGAGGTCATGATGACGAAATCGCCATTCGAATAACCGTGCGTGGTGGAGGTGACTACCGCTTCCGTCGCGTTGGTAACGACGGTCGTTACCTTGGGAGCGGCGATGGTAGAGGCGATGTTATAGGTTGAGCCAGTTGGCAACTGAGCCATGATGTTTCCTTTCAGTGGGCGAAAAAAAACCGCCTTTCAGCGGTCGGATGCGCCCAAGATGGGCATTAAAAAACCCGCCGAAGCGGGTAGTGTTCTTAGGTCGTCTTATCGACCCGGTATCGGATGCTAACGGGCAGCACATGCCACCCTTCGTCATTCATCGATGGCCCCATTGAAGGCGTGCGGTCAATGAAGATCGCTAATCCTGACTTAGCGATTGCCGTATTCTGAGCAAACAGCGCAATCAATGATTCGGCGATCGTTTCCGCCGCTCCGGTTCCTGTTCCATCGGGCGAGTAGATAGATAGCTGGAATATCCCGGCATACAGCTTGTAATCGCCCGTAATCGCCCCGTCGAATGTCTCAGCTGGAAGCAGATAGGCGCGGATATAACGAGTTCCTGACACCGGCGTATAGCTGACGTTTTGCCATGCGACAGGAATAACCGGAGACTGAGCATCAGCCCATGTTTTAAGCCGTGATTCCAATGCGGCGCGGATTGTCTTTTGACTCATTAGGCACCGTATTGGTTAGTGATTTCAACGAGAGACAGCCTTACCATGCCGGCAGGGGCTTGACCTGACCAGCCATTCTCAAGTCGGACGCTGTAAGGCAAAGAGTTTGACAGGTAGATTTTCCCGCCTAGCTCTGCCGAGACAATCTCCTTCGTTACCTTGCCGAGCGCGCTTTCGGTTGATTCCGTGGTCGCAGTGTCGGGCGATCCGTAGCCAACATTCCAGTTGGCGCGAAACCTTCCTGTATCGACCGGAGACTTAATAATCACACGACTGAACAGATCAAGCATTACCTTGCGAACCATAATCTCGGTATGGCCTTTGGCCTTCTCGCAAGCCTTTGCTAGATCGAGCGCGAAAGTCATTTGCGCAGATTGCAGTCGTAAAGCACGGCAACGCCAGCCGGCGCAATCGACTTGACCTTTGTGATGCGCCAAGTCACACCGCCGACGATTGCCAGATCATCAATGCCAGGCTCGGACATACCTACCGGAGACAGAAGCAACTGCTTGTCTCCAAGCACAATCAGCGTGCCGTCAATGGCGTTTGTGCCGTAGTCAAAGACGCATCCATTGCCCACGGTATCAATGGTAGTGATAGCCGTCGTTCCTGTGTCAGGGTCGTAGCTTCCCGGCGTATTCGTGCGGATGGTGATCGATTGGCCGAACTCATCTAACAAGTCGTCAGCAGTAAGCGCCAGATCGCCGTAGAAGCTCATTGCTTACCACCTTCACTTACCACCTTACTTACCACCTCAACGCGACCGCGCAACGTTCTCCACAGCACACGCTTATGCCACTTGTCGATACGAATTGGATTGCTGAGTACGCGCACAATTCCGCGCTTTTCATCGGCATAAATCACGCGGTCAATTTTGTTTCCATTCAGCAATACGTCACGATTTGTTCCGCGCCCGTCGTAAGGCGTATGAACGTATTGATTAGGTTTCACGCCCGCACCAACTGAACCGAACCAGACCCGCATTTAATCAAATCACGCAGCAGCGAGTCAATCAGCGAGTAGGTTTTCTGCCCACCATTCATCGGAGCCGACATTGATTTCTTGATCGGCCCGACTTGCACATCAGTCACATATTGCGAATCAGGATCAACGATCAGCGGACTGGAAATAGCTTTGATTGCCAATTCCATGCAGGCTGTTTTCAGCATCGGTGGAATGGCATCGGATGCCAGCGTAAAGCGGTCAAACATGACGCCAGAGCGAGGCCACATGAGCGCCTGATGCTCGGCAACACGGTTGCCTTTGAAACGGTAGGTAGCGTCGAGATATTGAGTGGCGTTCCTGAGCGCACTTTCCTTTACGCTATCCGCGCCACTCCATGCAGTTAATCCTCTGGCAGTCGCGTAGGCAGTGGCATCGGAAACGCTGGCGTAGCTTTCGGAATCAGCCGCAGCGGTTCCAGTCTCGACGATCAATGCCATTACTCAGCCTTTTCCTTTGGCTTACGACCACGCCGTTTAGGTGCTTCTGCCTGTTGTTCCTCTTCAGACTCAACAAACAGCTTATGAATCTTCGGATCGAAGTCCGACTCGTTGATTTCAACGAATCCGCCGTACTCTGCATTGGCAGGCCAGACGATACGGACGACAGGAAGTGACCCCATTTCAATCTCCAAAAGAAAGGGCAGAGCCGAAGCCCTGCCCATTCAGTTTTAGGCGCCGATCAACAGGCCACAGTAACGCGGTGCGATCATCTTCACGCCCCACGCCAAGTTGACTTCGTAGCGCACCTGACGCTTTTGCTTGTAAATCACAAACTCGTAGGTGATGCCAGATACAGGGTCAGTGACCAGCATCACGTCATCAGCGGCGTCGCCTTCATCCGGCATGGCCGGTGCGCGGGTAGCCAGTTGAATGGCAGAACGCTGGAAGAACATGTTGCGGGTAGTCGCAGCAACGACGGTGATGGCCTTGGTTGCGGCGGACATGGCGACCTTCAAGCCAGGCTCGGCAATCTTGAGAACGCCACCCGTGCCAGAAATAGCCTCTGCAACCACGTACTGATTGGAATCGCCAGCGAAGGTGATGATGTCACCAGCCAGCAAAGCCACGGCAGCAGCGGAGAGCGTCAGGCTGGTCGTGCCAACGGCGTAGCCAGTAGCATCAACGGTTGCCGTCACAGTGCCAACGGTCACAGCGGTTTTCACCTGACCAGAGTTGTGCAACTGGAAGCCTTCGACTTCACCGAGCGAACCACGGCGGAGCAGATCATCGGTGCCGGCTTCATTGACCTTGAACAGACCGGACTGAACGCCGCGAATCTTGGCGACAGCAGTTGAACCGAGAACCATGTGCATGTCTGACTGCGGAGCGCCGTTGTCGTCAAGGATGCGGCGAGCTTCGGCGAAGTCGGTCAGCACGCCAGCGGTGCCGAAGGGCGTGGTGTTGTAGGTGCCGTAAGCACGCGATGCAGCAACGTGCAGCGCAGCCAGGTCAGCTTCAACTTCATTGGTCAGGGTACGCATGGCCTGAGCGATGCGGTTGCGATTGATCGAAGCCTTGGTTCCAGCGATATTCAGGCCGCGATTTTCTTCGCCAGTGATGCCGAACGGAACCGAGCGGGCCTTGGAGATGGTCATCTGCACATTGCCGATGGTTTGCGCCGGAGTGTCGGCAGCATACGCAGCAGCGGTCAGGTTTTCAGCAGCCATTGCACCAACAACCGGCGAGATGATCGACTGGCCGACGGCGGCGCGTTCGGCATTGGAATCGCGGGCAACAGCCGGAATGAAGCCGACCAATTCACGCGAGACAACATCCATCGCTTCGTAAATCGACGGGACGAGAGAGGTAAGAGTAAGTGCGCCCATGATTGGACTCCTTCAAATGAAAAAGCCCGCACATGGCGGGCATTGATTGCTTCGGATAGGTTTGTTTAGTCCGTGAGGACTGCTTTACCCTCTCTGATTTGCTTGGCAAACGAGGCTTGCTCGTTCGGCGCCATGCCTTCAAATTGGGTTCGCTTCATGCTCTGTTTTCCGCCTGCTGCTGCGGCTCCACCCTGCGCACCGGAACCGGAAGCGCCAGATGATTTAAGGATGTGATCCTTGTAGGGGTATTGCTCAATGAGAGAATCCAACGCCTCGTCAAAGTCGGCCAGTTCGCCAGGATTTGCACGGGAATACACCTTGTTACCGTGCGCATCGTAGGCAACCATGCGGCCTTCTTCGATTTTGAAGTTCTGACCGAAACGCGCCTGCACCATGTCGGCAGGAATGGCGAGCTTTTCGGCGATCAGCTTGGAACGGGCAAAAGACCCGCCAACCTTTTCACCGTAGAGCGCCTGTTCCAGCGTCTGCGCCTTGGTCGTTGCTTCCGTCAGCTTGGCCTCGAAAGCCTTGGTGATTTCACCTTTGACCTTCTCAACTTCGCCAGCGTCAATCAACTTCTTTGCGTCGAGATTCGAAACGGTATCCAGCGCCTTGATTGCGGCGACCGGATCGGCGATGCCTTCAAAGGCTTTAAGCGACTTCTCAGCAGCTTCAGCCCTTTCACGATGGCTCTTTGCTTCGCCGTTCAACCGGCTAATCGTTGCCTGCGTGCCCACTACATCGAAGGCGATTTCCTTGCCATCGTCTGCAATAAACACCGGCTTGCCATCAGAGACAACCACGTTACCGTTTGCGTCGAGTTTCAGCTTCATTGGGTAATACTCCCGGCCATCCGGCCTTAACGGTCTATCCAGACCTAGCGCCCTATCCATCCGGAAATCAGGCAATAAAAAAAAGCCAGCGATCCGGAGATGGCGAGCTTTTGAGAAACAGTAATTTGTAAGCCTTAATTGACCCGGCTAAGAGGTTGGCTAATCCTCACACTACGCGCTCTGATAACAGTTCATCCGCGCTAAGTCCGGCTTTCAGATGTAAATCTGTGGGCGAACGAGTCCGCCCCGAGAAAATTATCCGCTAATCATTTTGATATGTCAATAAGTAGAATTTATAGCTACCACGTAGTGACTTTGTTATTCGCCAGACAATGCACGCAGCACCTAACACGCGATGCCTTCATGCCTTCCATGTTCGCCTGACCGAGATTGATCGTCATCCATGCGTTTGATTGGCACACCGGGCAGAATGGCGAGACTTTAGGTAGCTGGCGAACCTTGCGCGGCTTGTCTGGTTTGGCGTTTGAATAAATTAGCTTGATGTCAGGCATTCAAGAATTATAGGCCAGCCTTTGCAAATGCTGCGGCGTTCTTCGCTCGCAATTCTGCCAAGTTCAGTTCGCGCCCGTTGCGGTCTATGAAGCGATCAAGCGTCAATCCACCTTTACGGAATAGCTGACCCTTGGCCTTGCCTAGAATATCATCCTGGCGCTCTACGGGTTGCTTCCTAAGCCAATCCTGATAGGTCATATCCTCTGGCACTTGGCCGTCCATGCTGGCCCTTGTGGATTTCGCCGATTCTGGCAAGTCTATGCCCAGCTCTTTCCAACTGCGGATTACCGGCGTCGTGCTCGAGCGGCAATTCCAGTGCGCCGGAGGACGCGGCCCCGAGTCGATAGGATAGACTTCTCCGTCCCTGGCACGGCACACTGCGGATGTTTTCCCGTCCAAGGTGCTGATCCACTTAATAGCTTTGACCAGATCATTATTCTGCTTGTAGAACTCATTGCGCGTAAAGTTCGCTGTATGACTGACGGCTGTACGAACCATTGCAGCAGTATCCCGGCGCGATGTTTCCATCAGGCCATCGGTGTATTGCAGCGCCCGTGTGCCTCTGATGCGTTGAACCATCTGCTGAATCGTCTGGCCTTCCACGAAGCCTATACGGATAGCGTCACGCACCATGCGCGCCTTGTTCGCTTCCAATCCTGATAGCGCCTCTTTTAGCAGAGTTCCTTGAAATGGCCTGGCGAGCGCCGCTGCATACACCTGACCGACATTGACAGAAGCAACGGCAACCTCTACCGGCAAGGTGCTGGCGAACAATTGATACTGGTATGCCGCCTCATACTGCACGAGGTCTTTTAGCTCAGTCTCGATTAGCTGACTGACTTGCTGATAGGCCGCCGCGTTCGTCTGCCTGACGCTCTGCAATAGCGAATCCAATCGTTCAACTGTGAATGATTCGGCTGGCAGTCGCTCAAGGGCTGCTGATAACTGCTGAAACAGATCGTTGTCCGTGCGATTGAGCAGGGCGATGATTCTGCGGATTACGCTGTTACTGTACCGCGTAAGATCGATTGAGTGGTCGATTGCCTCATGCGCTAGTTGCTCATTGACTGTTTGCATTAAGCATCTTCCTCAGCCGCCCAATAGATCAATATCATCGCCAGCGCATCATCATTGTTTCGGATCATCGCAAGGTGATCAGGTGCAATCTCTGGTATATCTACTTGCTCGATTGCTACCTGACGAATGCTTGCAAGTTTCGCCACTAGATCGGGCGAAATATCCAGCTTTTGTGTCTCATCTGTGAGAGACAAAGCATCTTGTGTATAACGAAGTGCGGTTTCGTTAATGACAAGCTGTTCAGGCGGTTTCAGCAGCGCCTGAGTTTCCGCTTTCTTCCGTGCCTCGTTAATGCTTTCTTGCGCAATCCTTGCCGCTTCTTCTGCTTTCTTCCTGCGCTCGATTCCGCGCCTGGCTTGCTCTGCCTTCCACCTAATCTGTTCGCGCACCATGATTGCGCCTGACGGTTCCTCGTTCCTGACGAGGGTTCCAGATGCGTTCATGGTGATACTTGCCGAACCGGAAATAAACGACTGGACAGCACCGCCGTAGATTGTGCCAGTGGCCACGATGGTGATTTGAGCCGTGCCGGAAGTAAATCCAGGAGGCAGTTCTTCGACGGCACCGAACCATTGGCCGACTACCTTACCTAGCCACTTTCCGACGTTCATTCTGCGTTCAATGCATCAATAGTTCGATTTCCTGCGGAATAACTTCCATCAATCCGCACGGTTGCACCGTCCAATCCGGTGAATTGAGGATTTGCACCTTCAAGCCCAGACGCATTCCCGGCAGCGAATGCGGCGATTAATCGAAGTATCTGCTCTGCTGTGTAGCCAGATTCGATTACATTGTTCCATACGGCCTGAGCAATGCCGCTCGGCGTCATCCCTGATTCTTCCGTCGTCCCTTCGACCCAACCTACTGCATATGGAGTCCATGTCGCAGACAGCCCGGTTCCGGCTGCGCCGCCAACATGGCCTAGCGCAAGTACGATACCAGCGCCATCAAAACTAACGGTAGCCTCGCCAGCAACCGCCTTTGACGCAAACAGCAAGCCATCGGCGCTGAATGTAATCTCTGCCGTACCAGATGCCGAAGAGATAAGCCCGCCTGTACCGACGATGCTAAGATCAACCGTTGCCGACCCGGTAGCTGCGACGCCCATCGCCCCGTAGCCGCTTCCGGTTATGGTGATAACGGCGTCGTTGCGCGATGCCAGCCCGCCGGGTTTGCGCGGCATGATCCATGCAACCGGGTGCCGGTTGCCATCGGGTACGGATGCGTGACTGTCTGTGATTGCGGGGCCAGCGAACTGGTTGCGGCTGGCCGCCGTGCGGTGCTTTTGATAGACGCCAACTTCCGGGCGCCAGCCGTCAAGGTTGGTCGCGCCGGCGATCTTGCCCGTCAGGTTGTGCCGGTAGCCGTTTTGCAGCAGGCCCATGATCGGTCAGCCGCCCCAGCCGTAATCGAAGTTGGCGTAGACCGTGGCGGCGGCCGTGGTCGCGCCGGTTCCGAAGACCAGGAAGGTGACATTGGCGCCGTTCTTCAGGCGCGGCAGGCTGGGCAGCGTATTGACGAAGTCGACCATGTTGTAGAGGCCGGTGGCCGGCACTGGGATCGGCATGCACAGCGGCTTGCACAGGCCAACGAATACCGAGCCGGAAGCGTGGGCAGTGCCTCCCCATATCACCGACTCAATATCTTTGACACCTGTATCGCCAGCGGCCAACGGAAGGAATGGGCCGTACTTATTCGCCGCATTTCCAGAGTTAAGGATGGTTCCAGAGGTAGCTGAAGCGGTCGAAACACAACCCGCCGTTGTCACCTTGCCCGTCGTGCCGGCGCTGTTGGTGTAGGTGACCTGCATGGTCGGCGCATTGGCACCC
>Ga0209507_1003213_pt1 | contig 10418 bp, 10 predicted proteins | sample AD_UKC028_MetaG_FD_184414 | JGI IMG/M metagenome (GOLD analysis project Ga0209507, IMG submission 184414) | Active sludge microbial communities of municipal wastewater-treating anaerobic digesters from USA - AD_UKC028_MetaG (SPAdes) (version 2) | ecosystem: Engineered > Bioreactor > Anaerobic >...
TTGCCGCGCTGGACTTCTCGGGGGCCATAGTGTGAACCAACCGGAATTATCCTTTCTATAGCCAGCACGGGCTGGGATCCTCTCCCTTCGTCTATCACGACCTGCTCCTCATGGCGCGCGATGGCAGCGGGCAGGGCGAGGGCAAGACCTCCTTGGGCTGGCAACAGCCTTGGGACCAGGCTTGCATCGTCGCGCTCGACACCAAGACCGGCCGGGAACGCTGGAAAGCCCGTCGCGGCCTGTCGCGCATCTCCCATGGTGTGCCCGCCATCTGGGAGCACGATGGGAAGGCCGAACTCATCAGCGAGGCCGGCGACGTCGTGCAGGGTTTCAGCCTCGAGACCGGGGAGCGCCTGTGGTCGAGCGAAGTAGTGGGTGAAGGCAAGGTGCCGTCGACCGTGGTCGGGGAGGGCCTCGTGTTTACCGCGGGCGGGTATGGCGGACGGGAAACCATCAAGGCGTTCAAGCTGGGGGGGCGGGGCGATCTCGGCACGAACAACCTCGCCTGGGAGCAGAAGAAAGGCATGCCAAAGGTCCCCTCGATGCTCCATCTGAAACCGCATTTGTTTGCCGTGACCGACGCCGGCCAGGCGACGTGCCTCAAGGCCGGGACCGGCGAGATTGTCTGGCAGGAACGCCTGGGAGGTCATTTTTCAGCGTCTCCCGTTGCCGCCGAGGGCCATATCTACTTTGTGTCGGACGAAGGCGAAACGACCATCATTGAAGCCAGTTCTGATTTCAAGGTGCTCGCCAGGAATCCCCTTGGGGAGAAGGTGCAAGCCACACCGGCGATTGCGCAGGGGCAGATCATCATCCGCACGGAGAAACACCTGTTCTGTATCGGCAGGGAATGAAGGTCAGATTCGAATCACCCGCCATCCACCTTGGCGTCTTGGTCGTCTCCCACCTCAGTTCCGCCGCCTTGGCCACCTTTTCTGCATCTTCCTTCCGTCGCGGCTCCAGATTCCCCCTCCTCCCAGCCATGCCGCTTGACCTCCGTCTCGCGCCGTTCCGGCCCGTAGGGTCTGCTCGCATCTCATGGACCTGCGCCCCTTTTCCATGGGGGGGCCGATCTTTCTTGGTTCAGTGACGGGGTACGCTTTCGATTTTCATTCACTCCTTCGGCCCGTCGATCGCTTCGCCCGCCAATTGTTTTTGTTGTTCACTCACGTCGAAGGTTCCAAAAAAGAGCGCGTTGGCATCTATCCAGGTGCAGAGCCGTTCTTCATCCTCTGGGGACAGCCTCACCTTGCCGTGGCCCTGGTCCAGCATTTTTACCAGCGGACTGGCTGCAGCACCAAAGCGCAGGGGCTTGGTCATGGGCTCGAAGTTCTGCTCGGGACGTCCCCACGCGGTGATTGAGACCCGACTGACCAGGGCATTATATGACTTCGTAAAATCCCCTTCGGGTTCGCTGGTCAACACTGGACGTTTGGGTTCCTTGCCATCATGACACCCGACGCAATGTCGATCGAGAACCGGTTGAACCAGGCGCGGAAAGCTGAAGGGGCGGGAGCCCTCCGGGCCGGGCTTGATTTTAGAGGGTGCGCGCCGGAGGGCCAGAGCAGGCGCATCCGGGGAAAATGTCCTGACGCGGTGTTCGTGGCACCCGATGCAACTCTGGAACTCGCCCGGCTGAAGATAGACGAGACTGCGCATGGTTTGGACCGCGCGCCCCCGGCCATCGAGCGCCTGGAACAGTACCGGAGTTCGGGCTGGCACCTCGAACAAAGCCGAGCCGTCAGGCTCGACCGGCACCGTTCCTAGAACCTGCTTTCCTGGAGCGGCAAACGCGGCGCCCACTCGGGGGGAGTCGGCGTTGGGCGTGGTCTTGAGCAGCACCTGGATGATCCGCAGATGCGTGATGGGCGTATCCCTGGGCATGCGTGGCCAACTCTCCGTCACACGACTCAGGAAAAAGGTCCCATACCCATCTCCCGATTCCCGCTTCAACATGACTGGTTCGGGTGGCGGGGTGCGTGCCGCCAGCGGCCGTGCCCACAGACTGGAGATGGCCGGATCGCGGTAAATCAACTCCTTATTGCCAAAAGCATCGCAAAAATAGAGGCCGAACATGTTCGGGATATTCGGTCCAGGCTCGCCCACCAGTTGATCGAAACTGTAGGAGGCGATAAAGAACTTCTCGGAGAGAGGCCAGGGGGATTTGTAGCAATGTCCCGGCCAGCGTTTTTCCTCTTCCGGGGCTATTTCCTCTCTCCACGGTTCGACGAGTGGAGTGGACCAATACTGCGGGACCGGAGTATCAAAGTCATACGCGATTGGATTGGGGCCAAAGGCCAAAGGCGATTCGGATTCCGGAAAACGCACCTCCGGAGTCAGTCGCGTCAGAGGTTCCTTGCCATCCACACCACGGGTGGTGTCCAGCAGAATGATTGATCCTGCGCTCATGCCGTGGTGGGGGCTTGCCGTGGCCATGAGACGCGAGGTGCCTGGAATAGAACGCGCCTCCCAGATTCCGGCAGGATTCCAGGTGTTATTTCCGTAATAGATACGGGCGTTGCTGCCGTCGGGGCGGACGGCCCAAAGCTGCTGGTAATGCACGGCATTTCGGTCTACATAGTCCCAGCGCGTGTAAACCACCCGGCCGTCATTCAAGAGGCACGGGTTCCATTCATGGGTTTCATGAAACGAAATACTCCGGGCGTTCTCGCCGCATGCTCCCATTCTCGATAGCGTGTACACAAAGCAAGGACCGCGTCCGCATCGGTGGTAGCCGCCGCGCTGTGTTGAAATAAAAAGGATATCATCCGAAGGTAAGACCACGGGAGAGAAATTATCGGTGTCTCCCTGGGTCAACGCACGGACGATTCCGGAGTCCAAGGAAAGTTCGTGAATGTGGTATCTTAAATGCCGGGTTTGGTCGTTGAAATCCCACGAAATGGGCGCTTCCTTCACCGGGCAATAGGCAAACAGCACCCTGCGCGCATCAAAGGAAAGCTCGGGAGTCATGAAGTTGCCGGGCGAGAGAGTGGTTGGCGTGATGTCGCGCGTGCGCATGCTCACGCCAGGTTCGCCCAAGATAAACAGGCCCCCGCCCGGACGGGCGCAGTACCCATACATTTGCGTGAGTTGATGGCTCATAATGGACGGAACATGCTTCACAAACAGGAGGGAGCGGATTTTGAAGAGTGGATTCGAGAGAATGATTTGACGGCGCAGACGATGGACATCGCGCCAGCGCGCTTCCCCGCCGGCGGGATCATTGGGCGGAGGCAGATCAGCCGCGCGGAGCGCTTTCCAGGCTGACTCTTCCTCCGGACTAAGGTTCCCCGACTCGAGTCGTTCCGCAACCAACGCATCAGTCTGTCGCATCATTTTCTCGATCGCCTGCCGATATGTTCTTGGAGCCCGGGGGGTCTGAATCCCGTCCTGCATCCGCCAATCCCATTCGACCAGGGTGTTCGCGATCACCGGGTGTGGATCAGGAGAGCATGCCACCGGTCCGCGCGAGAAAGGGCGTCGTTCGGGTTCGAAGGAGGCGGGACCGTCAGGAAACGAGAACTGCATGAGACGCATCGCACCGGGATTGGAGAGAGCTTGAAGGACCAGCGCGTTGGTTTCTCTCCGACAGATCACGACCGCGGGAGACAGCGGCTCGGTACGAAACTCCATGTTGGGTACGTTGCTTTCGTTGGGAAGAAACGACATTCGCACTTCGTTCCCTGCGTTCAGAACCGCAGTCATCTGCCAGGATCCCGGCACGGTCGTGTGACCCGTGAGAAGCAACTGCGCGCCTGTCTCCCGATCTGCATAAAACCAAACGCCCGCAACCGAGCCCGGCGCGGGCGGAATGGTCTGGCCATTGACCGCAATGGACAGGCGGACCGGTCGGACATAACGTTGTTCACTCCGGTCATGGTCGGTCGTCAATGCCGACTCGTGAGGCTCGCTCCCGCCGAAGGCCAAGATACATCTGAGCACCAATACTCCAGCGAGTAGCCTTTTCAAAAATCCTGCCATAGACCGCAATAATCCCCCTAAACGGGAGAACCTTCGGGTTTGCTCGGAATCACACGGTTATTAAGAATCTCAGGGGCATAACTGTAAGTTGCCATCCACTTGGCAGCGTCGTAAAGGTAGTGCCACCAGGCGTGTTGCCCAAAGTGTCGAAATCTTGCGTATAAGCCAAGTGCGTGGCTGTGAGGTGCACCTGGCCGTGAACCGCGAATGCGGCGATGCCGATGAGGGCAGTTAGGATTCCAGCTGTTATCGGCTTCGGGACGACGAAAAAGATCCTGTGCTGGTTTGAAATTCTGGTCATGCTGTTTCAACCTTGCGGGGGACAGGCCAGACCGTCAATTCCTTTTATTCCACCCAGAACCGCACATAGGATGCTCCGAAGAAACAGAATCGCGAATGTACGCCAATCCACGCGAATGAAAGCGGAGGTTTGCTGTTGGCAGAAACGCTCCGCGGAATGAATTCCGCGCGCCGATAGTTCACGGCTCCGGAGCGAGAGGCACTCGGAAGGCTGGAGCGCGGGATTTATCCCGCCGTGCAGGTTGTCGCAGGATCTCAGCCTTTCCATCGATGTTACCCACTCTTCAGGTCATCCGTGCATAGCCTGCCTTCATTAGTGTTGATTAGTTCGCAGCCCATAACGCTGTCAGTCCGGCCGGTGAAAGTCCGGTAATGGTAATTGATGATGAAGCCGCCATTTTGCGGTTGGCCGGCGAGGTTCTGCGACATGGCGGTTACACCGTCCTTTCCGCCGCAAGCGCGTCGGAGGCGGTGCAACTCGACCAAACAAACCATGCCCGACTGCGCCTGGTCCTCACGGACATCATGATGCCCTTTGGTGATGGGAGACATCTCATCACGATGCTCTACGAGCAAGATCCGAGGCTTCCTATCATCGCGATGAGCGGGTTGGCCACCCCTGAGTTTCAACAGGAGACCCCAAGGCGCGGAGCCCATGCGTTTGTCCGCAAGCCGTTTTCGGCCGAGGAACTCCTCCGAGTGCTGGCCAGCGCGCTGGCACAGAAACCGGGTTGAACCACGCCAAGTCGCCCTGCATTCAGATCGAGAACGAGCACGTCTTCGAGATTGTCAGCCACCGATCATAAGCGGGCATGCGCTGGCCATCGTCGAGTCCGATGGTGAGGGATTCTCGAATCGCAGCCACGGAGACGCGGGTCAAGGCGCTTGTTTCAGTCCCTCCCATTTCACGGTCCAACTTCCATCCTGCGGAAAACCGGGGGCATGGGTCATTGGCGCTTTGTTTGCCGTGCGGAAGCCCTCTGAGCCGGGCCGATCCCAGCCCGCGGCCATCATCGCGACGGCATAGAGCAAGCCGCCGTTGCCCGGGAGATACGGACACGGTCCGCCGGTGTTCATGCCGCGTTGGTCGTAATGGTTTTTGTTGCCGGCGTCCTTGAGCAACGCCTCGATGGCGATTTGGGGCTCGCCCACGCGGGCGGCAGCCATGGCCATCCAAGGAAAATCCCAACCCCAGCATTTTTTCCAATCCCACGTTTGCCAAACTTTCAGCACGGTGCGATGCGCGGTCTCGTGGTCCACGCCGTCCAGTGGGGGCAACATGCCCAGAACGCCGATCGGATCGGGATGTTCCCAGGCGCGCTTCGTGTAGGTGTCGTGCCACAGGGCGGAATGAACAAACACATCGTTAAGGACGGGCAGGGGGGCGAGATGGCGGCGGACTTCATCCCAGCGCGGTTCGCGGGCGAGGCCCAAGCGCTCGCGCCAGCGCTGGGCTTGATCGAAACCCCAGCGCCAGTAAGCGAGATCGAACACGGTGTCGCGCGTGATGCCCTGCTCGCTGGGCGGCATGATGGGCTGTAAGTGAAACACGCCTTGTTCGTCCCGCACGGGAAAGTCGGCCATGTAGTCTGCCGAGGAGAAGACGATGTCTTTCCACTTTGCCAGGGTGCGGGCGTTCGGTCGCAACCGGTATTCGAGTTCGGCGAAGAAGATAGGATGGGGCTGCTGCCAATGGAGCACAAAGCTGCCATCCCACGGTGCGGTGCGGCCCTCGGGCCCGACCTGTTTGCCCCACTTGGCGCCCCGATAACCGAATTGCTTTGCCAGTTGCGACGCCACCGGCAGGAACTTCTGATAACAGCCCAGCGCCTGTTCTGCCATCGGCCAGCGGTCCCACAAGCCGTAGTGCGCCAGGTGCCACCAGACCATCTCCATGTGAAACTGGCTGCTCCAAGGATCCACGCCCATCAAGCCGGTCTCGGCCGAAGGCCAGCTCCCGGCCGACTGGGCGGCCATCTGGTATTGCGAGAGCATGATCCGCCGCTCCAGTTCGCGCCAGCGCGGATCCTGGCTTTGCGACAGATCGATGGCGCCTCCGGTGGTCCAGAAATTCTTCCAGCGCTCGGCCGCGGCTCGCCGCGTTTCCGCGAAGGTGGGCAAGACGCCTGGAGGCTTGTCCGAAAAAGCGCAGACGAACTCAAGACGCCCCGAAGCATCGCCCGCCAGCTTGAACGTGTGCTTCCACTCCGCCGCCTGGCTGACCAGAGGCTTGCCGGCCCAGCCCACGCTGACCTGATACGTTGCGGCGTCGGCTGTGCGGCGGATCTCGGCGCGCTGTTGATCCGCGTGCAACGTCAGGTCGCTCCTGTGCGAGGCGGGCTGATTCCAGTCGCCCACCCACGGCGAACCGCTGTTCACGCTTGGATACGGAAAATCGAGCGCCACGACCAGCTGTCGCTCGCGCAGCAGGGACGATTCGGCGCGCACGGCAACCAGGTCGAGCGTGGGATGCACGCAGGTTTCGACCACGACCGACTCGCCATCCGCTGTAAAGCGGCTCAAGTGCAGGCCCGACCACAGATCATATCGGCGAGAGACCGCGCTGACCGCGTTCGGAGGCAGTGCGGCGCCATCCGCGCGCACGAATCGCAGGCGCGCCAAGTTCGCCGGATGGGGATTGCGGAACATCCAACCGTCGAGCTCGCCGCGGGCCGCGGCCGTTTTCATCGGACCCTCAATGCGCCCGGTTTCCACGGTGCCAGTGGACGGGATGTCCGCGGGCGCGCAACCGGGCGGCAGCGGGGCCGAGTGCCAGGCCCAGTGAGACAGGGTGCTGCCGCTGAACGTCTGCAAGCCGGTGGCATCGGCGTTGAAGCAGAACTCGCCATTGCCCAGCGGAATCTGACCGCCCAGGTCGTTCCACTCGATGTTGTGGCGTGTGACGAGCGCGTATCGGTCAATCGCCCCGACGGCGACCAGCGGCGCAACCAGGAGCGTGAACAACCAGAGGGAGGGATGCCAATGGAGTGGTTTCATAGGGATGCTTTCGTTTAGGGATTCGCATGGGGCGGCGAGGCTGGCTCAACGTCCACAATCTGGACGTTTCATGGGGAACTTGGTTGAATCCCACACAACCGCCGGGCGCTTTCCCTGCCAGGCAATCTCGTAGGCGTCGCAGTCGATCGCGCGTCCGGAGTTCCAGTCGCCGGTGGGATGGAGAATGGGGTTGCTCGGATTGCGCGTGAACTTCAGCCCGTCGTCGGAAATAGCGTGGCACAGGGCGTCGTTTTTTCCGTTGCCGTAGGAGTTGTAGAAGAGGTGGACCTTGCCGCCAAGCAGCAGGGCCTTGCCATTGACGAGGCCGTTTTGTTCGCAGGCTTGTTCCGGAAGGATCTCACCCACCTTCTTCCAGTGCACAAGGTCCAGGCTCTCGGCGATGCCGATGGCCCAGCCTTTCGGCATGGCCTTGTTGGTGGAGGGGGCCATCGAGTAATACATCAGATAACGATCCCCGAGACGCAACACCGTCGGATCTTTGGCGAAGGGCCGGCCGTGCCTGGTGTCATCGCCGAACAACATGCGCGGGGTTGGATTGGATTTGTCGGCGAGAGGAGGCGGGGCGGGACGCGGTTGCGGGAAGAGCTGAACGGCCGCCTCGACGCTGAGGTTCGTTACCGCGACGGCCGGGGCGGCCATCGCCGTCGCCACGAGTCGCCACGTGCTGAGGATGGCGAAGAACAGACCGCCGGCCGCACGAATCACATGGATGTTGCGCATGGATTAGACCTCGAGAGCCCAGCCGAGATCCACCGTTACCAAGAGCGGGCCACGATACAATGCTCGCAGGCTTTCCTTGCCGCGAAAGTGGTGCGCCGGTTGCGCCCCACTCATCTCCCTGAGCCGTTTCATTGTCCTGAGCGTGGTTTGGATAAAGCTAAGTATCAATTCCAAACTGCGTATTAGTGCGGTTCGTATTGCCGCCTATCTTTACGGCATTAAAACAACGGCTGCGGCGCCGATCCCGGGCGGGAAGGGAGGCCGCGGCGATTGAAAGCGAAGAATTATGACAATCTGGATTCTGATTATCGGAACAATGGCGTTGTCGCTCTTCGCGGCAGCGCGGGTCAAATCAGTTTATCACCGCTATCACCGCGGCACTGTCCTTTCCGGCGTGACGGGCGGCGAGGCGGCGGCGCTTATTCTGCGTCAGTCGGGCATTCGAGACGTGGAGATCGCCGTGCAGGACCAAATGCTCGGGGACCATTACGATCCCATTCACAAGAGGCTGGTCTTGTCGGCCGAGAACTACTACAACTCCACTCCGGCGGCACTGGGCGTGGCGGCGCACGAAGCCGGACATGCCATCCAGCACGCGCTCGCCTACAAGCCGTTGCACTGGCGCATGGCTGCCGTAGGCATCACGACCTACGCCAACCACGTCGTCATGTGGCTCCCGGTGCTGGGCGTGTTCACCGGGCTGATCCAACCGATGGTCGCTGTCTGGATATTGGCTCTGGCTTGGGGAGTAATCATGCTCTTCAACCTTGTCACGCTGCCGGTCGAGTTTGACGCTTCGCGTCGTGCCAAGCTCGTGTTGCGCAGCCTGAATCTGGTCGCCCCCGGCTCGGAAGCTGCAGGCGTTAGCAAGGTCCTTAATGCGGCGGCTTGGACCTATGTGGCGGCGTTCATTACTTCGCTGGCCTACTTCCTGTGGCACCTGATGCCCCTGCTCGCCGGCCACCGATCGCGAGAATGAACAGCAGCGCAACTCAAATAATGACACGGGCGACGTGATTGTGGATGTTCTCCCGGAAGGTTATGATTGATCAAATATGGCTCTGGGTCGGTTTCAATGCGTTCGTGCTGGCGATGCTGGCGCTGGATCTGGGTGTGTTTCACCGCAAGGCCCACATCGTTTCGTTCCGGGAATCGATCACTTGGACGATGGTCTGGGTGGCGCTTGCCCTGGTGTTCAACAGCGTAATCTGGCATTTCTACGGCTCGCAAAAGGCGCTCGAATTTTTCACCGGCTACCTCATCGAGAAATCGCTCAGCGTCGATAACGTCTTTGTTTTCGCGCTCCTTTTCTCGTATTTCGCCGTGCCGCCGACTTATCAACACAAGGTTCTGTTTTGGGGAATCCTCGGCGCGCTCGTTATGCGAGCCATCATGATCGCGGCGGGCGCGGCGCTGATCGTAAAGTTTACCTGGATCGTCTACGTGTTCGGCGCGTTCCTGATCCTGACCGGCGTCAAGATGATCGTGAAACGCGAAGAGGAAATCCATCCGGAGCGCAATCCGGTGGTGCGTTGGTTTAAAAAGCTCATGCCAGTCACCGCGACCTATCGCGAGGGCCGGTTCTTCGTCACGGAACACGGACGGCGCTGGGCCACGCCGCTATTCGTGGTGCTGCTGCTGGTGGAGTTTTCAGATCTGATCTTCGCGGTTGATTCGATTCCGGCGATCTTCGCGGTCACGACCGATCCGTTCATCGTCTATACGTCGAACGTCTTCGCCATTCTCGGCCTGCGCTCGCTCTACTTTGCGCTGGCGGGGGTGATGGACAAATTTCATTATCTCAAGATCGGTCTCGGTGTGGTGCTGGCGTTCGTGGGCGTGAAGATGCTTCTGGCGCACACCGCCTGGAAGATCCCCACGCTCCCGTCACTGGGTGTCGTGGTGTCGATCCTGGCGGTATCTGTCGTCGTGTCATTGATCCGGCCGAAGAAAATGTCGCCCGCCACTATTGTTCCCAATGTAATGAACTGAATGAACAGCATGTCCGAGATGCATGCGGAGATCGAGGCGGGGGACCGGGCGCGGCACGAAAAGGAACCAAGCCGCGCAGGCTGTTGGTCGTTTCGTGACCCCACTCGATGAGGATGAACTTCGGGTCCGGCCCGCCGGTTTTGCATGCGCAGCGGCCGATTCGAGAATGAGCACCCAGCCGTTACCGACGCCCGGGTGGCCGGGGCAGCGGTTGGGGCGTCCGAGTCGTTGGCCGGTCCGCGCTGCCGGGAGAGCGCGTGGACGACGAGGAATTTTTGTCGGAAGCGGCCGTTGTTTCACAGCCACGAAACAAGGCCCAGCCAATCCAGCCCCCCCCCTTCTCCAGGCGCACTTCCTCGCCCCGGCGTTCGCGCGCCTTGACGGGATAGGTATTGCCGAAGGACATC
>Ga0209507_1003214_pt1 | contig 10414 bp, 14 predicted proteins | sample AD_UKC028_MetaG_FD_184414 | JGI IMG/M metagenome (GOLD analysis project Ga0209507, IMG submission 184414) | Active sludge microbial communities of municipal wastewater-treating anaerobic digesters from USA - AD_UKC028_MetaG (SPAdes) (version 2) | ecosystem: Engineered > Bioreactor > Anaerobic >...
CTCGACTTCTCGGACATCAACGCCGTTGCCCGCACATTCGAACACTGCACCCAGCTCCCGATCCACCCACGCCACCCATACGTCGGGGATCTCGTTTTCACGGCCTTCTCCGGCTCCCACCAGGATGCCATCAAGAAGGGGTTTGCCGCTCAAAAGGCGGAAGAGCAGTGGTCGGTGCCCTATCTCCCCATCGACCCGGCCGACGTTGGCCGCAGCTACGATTCGGTGATCCGCGTCAACAGCCAGTCGGGCAAGGGCGGCATCGCCTACCTGATGGAAAGCGAACACGGCGTGGTCATGCCGCGCCGCTTGCAGGTCGAGTTTTCCGGCGTCGTCCAGCAGCACACCGACAGGCACGGCGGCGAAGTGAGCGCCAACGACATCTGGGCCTTGTTCGCCGGCACCTATCTCGATACGGCCGAACCCTTGCACTACCGCGAGCATCACCTCTACGAGCACGGCAACGCCCAGGGCATCCGTCTCAGCGTCGAGATCGACGGCACGCCGCACCTCCTTGCCGGCGAAGGCAACGGGCCGATCAATGCCGCAGTGCATGCCTTGCAGAGTGCCGGCATCGCCGTCCAGGTGCGCAGCTACGAGGAACGCTCGATGGTGCCGATGGGTGACGATGGCAATGCCCGCGCCTGCGCCTTCATGGAGATCTCTGGCGGCAGCGGCGGCGATTTCTACGGCGTCGGCGTCGATGCCAACATCGTTACCGCCTCGCTCAAGGCTTTGATCAGCGGCATCAACCGCGCCGCCGTCCGGCGCCAGGCCATCCCGGTCGACCAGGCCGCCTGAGCGGGCACCCAGCCCAAGCCCGTCGGCCCCGGCCGGCGGGCTTGGGCTCGCCGATCGCAAAACCGCCGCTATGCTTACGGGTGGTTTCTGCGAAAATACTCGCCTGCCCGAGCCAGGAGAGAAAAGCCTTGTATTCCTTTGACTTCGCCGACCATGCCCTGATTGGCCTCGATTTCAGATATGGCAAGCAGATTCTGGCCGCCCTGCTGCCCATGGCGCTGACCGTCGTCTGCCATAGCCTGGGAATCTCGGCGGTGCATCGCTTCTTCAAGCGTTTCGGTCACCCCATCATGCGCGGCCCGTATCACTCGGCACGAACGGCCGTGCTGATCGGTGTCGTCGCCATTCTTCTGGTTTCCCATTTTGTCGGCGTCGTGGTCTGGGCATCGTTCTATTACCTGAGCGGCCTGATCAATGACTTATCGCACGCCATGTTCTATTCGATCAATTCATACACCACGCTCGGTACCGGTGGGATCATACTGAACGAGGGCTGGCGAGGTTTCGGCAACTTCGAAGCGATGACTGGCATGCTGATGTTCGGCTGGTCGACCGCCGTTCTTGCAGACATCATCAACAAACTCCACAATATCGACGATTAGCCGGTTCGGCCGTCACCGGAGAGGGGGCGTGCCAGCCGTCCGGCACGATGCTAAGGGATTTTCGAGCACTCCTGTCGGGTCGGTGCTTCATCTTTCAGGAGGTAACACAATGTCCAAAACCAGGCCAACGGTGGGAGAGAACGGCTTCGCGCTGCCGCTGCTGCCGCCGGATCGCGATCCCAGATTGTGGACCCGCCTTGTCCGGGTGATGTTCTTCACCCCCGGCTTCATGGCCCTGCTGCTGATCAAGGCCGGGGAACCGGCAGCCTTCGGCGTCACTATCGAGTTGCTCCTGCTGTCGGCGGCCAGCGCGGTGGTCGCCGGGCTGTTCATCGGATCGCAATCGGCCGGTGCCGGCGCCGACAACGCCTCCGAAGTCAGCCTCTGGTCCGGTGGTCTGGTGCTGGAATTCCTGTCCGTCGTCCCCTTCCTCTGCGCCCTGCCGCCACTGTTTCACCAGTTGGCCAACAGCAATCTGCTGCACACGCGGGCACCGGGCGCGGTCGACCTCAGTCTCGGTCTCTCCGAAATCATCCCGGCATTCGCCATCCTGCCGTTCATGCTTTACCAGCTGGCCGGCTTCGGCACGCTGCACTACATCGTGTCGAAAACGACCAACTGGCTGCTGAACGGCGTGATTGTCGTCGCCATCGTCGTCGCCTACGTCGCCAACCGCACGGCGAATTACCCACTGGAAAAACTCGCCGTCGGCCTCCTGGTCATTCTGATGACCGTCACGGTTTTCTACGGTGTGCTTAAACTCAAGCGCCTGCAGGGCATCTTCGAGGCCAACGCCCCGGCCAAGGCGCCCAAGGAAGGCAAGGATGCCAAGGCTTAGCCCAGCGTCGACCCACCAACTGCGAGAAGAAAAGGGGCTGGCATGTCCTCACGTTCGCTGATCGTGATGCCCGACGACACGGGCAAACCCTTGCTGGATGCCATTGACGGCGCCAGCAAGTCGATCCGCATCAAGATTTTCCTGTTCTCCGACCCATCCCTGCTGGCGGCGGTCATCGCCGCACACCAACGCGGGGTCAAGGTTCGGGTCATGCTCAACCCGGCCCGCCGCGGCGGCGAGCCCGAGAACGAAGCGACGCGCAAGGCGCTCGAGGAAGCCGGCATCGATGTGCAGGACACCAACCCGGCCATCGACCTGACACATGAAAAATCGATGGTCGTCGACGACGCGACCGCCTTCGTCCAGTCGCTCAACTGGGAAACCAAGAACCTGACCCTGACCCGCGATTACGCCGTGGTCACGTCGCATCGCCACGAAGTCGACGAAGTCGCCGCCTGCTTCGACGCCGACTGGGAGCGTCGGGAATTCGACCCCGGACAGGATTCCCACCTGATCTGGTGCAACATCAACGGGCGCAACCGCGTCGCGCATTTCATCGACCAGGCCAAGGAATCGCTGTTCCTGCAGAACGAACGCTACCAGGACGAGGTGATCATCGAGCGTCTGGTACGTGCCGCGGCGCGCGGCGTCAAGATCCACATCCTGGCGCGGCCGGCGCATACGCTCAAGAAGGGCAAGTTGGTGGAAGGGGTCGAGGGCTTGCGCATCCTGCAGGATCTGGGCGCCAAGGTGCACAAGCTCAAGGGACTCAAGCTGCACGGCAAGATGATGCTGGCCGACGACGCGCGCGCCCTGGTCGGCTCGATCAACCTGGCGCCCGGCAGCTTCGACACCCGCCGCGAACTGGCGATCGTGGTTCACGACGAGCCGGTGGTCAGGCGGCTACAGGAATTCGTTCATCTCGACTGGTCGAATTCCCACTCCCTTGACCTTTCCGACGAAGGCTTGCTCGCCGATCTGGCCAAGGAAGAGGAGGAAGCCACCAGGGAGCTTGCCCTCGACAAGCACAACCACCATCACAACCACCACAATCATCAGTGAGCCGGAGTTTAGGCCGTTTTCGCAAAAACCAAGGAGGATTCGTCATGAAGCCAATCAGCTTATCCGCAATCTCGCTTGCTGCCGCCGCGACCCTTGCCGGTTGCGCCACGCCGCCGGCCCAGGTGCTCGACAGCCTGGAACCGCAGGCCATCGAAACGGCCCTGCAGCGCGGCCGTTTCGATCTGCAGTGCCCAAGCGCGCAGCCCACCGTGCTGTCGCGTGAACTGCGCCCGCCAGCAATTCAAACCTTCCGCTTTTCGGGTGTTCCGCATGGCATGTTTACCATCGGCGTCAGCGGCTGCGGCAAGCAGATGACCTTCCAGATCGCCTGCCCGGAGGGCGGCTACGGCGGCGCCGGCTGCTTCTCGGCCGACGGCCTGGAAAACATCCGCTGACGGACAAATCGGGCAACCGACTTGCGCTATCATGATTTGCAAGACGAAGCTGTGACTCGTTTGCCCGAACAATTGACCAGGCTTTTATCTCATCAGGAGAACTCCATGTTTCAGAAATTCACGTCCTATCTTTCGGCACTCGTATTCGCGCTTGCGCTGACCGCGTGTGCCACCCCGGGCCCCGGCGAGGTTGAAATCCGCTCCGGCGTCATCGAGCAGATCACGGTGGTCGACATGCAGAGCAATCACACGCCCGGTATCGGCGCTGTCGTCGGCGGTCTGGCCGGCCTCGGCATCGGCAGCCTGATCGGTGGCGGCACCGGACGCGACGTGGCGATGGTTCTCGGCACGGTTGGTGGCGCCGTGGCCGGCAACGCCGTTCAGAAGCGTTATGAAAAACCGGTTCAGGGCCAGCAGATCATTGTTCGCACCACCAGCGGCGTGCTGGTTTCGGTCACCCAGCCAACCAATGCGGGGCTGCGCCAGGGTCAGCGTGTGTATATCGAAGGCAGTGGCGAAGACGCTCGCGTCGTAGCCCGCTAAAGCTGTTCCGAGCACCGGGCCACAGGCTGAAAATCGGCTCTGTGGCCCGGTCGACCGCAACCATCGATCCGGAATCAAGTCATGAATTTTTCCAGGATGTGCGTGGCGCTTGCGCTTACGCTCCCCATCGCCGCCTGCGCCCCGGATGCCTGGCGCCCCGACTCGCCCTACGAGGCTTTTCTGAACCAGGTGCAGAACAAGTGCTGGAACCTCGATCTCGGGACGCACGAGATCAACGGACTGCTGAATGGCAGTGACGACGCCACTTCCGCTTCAACCTACTTCCTTGACCTGACCTCGCGCTTCTTCAACGGCAGGATTACCGAGGACAATTACGTCGGCGCCTTGAGCACTTTTTTCAACACCAAACCCTACTCGCCGGCCATCAATTGCATTCTCGCCCAGATGCCCGCCAATCCGCAGCAACTGGCACCGCTCATCAAGTATTGAGCCGCAACACCGCATTCAAATTTCAAGCAGCACCCAACCCCACTCACAGGAAAATTCGATGAAACTCACCGCAAAAGCCACCCTGATTGCCCTGACCCTGGCCTTCGGTACTGCCTTCGCTGCCGATACCCCGGCACCGGCAGCCGCTGCTACCCCGGGCGCCGTCATCGGCGACTCGATCCGGATCGAAGCCGAGGTCATGGCTGTCGACATGAAGACCCGCACCGTGACCCTCAAGGGCCCCGAAGGCAATGTCTTCGACGTGGTCGTCGGCAAGGGCGTCAAGAACCTGGCCCAGGTCAAGGTCGGCGATCGTGTCGTCACCGAGTACTTTGAAGCCTTGGCGATCAAGCTGAAGAAGGGTGGCGGCCTGCGCGAGACGGTCGAGAGCAGCGACATGCAGCGCGCCCAGCCGGGCCAGAAGCCGGGCGCCATGAAGACGCGCGAAGTTTCCTTTGTCGCCGACGTGATGGAAGTCGACAGCAAGGCCAGCACCATCACCGTGCTCGGCGCCAAGGGCCGCGTCGTCAAGCTGAAGATCAAGGATCCGGCCGTTCTGGCCGAGATCAAGCAGGGCGACCAGATCGAAGGCACCTACATCCAGGCCACCGCACTGGTCGTGGTGCCGGCCAAGGCCGCAAAGTAATTTGCCGCGGCGGGGAGTCCTCTCCGCCGTCCGCAAGCAGGGGCTGCCCGAACCGGCAGCCCTTTTCTATTGGCCGCCGCCCACCCGGCGCCCCGGCCGGAACTGCCAGGTATCGTCGTAATAAGCCGGGTCGGCGTTTTCCGGCACCACCCCGGGAATACCGAGGATCGGCAAGGGCTGAAAATCGCGCGGGCGGGTGTAACGGCCGCTGTTCAAATCGGCCGCCAAAATGGCGTCGACCGCAACCAACTGCTCGGCCACCGGCAATTGCAGCCAGGCTTCGTCGACTTCATGCAGCACCGCCTTGGCGGTCAGCCCGCGAAAGGGCCTGAGCAAAGCCTCATAGGTGGCATGGCCGAAGACGATAAAACGCATGTGGCGCTCAAGCGCCAGACGGTGCTCGACGAATAGCGCTTTCCACTGGAAATTTCGTAGCAGGTCGAGCAAGTCAGGGCGACTCGAGAGCACGACGATGCCGCACTCGTCGAAATGGGTCAGCGCATCGCGCTCGCTGCCGCGCACCTCGCCTTCCGGTGCCATGGCGCGCACATGGCGAGCACTGACGGCAATCTTGGCCTTGGGAAAAGTCAGCCAGACCAGGGCGTTGAACCAGTCGTGCCAGTTGTCGGGGCGCGTCTCGACTTCGCCGCTTTCCCGGATGCGACACTCGTAGACCAGGCCATCGGGGCGCGGCGGCACAAAGCGAATCCGCCGGCCGTTGCCGTCAATGATCGGATGGCGCTCGGCCAGAGCGGCGACTACCGCCGCATCGGGGCACGACGGCAACCGGGCTAGCCAGCGCCGGAGCGGAAAATAGAGCGGCGAGGCAAATGGGTCGTGGACAACATCGGCCACGCCCATGCCACGCCCTAGCGCATTTTCCAGGACAGCGTCTCGCCAGCACGCAGTGGAACGATGGTGTCGCCGCCGGCAAAGGGGTAGTCGGCGGGCACTGTCCAGTTTTCCTTGGCCAGCGTCACCGTGCCGCTGTTGCGCGGCAGGCCGTACCAGTCCGGGCCGTGGAAGCTGGCGAACGCTTCCAGCTTGTCCAGCGCGCCGGCCTGCTCGAAGGCCTCGGCGTAGAGTTCGAGTGCCGCGTAGGACGTGTAGCAACCGGCGCAGCCGCAGGCGGCCTCTTTCGCCCCCTTGGCATGCGGCGCCGAATCGGTGCCGAGGAAAAACTTGGGATTGCCGGAAATCGCAGCGGCGACCAGCGCCTCGCGATGCGTCTCGCGCTTCAACACCGGCAGGCAGTACCAGTGCGGCCGCACGCCGCCCTGGAAGATGGCATTGCGGTTGTAGAGCAGGTGATGGGCGGTAATGGTGGCTGCTACGGTCGACGGCGAATTTTGCACGAATTCCGCAGCGTCTTTCGTCGTGATGTGCTCCATGACTACCTTGAGCTTGGGAAAGCGCCGGGTCAGCGGCAAGAGCACGCTATCGATGAAGACCTTCTCGCGGTCGAACAGGTCGATCGCCGGATCGGTGACTTCGCCATGCACCAGCAGCGGCAGGCCGAGGCGTTCCATTTCGGCCAGCGTGTCGTAAGCCTTGGCGATATCGGTCAGCCCGGCGTCGGAATTGGTCGTCGCCCCCGCCGGATAGAGCTTGACGGCCTTGACGAAGCCGGAAGCGGCGGCCTTGGCCACTTCGGTCGGCGGCGTGTTGTCGGTCAGGTAGAGCGTCATCAGCGGCTCGAACGAAGCGCCTGCCGGCAGCGCCGCGACAATGCGGTCACGGTAGGCAGCCGCCTGGTCGACGGTGGTCACCGGCGGCTTCAGGTTGGGCATGACGATGGCGCGGGCGAACTGGGCTGCGGTGTGGGCGATGACGGCCGACAGGGCTTCGCCATCGCGCAGATGAAGGTGCCAGTCGTCGGGGCGGGTGATGGTCAGTTGCATGTCGATTCTCTGCTTTGTGTGATTTCGCGGATTTTAGCTTTTCAGCGCGAGCGCCAGGTCATAAAGCGCATTCTTGGCGACGCCGGTAATCGCCGATGCCAGCTTGGCCGCCTGCTTGACCGGCAGGCCCTCGGCCAACAGCAGCCTGAGTACGCGCTCACCCTCGCCGTCGTCGGCACCGGCCGGCGCACCGGAAAGCAGCAGCACGAACTCCCCGCGCTGACGATTGCTGTCTTCCTTCAGCCACTCAAGCGCCGCGCTCAACGGGCCGGCATGGATGGATTCGAAGAGCTTGGTCAACTCGCGGGCGATGACCAGCGTGCGTTCGCCAAAGACGGCCGCCATGTCGGCAACGGTTTCGAGAACCCGGTGCGGCGCTTCGTAAAAGACCAGCGCGCAGGATTGTTCGCGCAGCGACTCCAGCACCTGCCGGCGCTGCCCGCCCTTGGTCGGCAGAAACCCGTAGAACAGGAAATGCTCGTCGAGCAGGCCGGAAGCGGAGAGTGCCGTGGTCGCCGCACATGCCCCGGGCAGGGGAACGACCTTGCAACCGGCGGCGCGCACGGCGGCGACCACCCGGGCGCCGGGGTCGGATATGCCGGGCGTGCCTGCATCCGAAACCAGCGCCACGGCCTCGCCGGCCTGCAGCTTTTCGACGATGCGGGCAGCGGCTTCGTGTTCGTTGTGCTGATGCGCCGGGAGCATTCTGGCCTGGGCGCCGAGCAGCTTGAGCAAAGGGCCGCTGTGCCGGGTATCCTCGGCGGCCACCCAGGGTACGGTGCGCAGGACTTCCTCGGCCCGACGCGTCAGATCGGCCAGGTTCCCGAGCGGCGTCGGGACGACATACAATGCAGCGGATTCTTCCGTCATTTTACGGGCATGCAAACAAAGACCAACGATACCACCACGACGCGCGGGCGCGAAGCCGAAGCGGCGGCGGCCGTCTATCTGGAACGTTGCGGTCAACGTGTCGTGGAGCGCAATTTTCGCGTGCGCGGCGGCGAGATCGACCTCATCTGCCGCGACGGCAAGACCCTGGTCTTCGTCGAGGTGCGCCAGCGCAGTCGCAGCGATTTCGGCGGCGCCGCTGCCAGCATCACGGCGAGCAAGCGGCGGCGCATCGTGCTCGCCGCACAGCACTATCTGCTGGGCAAACCCGCCTGCGACTGCCGCTTCGATTGCGTGCTGATCGAAGGCGGCAAGCTCGAATGGATCAGGAATGCGTTCGCTGCCGACGATTAGCCTGGTCTTGTGGCTGGTGCTGTCGCCGCCGGCCTGGGCGGAAAGCGTGCGCATCCTGGTGCAAAGTTCGCCGCTGGCCGGCAGCCAGTATTACGCCGTCGGCGAATTCTGGGGCGAACTGCGGGTCGGCGACCGGCTCGAACTGATCCGCGAACCAGACAACCGCCACGACCGCCAGGCCATCCGCGTCGAATGGCGCGGCCACAAGCTGGGCTACGTGCCGCGCGCCGAGAACCGGGCCGTCGCCGCCGCGCTGGATGCCGGCGACAAGCTGGTGGCCCGCATTTCCCGTCTCACCGAGCATCGCAATCCCTGGCGGCGGGTCGAGTTCGAGGTCTTCGCCGAGCTGTGATGTAGAATGATTCGATTACTCGCCCCACCCCGCTGAAAAATGGATCTGATCGCCCGCGTCGCCAAGCATTTCGAAGACAGTGCAAATACCAAGCTGAATGCCGTCGAGGCAATGGCGGCGCCAATTGCCGCCGCCATCGAAACGATGACCAATTGCCTGATCAACGGCGGCAAGATCCTCGCCTGCGGCAACGGCGGCTCGGCTGGCGACGCGCAGCATTTCTCGGCCGAACTGATCGGCCGCTTCGAAGCCGAACGCCAGGAACTGGCGGCCATTGCGCTGACCACCGACAGCTCGATCCTGACCGCGGTCGGCAACGACTACGGCTTCAATCACATTTTCTCCCGCCAGGTGCGCGGCCTCGGCCATGCCGGCGACGTGCTGCTGGCGATCTCGACTTCCGGCAATTCCGGCAACGTGATCGAAGCGATCAAGGCGGCCCACGAACACGACATGCGCGTCATCGCGCTGACCGGCAAGGGCGGCGGCCAGATCGGCGAAATGCTGGCCGACGACGATATTCATCTCTGCGTGCCGGCCGACCGCACCGCGCGCATCCAGGAAACCCACCTGCTCGTCATCCATTGCCTGTGCGATGGCATCGACGCGCTTCTTCTGGGAGTCGAATGATGCAGAACTTCAAGCTCACCCTTGCCGCCGCCACGCTGATCGCGGCCCTTCCGCTGCTCCAGGGCTGTGTCGCCGCGGCTGTCGGCGCCGGCGCCACAGTAGGCGTCATGAGCGCTCACGACCGTCGGACGACCACCGTCCAGGCTGACGACGAGGCGGTGGAATGGAAGGCTACGCAACAGGTTCCGGAAGCCTACCGCGAAGCCTCGCACCTCAACTTTACCGCCTTCAACCGGCGCCTGCTGATCACCGGCGAGGTACCAAGCGAAGAGGCGCGCAGCGCCATCGGCGAGCGGGTCGGCAAACTCGAAGGCATCAAGGAAGTCTTCAACGAAACGACAGTCGGCCCTGCCTCGTCGCTAACGAAGCGCAGCAACGACAGCTACATCACATCCAAGGTCAAGGCCCGCCTGGTTGACGAGAAAACCCTGTCGGCCAACCACATCAAGGTCGTCACCGAATCCGGCACCGTCTTCCTGATGGGCATCGTCGGCGATCGCGAAGGCAAGGTCGCAGTCCAGATCACCCGCACCACCGACGGCGTGCGCAAGGTCGTCAATCTGTTCGAAGTGGTCAGCGATGCCGAAATCAAGCGCATGTCCACGCTGCCCGCCAACAACAACTCTTCAACAGCTCAGCCGGCGCCGGTCGAGAGCCGCTGACAACAGTCGCCATTACGCTCGGGGGGAGCGGCCATGAACCTGGAAAAAGTAATTTTCGGCTTCTTCATTGTCCTGGCCGCAACGCTCAATTTTGGTTTTTTCATCGGCGACATCGAGCGACCCGAGCTGCACCACGTCTATGAACTGGCGGCGGCACTGGTTGTCAGCCTGATCGCCACCGCGCTCAAGTTCGGCGACCGCACCCAGATCGGCGCCATCCACCTGGCGACCAGCCTGGTCGCCGACCTGCAACTGATCGCCGCCGCCATCACCTGGGCCGTCGCGGTACA
>Ga0209507_1003215_pt1 | contig 10412 bp, 12 predicted proteins | sample AD_UKC028_MetaG_FD_184414 | JGI IMG/M metagenome (GOLD analysis project Ga0209507, IMG submission 184414) | Active sludge microbial communities of municipal wastewater-treating anaerobic digesters from USA - AD_UKC028_MetaG (SPAdes) (version 2) | ecosystem: Engineered > Bioreactor > Anaerobic >...
CTGGATCGAGCATCTCGCGCATGTTCCACCACGCCCACGCCCGCTGATTCGCAAACCCAAACTCCCCGGTTCTGTCCCGCTTGGATGCCGCCGCGCTCGCGATGAACGCGGACACCCGCAGGCCCAGCTCTCTCAGTCGGCTGACAACCCCGGCCCCGATCCCGATTCCGTCCACCACGGCCAGCGCGTTGTCATTCGCCTGCAGCAACCCTGCCACGCGCCCGGTGGTCGCCATCAGGTCGCCGCCTGATTCCTTCCGCAGCTCGGTGATCACGTTCCCGGCCCGCAGCGCGAGCACGCTCCGATCCTTTGACTCCCCGACGTCCACCCCGACCACCTGCACCTTGCCGGGCTGGCCCGCCGCCTTCCACTCATGCCACCGCTCGACCGCGGCCTCGATCCAAGCGAGCGGGATCACGCCGTCCTCATCGGATGCCGCGAACTGCCCGAGCACCCGGTTCTGGAAGACCGCGGAATCCTGCCCCCACTGCCGCGCCCGGTCGTCCGCTTTCTCTTGGGTCATCCGGCCGGCCGCGATCATCTCGGCCAGCGTGACGTGCCGGACCCACCAATCCTCGTAACCGCGGTCCCGCTTGTGGATCTGGTAGAACCGGCCAGCAGGCTCGCCGGGAGTGGACACCGCCACCGCGTAGGCGTCCCCGGACATCAGCGCGCCTTCCGCCGCGTCCCAGATATCCGCCGGGATCGCCTTCGCCTCATCGAACACGTACATGATCGAGTCCGCGTGCGCGCCCTCGATCTTCTGATGGTCGTTGGACGCCACCGCGGCCGCGAAGCCCGTCCGCCCCTTGAGCATCAGTTGGAGCAGCTCCTGCTCCGTCAGCGGCTCACGCCCGATCCGATCCCACCGCAACCGCCCCGCCCACTTGTGGACCTCCGGCCACAGGTAGAGCGTGAGTTGCCGCCATGCCGACGCCGTCGTGATGATCTTCCAGTCCGCCACGCCATCCCGCGTCAAGAAGAACCAAAGAGTCATCCAAGAAGACATCGCGGACTTCCCGAGCGTGTGGGGTCCGCGCACCGCGACCCGCTTCCGTTTCGGCAACTCCGCGAGAATCTCAAGCTGGTACGGGGCCGGCCCCTCACCAGCCTTCCACTCGATGCACTCGGCGGCGAACAGGTCCGGCCGGTCCCGGTACTTCGCCCGAAACGCCGCCACTGGAGACGAGATGTTCGCCTCCAGGGCGTCCGCCTCAGCCTTCGCCAGTTGCAGGAGCTGCCGCTTGACGGAGTCCGGCAAGTCGCTCAAGTTGCTCTCTGAGAACTGCATCGAGTTCATGACCGCTCAGTGAATGCTCTTCGGGTAGACCGAGGGACCGGCACTCGATCTCCCACGCCAGCTTGATCAACGACACGATGTCCCGCGGGGACAGGTCGGCCGGGTCGGTCAGGGCCAGCCCGGCCAAGGCCACCGTGAGCACTTCCTTCGATAGCTGGATGTGCCGGACGCGGGTCTCGCTTTCCTTCACGCTCCCGATCTGCCACGTGTGTCGTGACGTGTCCGTGCGGTACTGCGCCCGCAGGTCGGCCCACTTCTCCTTCGCGCTCCGCTTCTTGAGCGTGATCGTGGCAAAACCATGCTTGGCGGCGAGAGCCTCCAGCGAGATCTCGCCCATGACGTACTCGTCACGGATCTTCTGTCCGTCTGCGCTCTTCATGCGTCCTCTCTACGACCCTTCCACTTCGGCCTTGATCTCGACCGGGACCATGCCCCAGACGATGCCGTCCGTGGCCGCCGTGTCGAACACGATCAGCGGGCACGCCCACCGGCCCACGGAGAGAGCAAGGTCACCCAGGAAGAGCCGGCACTCGCCGGTGTCGTAACCTGCCTGATCCCATCGGATGTACCCGGTCGCCTTATCGGTGGACGTGATGAGCGTGCCGTTGACGGTCAGCGTCATCTTGGTTACGTCCGAGAGATCCTTGGCAGTCCCGTCTTCCTTCAGGAGCAGGTTGATGGCGTTGTCGTGCCCGAGCCAGATGACCTCGCTCTCCATGGTTGCCTCCGGTTACGACAGGCTGAAGTCGAGTGCCCCGGCCGCGAAGTCCACGGTGTCACCGGACCCGACCGCCTGATCGGTCACGTCAACCCACATGAGGTTTACCGTGTTACCGAAGGCGTTGGAGATGTGGTTGGTCACCACAGCGTGCGTGATCGTCCCCCACGAACCGCTCGGCGTGTCGAAGAGGATCTGCGCGTCGTTGTCGGACGTGCCTCCGCTCGATGCCGAGCACGCCCCGACCGCTTCCCTGGCGTAGCCGTTCCCGCTCGGCTCCACCGCTCCCGTGCCGTCATCCAATGGAGTCCCGGTCGAGAGCCCGACGTAGAGCGTCGGCGCGGTGTAGCTGCCCACGTTGAAGACATGGTCGAGCATCTCGTTGCAGAGCAGGTCGCACCAGCCGCCACCGCTGCCAGATGCCGAGAACGACACGTCAAGCTCGTCATCGGCGAAACTCGGCGTGTTGCCTGCCACGACTGCCTTGCTGACCGCCAGCGAGCCGTGCGCGAGCAGATTGACGTTCGTCCCCCAGGTCGTGTTGCTCGCGTGATCGCAGAGGAACCAGTGCGTGATCGTGCCCCACGGGCCGCTCGCCGTGTTGAACGTCACCGTCCCGGTGTTGGATGTCTTCCGAGCGGCGGCGGCGTCCCAGGAGGCGTGCGCCACGCGGGCGTAGTTGTTGCCGCTTGGCTCTGCGATCCCGCTCGCGTCGTCCAGCGGATCGGCGGTAGACAGGCCGACGTAGATCGTCGGCGCGGTGTACGCTCCAACGCCGAGCACATGATCGAGCATCTCGTTTTCCCAAAAGTCACTGATTGAACCCATAGTGCCCTCCTGGCAATGCCCCGCCGCTCCCGCCCGGGGCAGGCTGTTCGTTGCTGATTAGTTGTTGGATCTGCGACTAGGCCGCGGAGATGCTCCGCTGTGGCGTTACCGACAGCCAGGAGTAGAGCGGAGTCATCGACTCGATCTCCCGCTCCGGCGTCAGGCTCTCGATCGTTGGACTGACGATGTCACCGAGCACGCCGAGCACCATGCTCGCGGCGCCGGTCGACGATGTCGCGGCTGCGATCGCGGACAGATCACGGGTCAGCCACAGCACCGGCTCGGCCGTGTCCGTGGCCGCGCTTGCCTGCCCGGACAGATCGCGGATCGCCGTGAGCACCGCCGCAGCCGTTGCGGACACCGCGGGGGCCGTGGAAGCAAGATGCCGAGCGTTGAGCAGCGCGGCCGTTCCAGTGACCGTGCTCGCCGCGGCCGTCCCGGTGATACTCCGGCCCGCGTTCAGCGTTGCACTCGCGGTGCCGGATGCCGCAGATGCCGCCCCGGCCAGCGGACGGACCACCGCCAACGCCACGCCCGCCGTTGTGCTCTCCCCGGCCGACACTGCGGCCAAGTGCCGGGCCATGCTGAGCGCCGCCGACCCGGTGACGGACGCCACGGCCGCCACGCCGGCGAAGTGCGCCCCGCTGACAACCGTCATGTCCGCGTTGGCCGTCAAACTCGCCGCGGCCGCCACGCCAGCCAGCGGACGGACAACCGCGAGCGCCCCGGCCGCGGTTGTGCTCTGCGCCGCGGCAGTGCCCGTGAAATGCGCCGGGACGTTGAGCGTCGCTGCGGCAGTTGTGCTCGCCGCCGCCGCTGCACCCGTGAGCGGGCGGGCGATTGCCAGCGCCGCGGTGGCCGTGGTCGAGGCCGCGGCGGCCGCGCCAGCGAAGTGAACCTCTCCGGTGATCGACAGGCTGGCGTCAGCCGTTGTGGATGCGCCGGCCACCGCACCGATCAGGTGCCGCGCTACCGCCAGCAACGCGCTCGCCGTTGTGGACGCGCCGGCCGCCACCCCCGCGAGATGGTCAGCGATCGCCAGCGCCGCGGTTCCGGTCGCGCTCGCACCCGCCGACACGCCGGTCAGGTGCCGAGCGTTGAGCAGAGCCGCCGTCCCGGTCGTGCTCGAGGCCGCAGCGGTCTGCGCCAGATGGCGAGCGTTGAGCAGCGGAGCCGCGGCCGTGGTCGTGCTCGCCGCCGCCGTCCCGGCGAAGTGCGCCGGGACGTTGAGCGTGGCCGTTGCCGTGGTGGTCGCCCCGGTTGCAGCCCCGGTCAGATCGCGGAGGATCGCCAGCGCGCCGCTCGCGGTCGCGCTCGCACCCGCCGACACGCCGGTCAGGTGCCGAGCGTTGAGCAGAGCCGCCGTGCCGGTAGTGGTCTCCGCAGCCGCCGTGCCGGAGAACTGTGCTAAGCCGGTGATTGTCAGGCTTGCATCGGCAGCCGCTGTCGCCGCAGCCACAGCCCCTGCTAAGTGCCGCGTCAGTGACAGGCCGACGCTCGCCGTTGTCGAGGCGGCGGTCGCCGTGCCGGTAAGCGGACGACCGATTGCAAGCGCAGCGGCGGCCGTAGCGGTCTCGCCCGCGCTCGCGCCCGTGAGATGCCGCGCCACCAGCAGCGGAGCCGCCGCCGTGGTCGATGCCGCAGCGGCCGTACCGAGGAAGCTCGCCATCCCGGTGATCGAGAGGTTAGCGTCAGCAGTCAGGGACGCCCCGGCAACCGCGCCGGTCAGTGGTCGCACCACAGCAAGCGCCGCGCTCGCGGTCGCAGTGGCACCGGCCACCGCCCCGGCGAGATGGTCCGCGATGGCGAGCGCCGGCGTTCCGGTCGTGCTCACGACCGCTGCCGCGCCCGTCAAGTGCCGGGCGTTGAGCAGGGCCGCGGTTCCGGTCACTGTCTCGGCCGCCGCGGTCTGCGCCAAGTGCCGAGCGTTGAGCAGTGCGGCATTGGCCGTGACGGTGCTCGCCGCGATCGCCCCCTCGAGCTCGCGGTTCCAGCCGATGTAGTTCGACCAGTCGCTGACCGTCGAGCCGCGCTCGAGCTTGGCCCCGTCGTAGTAGACGGTGTCCGCGTCGTCGCCGGATGTTATGAGGACCTTCAGCCCGGTATCCCCGACCCCGGTCGTGAACGTCCCATAGATCCGCGACCAGACCCCGCCAGGGATCGGCCCGTAGCTCTGCGTGTCGATCAGGTTGTCGTCCTGGTCGTAGAAGGAGAGGAGGCCCGTGTCCTTCATGTCCGCGCCCGGGAAGGCGTAGATCGAGAAGGTGTACTCCGTCTCGGCCTCGATCGGCTTCACGTAGGAGCGAAGCTCCCAGCCAGAGTCCTCGGGGACCATCTGGAGGGAGTAGGTCCCCTGCCAGGCCTTCCCGTCGCTCCAGGAGATTGCACAGGCCCTCACGGCCTCCCAGTCGTAGATCCCGGCCTCGAGGTCGGCGTTCGACCAGAGGTTCCGCCGGACGAGGGCGAGGTTCCCGGTGGCCGTCGAAGCGGCGGCGATGGAGCCGGCGAGGTCGTGGACGACCGTCGGCGACACAAGGGCGGACGTCCGAGGCCTGGTGGCGAATATCTGGTAGGGGTCGGCGTAGAGGCGGGCGATCTCGATTCCGGTCAATTCTCGCCGGAAGATGTAGACATACTCAAGATCGGCCGAGGCGTAGTTGGAGCTGGACGCGGTGTCGCGCTGGAGGAGGAGATTCGTGCGAGGCCAGGTCGCCGAGGTCGTCAGGGTGCGGGTCGAGTCGAGCTTCCCGTTGATGTAGAAGCGGACCCGCGAGATGTCATCATAGGCGACCGCGATTTGATACCACGCGGTCGAGCTCGTGATCGTCGCGGTCGAAGCGACCGAGGAGTGAGTCCCGTTCAGGAAGTAAAGTTTTTTGTCCCCCGAGGAGCCGTTGAGCCAGAATTGAAAAGCCGACTGCGAGCCGTTCGTGAGGCGTTGTGTGCAGAAGAAGGCGTAGGTCGACGAGACCGGCCGGCGGATGCGGGCGACGATGGTGATCGGCCCCTTCGGGACGGTCTCGTTCGCGCTCGCGTACTGCGAGCTCGCGTGTCGGAACGCGAGGGCCGGCCCGTGCTCCGTCACGATCCGCGTCGGCGTTCCGCTCGTCGTCGTGTACCCGCCGGGATGCGCCCGGTTGAGGACCCGCGTCCCGGCCGGCTCGTTGAAGAGCCACGCCGCGAACAAGTCCCGAGCCAGCGGGTTCCCGATGTGCGGGCCGACGGTCCCGGCCGGCTTGCGAGCCGGTTGATGGCGTCTCATGTCAGAGCGAGACGCCGTCCACGCGATACCACGCCGAGACGGTGATCGTGTCGGTGGTGCCGTCGCGGAACACGCCGAGGCGTACCTTGTAGAGCCCGAAAACGAGGAACGACAACGAGTGGGGGTCGATCGCCTTACTCAACATGAATTGATAGACCGGGGAGTCGTCCCAGTTCTCACTCGAGGCGTCGAGGGTCGAGTACACGTTGACGACGAGCGAGTCGGTCGGCGTCGAAGGGAAGTTGGCGTCGACCTGGACGTGGGCCGTCTCCCCCGGGTTGAGAGTGAACGCCGTCGAGAACGTCTCGGTCGTCACCGAGGCGGCGTCGATGATTGTGGTCTTATCGCCCCAGGCCATAAGTCACCTCAGTCGATCGTGACGGAGAGGGCGCTCGTGGCGAAGGTCGCGGAGTCCCCGACCTTGACCGTCTTCGGGGTCGTGAGGAGCTTGAAGGCGTAGAGGGTCCCCTCGGTCTCGGCCGAGAAGATCCCGAAGCCCGCGGCCTCGGGCCAGTCCGAGCCGGTCGCCGGCCCGAAGGTCACGACCGCGGACGGGTTCATCGTCTGGCCCGTCCGGGTGAAGGTCACGCTCTGGCGGCCGTAGCCCCCGGCCCCGGTGAGCTCCGTCCCGCCGGTCCCGTCGTCCGCAGTGGGGAGGACGGAGAAGAGCCCGATATACCACGCGGTCGGCCTGGTCGGGCTCCCGGCCGTGAAGGCCCAGTCGAGGACGAGCTCTTCGAGCGCGTTCGTGAAGTCCTGGTTCGCCATCTGTCGCTCCTTTGGGGTTGCTTGTGGGGTGAGGGGTTGGTCAGGCCCAGCGGGCCTTCCGGGTCGCCGCGCCGGCTCCGGTCAGGACGTGGAGCACGTTGTAGGCCGGCGCGAGGGCGTCCACTTGGTCGTCGTGGTCGTCGTCATACTCGTACGTGATGAGCAGTCGAGCCGAGATGTTATTGAAGCTCGGCGTCAACGGAGAAGCGGTGGACGTGTCGAGCAGCACGCGGGCGTCGCACGTCATGGACGTGCCGGACCAGTTCGTCGTGAAGTAGCTCGTGAAGTCGTAGCTGAAACAAAGCGTCTGCTGCTCGCCGCCGTTGGTCAGCGTGTTCGTGTTGTTGACAGCGGTGTACCCGGCAGACCCGAGCTGTATCGAACCTTGATTCCGCGACGTGTTCCCGAGCGTCGTGTTCCGGTCGTGTACGAACACCTCATAGATTACGGACTTGAAGGTCTTACTGCTCTCAGGCAGATAGACCGTGATCTGCGTCAGGTTGGTATCGGACGCGTCATTCGCGGTTGTCCCGGCGGGAAACCAGAACTCAACCGATTTCAAGCCCGTTGCCATCTAGCCTCCGAGAGCACACCACTGGCGGCGTGCCTGGTCAGCCCGTTTCCGATGTGGGTCGGTGCAGCCACAGGCTACGTCTCTCCGCGGTCTGGTATCGCTTGGTATCTTGCTGGTATAGACAGCGGATACCTTGCCCGTAAATCGTTGAATCTATGAGTTATGCTGCGGTGGTGGGTCGCTAGTTCGGTGATGTCGTGATCGTGAGTGTCGACGGCACCGGGTCTCCGATCTGAATGACCGGAGGCGGTGACGGCTCCCACAGCACCCCGGACCCACCGCAGGCCCGGCACGGGTGCGGGCTAGTTGAAGTGTCCGACCACTCCAGCTGATCGCCAGCAACCCACGGCGGGCGGCTCACCAGCCCCGTTCCATCACAGACTGGGCACTTGTGCGGTGTCATTCTGGCACTGAACCTCTCAATCCCATGCTCCGGTTCGTCGTCACGCCATGCCCCGGCCCGCGCAATGGCCGAATTTGCCACCCGCGCGCCTCCGCCTTGCGTTTCGCGCATCAGGCAGCCCAATCCCACGGCCGCAACCCGCACGCGATCCTGGGCCCTTCCAGGGCCGTCAGCCGTCGGTCGGCATCTCCGCGGTCCCGGCGTACCACGCTCGGATGCGAGCGATCGTTTCTGGGAAGTCCACGCCGTACACCCGCTGGAACCGCACCCGGCCGAGGGCGTGTACCTCCCGGTGATGCCGCCGGCAAAGCGGGACCACCTGATCATCCCCACCGCCGCGAGCTCGGCTCACGACATGGTGCGGATCGCAGTGCCGCAGTGTGCATCCAGGGATCAGACACGGCAGGCTACGCACGAACTCGAGGTACTGCGGGTCACGCATCCGCTCGGGCTTGGGCAGGATCACGAGCACCTCCGAGAGGATGTCGCGCGTTGATTGGTCCGAGGCCGCCCTGGGAGGAGGAGGAGACCGGGCCACGCAGACGCGCCCCTGCGTGATGACGCAACAGGCCGGAGCACCCGACACGCAACGGCAGGCGGCCCACCTCTACCGAGGGCGGGGCACACGAGTGTCGAGGCCGAGCGGGGGCGCTCCGGGCACAACGCAAAACGCCCGGGCCGACCGGGCGTTAGAGACAAAAGTTTCCACTGGGAGGAATGTACTCCGCTGGTGACAGATTGTCAAGGGGTGGTGTTGCGCGTTGCGGAAACCGCAACCGGTAGCGTCACAGTGCCCACTCAAACCGCTCGTGCGCCAGCTCGAGCCGCCGCTCCAGCTCATCGCAGAACCACTTCAACCCGCGGCCGAAGTCGTCCGTCTGCTCCCACCGCTCCCGGCGTCGGCAGATGTGCGGCAGCATCGCCACGCACTCGTCGAGCACCGTGGTTGACCGTGTCTCCCGGATCTCCGAGCGCAGATGGCTCTCCACCCGGTACAGGTCGCACCACATATCGAGCACCGAGCGCAGCGCCCGCTTATCCGGCGCGTCCTTGTCTCGTCGGCCGGCCGTGTCTGTGCCCGGGCTGACGGCGATCACCCGCACCGGGCACCGGCCGACGAGCGCAGCGATCGTGTACACCCGCGCCATCTCGCCGACGGGGCCAGAGACGTACGGGTGCTCGTGTTTGGTATCGGCCAGGGTGCAGTGCGGGTACTTGACGGCGCAATCGACGTACAGGCGGAGGAGGCGCATGGCATCCGTGTAGGAGATCATTCCGTGGGCACCTCGCGGGCGGCGGCGCGGCAGAGGGACCAGATGAACAGCAGACCACCCGCGTAGAGGATTAGGCCGAGCACGACGGCGAGCGCGATCAGCATGACGGCTCGACCCCGCTGCCGTCGCAGTGCTCGCACAGGAGCCAGTCACCGCGGTCCTTGTTCCAGAAGCGGCCGTGTCCGAGGCACACCTTGCACGAACGCGAGACCAGATGCATCAACTCGGCGTGCCCGTCCCCGTTGCAATCGTCACACTTCATCGGCTCATCAACATCCCAAGCGGTGCCGGTCCCCACACACTTCGGACATGGGGCGATGACACTCAGCACGGCGTCGATCATCGATCGTTCGCCTCCCTCGCTGCTGTCACTCCAATCGGCGCCGATCTCGTTGGCCCTCCTGATACACATGGCGCGCACGGCGGCCAGACGCTCGTTCTCGGCCCGCAGACGGGCGATCTCGTCATGCGCCTTCCGTGCCGCCTCTGCCCATGGCGAAGACAGCGCGATCTCCATGTCCATCAGCAGATCCAGCAGGTCACTCATCGCTCAGATCCTCCCCTTTCAGCGCCCGCCACGCCAGCGACACTCGATAACTCCACCGCTCCCACAGCCTCGACAGCACGATCCTCGGCATGTACCGCTCCATGTGCTCGATGGTCTCGGCGGCGGCGATCATGGCGGCGGCATCCCCGGGCGTGAACAGATAGCCGACCCTGTCGCCAGCCCTAAACCGCAGTTCGTGAGTGAGACTGCTCATACCGCCCTCCCGCTTCCACCGCAGACTTGGCATGTCTCCGCGCACATAGCAGATCCCACGGCCAACTCCGATACATCATGCCATCCGCGCCCGTTGCACCTCGGGCAGACCGGGCTGACCCGCTCACCTCCGCAGCGGTCATCGTCATGCGGCCCGTTCGGATCGAACTGCTGACCGCAGACGGTACACCGCCAGCCCAATCTGTTGTGCTCGCAGACATGCCGCCCGCGCCTCCGGCACACCTCCGCGATCAGCAGCGCGTCCGCCGTAGCCAGCGTCACCTTCTCGCCCGGGAACAGCTCCTGCGCCCGCTGTTTGAGCCGCCGCTTGCGCTCGGTGCGCGTCGCGTTCTTCGGCAGTGTGACGCCGATCTCCCGCTGCCACTCCTGCGGGGTTGCCTCATCGAACGGAACACCCGCCGCAGTGAGCGCCATCAGGACGCGCTCGTACGCCTGGCCGAAAGCGAACATGCTCCTCACGCCCTGCTTCGGCATGGAGTGGACGCGCTCGACCAAGGCGACACA
>Ga0209507_1003217_pt1 | contig 10409 bp, 10 predicted proteins | sample AD_UKC028_MetaG_FD_184414 | JGI IMG/M metagenome (GOLD analysis project Ga0209507, IMG submission 184414) | Active sludge microbial communities of municipal wastewater-treating anaerobic digesters from USA - AD_UKC028_MetaG (SPAdes) (version 2) | ecosystem: Engineered > Bioreactor > Anaerobic >...
GGCTCCGCGACGTCACCGGCATTCTAATCGGCCCCGGGGCGGGAGGCAAAACCCCGCGGGTCCGCCGGGTGGGGTACGGGGCACGGACCATCCCCGTTCGCCGGTACGAGCGGGCGCGTACCGGCCCGACCGGCTCGGCGGCGGGGGACGGTCCCGCGATCCCGTTCACGGATGATTCGATCATGTTGCAAGCAGGGCGTCCTGCCACGCCGCCGCCCTGCCGCGCTGCTGCCGGTGGCGGCGCCCTGACCCGCCACTCCACCGTGATGCGGGCCAGCCGCTCGCCGGCGGTCGCGGCGTCCGGTCCCGGCCGGGCCTCGCGTTCCTCCCGTTCCGCCCGCAGGGTTTCCAGCGCCTGCCGAACCTCGGCGATGGCCTGCATCGCATCCGGCCAGCGCGGCGGCGGTGGTCTGGTACTCGCCGATGACGGTCGGCGCGGCGGCGGTCGGCGACTCGATGGGGTGCGCGGTCATGGTCTGATCCGCGGTGTTTTGCTCGGTCATGGTCTTGACTCCGGTTTCGCGCCGTCCCTGGCGCGGATGGGGTAAAGGGGTTACTTCTTCTTGCCCTTGCCGGCGGGTTCGGCCTGGCCGTCGGTTTCGTGGCCGTTCCCGTTCCCGTTCCCGGTCGGGCCGGACAAGAGCCGGAACAAGCCGGGGTGGTAGTGCTGCTGGCGGAAGTCGGCGATTTGCCGGGCGTACTGGCCCTCGCTAACGACCTCGAACTCGACCGCGTAGTAGCTCTCGCCGTTGGCGCGGCTGGCGCGCTTGCTCATACTGGCGCGAATGGTCTTGCCCAGCAGGGTTTCGCCCTTCAAACGGTATTGCCGGCGCAACTCCTCGAAGTTGTCCAAGCTCTCGGTCTTGAACAAGATCGACGCCAGCACGCCGTCGGGATCGACGAACACCACCGCCAGCCACGTTTGCAGCCGGTAGCCGAAGAACTCACCGGTGCTGATCTGGGCGCCGATGATTTCCAAGTCCAGCTTGGGGCCGCGCAGGGTGGCAGCGCCAATCTTGAAGTTTCCGGTTTGGCAGTCCGCGCGCCATTGCCGGATGGAATCGGCCAGGATTTGCCCCTCCGGCAAGCCGGTTTCGTCCAGGGCGATTTCGATGGGTTGAGTCACTGCGTTCATTTCGTTCTCCTGTCCTGCCCGTGCGGGCGGATTTCTCCGGGGGGTTATCGAATCATTCCGCGTGCGTCGTCCAACTGGCGGCGCAAGCGAGCGGTATCCTCAAGCAGCAACAGGGCGTACTCGACCAATTCAGGCGGAGTCATGCGGGCGAAGATTTGCCGCATCTCCTGTTGTTCCCGTAAAGAGTGGGGCTGAATAGCATTTGCTGGTTCCCGCCAAGAGGGTGCTTGCGGGCCTTGTCCGGGTTGTGGTCTCATGGGTTGCCTCGTTTCATGAAGGTTCGAGGTTGCAGTCGGGGCGCTTCCGTTCTGGTACAACGGAAGCGCCTTTTGATTACCAGCTAAACAAGCTGGGGTTCTTCTCGAATTCCTTTTCGGCGATCTGGTTGATTTCTTCTGCGATCATCGCACTGATGTTCCGGCTGGCCATCGCGGAATTTGGGTCTACCCAAACCGAAAGCAGCGTCTGATTAAAAACCCTCGCCTTTTTTTGATCGTCGTAAATGGCTTGTAAGGCGTCATCGAAAATCTCGTAGCACCGATCTTCAGGGATGCGATTTAAAAAATGCCAAGGCTCTGCTATGGTATTGGCAAACTTTTTAATAAATTCTTCTTTGGCTTCTTCCTTCGCTTCCTCACGGTCAAGTTGCGCAAAATACCAAGCGTCGCTGGGTTCGGTCGCATAAGCTAGAGCGGTCATTTTCGTTCTCCAAGTCAGGTTAATTGCATCCTTATCCTCACTTCACCCTTGGTAATAATTTTAACTATTTATTAAATTAAATGCAATACCTTTTTTAAAAAATTTGCAAATATTTTTGTGAAAAACGACGAAAATGACTGTCGCTGAATTGAATAAAATAGCCGTATTATTCTGGCGTGCTTATTGCTTTCTCTCCCGCTAGCCTATTTGAAAAAAACCCAATACTGCCAAAAAACCGCCAAGGTTGGGTGCCTTACTGGCGACCCATCGAGCGTAAATAACAAGAGAGGCTGAGGAGAAATGCGAGCACCATTCTTGAGATGGCGAATGGATGCGGAGAAACAGGGAAGGCATCTGCCGTACTCAGACATTGGTGCCCTTCATGTCCATTACCACCCCCGCGCGTCGGGAACGCGCGGCTGGGCCAGGGAAGGCATGGTTTCAGAGTAAGGCACGGATTTGTCCGCCCTTAGACCGGAAGTTTTTTGCTCCCACCGGTCGCCGACGGCTACGATAAAGGCGACCGGTGGGAGCGGAACCGCCAAGCGGAGGGCGCGTGGAACCATAGCCGCTGCTGGATTTCGGCGCCCGTGGCCGGGTGCCGCGAGTGTCGAGCGGCCCGGCCACGACGCGCCGGTCTTCAAAGCGCCTCCCGCGCGAAGGTTCCCTGACAGGGGTTCTAAGCCCAAACCCCAGAAAATTCCGTAAAGCCTGTTTCGCTTGTTGCTCGCCAAAACTTTCCGTAATTGAACCCAATTACGGAAAGTTTCTGACAGCAATCACGGTCGAATCGGGGCTGAAAGGGCACAAATCGGGCTACCCCAAGCATCGTAAACCGGAAAGATACCCGCGCCGGAAAAATCTGGGTTTTGGGCTTACATCCCCTGACACGGGTCCCCCGCTGCGCGGGTCGAGCATGATGTTGCTAGCGGGCTCCACCTTCTTACGGGCGTGGTGTTGCGGGGATTTTGAGGATGAGGGTTCGGGTGTCGTGCGCGTTGGGAATGCGCTGGCTACAGGGACGTAAAGAGCGAGTTAACGCCCTGCTACTCGGGATAAGGTTTTTGGTGGAGTGCTGCCCCTGCGGATTTCGGCGAAAATCCGTGACGAGCCAGCAAGATCGAATAACCCAAGATTAAGAAACAGAACAGGAACGCTGATAGAGTAAGGGCAAACTGATCTCGGATCAGCCATCGAAACTCGCCGGCGGGGGAAAGGAGAGACTATGGGACTATGAGGAACCCAACGGAACCTGGCCCAGACGATCTGGATCGAGATTCTGTCAATTCCCCTGTTTCAACTTGGCGCTCGGTGGCAGCAAATCAACGACCGAACACCGCAGCACGCGCGCAAAATTACCCAGATGTTCGATAGTGATCGGGCGTTTGCCCCGTTCCATGCCGGAAAGTTGCGATTGTTTCAGTTTCGCGCCAGCGGCCAAGTCGCCTTGGAGCACGCCCCGCTCGGTTCTGACCAGCATGATCTGCCGGCCTACTTGGGCGGTTAAGGATTTTTCTGGTTGCGGCTCGGTATCCATAGCTCTCTGATAAATCAAAATTGAACAGCTATGGATATTCTTAACTATTTGCGAAAACGAACGCAAGTTTATTGTCGGCTTCCCGCCGGTTTCAAATACTCCGACCATACTGTTGGCGCGTTTCAGGAGGTTCATCGGCATTCGACCAGTAACCCAAGACACGTTCCGGTCTGCGCGAGCGGTGCAAAGTCGGCGCTCGGCGAGAGAGAAGCTGCCGCCGTTTCTCAGCCCGCGAGCGGGCGGCGAGCCGCCCGCCCAGTCAATCAAGTCGCACCGTCAAACTCGGCATCGGCTCGATCTTCGTCCTTGTCCTTGGCTTGCCAAGCCACCGTTTCCCCGAACTTGGTTTCAGCTTCGGTTCGGAATTGGCCCCCGCTCCAATAGCGTGCCAGTTTGTCATAAGCGGCGCGGGCCTCCGACACGGGCCAGTCGGTGTAGCCGCGACTGGGGAACTCGAAATAGCGCGGCAACCACCCTTCGACCGGTTGACAACCTTCGCCCTTCAAGCGACGGCGAATCAGCCCGCGCAACTCCTTGCTGGTCGCCTTGCCGGGCGGGCTGCCACCCACTTCCGCCGCGATGCAACCCAGCGCCGCCTTGTCAGTCAACAACTCCAAGAACGCCTCGTCGGGTTGCCAGAAGGGGCGCGGGTCGATTTGGAGCAGTTCGCCCAACCGCTCGGCCAAGCCGCTGCCGGCGACCAGGGCCTCGGCGGCGATCACCGCGAGAACCTTCAACACCTGCGCGTCGCTCAGTTCCAGCAAGCGCTCGAACACCTCGGCGGTGCGGCGTTCGCTGCCACCGTGGCCGGCGAGGGTTGCGTCCGTGCGTTCCGACTCGGCGGTGGGCGTCGCGGGGTCCGCGTCGCCCGCCAGCCAGTGCCGGACCGTCGCCCGCTCGCCGGCCAACCGGCCGTGCGCGGTGCTGGCCCGAATGCTGGCCTCAATCGCCGCGTTGTGCGGCGGAGTGCGGTCGGCGCGAACCGACCAGTTGGTAGCGTTGCCGATCAAGCACGCCACCGCCAGCCGCAAGGCGATCGCTGGGTGTTGGGTGAGACCGTAACGCACTGCCGCCGCCTTGTGCAGCGCCACGTAGTTTTGCAAGGCTTGAGTGGTCTCGCTCCGGGTGGCCTTGGGCGCGTCGTTGGTCACGTCCGCTTCCAATCCCGCCACCGAGCGAGCCTGGCGGCGGGCTTCCTTCAACGGCAAGTAGCCCTCGTGAACCAGCACCTCGCCGGTGGGTTGAGGCAGGATCAGGACCCAACCACCCGCGTCCTTGCTGGTGCGCTGATACTCCCAGCTTCGGAAATAGTCACCGATTTCCAGCACCTCGACCTTGGCCCAACCCTCGGCCCGCAGTTGATCCCGCCGTTCGGCAATGGCCTGGTGTTGCAGCGTCCAGAATTGGGCGGCATCGTCAAAATACGCTGCCTCGCCGAACAGGTCGGTGACGATCCGACCGCTGTAGGTATCCAGCGGGAACCAGGCGACCGCGGTGGCAATCGCCGCGCCACCGCATAACCAGGCTTTCAGTGGGCTCCCTTGCGGCGCGTACTGTTCCGGGTCCCGGTACAGCTTCATCCATTCCCGTTGCTGTTTCGGCGTCGCCAGCGCCAGCCGTTGGGCGTCGGCGAGGTCGACCGCGCCTTGCCGCACTTCGCGCTTGATCGGCTCGATCAAGCCCGCCAAGGCCAACCGTTGCCTAACCAGCCGCTCGGTCACGCCGAACCGGGCGGCGATGGTGTCGACTCCCTGGCCCAGCTTGACCAGCCGGGCGAACGCCTCGTGCTGGTCGAACGGTTCCATCGGCAAGCGTTCGAGATTTTCGGCCAGCGAGATTTCCAGCGCCGCCGCGTCCTCGGTCAAGGCCAGCACCAAACAGGGCAAGGGGTCGACCGGCGCGTCTTGGGCCAGGCGTTGACAGGCCAGAAACCGGCGTTGGCCAGCGATAATTTCAAAGCGGTCGCCCCCGGTCATGGGCCGGACCAGCAACGGCTGCAACACGCCTTGGGCCTGGATGCTGGCGGCCAGCGTGTCCAAATGCTCGGTCGCGCCGTGGGTGCGGGCGTTGAGCTGGGCGACGGTCAGGTGGTCCAGCGGGACATAATGCAGTTCCATCGGGGTGTCCTCTCGGTAGTCAATTCAGTGGATTCGCGAGCCGTCCCTGGCCCGGTCTCTCAAGCCGCCAGCAATTCCATCGCGGCGGGTTGCGCGGTGGCGATGGCCCGCCAGTGGTTCGGTTTCAATTCCAGTACATGCCCGCCCAGCATTTGCAACTCCACGGCGCGGTCATAGGACGGATGGTCATTCGCCGATTCGGTAATCGCGTTGATCATGCCCCATTTGGAATAATCGCTATTCCGAATCAGGTGGGTGAGAATCGAATCCCGCTCGCCCTGCGCCATTGGGTAGGTTTTGCTCAGTTCCGAGACCGCGGCTATCGGATTGGCGATGGGTTGCTGCTGGGTGGCGTCCCGCATTTCCGCCAGAATCCGATGAAAGAGTTGCGGCTGCATCAAGGCGCGAATGGAATCGCGGATTTTCAGGGCCAGGGCGCGGTCGTCGGCTTTCAGCGTTTCATCGCTATACACCGAATAATCCTCACCGATGGCAACTCGGCGTCCGACGTGATTGCACCGCAAGCGGGCATCGTCGGCGACTTGACCGGCGACCAGTCCATTCGTGCAGACCAGCCGGTAAACCATCGGGCGAATGTCGAGCGCCCCATTACCAATTTCCCCGTTGCTGACGATCACGCCGCCCTGTACCGGGTCGCCGCGCCGGACTTCCCCCTCCAAGCGGGGAAACAGGGCTTGGATGTACAGCTTGGAATCAGTGATGCAACAGGACACCACCGCGCCGTGCCCGCCGTTCTCCAGCAGCACCGGCAACGCGGCGTCCGCAATCTGTTCGTTGTCGATCCGGTGATAGCGATCCGAGAGAAAGGCACGGGTTTTGCCGTCCAGCGTCCGCACCATGCGCCGCTCCGGCGTTTCCCGGAACCAGTGATTCACGTTATCCGCTAACAGGGCCGGCGCTTCCGCTTTCATCCGGTCGTAATACCGCTTGGGAATCCCTACCCGGTCGGCGATTTGCCCGTGGGCGTGGTCGGTCAATGGATAAGCTCCCGCATTGCCGATGACTAAGGAATTATCTCCAAAAACCAGGTCGGATGTTTGCGCAACTAAATCCCGCTTGGCTTCAGCACGCCGCACGATCTCTTGCGCCAACTCAATTAGATTCATACCGTTCTTGTTCATGGTTTGCCCTCTTGATTAATGTCGACTAATGATTTACTATTTGATAAAATTTTAACTATAAATTAAAATAAAGTCAATAGGAAACCGTGGATAAATACAAAAAAATCGCGTTATCATTCAGGGAAAGTGGGACGCTTTTTCAGTAGAGAGGTACAGCCGCTATGCTGTTAGATACGGTAAAAATCACCGAATCCAATCGAATCGACCCGACAGCCTATTTGGAAGGAAGGGGTTTTACGGTGCGCAGGGAAGGTCGGCATTTATCGGTTCGCGCCGGCGGCGACGAGCGTTACCGCATCACCCAAAAAAGCGACGGGCGCTGGGTGGCCTGCGATAAAACTGGGAACGGCATCGGCGACAACATCGCCCTGGTGCGCGATCTGGAACCGGCTCTGGGCTTTTTGGAGGCCGTGGCGCGGCTGGCGGCCGGGCCGGTGGCGACGCGCGAGCCGATTCCCGAACCGCCGCCCCGCACTCGTCCCGCCCGCCAGCCGCAGACCCGCGCCGACCGCCAGGCCGTGCGGGTCTACCTGCGCGGGCGGGGCATCTCGGTGGGTACACTGGACCACGCCGAACGGACTGGCTTCCTGCGGTACACCGGTGGCAGCGCGCTGTTCGTCGGGCGGGATGGCCGGGGCGCGGTGCGTCTCGTCAGCCAGCGGCTGATCGCGCCGACGGTGGACGAGAAACCCAAGCGCAACCTGGCGGGGAGTGACAAGACCTATCCGCCGCTCCTGCCGGGCAATCCGCGCGTGGTCTGGATCGTGGAGGGCGGGGTCGATGCGCTAGCGGTGCGGGATTTGGCGCTCCGGCGCGGTAAGGCCCCGCCCACCGCGCTGGTCAGCGGCGGGGCCGGGGTACGGCTGTTCCTCGACAACCCGACCGTGCAAACCCTCTTGCTACAGGCCAATTCGGTTGTGGTGGTGCGGGACAACGAAGCCACCGCCAAGAAGCAGGCCGAAACCGATGCGGCCCACGACCGGCAAATCGCGCGCATTCGGGAACTGCGCGGCGCCTGCGGTGACTGGCGGCCGCCGGTCGGCGTGAAGGATGTGGCCGAACTGAACCAGCGGGAACGGGCGGGTGCGGGCGCTGGACGATCGGGATCGGCCCTTGCCCCGCCGGCAACGAATCAAAGCGGGCCGCGATGAACGCCAGCAAAATCGAGTGGACCGAACAGACCTGGAACCCGGTCACCGGCTGCACCAAGGTCTCGCCCGGCTGCCGTCACGGCTACGCCGAGCGGATGGCGCGGCGCCTCCAGGCGATGGCCGCGCCGGGCTACGCGCGCGGCTTCGACTTGACCCCGCGCGCGGAGCGCCTCGGCCAACCGCTCGAACGCAACAAGCCGACCGTCTATTTCATCTGCTCGATGGCCGATCTCTTCCACGAAGACGTGCCCGACGCCTTCATCGAGCGCGTCTTGGCGGTCGCCCGCCAAACGCCCCGGCACACCTATCAAATTCTGACCAAGCGCGCCGAGCGGCTGCCCCGTTTCTTCACATCCCGATCCATCCCGCCCAACGTCTGGCTCGGCGTCACGGTGGAGAATCGCCACCACGGCCTGCCGCGTATCGACTGTCTTCGCTGGATGCCCGCTTGCGTCCGCTGTTTCAAGCCGTGGGGCACTGCGGTTAGGAGCGCGCCGGGATCGAATGGGCAGTGGCCAAAAGATACACTTGGTGATATAGTTCGCTGCTAATGAGACGAGTGTTCAAGACCCGCCCTTTCACCCGCTGGCTGCGCAAGACCGACCTCAATGATGCTGCGCTGTGCCAAGCGGTCTTGGAAATGGAACGCGGCCTGATCGATGCCGACCTGGGCGGGGGCGTGTTGAAGAAGCGCGTCGCACTGCCTGGTCAAGGCAAAAGCGGCAGTACGCGAACCTTGGTAGCCACCCACCAGGGTGACCGTTGGTTCTTCGTGTTCGGTTTCCAACGTGAGCGCCAAGGAGTTGGCGGCATTGCAGGCCCTCGCCACGGATTTGTTGAAGCGCTCCTTGGCCGAACTCGACCGCCAAGTCGAGAACGACGTTTTAGCGGAGATTGGCCATGAACCGACGGACTGAAGCGACCCGCCCCCTCCTGGCGGCGGTCCACGAGACCGCGACCGACCTCCACGCGGCCGGTTTGATTGACCGGCGTCGGCTGCGGGAGTACGACGCGCTGTGCCTGCCGCCGGTGCCGGCGTACTCGGGGTAGACCCAACAGTTGTGTCACCAGCCGCCATTTCGATTACGGCAAATCAAGGCGGGTGTTCATGTCGAGGTCGAACCGCCCATACGGGTTGACATGCTCCCATATCAGCGGCGTCAAGGCGGCATAGTCGCGCGGTGTCATCTTGCCCTGCCAATGCGGCTGAGCCAGCACTTTCTGGATCATCAGCGTGTTGATGTAGATCATGCAGTTCTGGATCAGGTGCAGCGCAAGCATGCTGACCTCGTGATCCTCGCGGCGGTTGCTTGCTATCTCACCCCGGCGGGCGAAGAATACGAAGTCGGTCGCGCCGTTCCACTGCTCGACCACGTTTAGCCCCTCGTTGATCTCGCGGCGCAGTTCTTCGGAGTGCAGGTAGCGGCACAGGAAGACGGTCTTGATCGCCTTGCCCAGTTCGGCGAACGCCTTGTAGGTCGGGTGTTGCACGTTCTTTTTGGTGAAGCGCCGCAGGATGGTTTCGGTTTCCGCCGTGCCCAGGCGTAGCGCTGTCGTGTATTTGATCATCTGGTCGTACTGCTGACGGACCAGTTCCCAGTCGATCGGCCGGGTCAGGATCTGTTGCAGGTTGGCGTAGGCATCGGCTTTACCGGTTTCCGGTCGGTGCAGCTTTTGCGAATGGATGGCTTTCAACCGTGGCAGCAACTGGAAGCCCAACAGTTGGCAGAAGGCGAACGCCACCGTGCTCTGGCCGTGCGAATCGACGTACTGGCGATCCACTTCCATCTCGGTGCAGTGATGGATCACGCCCTCGATCATCGAGGCCACTTCGGACGACGACGGCGACTTGAGTTGAGAGTGGATGCACAACGAGTTGCGCTCGACGTGCCAGTAGATCATGACGCCACGCCCGCCGTAGCGGACGTGCCATTGCGTGGTGAGGTTTTGGTCCCAGGCGCCAAAGTGTTTGGAATCAGAGGCGCAGGCCGTGGTCCCACTGCCCCAGATCGCCGGGTTGCGGGCGCGCAGCGTGCCATCGGTAACGATGGCGACCGCACGGCGCAGCGCATCGATGCTCAGGTAGCGCCGGCGGACGTAGGCCAAATCCTTCGCCGTCGTCCCCGAATCCAGGCCCGCCATGCGCTGCAAGCCGGCATTCGTGCCGATCCCGTGCAGGCACAGCAGCAGGCGTGGTTGCAACACCGAACGTTCCAGGGCCTCGTAAGCCGTGGGGCTCTTCAGCACGTCGGTGAAGCCCAGCCGCAGATCGGTCTCCTTGACCCTATCGAGCAGGCTGGTCATCGGCCAGATGGCGTTGAGTTCGGCCTTGAGCGCGGTCAGGTGGGGTGGATCGGGCTGCGCGTCCAGCGGCGTCAGCGTGATCCAGCCGCCACCTTTGGCGCTGAGCCGGACGTGGCGATTCTGCTTCAAACCGGCATCGAGCATGCCCAGCGTCTCGCGCATTTCGGCCTGCACGTCGGCAATGAAGCGCTCCGCGTCGAGTGGCAGGTTCAACGCCTGATAGTATTCCCGCCGGTTGTCCTCGAAGTCGGCCGGCAGGTCTTGGTCTGGATTGCGGTAGCGGTTGGCGCCGACCACCCAGATTTCCTTGCAGCGTAATTGCTC
>Ga0209507_1003224_pt1 | contig 10395 bp, 11 predicted proteins | sample AD_UKC028_MetaG_FD_184414 | JGI IMG/M metagenome (GOLD analysis project Ga0209507, IMG submission 184414) | Active sludge microbial communities of municipal wastewater-treating anaerobic digesters from USA - AD_UKC028_MetaG (SPAdes) (version 2) | ecosystem: Engineered > Bioreactor > Anaerobic >...
CCGGCAGCTCCCGACCCGACCGTTGCCAGTCGCGCCGGTGCCGGTAGTGCTACTGCGGACGGAACCGCAGGTCTGATCCATCAACTTCATGTTCAAACAATTACCCGAACAACTTCATGTCGCGATCTGAAGACCACTCCCACTGGCCGCCTGCGCCTGCCGCGCGTTTTTGTGAAAGGGCAACGAAGCCCGAAACAAAGAAAACAAAATATGAACACTACAGACATCAACAAGAACCTCACCGCTCCCTCCGTCACCATCGCTCCCCGCAATCCCGCTCGGGGCGTCCTCAACTTCGTGGTCACCCTCACGACCCACAAGGACGTCCGCAGTTACCCCTGCCGCTCCATGGAGAGTGCGATCAAGCTGGCCGAGCGCTTCATTGCCGGCGTCATCAAGCCCCGCCCGGCGGCCCCTGTTGGCCAGTCCGGCCCGGACCCCGAAGCCACCCCGGCTCCCGCTGCCGAACCGGTGGCGGTGGCGGCGTAAGCCAAACATCCCTGGCGCCTAGCCGGGGATTTTTTTCTGCTCGCGAACCAGACTGCCAAAGCCGGCCAGACTAGGCCGAACCACCCACGGGGCGGTCGCTCTCCTTCGCAGACATCTCCTCCAGAATCTTCCGCTCCCGCCGAATTGCTTCCAGAACCCGCTCCGCCTCCATGCCCGAGCTATGCAGGTGTTCTAGCGCCTGACTCAGCCGCTTTTCCACCTGCTCAAGCCCCGCTATTAGCTCCCCCTGCCGCTTCCTCACCTCGCGCCGCGGCGTTCGCCCGGCTGCACCTGCAGCCGGCGGCGGCATGGACGGGGAAGGAGGACTTGCAGCCAGCGCCGCAAAGCTAGCCTCCCGCAACCTCCGAGGAGCAGGCTCATAGGAAGCGGTATCCTCGCTCAGCACCGCGCCACCAAGCAGCAGTTCCTGCAACGCCTGCACCAAACTGGCGCCCTCTTGTCGGGTAGCCGGAGCCGGATCGCGCCTCACCCATTTCTCCAGCTCCGCGAGTAAATCCCGCAACCCACTGCGACCCGTCTCCCGCTCAGCAAACACGGCGCGAACCTCCCTCCGCAGTCGGGCCATCGGGGCCGGCGGAATCGGCCCCTGGGGGTGCTCAATGTCCTCCAGCAGCGGGAGAATTTCCCGCGCTGCCGCGGCCTCCGCACCCATCTGTTCAAAATCGTTCTTCAACTTCGGGCTCGCCGCCAACAACGCGCGCAGTTCCGCCTCTTCCGACGGCTGCGCCTTCTTGGAGAGCGCTTTCTGGGCGAGTTCGACAAAGCGTTCTTCGTTACTCATATTCATCGCACTCTCTCCAATAATTCTTTCAACAGCGCCGGGTGCTTTTCCAACTCGCCCCGCAAAGCCTCCCGCGCTCTCGATAATGTAACCCCGACAGTGCCGATCGGCATACCCAACTTCTTCGCCAGCTCCTCCTGCTTCAGCCCCTCAAAGTAAAAGCCCAAAAGAACCTCCCGCTGCCGGTCCGGCAGCCTCGCTGCCAATCCCACCAGCAACTCCGCCAGATCCAGCGCCTCCACCTGCTCCACCGGGCCAGGAGCCGCCGACGCCAGCTCCTCCTGCCCCTCGATACTCTCCGTCGAACTGACCCGCCGCCGCTCCGCCTGCATTCGCCTCAGGTGATCCAGCGCCCGGCGCGTCGCAATGACACCCACCAGCGCCTTCAGTCGCTCGAAGCTGGAAACCCTCCCAACCCTCACCATCTCAGCCGCCTCACGCACCGCCGCGATGGCCACATCCTCGACATCCGCCGGAGCCACCCTCCCAAGCCGCCGGTTTGCCGCCGACCACGCCACCGGCCAAAGCCAGAAGAACGCAAATTCCCACATCGAGGCGTCACCGGCCTGAAGTGGGGCTATGTCTGGCTTGAGCATGGCCCCCCACTGTGCGCAACCACCCCCGACCAGTGCAAGCACTCCCTGCACCCCCCAACCACCCATGTAAGAAAATTTCCGGCCCCCACGATGATATTTGGTACGAGCGAAGAAAACACTTCGCCGGAAGAAAGGACCAACATGGAAGACATAGTTGATTATCAGGTGCAGCCAAAAACCGGCCCGAAGGCGGCCCAGCCCCTGGCTTGCGAAACGGCCACCGTCATACCCGCCGGCTTCTGGGGCAACCTCGACGCCGCCCAGGAACTCTGGGCCGATTGCCTGGCCACCCGCACTCCCGACCCGGACCCCGTCGCCAAACTTGTCGCTATGGGCCGCCTCTTCGGCATTCACCGCGCCCCGGACGCCCCCGCTTGCCTCGCCAACCTCGCGTGGACCAACGGCGCCTTCCTTGCGGCCGATGGCCAGCCCCTCCAGGCCCTCCAGCACCTCACCGGGGACCAATCCGCACACGCCGAGTCCCTCCTTTCCGTCGTGCTCCAGACCCGAGGAGTAGCAGGTTCGTCCACCAGCCCAATTGACGACCAGCGCTTGTTCCTCGCGCGCGCCTTGCCACCCGACCCCATTGCCCACTACGGGTCCTCCTCCAACCTTGCCCGCGTCGCGGCCCACGCGGGCTGGCTCGCCTACCACCATCCGCTACTCGTCACCGCCAGGATAGTCGGAGGTGGCCCGCTCGGTTATGCACGGCATTTCCTCGGCATCCAACTGCTCCGCCAGCTCAGCGGCTGGGAAACGTCTCGGACCCCAAGAAGGGCGATGCCAAGAAGACTGGTGGCCGCATGAACCAATCCGGCACCGACGGAGACCAGGGAGGAGGCAAAGCGCAGCCCCGACCAGTTGCCATCGACCTTCGCTCATTTCAGGAGGATTCTCAGGAAGGCACCTATCAGCTTGTTGCTCGATCGCCGGATGGCCACGACGGGGCCATCCTCGTCGACGCTGTTACCGAGGAGGGACACCCGATTTCTTGCCCTCTTGCTGCCGCATGGGACGAGGCCGGCAAGCCTCTTACCGTCGAGGGCAACCGCATCACTGGCATCCCACTCCAGGCAGGCCAACCCGCACGCCTCAAGATCCAGCTTAAACAGGCCGCGAGAGTCGCTCTTCGCGCTTCCACCCTATGAGAAACACACGCGCAAAGGCCTTGCCTTACCCCGTCCTCACGCCGCTCTCCGACGACGTCATACCAAACACGTTTTCGCTCGACTGCGCTCAGGGCGACATCACCTGCGACACATCTAGATGGAGCATCCGCGGTAAAATCTCGCACCAAAGCACCGACCTGAACCGCCTGGTTGATGCCGGGCGCGCCGCATACGGCATCCACGTCGAATGTCCACGCACCTTCTTTCGCGCATGGTTCCCGCATTCCACCACCGACGTACATCTGGAGCTGCCTGCCTCGGCGGTCTGGTCAACAGTCGAACTTTCCGCTTTTTGCATCGCCTCCAAAGAAATCCGCTCCTACTGCATCGAAGGCCAGCACCAGGACTACCGCAGCGCGTCATTCTCCATTGGTGTCGGCGACATTCTTGCTTTTGCTCCCACGGTTGAGTTTGACGCCTTTCTCGACATAGACCCTGTTAAGAAGATCTCCTCAATCCTCGACATCCGGAAATCGGACCTCCGCAAGTCCGGCCCCGTCACGATCGATTTTAACTCGGAGCGTATTCAGCTCGAGCTCTCACACGACGACTACAACAGTTACATCGAATTGCGCGCCGACCCGACGCTTCGAGGCCTCCTGGCCTCCAACGTCATCTTCCCGGCGATCCTTCAGTCACTGAATTACCTCCTCCGCCTCGGTGACGACGAGCTGGAGGAAGCAAAAGCCCAACAGCGTTGGTGCCGCAGCCTCTGGGCCAAGCTCGAGAAAGCCGGGATCACGCACGCCTCAACGCCAGAACAAATCTTCCTCTGCGCTCAGGAAATCCTGAAGGAGCCCGTACGCCGCGGGCTCGGGGACATACTCTGCCAGCTCAACGGAGGTGCCGCTTGAACCTCAAGTTCCTCTCCCTTTCCGGTTTGGACCACTTAAGGCAAGGCATAGCCGCAAATCGCCAGGCTTACCTGAAAGCGAAGGTCCCCTCTCTCCTCGCTGCCATTCCATCCGGCGGCATCCTCGAGTCCCGCATCGCGGTTGACGATCCGCCAGCGCTGTACCTGCCCGCTGGAGACAATCTTCGCGACGCTGACAACGCCCGTCTCATCTACACATGGCTCTCCCGGCTTCCCTGGCCTTCCGTGCCCCAGACCAAGGCGCAGCGCTCCTTTACGAGCACTCCCGGGCCACCAACTACGCCGTCGAGTTCTGGGGCGTGACCATCCTCGAGTGCTGCACGAACCACCCCGCCCAGAAGTCGCTCGATCATTTCCACACCGCCCTCGGCGACCTCCTCGCCAAAGCCTCCGCAATTACCGACAGATTCTCCTCCCTGACCAAGAGCCACTCCATCTCCTTCTAGCTATGGCAGCGAGCGCTGAACGTCCCTCACAAGGCCCCGAATGTCGCCTGCAGTATCTCGTCCTCGCCGACCTCGTCGCCTCCACCGCGACCACAAAGAAAATGGGCAACGACGTCGGCATATACCGAATGCGCGAGTTCGAGGACGCAGCTAGGCAGGCCCTCAACACGGTGAAGCCGCGCATCACCGGCAGAGTCGCAAAGACGATTGGCGACGCCGTCCTGCTGACCTTCGATCATTTTCCTCACATCCTCTGCTGGAAGATCGAGTTCGATGGCGCACTGCAATTCAAAATACTGCCGGACGGCCGGCACGAGCTGCGAGCGCAGCGAATGCCGCGACTGGAAGCCCGCGTCTGGATACACGTTGGCGAGGTCGAACTCACCAAAGGCGACGTCCACGGCTTGGCGGTAAATCAACTGTGCAAGACGGAGCAGGCCGGCAAATCCCTTGTCCTGCCAGGGGCCACTGTTGCCACCAGGGCCGTGCGCGAAGTCGCTGGCCCCACCTTGTATCCCAAACAATGCAAATTCGCCCGCCTCAAAGGCACCGGCCTGCGCGATGCTCCTCCGCCCCTCTGGGCCATCGACATGAAAGCGGACATCCCTTTCATGATCAGTCAGCAGAGAAAAGCCAAACAAGCCCCCGCCTGACGGAGCACGCCGGGGCAGAGCTCCTATTCGTTGGCACGGCCCCCGGTGTAACGCGGCCGCCCGCTCCTACATGAAGAAGCGGAATTGGTACGTCGAAGAAAGCAGGCTCGGCATGCGCTTGATTACTCGCGCGAGAACCTGCGCGTATGCCATCGTCACCGGAAGACGATCGTAAAGGGCATCGTTATTCCAGTTCATCTTCGAAAGCCCCAGCACAGAATCGCAAGGCCCGTCCCACGAACCATGCCCGGCAAATCGCTTCAATTGCAGTGGCTCCGGAATACCCTTTCCCTCCTTGTAGAAGTTCTTGCCGTCCAGCGCGGCACGTGGAGCGTTACCCTGAGTCCAAAGCAAGACGGTTCGCCCGTCCAAAGGCAGGAAAGTGCCGCGCTCACAGGGATACGCCGCCGGCGCTCCCTTGCCTGCCCCGCGCACCTTGGGCGGGTCAATCAGGACCCCCCGCCAGCCCGCGTCCTGCTGCACCTGAGTGAGCTCAACCTCAGAAGCCCGCAGCGCGTCGAAACAGCCATCCACCTCCTCCGGCTTAAACTCAGTCGATTTGTGGATCACCACCTTGTTAGGCGTTCTACCGGTATGTCGTCGCTGGTACAGGGCCAGACTGCGCGCTACCACTCTCCGCATGTCCGCGCGCCCCAAAAACGGATTGTCTCGCTCCACATGAACATCAGCGGTGTCATACGCGACAAACTCCACGCCAGACCCATCCGCATCGAACACCTGGCTGCAACACGTAATATATCGCCGCCGATCAGATTCCACCTGCCTCATCGCGTAACTCAGTCCAATGTATGCGGTCTCCGGATCAGTATCTGCGAGCTTCCATGGAATCCCGCCGGCCTTCGTGTAAAAGGCAATTCCTAGCCGCCACATCACACTGCACCTGCAGGGGTACGCTAGCGCGCTATCATCGTTAAGCACCTGAGTCGGAACCCCTCGCACCGCCGCCACAGCCTTGATGTAATCATGAAGATCAAATTCATCCCCCTCCGGGCCAAAGAATCCCCGTTCCCAGCGGTTCGGCAGGTAAATCGCCACCACATCAAACTCGTTTCTCTTCCCCCCAACCGCGGAAAGCGCCCGCGTCAGTTCCTGCGCCAGCAATACGTGCGGAGCGTCCGCCCCGGCAACCTGGTCGTCCAACTCGCGTGGAAACTCAAACACAACCCCCGCTCTAACAACATTCAAACCAAAGATCCGTGAGAATCCCTGGAACTCCGGAAGGTAGTTCTTACGCTCTCGGGGCCAGTGCTTCTGGGAAAATTCCCCAAAGAGCCGATCCACGTCCTTCAGTCCGCCGAACGGGGTGATAACCGCAACCCGAATCGGATCAATCACACTGCTCACCGTCGAGCGACTGTAAGGCCCGTAGTAGGTCAGGCCAACGAGCGGGTGCGGGTGTCGGTCCTCCTTCCGGTCAGGGTGAAACAGCAGATCCCTCTCTGCCAATCGGCTATGCTCAGGGAATATAGGATTGGGCGCTTTCATCGTGCAACCAATCGCCTGGAATAAGCCGTCGTATCTCCGATCTCAAACACGGCATCAATCCCGTCACTGATTCCAAATGCGCTCAACTTCGCTACCGGCTGCTGGGCCGAAATGACCTCACACCAAGCCGCTAGTAATTCGTTCGCCACTCGATTATACCGCACTGCGTGCCGCTCCCTCTGGAATTCACGCACGACCTCCCGTTCCCCATCGCCCGGCCTTCCCACCCACACCGTCGGCTCAATTACGAGCCACAGCCGCCCCATGCGATATTCGAGGTGTATCTCCATGGCCTCCGCCCACGGCACCGACGTCTTCCCGACCGTCCCGCAGATCACGTTAACGACCTTCTTCAGTGGCGCCAGCCTGGCGGAACCCTCCTCCTTTGTGTCGACCCGCAATATCCGCTGACCACGCCTGCGCTCCGATACAAAACCCCGCTCCCTTACCAGAGCCTGCACCAAACCGTCGTAAATCAATCCGCCCTCGATCGAATCGTACCACAGCCTGCGGGGCTCAATAGTGTAAAGATCGCTACCATCCATCTTGAACCCGCCAAACGCCTTTGCCGCCTCAGCGTCGCTGCCAAACAACAGAACTCCTGCCTTCCGGCGGGTCGCCACAATATTAGCCCCAGAGGCCTCCACGGCCTCGTACACCTCACCAACGCCCCCGATCTCGCACCGAACGACCCGACACACCGTCGGGAACTTGATCACCTCCACGGCATTCAGACGAACAACAGGCCAGCCACCTCTACCATGCGGCATGGTCGCCTCGCTTATCCGCTGAACCTTGCTATTTAAAAACTCCACGTCTTCCTTGGGCACGTTCGGGAGCTGGGCGACAATGTCGGCGAGCAACTCGTCGAACGTCTCCACGGTGATCAGGTGAGCATCAACGCCAGCAGCCCGTGCCTTTTCTACGAAGGAAACAACCCGTGCACTGGCACCGTTTCGGGTAAACCAAAACAGTCCGGACGGATAACCCCGCCCCCCGTCGATCGCCTCCTCGAGTGCAGCCATCACGGACAGATCCCGCCCACTATAGCCACATACAATCAAACCCAAGCGCCTGCACGTCTCTACCAACTCCCGACGCAACTCTGCATCCTGCGTCTGCAACTCCTCCGACGTGTTCTTCAACCGGCGCGATTGGAAATCCCCGTGCAGCTTGCCCAGAAGCGGCCAGCGACCCTCCTGTAGCGCCTCTCGCATCAAACCCGGCGCGTCCAAGCTTGATACCACCAGCTTGCCCGTTGTCTTCAGAATTCCCGCGGCGGCGTCCTCAATATTCCGGTCGAAGTTCGTTGTCCACAGCACCCGCGCCTGACCAACCTTCATGAGAACGCCCAAGGCAAGAAAGCCGTAGGAGGGCGTGGCCTTCGAAATGAGCTGCTCGATGTACCGCCGCCGATCCGACTCGTTCGGAAAGACCGCCGAGAAGTAGTGCGAGTATTCCTCTTCGGCACCACCCGCCGGACACCCTCCCCGGCCGTCCAGATACCTCTGTATCCTCCCTTGCACCACTGGATTTGAAAGATCCTCGCATGCTCGCAAGGAAATCCCCTGCTCACTGCAATACAAGCGGCGTTTGAAGTCCAAAATCATATCCCCGGCTGTGGCGATTCCCGAGGAAGCGGACGCTCCTGCCCCCAGCAACCACATCAGGTTCGGCGCACGTAAAGGGAAAAGCCGGAGGAATTCAGCAACATCCACAAAAAGCGCCTCCTCCTGAGCGCAGCGTCTCAGGCCCTCTTCCGCTGCCATGAAACGAGAGGGCCCCTACCGCTACGATGACCAGATTCACGTGCACCGCCCGCCTTCCTATCAAAACCGGCCACCAGTCACAAGCCGAACCGACTCGCCTTAACCCCTGACGCCGCCGGCGCACCCCGAAGCTAGACTTTCCTTCCTCTCACACGCACCACCTAGGCCGCTTCTCCAACATCCCAAGGCACCGCTCGACCTCGCTCATCCGGCCAACGCGTTCAACCCCCACCGACGACAGCACCCCCGCAAATGCATTCTTGATCGCTCGATGACGAACAGGCTAAAGTCGCCGCATTGTTCTTAGGAACTGCGCTCTGCGCAAATGAACGGAAAACCTGTCAAACTGGAAGTCATACAATGAATTGCGAAGGTCACGAAGCTCTCCTCTGGACGCACAGGAAGACCCTGTCGTGTTTGTTCACGGTCGGAATGTCCCTTCTTGGAGTAGTTGGGTGCTCCAAATCCTCCAACAATTCAAACGAAACCTCAGTTTCGAATGGCCCTTCTCAGTCAGCAACCATCGGGGTACAAACCCTGAAAATAGGCGTTGTTCTCCCTTATGAGGGGCGGTTTGCAGGATTTGGTGAGGAGGGTAAGCAGGGGATCGATCTCGCTGTCCAGCAAGCGCAAGATGAGCTTGGGAAGCGGCTGCAGCTTTCGGTGAACTATGAGGACTCGAAGGGGGATGCTGCGGACGCCGTTCGCGCTTTCAGAAAGCTGGCGGATCAGACGCGGGTGGACGCTGTCATCGGCGAGGTCCTCAGCGCCAATACGCTGGCCATTGCGCCACTTGCGCAGGAGCTCAAGGTGCCTCTTGTGGTCCCTGCTTCGACAGCGGCTGGCATAACGAAAGCGGGAAATTTCGTGATGCGAGTTTGCTTCCTGGATCCCGAACAGGGCAGCGCCATGGCGAGTTTTGCCCGAAACGACCTCAAGCTGTCCCGGGTGGCCTTGTTATATGAAAAGGGCAATGATTACAGCGCCGGGCTCGCCAAGGCTTTCCAGAGTGCTTTTACGGCACTCGGTGGCAGAATTGTGGGGGAGTCGTTCCTCCGAGGTGAGGATGTTGATGTCCGAGCCCAGTTGGTGCAGATCCGCGACTGGCAGCCAGAGGCCGTATTCTTGCCGATGGAATACCCGACTGCGGGTCAGGTTCTAAAGCAGGCCGCGTCCGTAGGGCTAAAAATTCAATTCCTCGGTGGCGATGCATGGAGTTCGCCTGAGCTGTTCAAGATCGGAGGAGATGCGGTAAACGGATCCTACATCACAGGGCATTTCGCCTCCGACAGCACGAATGCCGTGGTGCAGAATTTCGTTGCCGGTTTCAAGAAGAGGTACGGGGTTCTTCCCTCGACCATGGCGGCACTCAGCTATGACGCGGCGCGGATCACTATTGATGCCGCTCTCCGTGCAAAAGGCACGTCATCAGAGAAATTGCGCGATGCTCTGTTCGCCACTCGAAACTACCCGGGAGTCACCGGCAAAATAACAGTGAGGCCGAATGGCGATGCCGACAAGGATATCATGATAATGAGGGTGCAAGACAAGAAGTTCGATTACGTCGGAACTTCCAAGGCCGCGGATTGAGTTAAGCGAAGCCCTTTTGTGGATTACCTCGTCATTGCGATCACGATGGGCAGCGTTTACGCGCTGCTCGCTTTGGGCTATGCGCTCATTTATTCCTGCTTGCGCTTAATCAACTTTGCCCATGGCGAGTTTTGCATGTTGGGGGCGTATGCGGCATTCGGAATTATGCAGCTTGGAACCACCCATGCGTGGCTGTCGCTGCCTGCTTCGATCATCGCCGGCGGCTTGGCGGCAGCGGTAACCTGGTTTATCGCGTATCGCCCTCTCAATCGGGCCGAACGGTCTAGCGCCATCCTTGCAGCGCTGGGAGCAAGCGTGTGCCTCCAGCAAGTTGTTTCACGCGTGGTTGGGGCGAGAAGCAGAGCCTTCCCCTCCCTGATACGGTTCCCAAAGTTATTCATCCGGCGGCGAGGACAGCCCTGAACAGCTCGCCGCAGCCGACGGTGAATAACTTTGCCGCGCCGACGATGATTCGCAGTGAAAACGCTTTGCGTCCGAGGC
>Ga0209507_1003225_pt1 | contig 10390 bp, 10 predicted proteins | sample AD_UKC028_MetaG_FD_184414 | JGI IMG/M metagenome (GOLD analysis project Ga0209507, IMG submission 184414) | Active sludge microbial communities of municipal wastewater-treating anaerobic digesters from USA - AD_UKC028_MetaG (SPAdes) (version 2) | ecosystem: Engineered > Bioreactor > Anaerobic >...
AACATCGTCAAGGAAAAGAAGCTGACAAACATGCGGGCGTCAACGTCCGATGCTACGATTATTTTACGGCCACCGCGAATATTGTCACTGGATCAGGCCATCGAGTTTATCGCCGAAGATGAATTGGTGGAAGTTACTCCGCAAAGTGTGCGCCTGCGCAAGATGGAACTTGACGCTACCCGGCGCCAGATGAAAGCCCGCAAAGAAGATTAAATACCTGAACCGTGTTATCGTATTCATAAGTCCGCAATTTACGGGAAGAGATCGAGTTGATTATTGCGATTTGAAGTTTGGAATAAAAAAGTCCAAGCCAATTCTGATTCCACCAGCCAGAAATATAATAGCAAGTATATCACTATAATTGCATCCACGACGGCAGCCCCCAGGAAACCGGTAGAGAATGGGTAACTGATATTTAAGATATAAAGGAATATCAGAAAAGTCTTTTCAATGGCGCTGTAAATCAGGACAGGCATGCGCCAGCTAACTCTGAATGCCGATATGATCATGAAGATGCCTAGCAATAAAATCATCATACCCCAATGCTGGACGATGATTGTATAATTTTCGACAAATGGTAGTTTCAGAATATTCTCTACTGTAAATTGTGGCAAGAATGCGTTCATTCCGGATAGAGCAGTGCAAAGTCCGGCAATGATCAAAAAAGGTTTAATGGTTTTGTCGAGAATTCTTTTCATGGATGACCTCCTTCAAATTTTAATGAGGGGGACAAAATCTATGGATGTTGGGCCTTATCTCTTCCGAAATAATTGATCCAGGCAAGCTCAAGCAGATCATTGGACAGTTCGGGAGGCTGGCCAACATACCGGCAGATATCCAGCAAGTGATGAATAAGATCCCGGGGTTCGCAACATCTCAGGGGGCGTTTTTCTTCGTCATAGCGTTGAAAAATAAACTCAAGCAGTTCCGGGTTATAATCGAGTCCATGGTCTTTGACAGTCCTTTGGAAAATGGAGCCGTAATGTTCCCGGGTGGGTGGGGCTATATAAAGTCGGTACCCCATCCGACGCAAAAAGGCCTCATCCACTAAGCCCTTGAGATCCAGATTCGTGGCAAAGATGAGCAGGGGTTCGAAAGGGACCTGAATTTTTTCCCCCGTGTGCAGGGTCAGATAATCAACACCCCGTTCTAAAGGTACGATCCAGCGGTTCAGCAGATCCATGGGATTGACCCGCTGCCGACCGAAGTTGTCGATGACCAGGGTTCCCCCGTTGGCTTTCATTTGGAACGGCGCTTCATAATACCGAACCGTACGGCTGTGGACCAGGTCCATGGTCTCTATTGTCATCTCCCCGCCGACAATTACCAGGGGGCGTTTGATCTTTATCCAGCGTTTATCATATTCTTTGTAGTCATTGGTTTCTACCGGGATGTGATTGTGCTGGTCGAACATCTTGATGATCTGGTTGTCCACCTCAATAGCGTAAGGGATCCAGATTTCTCCGGGCTGGGCGGAGTGAAGCGCTACGGCGATCGATGTCTTTCCGTTCCCCGGTTCACCGAACATGAAAAGGCTGCGCCGGGACTTGGCCACCAGACCCACAGTCTGCAAGGTAATGTCAGGTAAAACAAGATCGGACAGGGCATTTTTCACAAATTCCGGCGATACCGGTTCCCGGCTCTGACTCTGGTGCAAAACCATTTCGGTATAGGATTGCAGGGAGACTGGGGCCGGCCCGATGTAGCCGTTGATATCCAACAGTCGATTGACCCGTTGCCACCCTCGTTCGAGCATGGCATAGCGATGGTTCAGATAACTGTCCTGGCCGCGAATTTCGATCAGCTTTTCCTTGTATAGGTGCTGAAGCAGTGATTCAGCGATCGGTACCGATAGGCAAAGACTCTCGGCCGCCCGAGTCGTGGAACAGTTCATATCCGCATAAACGGTCTTCAATGCCAGATCCACCAAGAAGTTAAAGTCCAGTTGGGTGTCTTCCACGGTTCTGGGTGTGATGGGAATTAAATTTTTGTTTGGAACTTTATCGCACAAATCGTCCATTGAAAAATATCAGCCTCTATAGGTAAACTTTCTTGGATTTAAAGAAATCCATCGACTGTCTGTGACCCGTACTGGCGGCCTCCTTGAGATCGTTTATCGCCGCAAGATACATGCCGAGGCGCTCGTGAGCAAGGCCACGCAAATCAGTTCATGAAGTGTAATGTCATCAACAGACCCGCCCCGACCGTTGCCATATCTTATGGATAGATAATATTTCCCAATCAGTAAGCACTTCCTGTGGTTTCAATAATAGTGTACCCTACAAGCTCACCTTTGTTGTTGAATAACTTACATATCCCCTCCCAGTATTCCTGTAACTTTGACGGATTATATTGGTCTTCAACGATAGGGATTACTTCATATTCCTTTTCTTTAAATGGGACGGTTACGTTCCATCCAAGCCCGATCTTGTTACCATTGAACATTCTGATTTTTTTTACGCTATAGCTGAAATTATCAAAACTGGTCGTCTTTCCTTTTTTATCTACATAGGTTCCTTCTTTGACTCCCGTTTTGGGAAAGGGGAAGAGCATAATCTCCTCATCATCAAAGAATCTGAAGGAAAACCATTCCCAGCCCAACTCGCTGAACTTCCCCCACTGTCGATCGAACCATGCCTTTCCATTTCCGTCGATCTTTGTCCAATTGCCCTTTTCATCCTTAAATTCGATCACTCCCTTTGTTACGATATTGGTAAAGGAATAGTAGTAACTCCTTTCTTTCGGTTTATCCGGATGTCCCATGACGATGATGCCATCTTTCCCATGCCATGTAGCATCCTTTGTGGACGTGCCTTCAATATCCATTTTGAGCTTGTCGCTTGCGCCCACTATTTTGATCTGCTTATTATCCAGGCAGATCTTACTGTCCTTAAAGACAGCACATTGTGAATCGGCATAGACCTCATCAGAGCTAAATTTAATGGATTCTGAGAAAACATGCTGTCCGGTTGAGCAATCCGTGAAAGTCAAATGGAGAGCGTATGCTTCCAGCAGACGAGCCTTATATCCATGGAATATTGTAAATTGATAAAAGTACAATTTATTGTTCTGGTCAGGCGCATACCCGGTCAGGTACCACCATTCTCCTCCGTCGTCATGGGGAGCCCATTCATAAGCCGCGTCCTTATGCCCCTTGTCATTGTATGGAATATAGACTGATTTATTAAGAGCACATCCGGATAAAACAATAGCAACAACCAGAAAAACCAGTATTTTCCTCACAGGATCCTCCTTATCTTATCTGTAAAATACATTATAAAACGTTAACTATGATCCAACATTTTTTATATTTATTTTCCCCGCCTTATTTTAACGAGTAAAATACTACGAACACTATAATTTATCAATGAGATGTTATCCATTATGTTGACGTCGCTGATTATGTTATCGGTGATTTCGATAAATGACGGAATGCTCCCGCGCAAATCCATAAGTGTGCGCAACTTAACGGCTGTCTGACTTTTGCAGTAAGCCGCCCAGAGAAAGAGGGAAAGACAAAAATCGATTGTTGTGGAGTCCAATGCATAGACAGTATTTTGAAGTTCAAGACTAATCTCCGGCATAAAGTTGGCGAGCTTTTGACATCAGGATTTGGCAAAAAAACGGCGTAGATTCTCCAGTCTCTTTTTTCGTTTGCGTCGGCCAAGGTACTGCGCGAGATTTTGCCGCGTATGCCAAGATGGTACAGCAGCAACTGCCGTGATCGCAGACAGACTTTTATATCACGGAGACTTTCTCTATGGAACAGTTGTGCAAAAGCCATGCAAAGAAACTGATCCAAACAGGAAAAGCTCCTTGTACGGTAATTGCCGGAATACCGGTCGATACATTTACGAAATTCATACATTGGTAGATGATCCATAATCTGTGAGAATACAGTTTGCCCATTGTACATTAGCCTCTCGTTTTTTAATTGCGGAGCGGCTATAAAACAGAAAAAATTTCAAGTCGATAAAATAATAAATCAATGTTAACTTATCGATAACTTAAAAGTATTACCGGTTATAAAAAAGTTTAACCGGACACTATTGGGTTGCAACCCCTTGTTCTGCACATGATAATAGTCCTGTAAACAAATTTGGTTTTCCTTCTTGACAAATACGGAAAGTTTTGCGCTCTTATGCGGCGCAAAATTCAATTTCAGGCAGGTATTTCATGAAATACTTTTTCGATCCAAAATCCGTTGTTGTTATTGGTGCGTCCAATGCCCCTTTCAATCTGGGAGCCACCATCTGTAACATGTTAAAGGACTATCTCCATTATACCGGAGCGGTTTACGCTGTAAATTCCAAAGGAGAGACGGTGAATGGCTACCCGGGCTATTCATCGGTGCTGGACATTCCGGAATCACCCGATCTGGCCGTAATCATTGTGGCGGCTCGTCATGTACCAGGCATTATCCGGGACTGCGCCCATAAAGGAATCAAGCGCATTGTCATTGAAAGCGCCGGCTTTTCCGAAGGTGGAGAACCCGGCGAAGCAATGCAGCGTGAGATCGACGATATCGCCAAAGCTAACGGTATCCGCATGATGGGGCCGAATTGTCTTGGGACATTGAGCACTCGCGATAAATTCTGCTGTTTTTACGGCGTCAACCCGAGCTTAGTCGAGATGAGTCAAATATTTGAAGTCCCAGGCAACCTCTCGTACATTATTCAAAGCGGCGGCGTGGCCGTTCTGGCCATGGAATCGCTTTATTACGACATCGTCGGTGTAAACAAAGTGGTCAGCATCGGCAACAAGTGCGATGTTGATGAAGCCGATCTGATCAATTATTTTCAAAACGACGAGACCGAAGTCATCGGCATCTATCTGGAGAATATAGCCGACGGCCGTAAGCTCATGCACGCCGCTAAAAAATCCCGCAAGCCCGTCCTGATCTACAAGATAGGGAAAACCAAGGAGGGCGCAGTGGCCGCCATGTCCCATACGGCGGGAATGGCCAATAACGACTCGGTCTTTGATAGCGTTTGCAGGCAGGCAGGGATTATCCGTCTGCAATCGATCGATGAACTCCACTCACTCCCCAAGATATTTACTGAAATGCCACTCCTCGCGGGAAAGCGGATTGCGGCGTTCACCAACTCCGGCGCTTTCGGCGGTATTGCCGCGGATCTGCTGGTGGCAGCGGGATTGCGGATGGCGCGTCTTGCTCCGCACACACAGGAACGACTGAAAAAAGCGGGTCAAGTTTTCAATATCAAGAATCCCGTGGATATTGGTCCCGCTCCGCCGCAGACCTATCTCGATATCTACGATATTCTTCTTTCCGCAGAGGAAGTGGACGGCCTTCTCCCCCTGCTGAGTGTCTGGCAGCCGTTTGTGATCGACACGCTGCTGGAACTGTTGAAAATGTGCAAGCATTACAATAAGCCCGCGGCCATCTATACACCGAACGCTGTCGCCAAATCCATTGCCATCCGCGCGAAACACCGTATCCCCATTTTCGAAACAACGGAGCAGGCGGTGCGGGCTTTATCTGTTTCACAAAAATATTATGAATCTCTGCTGAAAAGAAAATTTATTTGCAATAGCGCATCTCGTTCCACCCTGGCCGAAAGAGGCAAACGGACCCATGCAGAGATTATAGGGAAACAATACACGACGAGAGCACCGAAATCGACATCCGTTCCCTGTTCATAATTGAAGGGAAACCGACGGTTGTTGACGTCCGCATCGTCCTGGAGACATGACGGTAAACAAAGGTTTTATGCGGATATTTGTTGATACGGACGCGTTTCCAAATGGAATCAGAGATATCCTGATCAAGGCCTCGCAGCGTCTGAATCTGCCGCTGATTTTTATAGCCAATAAATTTTTGCGTCTGGAGAAACTGTAAGACCGTCAAGCCTTTGCCGATTAGCTCGACAGTTTTTTAGTTCGTCAAATCAAAATCGAAAACGCGAAGCAACAAAAACCTGTCTCTACCCCATGACACAAACACGAATCATCACTTCCAGAATTCCGCCGCTACAATCGGCCCAACGTCTGGACAGCTATTGTGCCGGGCGGTTCACCTATTTGACAAATGATCAATGGCGCCAAGAGATTCTTGCCGGCAAGCTATCGCTGGCCGGTGTCGTCATTACTGACCCCGCAATGGTGCTGCGAGGCGGCGAAATACTGGCTTGGGACGGTAGCGGAATCGTTGAACCGGAAATCGATGACAGGATTACCATCCTCTACACAGACGAATGGTTTATTGCCGCCAATAAAACGGGAAATTTACCGGTCCATCCTTCAGGACGGTATTTCAACAACACGCTGGTTAGCCTCCTTGAGAACCGCTACGGGCGTAAGGTTTACCCGGTGCACCGCATTGACCGTGAAACATCGGGCGTCATGCTCCTGGCCTTTGATGGGAAAAGCGCGGGCGCTTTGTCTGAATCGCTGGCAAAAGGGTCAAAAGAATACCTGGCCCTGGTGCACGGAAATTTTCCCGATAAGGAAATGGTTGTCGATTTGCCTTTGGGACGTGATCGTGAATCTGTTGTGAGCAAAAAACAAAAGGCTTGGGCGGGTGGAACGCAAAAGGCTTTGACACGATTCCGGAAAGTCCTTACAGCCCATGACATTTCCCTTGTTCGGTGCTTTCCCGAAACGGGGAGACTTCATCAAATACGCGCCCATCTGCTGGCTGCGGGTTATCCGATCGTCGGCGATAAACTTTACGGCCGGGACGAAACCGTTTTTCTCAGCTTTATCAGGCATGGGCTTACCCCCGAAATGGAAGAGCGCCTTGTGCTGCCGCGTTCAGCATTGCATGCTGCGAGGCTGGTCTTTTTGCACCCGCAGACCAAAAAAGAAATGGTTATCCGCGCACCGCTTCCTAAAATGTTTGCTGATTTTATCCTTACAAGAAGAGCCAAAGGCTGATTCAGGCTTGCGGCTGGAATCCGAATCCATAATCCACAACCGTTCCCGTCCTATTTCTTTATGTTCGGCATTGTGCCACAGCCGGCTGAGATTATTTTCTATTCAGAATATTTTATGCGCCAATTGGATCTGTAAGGGAGGCATCGTTGCATAAACGTTGCCTCCCTGATCTTCTCGAAAACCCAGCCAACTTTCCTAACGAATCTGAATGCTCATGTGCGGAAAGAAAAAGGTGAAGATCGGCACATGCGGTCGAACAACATGCACAAACGGTTCAGGCGGTCGCACAGGCGCCTGGCGTTCAATAACACGTTGTCGATAAAACACCCGATGGTCACGATAATCATGATGGTCGTATTGATATTGGGGATGCTCATACCTGTCACGATTTCCGTACCTGTTTCCGTTTGACCAGCCCGGATCAGCCAATGCAAAAGCGGCCAGTCCTGCAACCATCAGCACTGTAACAAATATCATCGTTAATTTTTTCATGTTTATATTCTCCTTTCATACGTGTCGCTGTTGATTGCATATAGCATATACCGTGCCAGACAAACGATGACGTTAAATGATGTTAATATTATTCGATTATTTAATAATGTTTGAATGAGACGCCTATAACCTGCCCAGCTTTTGCGGAGAATAATGGTACAAAAATATCCGTATTGAATATCCAACTGAATAAATAGTATCCACTTCCGATAAAGAGTAGGGTTAGATTTAACTATTTAACGGCAGGCCATCAGCCGATCACCAGCTATTCTCTGTTCCCAACAAACGAGCGTAAAACGTCGGACACCGCGTCCTTGTGCTCTACCAAGATAACTTTAACGCCGACGCTACTGCCGGTAATCAATTGTCCCAGTTTTTTGCTGTCAACGTCTAATTGGCAGCCCAGGATACGGAGATGATGTTCGATGAGGGCCTGCTCGATGTGACGATAGAGGCGCTCCGCACCGTCATTGGAAAACAAAAGCAGACGGGAAATCCGATTTTGTTGCTGCGATTTCGTCTTTTGCAGCAATTCATTAATGCCTTTTTTTTCAGCGGCAAGCTTGTTAAAGATATCGTCAAACCCCAAGCGGACGCGTCTTTGCAACTTAGCCTTCTTAATTGCTCCAGTAAGCGTTTCACTGATGTTCAGCACAGGCACTTTCATTTTGCCTTCCGGCCAAAGCCTGGTTTCCCGAATTGTCAGAGCTTCACGGATTTTTTCCGCACTGCCATCTGCCTCCAGCTGACGGGGAAAGTTTATATCGAATAGGTTCATAACATGTTCCTCTTTTTTTCACATATTCGCAAATCTGGCCGCCATTTCCTCCAACTCATCCCACCGGTCGTAGGCCGCCGTCAACTCCGTCTCCAAAACTGTGAGCTGATTGTTTACATCCAACACGCGGGCGGGATTGCTATTTTTATATAAATCCGGGGAATTCAATAATTTCATGAACTCCGCTTTTGCTTTTTCCATCTTCTCAATTCTTGGTGGCAACGCTTCGAGTTCCTGCGTTTCTTTGAAAGACAATTTTCTTTTTTCTCTGATTTGTTTTTCCTTTACTGCTTTTGCTTTTTTCGGCGCCGCCTTTGATGAATCTTCTATGACCGGGCGTTGTCTGAGCCAGTCATCATAACCGCCCACATATTCCTGCAGATGTCCTTCCCCTTCCAGCACAATCGTAGAGGTGACGACGTTGTTGAGAAACGTCCGGTCGTGGCTGACAAGCAAAATCGTTCCACCGTATTCCAGAAGACGATCTTCCAGAAGCTCCAGCGTTTCCGTGTCCAGGTCATTGGTTGGTTCATCGAGCACCAGAACATTGGACGGCATGCAAAAAAGTTTGGCCAAAAGCAATCGGTTCCGTTCGCCGCCGGAAAGAGAAGCGACCGGCGCAAGGATCTGTTCGGGCGGAAATAGAAAATCCTGCAGATAGCCAACGATGTGGCGGGGGGCGCCATTGATAAAAACGGTATCATTGCCGTTTGCAATGTTGTCTCTCAGGGATTTGCTCTCTTCAAACTGCGCACGCAGTTGATCGAAATAGGCAAGCTCAATCCCTGTGCCGAGTTTGATCTTTCCGCCTGATACGGGCAGATCTCCCAGTAAGACCTTGAGAAGAGTGGTCTTACCGGAACCATTAGGTCCGATAATGCCGACCCGATCACCGCGTAATATGCGTGTGGAAAACGAATCGATGATCTTTTTATTCTCATAGGCAAAACTGATTTTTTCGGCGTCGGCCACCAACCTGCCGCTGCGCTCGGCCTCCGAAACGGCAAGCTTAACGTTACCGTCCCGTTCACGCCTGCGTGATCGCTCCTCGCGCATGGCCAGAAGCGCTCGCACACGTCCCTCGTTGCGCGTACGTCTTGCCTTGATGCCCTGCCGAATCCAGACTTCTTCCTTAGCCAGTTTTTTATCGAAGGTTTGCCACTCTTTCTCTTCAGCCTCATGCATGGCCTGCCGTCTTGCGAGATAAGTCTTGTAGTTGCATAAAAAGGAGAATAGTTTTCCCCTATCGATTTCCACAATGCGTGTGGCGATTTTTTGCAGAAACGTCCGGTCGTGCGTGACGAACATGATGGTCTTGTTGTAATTTTGCAGAAACTCTTCCAGCCAGAGGATGGATGCAATATCCAGATGGTTGGTAGGCTCATCCAGAAGCAATATGTCCGGATCAGTAACCAGCGCTCGCGCAAGCAAAACCCGCCGCTTTAATCCTGCGGACAGCAGCCGGAACTCCGCGTTTTCATCCAGCGATGTGCGTGAAATCACCCTCTCCACTTTCTGGTGATATTGCCAGGCGTCCGCTGTTTCCAGTTTATGATGCAGCTGTTCTATTTTATTCACCATGCTTTGATCGCTGCCGTTGGTTAACTGAATCGTCAGATTGTGATATTCCCGCAACAAATCCAGATGTATCTGACCGCCGGAAGCAACGGCATCATAGATCGTACCCTCTAAATCTTCAATATCCTGCGGCATAACGGCAAGCCGCACGTTTTTATCGCGAATAATCTCACCCTTGTCCGGCACAATATCGCCGTGCAGCAGTTTCATGAGGGTGGACTTGCCCGAGCCGTTTCGTCCCAGAAGCCCGATGCGTTCACCCGCTTCAATCTGTAGTGACACACCGTCGAGTAAAAGCGGCCCGCCAAAACCCATGGAAATATTATTCATCCAAAGTAACGCCATAAACTCTTTTCCATTTAGCACATCGCTTACTTTCCCAACTCACGATGGATGAGGAATTTATCTAACTCTTTAGCATATTCTATTCAAATAGTGCAAAACAGTAGATCCGAGTAGCTCTATGCATGGGTTCAGTGATTTTTTACAATGACATTTTTTTCTTTGTGCTTCTGACGCCGGCTAATTTGCTGAAAAAAGAAAAGCCCGGCGGGTTTACCACCGGGCTTCAGCCTGCCTGTAATACTGAGGCTTTACCTTTTTATGCAGTTAGGGTTCCATCGGCGCATTTGGATCTGCCAGCCA